>Ga0129307_1000175_pt1 | contig 111352 bp, 111 predicted proteins | sample P1105metagenome_FD_94437 | JGI IMG/M metagenome (GOLD analysis project Ga0129307, IMG submission 94437) | Capybara group fecal microbial communities from Wisconsin, USA - P1105 metagenome | ecosystem: Host-associated > Mammals > Digestive system > Large intestine > Fecal | place: USA... | reverse complement strand
GGTGTTTTCGGATACTTTCCCTGATTGTACATCTCAATGCACCGGAGTTTGAATTCATTACTGTATTTCATATTAATACCCCCATTACTGGCTTTTTGTCCAGTAATGGGGGTACATATCAATGCCTGCCGGTATTATTTTTTGTTCTTTCTTTTCAGCCGGAATATCTGAGCTCCTTGAAGAAGGATTCCGGATCTTTTCCGTCTATGGTCGAGGTGAATCCGTCCATCTTTCCGAGCTTGAAGTTCTTGATTATGCCTCTGGTCCCGTCCGCGGTGGTGAACCAGACGGTATCTCTCTTGTTAGTCTCCGTGAGGAGGATGCTCGTTCCGGGATCCAGAGTGGATTCGATGAGAAGGCCTGCCTCATTCTCGATGTATACCGGGAGCTCCTTTTTCGTCTTTATGGACTGGTATTGCCACATCTCTTTCTTGGACCATGAAGAATAGTCCATTTTGAAAAGCCCTCCATCTCCCATCTTAAAGGTAGCCGTTACCGGGGAGTACTCATATGTACAGGTAACCTTGAAAGTTCCGAGTACGTCTATGTAGCAGGAGAAGGAAGCCTTTCCTTCTTCCAGATCTATGAGCTCTCCAAAGAAATAGTCCCTGTAGCAGCCGAAAGTACTGTCGAAGAATTTGACGGAATGGAAGTCCTCAGCTGTATACCTGAGACAGCAGGTAGAATAGTCACTGGACATAAGATCCCCGGTGGCAAAAATATCGAGATACCTGTCTAAAGGATCCAGATCGGTGATGATGACTACTCCATCTTTTCTGATCCCGGTATTGAAGGCGGTCTGGGTGTTCTCTTCGATGAAGGTAAGATCATAGTCTCCGTACTCATCTTTAAGCGCAACGATCGACAGCTCTTCCATTACACCGTCGCCGTCCAGATCCAGCTCCAGGGTCTGATTGAGGGAATCCTCGTAGAAGATCATATCCTTAAATGGCTCCTTTTCCGGCTCGTCTTCAGGGTCTTCCGGTTCATCGGAAGGGACGGGAGGCGAAGAGGGAACGGGCTTTGAACTCTTCTGCGGTTCTGGCTCTGAACTTACAGGCTCGGAGCTCTTCTGCGGTTCCGAAGGGATCCTCGAAGAAGAACTGCCTATATCAGAAGAGGGCAGATAGTTCTTGTAGCAGCCGGTCAGGGAAACGAGAACGGCCACTGTCAGCAATATGGCAAGGATTCGCTTTTTCATTGCATTTCCTCCGATTCATTTCTTTTAAAACAAGTATAGTATCTGGAACATATAAAAGCAATTGAGCTAAGAATCTGTTTTTTCTCTTCCGGGGGTTGACACGAGGGGTGGGGCAGAGTATCATTTCACTTGAGTTAGCAATTGCTAACCATAAGAGAAAGGCGGCGGACATGATACCTTTGGTTTTTGGAAACGTGAACGAAGATCTCGTGATAAAGAAGGTCGGAGGCTCTCCGGAGCTTAGAGGCCATCTCGAGGACATGGGATTCGTAGTGGGAAGCATGATCTCCATAGTCAACAGGATGGGAGAGAACGTGATAGTGAACGTTAAGGACACAAGGATAGCGATCAGCAGGGAAATGGCCCAGAAGATAATGGTCTGACCGCTGTCATCATGATCAAGGAGGAATTACAGTGAGAAGTTTAAGAGACGTAAGTATCGGTGAAACCGTAAAGGTCGTGAAGATCCATGGTGAAGGCGCCATAAAGCGCAGGATAATGGACATGGGTATCACTAGACATGTGGAGATCTATGTAAGGAAGGTAGCTCCGCTGGGAGACCCGGTAGAGATCACTGTCAGAGGCTATGAGCTTTCGATAAGGAAAGCAGACGCCGAGAAGATAGAAGTTGAATGATATTTTTTTGCCCTGAGGTTAGCAAATGCTAACCAATAATCCTCAAGGATTGGGGCTTTATGGAAAGGAATTATTATGGATATTAGGATCGCACTGGCCGGAAACCCAAACAGCGGAAAGACCACACTGTTCAATGCCCTTACGGGATCGAATCAGTTCGTCGGAAACTGGCCCGGAGTAACGGTCGAGAAGAAGGAAGGAAAGCTGAAGAAGCATGAGGACGTGATCATCACCGACCTTCCGGGAATCTATTCCCTTTCTCCATATACACTGGAGGAAGTGGTGGCAAGGAACTATCTCATCGAGGAAAGACCCGATGCGATAATCAACATCATTGACGGAACGAACCTCGAAAGGAATCTTTATCTCACGACACAGCTGACCGAGATAGGTATCCCGGTGGTAGTCGCCATCAATATGAGCGACCTGGTCGAGAAGAAGGGGGACAGGATCAATATAGAGAACCTATCCAGGGAACTTGGCTGCAAGGTCGTGGAGATATCCGCTCTTAAGGGAACGGGAATCGACAAGGTGGCTGAAGAGGCCATAAAAGCGGCTAAGAGCACGAAGACCGTCCCTATGCACAGATTCTCTGGCCCCGTCGAACATGCCATAGCACATATCGAAGAAGCTGTCGTCCACGGAATGCCCGAAGAACAGCAGAGATGGTACGCCATAAAGGTGTTCGAGAGAGATGAGAAGGTGATCGAACAGCTTAAGCTGAACAAGGAGACTCTGGATCATATAGAGCAGGATATAGTCAATGCCGAGAAAGAACTGGACGATGATTCAAGCTCCATCATCACAAATGAAAGATATGTATATATCGGAGAGATACTGAAGACATGTCTCAAAAAGAAATCAAACGTAAAGCTTACGGTATCCGATAAGATAGATAAGGTCGTAACTAACAGATGGCTCGGACTTCCGATATTCGCACTCGTGATGTTCCTCGTATACTACATATCCATGGTAACGGTGGGTACTGCTGCGACCGACTGGGTAAACGATGGGGTCTTTGGAGACGGTTTCCATCTTTTCGGCATAGGATCAAAGGCATATGAAGAAAAGAGCGAAGAATTTACGGATGCCAGAAATGCCATAGACGCATTCGTTGCTCTCGGAGGAGAAGGTGCAGAGGAACTCGAAGGGATTCTCGACAGCGAGTCCGAGGATTTCGACGCGGAAAAGGCATATGAGGCTCTTAAAGAATATGCTTCACAGTACAGTGCTGCAGACAAGGCAGTGATCACGGTAGAAGATGAAGAGACCCTCCAGCCGGAAGACCTTGAATTCACCGGAAAAGACCTCAGTGAAGCAATAGAGACATTCAAAAAGTATGAAGGAGCCGAGCCGGACCCGGCAGAGGACGGAGTCTGGGTAGAAGGAATACCGGTGCTCGTGGAGAAAGGACTCGATGCGATAAACTGCGCAGACTGGCTGAAGAGCCTGATACTTGACGGAATAGTGGCAGGTGTCGGAGCAGTCCTCGGATTCGTTCCTCAGATGCTGGTGCTGTTCCTTCTCCTCGCCATACTCGAATCCTGCGGATATATGGCAAGGATCGCATTCGTGCTCGACAGGATATTCCGCAGATTCGGTCTGTCCGGAAAATCCTTCATTCCGATACTTGTGGGAACAGGATGCGGGATCCCGGGAATAATGGCCTCCCGTACCATCGAGAACGAGAGAGACAGAAGGATGACGATAATGACGACAACATTCATCCCCTGCGGAGCAAAGGTACCATTCATCGGCATGATAGCAGGAGCCCTGTTCGGAGGTTCAGCGCTCATATCTACAGGCTCGTACTTCATAGGCATGGCTGCCATAATCATATCCGGTGTCATCCTTAAGAAGACAAAGATGTTCGCGGGGGATCCTGCACCGTTCGTAATGGAGCTTCCGGAATACCATCTTCCAACGGTCGGAAACGTTCTGAGATCCATGTGGGAGAGAGGATGGTCCTTCATAAAGAAGGCCGGAACGGTGATTCTCCTCTCAACGATAGTAGTATGGTTCCTCTCTTACTTCAGCTTTGAGGGAGGTCTCCATATGATAGACAGCGAAGATATAGAGCACAGCATAATGAAGAACATCGGAGATGCATTCGCTTGGATATTTGCTCCTCTCGGATGGGGAGAATGGAGACCTGCCGTAGCATCAGTCACCGGTCTCGTTGCAAAAGAGAACATCGTAGGCACCATGGGTATCCTCTATGCAGAAGAGGGAAGGACGGTCTACAGCGTACTCAGAGAATCCTTCACTGCAGTGACTGGGCTTTCGTTCCTGATATTCAACCTGCTGTGTGCTCCGTGCTTTGCGGCAATAGGTGCAATCAAGCGTGAGATGAACAGTGCAAAATGGACATGGTTCGCAATTGCATATGAGTGCGGTTTTGCATATCTCGTCGCTTTCTGTGTGAACCAGATAGGTGGAGCGTTCAGCGGAAACATGAACGTTATAGGACTGATACTGTCCGTAGCGGTGCTTGCATTCGCAGTTTACATGCTCTTCAAGCCATATAAAGAAGCAGAGAAACTCACTCATGACGTTAAGATAAAATAACGGAAGGAGGATCGGCATGAATCCGTCCAGCTATATCGTACTGACGGTGCTCATAGGCATCATAGCATTAATAATAACAGGCATGATAAACGACAAAAAGAAGGGCAGAACTTCGTGCAGCCACGGCTGCGAGAACTGCGCTCTTCACGGAAAATGCCAGGAACTGAGGAAGATGAGGGAACTGAGAGAAAAGCAGATATCCGGTTCCTGAGAGGCTTCAGGAGATCCTGTTACTTATGACAAAAAAGAAAGGCCGGACACTGAGTGTCCGGTCTTTTACCGTCTTTTGAGGAATGTGATTCACCAGAAATAGGGTCTTGAGGAAAAGGGTATCCTCTCCGGCTCCGGAAACTCCATTCCGAACTTTTCCACCCGGACGCTCCTGATGACGATGGGATCAACGGGGCACATTATCCGTACACCGTTCATGGGAGACGGCACTTCCCTAAGCGGAACGTTCTGCCATGAGAGTATGGTATCCATTCCCTCGAGGACCAGGCCGAAGACAGGATAATTACCGTCGATCTTCTCTGAAAGAGCGAATGGAAAGAAGAATTCTCCGCCGGCGATACCTTCCTCATAGCCTCCCATGGCCACTGTGCCTGGAGCAGGAGGGATATGGCGAGGACCTTTCTGCAGGGGAGCTTCGTTCCTTATCATATATTTCGCGTAGTCTCTTCCAAAGGCAGAATAGCTCATGTCGGCAACATAACCGGGGACTATCCTTTCTATCGGATGGGAGTCGAAACAGCCTTTTTCGGCAAGCCATATGAAGCTTGCGACAGTATTCGGTGCTATATCAGGGAGAAGTCTTATGACTATCCTTTCACCTGTTTCCATCGTGATCGTGCATACAGGGTCTCTTTCCATGCGGAGCCTCCTTCGATTCTATGTCATTCCGAGGGATATAGTATATAATAACAGAGATGTGAAACGGAGGGAAACATGAGGATCAGAAAGAAGCCCTATGCAAGGCCTGAGCTGGAAGCAAGTTCATTCTTCTGTCCGCGTCCTTATGAGAACAGAGGGAAATGGCGTTCTGTATTCGGAAACGAAAAGCCGCTGTTCGTTGAGCTCGGATGCGGCAAGGGAGGATTCATCTCCCAGATATCCGCGGCTCATATGGATGTCAACTACATTGGCATCGACATAAAGGACGAGATGGTGGTCCTTGCCAAGAGGAAGGTCCAGGCTCTTCAGGGAACGGAGGACCCGAAGAACGTCATCCTCACATGCTGGAACATAGAGAGGATAGGGGAGATGTTTTCACCCGAGGATCGGATAGATGGCCTCTACATCAATTTCTGCAATCCGTGGCCGAAGAAGAAGCATAAAAAGCACAGGCTTACCCATCCGGATCAGCTGAAGAGATATGCAGGATTCCTGAGGGACGGGGCAGAGCTTTCCTTCAAGACCGATGACGATGAGCTCTTCTCCGATACAATAGGCTATCTGGAAAATGAGAGATGGGAGATAACCATGATCTCAGAAGATCTCTCGGAAAAGCCCTTCGAAGAGGATTATGAGACGGAACATGAAAAGATGTTCAGGGAGGACGGCCTTAGTATAAAAGGCCTGAAAGCGAGGTTCAGAAAATGTTCGGAGTGACCGGAATGTCATCCATACTGCTCATTATGCTGTTCATATCAGGGATGGCAACGGTGGTGACTTATGTGATAGGGCAGAAAAAGATCGCCGCCATATTCGGGGTTTTGCTGGGCGTGACTGTGATATTCAGCTTCATATTTCTCATGATGTTCATCGGAGGCTGAAAGACCACTAGACAAAAATGTAATTCGTATCCCAGTCCGGAACATACGGGTAATGTCTCATATAGACCCTGTAGTCCGGACATGTTTTTTTTATGAAGAGGGGCAGACTGTAGAGATCTTCGCTCCTGTGATATGCGGAGACGATGAGCACGGGACGATATTTCCTGATGGTGAGCTCGGAGCCCATCAGGGATGAGAGCTCCTCACCCTCAACATCATATTTGATGAGATCGACCCTGTTTCCCGATGTTATGGTGTCTATCCTTGAAAGCGCCACCTTTTTCCCGGTGCCGACAGAGGAGTTCCTTCCGCCTCTTGAAGCGAAAGAGATCATGGAGTCCCTGTCCCCTGTACATGTGTTCCAGAGCATGGTGGAAGGAATGTCTGAAGTATTTGAAACGAGCTTTCTGAACGTCCTTATGTCCGGTTCAGCTCCGTAAATCTTTCCATGTGAAGGATACAGGCTCACGAATTCCCTTATCGTATCCCCGTCATATGCTCCCGCATCGAAATAACAGGGAGCCTCTCCAAGAGAGAAGAGAGAGAAGGTCTCTTTTCTCGCCATCTCACATGAGAACAGATCCTCCATGCTTCCCGTCAGTTTGTATGAGATGACGGAATCGAAGGTCCTTACGGATACGTCATCCGAAAGAAAGCTCCTCACGGTATCAAGTTCATCTTTATGTGTGTCATAGAAGGGCTGATCGAAGACTTCCTTTCCGAAGAGAGGAAGACAGGGAGCGTATGTCTCCTGCTCGGAGGCGATCCTTTTCATGTTTCCCATGACGTCTTCAAGTGAAGAGCCGAAGGCTATGAGGACCATCATCTCCGGGAAGACATCCTTTGCTTCTGCATAGGAAGACACGGTAAATCCCCTGAATAGCTGATGCCTCACGAAGTCATCGCTGGCAAATACCCCTTCAGGCCTTATCCCCATGTCTTTCAGTATGTCTATCAGCTTGTCCGCACCGTTTCCCATTCCGTAGAGGAAGATGGGCTTGGAGGTGCTCCTGATCCTGGTCCAGACGTCCGTCATTTCTGTAAAAAACCCGTTTGTAATATAATTGAATGTGTATCTAATGATAGCACAATCGGAGGTATCAAATGAGATTTTTGCACTTGGCCGATCTTCATATCGGAAAGAGGATATACGGCATGGACCTTTTCGAAGACCAGAAGCACATCCTGGATCAGATACTTGAAAAGATCGGGGAACTTAAGCCGGATGCCGTCCTCCTTTCCGGTGACATATATGACAGAGCCCAGCCCTCATCGAGATCCATAAACATGCTGAACGACTTTATCTCGGGCATATCTGAAACGGGGACACCTCTGTTCATGATAAGCGGGAACCACGACAATCCTTCGCAGATCTCCTACCTTGGAGGCGTGCTGGAAAAGAACGGGATAATGGTCTCGATGCCGTTCGACGGAAAGCTGCAGAAGCATGTCCTTGAGGATGGGTTCGGAAAAGTGAACATATATATGCTCCCGTTCATAAGGCCTGTCCATGCAAGACAGTTCTACGGGGAAGACATCGTTACATATGAGGATGCAGTAAGGGCGGTCATAGAGAATTCCTGTGTGGATGAGCGTGAGAGGAACGTCCTCCTCCTTCACCAGTATGTCGCCGGAGCGGTCAGATGCGAGAGTGAGGATCCCATCTCCGTTGGTACTCTGGATCAGATAGGGACGGGAGTCTTCGGATCATTCGATTATGTGGCGCTCGGGCACATACATACCCCCCAGAGCTTTGAAGGAAACAGGATAAGCTATCCCGGCTCCATGATGAAGTATTCCTTTGATGAGGCGGGTCAGATAAAAGGCATGATCCTCGGAGAACTGAAGGAGAAGGGAGAACTCATTACGAAGAGGATACCTCTTAAGCCATTGAGGGACGTCAGGACGGAGAAGGGAACCTTCAGAGAACTGCTTAACAGAGCAGGCTCAGATGATTATATAGAAGCACAGCTTGAAGATGAACAGGCACAGATTGATGCCATGGGAACATTAAGGATCAGGTTCCCGAATCTGCTGCACCTGAGATATCTGAATATTCAGGGAAGGGATGAGGCATTCGTCTCGGAAGGAACGGACATAGAGGACAAATCGGATCTGGAACTCTTTACCGAGTTCTTCAGGATGCAGAACGGTGATGTCCCGATGAACGACAGGGAAAGAGGATACTTCTTGCAGATTCTGCAGGAGATGGAGGACAGAGGATGAGACCGGAACAGCTTACGATACAGGCTTTCGGCCCGTATGCCGGAAGAGTCGACATAGATTTCACCAGGTTCGGAGACAACGGACTGTTCCTTATTACAGGAGATACGGGCTCCGGAAAGACCAGCATATTCGATGCGATCTCATTTGCCCTTTACGGAGCTCCGAGCGACATGGATGAGAAGAGGGCACGTTCCTTAAGGAGCGATTTTGCAGATCCTGAGACGGAGACGTTCGTGGAACTCGTCTTCACCCAGAGGAACAGGAGATACAGGATAAGACGGAGTCCACAGCAGGAGGTGGCGAAGAAGAGGGGAACCGGTACCACTTCAAGACAGGCCACCCAGGAGTTCACAGAGTTGGGCTCGGGAGAGATCCTGACAAAGATCGGAGAGATAGAGGACAGGATATCGGAGATAATAGGCCTTGAGAGCGGACAGTTCGCCAGGACCGTCATGATTGCCCAGGGCGATTTCCGGCAGATACTCGTTGCAGGGAGCGAAGAGCGAAGAAAGATCTTCCAGAAGATATTCGATACTGCACATCTTGAGAGGATGGGGCAGATAGCAGGAGAACACGTGAGCGAACTGAATGCCGCTCTCAGGGATACCTCAAACGTATACAGGACGGCAGCCTTTGGCTTTTACGCAGACGGGGAGGCAAGGGCTTTCATAGATGAGCATAAGGACCATCCGAACCTTTACCTGGAGCTTTACCGGTTCATGGGGGAAGAGAACGCACGGTACAGCAATCTGCTTCATGAGAAGAGAGAAGAGGCTGAGAGGCTGGAAGACAGCATCAGAAAGATCGAGGCGGAGAAGAACGAGCTCAAGAGGATCAACAGACTGTTCTCCGACAGAAGGGACAGCAGGAGTGAACTTGAAAGGCTGTCTGAAATGGACGATGAGATAAAAGCCCTTAAGGACAGAACGGCTGCCGCAAGGGAGGCTCAGAGTCTAAGCGGTACAGTTGAACGCTACAGGACCCATGTAAGGGATATGACCCGTCTTTTGGAGGAGATCCAAAATGACGGGAACAGCCTCAGGGAAGAAAAGAGAAGAGAGGCTGAAAAGCAGGAGGAGCTCCGTCAGTTCACACTGAAGGATGAGGATACAGATCAGAAAGAGGCGAGGATAAGGAATCTGGAGATAATAGAGCCTCATGTCAGAAAGGGCAGGGAGGACCATGAATATCTGGAGAGAAACGTCGAAAAACTTGAAAGAGCGAGGGAAGAGAAGAGCCTTGCCAAAGACGAATACGATTCGGCATATCTCAGAAATCTGAGCGGAAGAGCATCCCTGCTTGCAAAGGACCTTGCAGAAGGGAAACCATGCCCTGTCTGCGGTTCTCTCACACATCCTGCTCCATGTATATTTGATGACACTATTCCTACGGACGAGGAAGTAAGACGTCTGGAGAAGAAGAGTTCTGAGAAGGATAACAGCTATCAGAAGGCCCTGGGCGAGTTCAAAGCCAGAAAAGAGTCTCTTGACGCGGCCGTTGCATTCATAGAGGAGACTATTGAGACTAAGATCCTTCCGGAGAAGCTTGCCGATTATCAGGTGAGGATACCTGCAGTGAAGCAGAGACTGAAGAAAGAGATAGAAGCACATAAGGAAGCGAAGAAGACTCTCGAGAACAGCATAGTGTCAATAGGCAGGAACCTCAGTGCGATAGAGAGCAGGATAGCATCTTCAGAAGAGAGAAAGAAGACTCTGGAGAAAACGGTTGCTGCAGATGAGAAAGAACTGGCTCGGGATCTCGAAAAGAGCAGCATAAGGTCTCTCGAAGCCTATGACAGTGCCTTCATGGACCCGGAGGACATAGCAAAGGCAGAGAGCAGGGTGCAGAAGCATATGAATGACGTTCTTCTTGTTACCCGTAAGATAAGCGAGCTGGACAGGGAACTGGAGGGAAAAGAGGAAAAAGACGGCTCTGAACTTGAAAATGCACTCACCGGTGCCCGAAAGGAGCTTGCTGCTGTAAGAAAGGAATATGACGATCTTCTCATATGGACGAAGAACAACGAGAAACATCTTGAAGGCATACTTAAAGCCGGCCGTGATTATGAAAAGACCGCGGAAGAAAAGACTGCCTGGGACAGGATCGCAAACACTCTTAAGGGAAACATAAGCGGGAATCAGAGGATCTCCTTTGAAGCATATGTCCTTCAGTATTATTTCAACAGAGTCATCATGGCTGCCAACAGAAGGTTCAGAAAGATGAGCAGGGGACAGTTTGCATTGGTCCTCGATCCGACGAGCTCCTCCGGTGCGGCAAAATCGGGCCTTGAGCTCAACGTATATGATTTTTACACCAATAAAGAAAGGAGCGTCAAGAGTCTTTCCGGAGGAGAATCATTTCAGGCATCTCTGAGTCTGGCGCTCGGTTTCTCGGACGTAGTGCAGGAGAAGAAGGGCGGGATAGTCCTTGATACGCTTTTCATAGATGAGGGATTCGGGACGCTGGATGATGAACTTCTGAGAGAGGCCATGAGGATCCTCGGAGAACTTGTGGACGACCAGAGACTCATAGGGATCATTTCCCACGTTGACTACGTAAAGGAAGCCATAGACAAGAAGATCGTGGTCACCAAGACGGATAAAGGAAGTACAGTGAGGATCGAAGCATGAATAACGGAAAGATGAGTGAATTCGACATATTGATAGATCACGAGGGACTTGCAAGCGGCAGAGATCTTTTCAGACCGAAGCAGGCAATGGATAACGGACTCCCGTCATTTTCTTTTGCTGAGACCGACTTCATGGTACCCTCCTTCTTCAGAGACGCGATGCATGAGCTCATAGACAGGGGTTTCATGGGATATACAGTCGCGGGAGATGACGGATATATGGAGGCCGTAAGAGAATGGTTCAGAAACTATCACGGTTTCGAACCTGAAAGGGAGTGGATAATCCCCGTATACGGAGTCTTGAGGACGATGTCCATGACCATAAGAGCTTTCTCCAAGGAAGGAGAGGGAGTGATAATTCTTTCTCCCGGATACATGGCTTATGAAGGTCTCATAGAGAACAATAAAAGGAAACTCATCAGGAGCTCTCTTCTCATAGGAGAAGATGAGTTCCTCATAGACTGGAAGGATCTGGAAGAAAAGATGTCCGATCAAAAAAACAGGATCCTTTTTCTCTGCAATGCACACAACCCAACTATGCATTTCTGGAGCATGGAGGATCTCTCGAGGATAGCAGACCTCTCGGACAGATACGGGACATATGTCGTGGTCGACGAGACTTTCTATGATCTGTATATGGATATCAAAAAGGCTTCAAGTTACGGTGCCATGGAGAAGGGAAGGAAAGGGGCAGTGATAATAAACGCACTTTCCAAGGCCTTCAACATCACGGGACTCAATGCCGCAAATGCCATAATACCCGATGAAGAGACCAGGGAGAAGTTTCTTAAGACCTTTAGGGCAGAGCAGAGAGGAAGCGGAAGCATAGAGCCCATTGTGAGGACTGCGGTCATGAGCCTGTACTCAGAGAACGGAAGAAGATGGCTCGATTCCCTTATGGAGTATGTCAGGGAAAATATAAGGGTACTGGAAGCCTTTTTCAGTGAATACAGGCCTGATATCAGGGTATTCAGATATGACGTTGCCTACCTGGTATGGGTGGACTGGAGGAGCCTCGGCCTCAGTGATGAGGAACTGGAGGACCTTTTGTTCAATGATGCACTCATGTGTGTAGACATGGGCTACAAGTATGGGCCTGAGGGGAAGGGCTTTACCCGGATACACCTCGGAACTTCGAGGAAGAATGTGAAGGAGGCTGTCGAAAGACTGAAAAAAGCAATGAGGGAGAAGCACCTTATATAACGGCGGTGTTTTCAAAACAGAACTCACATGTTAATATTATGAAAGCCATTACGGATATGGAGAGTAGACCAATATGAAATTAGGTATCGTGGGACTTCCGAATGTGGGAAAGAGCTCCCTTTTCAATGCAATAACAAAAGCAGGTGCTGCCAGCGAAAACTATCCGTTCTGCACCATTGAGCCCAATGTAGGCATGGTCAGTGTACCTGATCAGAGACTGGATTATCTGGCAAACATTTATGATCCGGAGAAATTCACTCCCGCCACTATAGAACTGGTCGATATCGCAGGTCTGGTCAAAGGGGCCAGTAACGGAGAAGGTCTCGGTAACAAGTTCCTTTCCCATATCAGGGAAGTAGATGCCATAATCCAGGTGGTGAGATGTTTCGAAGACGACAACATAGTCCATGTGGATGGCTCGATAGATCCCCTGAGGGATATAGAGACCATCAATTTCGAACTCATATTCGCAGATATGGAGACTGTTTCCAAGAGGCTTCAGAAGACTGAGAAACTGGTCAAGACAGGAAGCAAGGAGATACGTACCGAGTACGAGCTGCAAAAGAAGGTCCTTGAGACTCTTGAGAGCGGAAAACCTGCAAGGAGCATAGAGCTCTCTGAGGAAGAAGAGCCCTTCATGAGGGAACTGTTCCTTCTTACCAGCAAGCCGATACTATATGTTGGAAACATATCCGAAGATGATATTGCCCTTTCAGATGAGGAGATCCCGTATTTCAAGAAACTGAAGGAATATGCTGCGGAGGAAGGTTCTGAGGCAGTCAGGATCTGCGTAAAGGTGGAAGAAGAACTGTCCGGATTCGAACCGGAAGAAAAGCAGGAGTTCATCAAGGAACTCGGAATGGAAGAATCCGGAATAGATGAGCTCATAAAGAAGTCCTATTCGCTTCTTGGTCTCATAAGCTATCTCACCGCGGGCCCGAAAGAAGTGAGAGCATGGACCATAACCAGGGGGACCAAGGCTCCGCAGGCTGCAGGGAAGATTCATTCAGATTTTGAAAAAGGCTTCATAAGAGCAGAAGTCATAGCATTCGACAAACTGAAGGAACTGGACGGGAACATGACCCTCGCAAAGGAAAAGGGACTGATCCGTTCGGAAGGAAAGGAATACGTGGTGCAGGATGGAGATGTGGTCCTGTTCAGATTCAACGTGTGAGTGATATATAAGTACATGAAGAGGGCTTTCAGAGACTGATGGGTCAGACTCCGGGAGCTTTCTTTTTATGCCTCAAACTCGGCAGACTCTCTGTCATAGAGAGCATATTTGCTGATTATTCGCCTGAGACTACGTATGAACCGCTCTCCGAAGAAGAACAGTATGAGTGCAGTGGAAAGACCATGGATAAGGTCCGAGGGTATCGCGGAAATGTAGACTGCCAGTATGGCCGCAAAGGAAGAACCAACGTCAAGGAAGATGAGGGTGCTGCCTTCGACAAGAAGACCATATATGAAGCATCCGCATATGAAACCGAAAACGGCAAGGGTGATCCGGCCTATCTTCTCCTTCTTTTCGAATATAAGTCCGCTCAGGAAACCGATGATCCCAAAGGAGACCATCTGGAACGGTGTCCAGACGCCCTGAGTGAAGAATATGTTCGAGATGAATGCACCGAGGGACCCAACTATGAAACCGAAATCTCCTCCCATGCAGATCCCTGAGAGTATAACTATGGCACACATTGGCTTGACATTAGGCAACATGAAGAAGGCCACTCTGCCTATTACGGCAAGGGCTATCAGCACAGACGCCAGGACCACGTCCCGAAGCCTGTATCTCCTGTGATCGAACTGTATATATACGGGAATGAATGACAGCACGATGATGAGTACGCTCATCAGCATGTAGTACTCCCGGAAATACAGTGCCCATACGGCTATGAGAGCCATTATTATGAGCGTTATGATCAGTTGGAACAGTCTATAGTGTTTCATCCGGGATCACCAGATCATCCTCTCTTATCAATCTGCAGCCTGCTCTTGAGGAGGCAATAGACAGACCGGTCGTGAAATAGCGGTTCTCACCGAAGAAAGCATCGGGATCATACGGACCTATGAGTTTTCCGTCATGAAGAAAATAACAGATATCCGCATTGTCGGCCATGAATTCCATGTCATGGGAGGCGATGATAACTGTCTTCCCCGTCTTGCGTTCCCTGATCAGACCGGTCAGCTTCTTTCTGAACGTATTGTCCAGAGATCTCGTGGGTTCGTCCATAAGTATCATGTCTGAGTTCCTGAGCCATATCTTTGCAAGAGCGACCCTTTGCCTCTCACCGGATGATATATCGAAGGGATGCCTTGAAAGGACATCATTGAGATCGAACAGCTCTGCGGCATCCGTGACGGTACGGTCCGAAGATCCGGAAGCATTGAGTTCATCCCTGACGGTCTCCTTTGAGAAGAGAGTGCTGTTATCCTGGGGAAGGAGAGATGAAGTATCAACACGGACATCGAGTCTCCCGTAATAGGGCTTCAGAAGTCCTGATATGGTCCTAAGAAGGGTGGATTTGCCGGACCCGTTTATGCCGAACACTGCTATGGTCCGTCCTGCCGGGAACTCAAAGGACAGGTCCTTAAGAATATCCTTGGAATCTCTCGTATACCTCATATACAGATGGGAACCCCTTACGGAGACATGAGTATCAGCTACAGGTTTGTTATCAACCACGGCAGTCCTTAATTCAATTCCGGACAGATAGCGGGCGGCTTCCCGGACATCCTTCGGACATATCCCGCCTTTCGAGAGCCTGAGGCAACACCTGACATATGCCGGAAGTGCTGCAAAAAGAGAAGCATCATCCCTGTAGAGGGAGGTTACAACTTCCCGCACCTCCCCATATCCTTTCAGGGATCCGTCTTCCAGGACCAGAAGTCTGTCTGCGGCACGAAGCAGTCCGGAAAGATTGTGCTCAGCCATTATCACTGTCGTGCCGAGTTCTCTGTTGATCCTTTCGAGAGCAGCCATGAACCTCTCGGAAGAGAGGGGATCCAGCTGAGTGACAGGTTCATCAAGTATCAGCAGCTCAGGCCGCATTACCATCACTGAAGCCAGATTCACCAGCTGCAATTCTCCGCCTGAAAGTTCAAGGCATCTTTTGTGAAGGAGTTCCTCTATTCCCAGAAAAGCAGAAGTCTCGGCGATCCTGACGGAAATACTGTCATGGGACATTCTGAGACTCTCAAGTCCGAAAGCCATCTCTTCCTCGACAGTGTCGGTGACTATCTGGTTTATCGGATCCTGTGATATGAAACCTATCCTCGATACCTGCTCTTCCATGCTCATGGATCGGATATCTGTCTCTCCGAAAGTTATGGAGCCCTTCAGTTCACCTGCAGGAGAGATCTGAGGTTTCAGCATCCTTAACAGTGTGGATTTGCCTGACCCGTTAGGTCCGGTGACCAGCAGAAAATCTCCAGATTCAAGGGAGAAGGAGATATCTTTTAGAGCCGGGACAGAACCCGACGGATAAGTGAAACTCAAAGACGAGACATTAATCTTTTCCATTTTATTGCACCTGCTGCATCGATCAGGGAAGGGATGAGGACGAGGACTCCGAAAGAAATAAACCCGGATACTGAGACAACGTCCGTAACGGGAAATATAATAACCGGATTGTATCTGACATCAAAACTTCCGTGTATCAGTGATATTATCTGTAGGACGAGTATCAGGGTGAAGGATATGGAGCATATCGTTTCCCTGAATGTCCAAGAGTAATCGTGGTAAATGGTTCTGCCCTTTAATGAGAATCCTCTTGAATTAAGAGAATCGGCTGTCTCGATGGAGGATTCCAGAGACCAGTCGAAAAGGGAAGCCAGAATGGAAGAACCTTCATGAAACCGCTCCTTAAGACTTCTTTTGCTTTTATCCCCGGCACGATAGACCATATATTCTCCCCTGACGGAAGACCCGATGAGGAGAGCGTGAGAGATATATGCCGGAATGAACCTCATTGCCAGCACCAGTATCATTCCTATGGAGGAGAGCCATCCGCTGAACAGGAAACTCAGTTTTCTGAATCCCATGCTGTCACTGAAAGCCTTGAACCACAGAGTGATCGATGCAAAACAGAGACAGAGCAGGATATCCTGCATGACGACTTCCAGTGTCACGTTGAATCCCGGTCTCAGACTGAAAAGCACTGTGACACCATAGTGATTGAAAAGAAGGTTTATGAAGGTGGTTATGAGTATAATGGGAAGTATCACCTTAAGGAAAAAGGAAAACATCTTCTCGGTCCTGTTTATGATATGGAACAGTATGGAGGCGCATAAAGATATGAGCATGGTCAGAGGATGCCTGCTTATGGCCGTGAACACTATGCAGAGTATGTAGAAAAAAGCCTCACAGAGAGGATGATATTCCTTAAAGCGAAGTTTCATAAGAAAGAAGGGCTGAGTTTCTCAGCCCTTTAGGTTTACTTTACGTCTGTGGAGTAGTCACAGATGAATACCCACTTTACAGAGTCGCCCTCCTTGAGGACTATCTGGTCGCAGGCGGCTGCACCCATCTCATCATTAACATAGAACAGCCATCCGGACATCTCTCCGCAGTCAGCGGTCTGGATCTGAGCTATACCGTCTACATACATGCCGTAATCGGATTTCTGAGATGCGAATGAGATCTTGTGGGCTTCACATGCCTTTACGAGCTGATCGTATACTGTCTGGTCATCTCCGATCTTTACCTCGACGGTATCCAGGATTATGCCGTCCTTCGGGACGAAATCCTTCTTGTCGGGGTTGAGATCCGCTTCATGATCGAATATTTTGGTGCATTCGATCTTGATGGTGGTCTTGTACTTGGAGTTCTCATCCTTTTTCGCACATGCTGCCGTAAGAGACAGGATCATTACGAGCATTGACAAGAAACATACGAACCTGAGTGTTTTTTTCATTTGTCTTCTCCTTTATCTGAGGTGCTCCCGAATCCGCCTGTACGGATCTGGGAGACATTATCGTCATTCGTAATACCGAAGGGAACGAATATGCCCTGCATGAAGGCAGAGCCCTTTTTAAGATCGACGGTCTTTCCGGTGCGGGAATCGTTTATCATCCTAGCCATGATATGTCCTTCGTTCTCTGCATGGAAATAGTCGCTGTCGATTATGCCGACGGTATTGTTGAGCTGAAGACGGAACCTGAAACCGAGTCCGCTCCTCGGAGCACACATGAGGAACCAGCCTTCATCTATCCTTGTGCGGATGCCCGTGGGAACGGTCATCTCTTCGCCCGGCTCAAGGGTGATATCCATAGGGAGATAGAAGTCATATCCCGCCGACCCGGAGGTGGCTCTTTTAGGAAGGGAGATATCCTCGTAACTGGCACAGAGTCCGAGGGAATCAAGATCTTTTCTGAACTGTTCTTCGGATATGAGCATAAAATCGGCAATTCTGTTCATCATTTAAATCTCCAATCAAAATCACAATCTATTATAACATAGAGGAGGAAACTCTTGGATCATGAGTCCTGTAAATAAGCAAAAATAGCTGCGATTTACGGACAAAGGATAAATATTTTTTGAACAGTTGGGCCACTTAAGTTCACCGGAATTGTATTTTTCTTCAATGCAAGCTATAATAATTTCATAATCGCAGGTCGGTTATGTTCATTTATTATGCTGCATAGGATTTCTGCGGTATGATGACAGGAGGACAAATAATGAAATTAATAATCGCTATAGTTCAGGACGAAGATGCATCAAACCTGATCTCTTCCCTTATGAATGATCGTTTCAGTGTTACGAAACTGGCATCCACAGGTGGTTTCCTCCGTTCCGGAAATACCACACTTCTTCTTGGAGTAGAGGATGACAGACTTGAGGCTGCAATGGGCATTATAAAGAAGATCTGCGTCAGCAGAAAACAGATAGAGGTATTCCCGTCACCGGCAATGGGTGCCATGGGAATGTATACTCCTTATCCTGTTGAAGTCACTGTTGGCGGAGCTACAGTATTTATTATGGATATCGCAGAGTTCCATAAGATCTGACACGGACAAAAAGAACTATAAGACCAGAGTTTCACTCTGGCCTTTTATATATGGAGGTTTGAAACATGAAGGTATTGCTTACTTACGATATGGAGCCCAAATATCTCGCTCAGCTTAAGGAGATATTGAAGGATGGAGAACTGGTACTGAAGAAGGGGAAGGAGATCACAGACGAGGACGTTCTTACAGCCAATGTAATACTCGGAAATCCTCCCAAAGGTCGTCTCCATGAGAACGCCGATCTCGGTCTCGTCGCTCTCAACAGTGCAGGAAGCACGGACTACTGCGAGAAGGGAGTGCTGCCTGACAGTACGGTCCTCACAAATGCCACAGGCGCATACGGAATAATCATAAGCGAATGGATGAGCGGAATGATACTGAACATCATGAACCGTTTTCCCGAATACCGCGAGAATCAGAAGGAAGGCCTCTGGAAGAGAAATATGGCTGAAAGACAGCACATCTACGGAGCAAAGGTCCTCATACTCGGTACGGGCAATATCGGAAGCGAATTTGCAAAGAGGATGAAGGCATTCGGAGCCGTGACGATAGGAGTGAGAAGATCTTCCACGAAGAGCGTGGAGTTCTTTGACGAGATACATCTGAATTCCGAACTGGACGAACTCATTCCTGAGGCTGACATAATAGCAATGTGCCTGCCGGGCACCGACAAGACGGCTCATATCATGTCGAGGGAGAGGATCTTCTCCATGAAGAAGACTGCCATCATCATAAACGTCGGAAGAGGTACCGCAATTGATACGGATGCCCTTAACGATGCTTTACGAGAAGGCGCTATAGCTGCATGCGGACTTGACGTCACAGATCCCGAGCCCCTTCCGCAGGATCATCCTCTCTGGAAGGCCCCGAACGCATTCATCACTCCGCATATTTCCGGAGGAATGAACTCGCCGGTTTCAAGGGGAGTCATCGCAGAGGTGGCTGTCAACAACGTTAAGGCATATCTCGGGCAGGGTGAATACAGAAATGTCGTCGACAGGGAAACAGGATACAAGATCTCCGAATGAAGGAAGGGATATCTTTTTTGAAAAGGTAAGAGCTCTCCTCCGGAAAAAGGGGAGAGCTTTTATAAGCATAGACGGAAGATGCGGTTCCGGAAAGACAAGTCTTGCTGGAACTCTTGCGAACGTTCTGAATTCTGATACGGTCCATATGGACGATTACTATATGCCCTTCAGGGACAGGGATCCGGAATGGAGAAGCATTCCCGCAGGCAACATGGATCTTATGAGACTCAGGACCGAGATACTGGAGCCGTTCGCCAGGGGAGATAAGACCGTATACAGGGCGTATGACTGTTCGAATGACAGGATGAAGTACGAAATGGTACTGCCGCTTTCAGAGATCCTCATAGTAGAAGGCAGCTATTCACAGCATCCTTTGCTCAGAGACATGTATGACATAAAGCTTTTCGTCACTGCAGACAGGACTGTTCAGGAGCAGAGGCTGAAAAAAAGAGAAGGAGATCACTTCAAGGCATTTAGTGAGATATGGATCCCGATGGAGGAACTGTATTTCAAAGCCTTCGGCACTGAGGATGCAAGCGACTGCAGGATCGATACATCGTCAGGTACCGATGTATGGGAATGGCAAAAATAAAAAACAGATCCGCGAGGGAGGCTCTTCGTAAGGAAGGTGCCTCTCTTTTTGCTGTTTCAAGTCACTCGGAATCATTTCCGGGTGTCTTTTTTTGGACACGGTATTGACAGGTCGAAGAACACATATTATAATTCCCGTTATGTAACGATTGTTATAATTCAAAGAAGGAGGCTGTGTATGCCGCCAAAAACAAGGATTACAAAAGACATGATTATACATGCAGCCATCGAAGTTGCAAAACAAAGCGGATATGAGAACATCAACGCCAGAACGGTCTCTGCGCAGCTGCACTGTTCCACGCAGCCGGTCATGTATCATTTTTCAACCATTGACGCGATGAAACGGGCTGCTTACGCGAGGGTGGATCAGCTGCATTCAGAGAATATAATGACGATTTCGCCGGAACAGGATCCGATCCTGCAAATCGGCTTGAACTATATCTGCTTCGCCGTGGAGGAGCCGCAGCTGTTCCGCTTTCTGTTTCAGTCCGGATATGCGGCGGAGCACAGCCTGCTGGAGATGATCAATTCAGAAGCACTGATCCCGGTCCTGGCCGCCATGCAGGAGGCCGCCGGATTGAGCATGGAAAAAACCAAGCAGATATTTCTGACCGTGGCGCTGTTTGCGCACGGCTATGCCAGCATCATTGCCAACAACGGTCTGGAATATGATGAAAAACTGGTCGCGGAGCACCTGGAACGGGCCTGGGACGGCGCTTTTCTCGCGGCTATGCAGGAGGAGAAGGAACATGAAAAAACTGTATGAAAAAAGCGAGATCACCTTTGCGATCCTATGGATCGTGATCTACACCGTTGGCATGGGGACGCTGAAAAGCAATTTTGGGCTCGATTCGCCGTGGCAGATGCTGGGCCTGCTCGTGCTCTCCGCCGCGATGTTCCTGTTCGTGAAGCGGAACGGCCTCATGGAGAAGTACGGCTTGGCCGGATGGGCGAAGAACAGCAAGGCTATGCTGTGGTTCATCCCGCTGTGGCTTTTCTCCTGCCTGAATCTTTTCAGCGGTTTCTCCCCGGATTACCCGATGCCGGGACTGATCTATGCCACCGTTTCCATGGCCATCATCGGTTTTGTGGAGGAGCTGATCTTCCGGGGCTTCCTGTTCAAGGCGATGCTGAAGAACGGCAACGTCAAATCAGCCGTCATCGTCTCCTCCGTCACCTTCGGGCTCGGACATATTCTGAATCTGTTTACCGGACAGGACCTGATCGAGACGCTCAATCAGGTGGTTTTCGCGGTTGCCGTCGGCTTCGTCTTTACGTTAGTGTTTTACAAGAGCGGGAGCCTTTTGCCAGGGATCCTGGCACACAGCTTCATCGACGTATCCTCTGTATTCGCATCCGACGAAGGATCTCAGCTTTTGAATATGATCCTGCACATCGTGATCGTCGTCGTATCTGTGGCATACTGCCTGTATCTGGTAAAGCGTGTAGAGACGCCGGCAATCAACCGGGCAGATTTACAGAAGGATTCTGTACCCGGTCCGCAGAAATCATGAATTGACGACGTCCGCACTCATAACGAGCATCGGATTTTGATCCCTTAATCCAAGTGAAAAAATCGGCGCGGCCATTGCGGCCGCACCGGTTTTCTGTTTTTTGAGCTGGTGAATGTTGCCTCCCAAGCACCTTTCTAACGGAGGATACTCCGAGAGGATCTGTTTTATATAGATTGTATTACTTTTTCCTTATTTCGGTCATGCCGCCCATGTATGGACGGAGCACTTCCGGGATCCTGACGGAACCGTCTGCTTGGAGATTGTTCTCGAGGAATGCTATGAGCATTCTAGGAGGTGCCACTACCGTATTGTTGAGGGTATGGGCATAATAGTTGCCGTTCGGGCCCTTGACTCTTATCCTGAGCCTTCTTGCCTGGGCGTCTCCGAGATTGGAGCAGCTTCCGACTTCGAAATATTTCTTCTGACGGGGCGACCATGCCTCGACGTCAATGGATTTTACCTTGAGGTCTGCAAGGTCTCCCGAGCAGCATTCAAGAGTCCTTACGGGGATATCCATCGAACGGAACAGATCCACGGTGTTCTGCCATAGCTTGTCGAACCACATCGGGCTGTCTTCCGGCTTGCATACCACTATCATCTCCTGTTTTTCGAACTGATGGATCCTGTATACGCCTCTTTCTTCAATGCCGTGAGCGCCTTTTTCTTTCCTGAAGCAAGGGCTGTAGCTGGTGAGAGTGTAGGGGAGATCCTCTTCCTTGTTCATGGTGTCTATGAACTTTCCGATCATGGAATGCTCACTCGTACCTATTAGGTAGAGATCTTCTCCTTCGATCTTATACATCATCGCATCCATCTCAGTGAAACTCATGACTCCGGTGACCACATTGCTTCTTATCATGAACGGCGGGATACAGTATGTGAAGCCTCTGTCGATCATGAAATCCCGGGCATACGAGATCACTGCGGAATGCAGTCTTGCGATATCTCCCATGAGATAATAGAAACCGTTTCCCGCAACTCTTCTTGCAGAGTCGAGATCCAGTCCGTTGAAGGACTCCATTATATCGGAATGATAGGGGATCTCGAAATCCGGGACAACGGGCTCGCCGTATCTCATGACCTCGACGTTCTCACTGTCATCCTTTCCTATCGGAACGGACGGGTCGATTATGTTCGGGATCACCATCATGCGTTTTTTAAGTTCTTCCTCAACGACCTTTTCACGTTCGTCGAGCTCTTCCATGCGTTCTGCATCCTTGGCGATCTGAGCCTTTACCTGTTCAGCCTCGTCTTTTTTGCCCTGCTTCATCAGGCCGCCGATCTCCTTGCTCAGTCTGTTCCTCTGAGCTCTAAGAGCCTCGACCTCGCCCTTGATGTCCCTGTTCTCTCTGTCGAGAGCGATGACCTCATCCACAAGCGGCAGTTTGCTGTCCTGGAACTTGTTTCGTATGTTCTGCCTGACTATATCGGGGTTCTCTCTCAGAAACTTGATGTCTAACATGTATATTTACCTCTCTTAAAGTTACATTCTCTCGGGAGCCTCTATGCCCAGAAGAGCGAGACCTGTCCTGATGGTGGAAGCAGTGGCGCTTACAAGCTCGAGCCTTGCCTTCGTCCTGTTTCTGTCTTCATCTATGATCCTGACGTCATAGTAGTATTTGTTGAATGCCTGAGCTATCTGGGTCACATGGCGGGTGATATAGAAGGGCTCGTATTTCTCGGCAGCCCTCTTTACGACTTCCGGGAAGTCACCGAGCAGCTTAACGAGGGGATATGCCTCCTCGGAGGCGATCTCGGAGTAGTCTGGCTCGACGTCCTCCATGTCTCCGGCCTTTCTTATGACGGAACAGGCCCTTGCATGCGTATACTGTACATAAGGTCCTGTTTCACCGTCAAAGTTCAGTATCTTGTTTATGTCGAACACTATGTCCTTTATGCGGTTGTTGGAGAGCGTGCTGTATATGAGAGCTCCGACTCCAACCTGCTTTGCCGTCTCATCCTTGTCCGGAAGATCGGGGTTCTTTTCCTCTATGATCTCGCGGGCCCTGTTTATCACGTCTCTGATCACGTCCTCAAGGAATATGACCCTTCCGCTCCTTGTGGAGAGGGTTCCCTCAGTCATGGAGACCATGCCGAACGCCACGTGAACCATATCCTTTGCCCACTCATATCCCATGAGCTCTATCACCTTGAAAAGCTGCTGGAAGTGGAGGTTCTGCTGATATGCCACCACGTAGATGTTCTTGTAGAAATCATAGGTCTTCTTTCTGTAGAATGCACAGGCGAGGTCTCTCGTGGCATAAAGGGTAGCGCCGTCAGACTTCAGTATCAGGCAGGGAGGCATTCCGTAATCTTCAAGATCCACGACCTTGGCGCCTTCGCTGTCCTTTAACAGTCCCTTCTCCTCGAGCTCCTGTATCACGGGAGCCATCTTGTCGTTGTAGAAGGCTTCTCCGGCGTATGAGTCAAATCTGATGTTCAGTATGTCATATATCTTCTGGACTTCCTTCAGGGTGAGCTCCTTGAACCAGTCGAAAAGCTCAAGAGCCTCCGGGTTTCCGTCCTCTATCTGCTTGAACCAGTATCTTCCCTGATCTTCAAGGGAAGGATCCTTTTCGGCTTCGTCATGGAAACGTACATAGAGCTTTAAAAGGGCATGGATGGAACCTTCGTTCACTTCATCCCTGTCTCCCCAGAGCTTATATGCGGTTATCAGTTTTCCGAACTGGGTGCCCCAGTCACCGAGATGGTTTACGCCTACGGAATTGTATCCCAGGTGGTTGAATATCTTGTAAAGCGAACTTCCTATGACGGTAGTGCTGAGATGCCCTATGTGGAAGGGCTTTGCTATATTGATGGAAGAATAGTCGATGACGACGTTCCTTTTCTGTCCCTCATCGGATGATCCGTATCTTTCTCCCTGTTCAAGGATCTCTCTGACGGTGCTCTTTGCGTAGTCGAGCCTTGAGAGGTAGAAATTGAGATAAGGTCCCTTTACTTCTATCCTGTCAAGGAAAGAAGGAAGTTCCGTGATCCCGGAAGCGATCTCCTGGGATATCATCTGTGGGCTTTTCCTGAACTGTTTTGCCAGGCGGAAACACGGAAAGGCAAAATCGCCGAGAGCCATGTCGGGAGGCGTCTCGATGATGCCCATGATGTCTTCAGGGCTCATCATTGTCTTTTCGGATAACAGTTTGGCTATTTCGTACTTACGATCCATTCTTTATTCACTCCATTAGATTTACAGATTATAAGTATAATATATGAAAAGAACAAAGTAAACTCACGAAGAAACGGGAAATGCCTGTATCAAGGGGGAAAAAGAGGGTGAGCAAATGAGCGCATTTTTATTTCCCATCTATATGGGCTATAATTATCGTGTATGAAAAAGGAGGATATGTATGAACATATGCGTATACGGAGCATCGAGCTCCATAATCGATCAGATCTATCTGGATACATCATATCAGTTGGGAGAGGCTCTGGCTGAAAAGGGACATACTCTTGTCTTTGGTGCCGGTAAATACGGCATGATGGGAGCGTGTGCTGACGGTGCCCTTGCTCATGAAGGAAAGGTCATAGGAGTGACCCCGAGGTTCTTTCTCCCCGACGGAGTCATACATGAGCACTGTACCGAGCTCATCCTCACGGACACCATGAGGGAGAGAAAAAAGGCGATGGAGGACAATTCCGACGGATTCATAGTCCTTCCCGGAGGCGTAGGTACATTTGAGGAATTCTTCGAGATACTCGTTGGAAGGCAGCTTGCACAGCATGCAAAGCCCATAGCCATCTTAAACATAGCGGGGTATTTCGACGGGCTTCTTGCATATCTTCACGAGATAACGGACAAGATGTTCGTGAATCCGAGGGCATTTGATCTCTTCCTGGTCTCTGATGACATTGAGGAGACGGTGGAATATATAGCGAACAATGAGAATATAGGGCTTTCTGACATAAGCAAGTACAGATATATAGAAAATGGTGTGAAAGATGAAGAGAAGTGAGACTGACAGCAGATTCAAGTGGAGACTTGAGGATATTTTTGAGACGAACGAGGCCTGGGAAAAGGAATTCTCAGAGCTGGAGGCAAGGATCCCGTCAATATCGCTGATAAAGGAGCATCTGACAGATGACGCTCAGTCGATGAAGAAGGGACTGGATGAGATATACGATATCTATTTCCATATGGAGAGGATCTTCACCTATGCGAAGATGAGACAGGACGAGGACGGTTCAGTATCCCTGTATCAGGGAATGACGCAGAGAGCCGGATCCCTTATGGTGAAGGTGTCGAGCGCACTTGCTTTCCTGGAACCCATGCTTCTGAAACTCGAAGATGACAGGATGAAGACATTCATAGAGGCACCGGAGCTGAAGGAGTATTCTTTCGAGCTTAGGAACATTCTCAGAAAGAAACAGCATGTCCTGAGCGAAGAGTCGGAGAAGCTCCTTTCCGAAGCTGATGAAATAGCGAGGGGATCGAGGGAGATCTTCGGCATGCTTGACAATGTGGACATCAGTTTCCGCCCCTTCGAACATGAGGGAAAGGATATAGAGCTGAGCCATGCAAGGTATATGTCCCTTCTCCAGGATCAGGACAGGGAACTCAGGAAAAAGGCCTTCGACAACTACTACGGATATTTCAGGGATCATATAAACACCCTGGCTGCCACATACCTGAGCTCAGTGAGATCCGACATCTTCTTTGCAAAGGCAAGGAACTATGCGAGCGCTCTTGAGAATGCGCTCTTCCAGGACAATGTCAGCACCGAGGTGTATGACAGCCTCCTCCGGAAGATCCATGAGAACATGGGGCTTCTCCACGATTATGTCGCTCTAAGAAAGAAGATACTCGGAGTCGATGAACTCCACATGTACGATATCTACGTGCCTCTGGTCAGGGATTTCAACAACAGCTATACCTTTGAAGCTGCCGAGAAGATGATCCTCGAAGCCCTGAAGGTGCTCGGAGAAGACTACACTGATACAGCCAGGCATGCGTTTACCGACGGCTGGATGGATGTGTATGAAAATGACGGAAAGAGGAGCGGCGCATATTCCTGGGGAGTATACGGGACCCATCCTTTCATGCTCCTGAATACCAGAGAGGACCTCGGAAGCGTATTCACTATCGCCCACGAGCTCGGCCATTCCATGCACACGTACTATTCCAACAGCAATCAGCCGTATCCGACAGCGGGGTATACAATTTTCGTGGCAGAGGTGGCTTCGACGGTCAACGAGATACTGCTTACCAAATATCTCATGAGGACAGTTAAGGATCCTGCTCTTAAGGTATATGTGCTCAATCATTATATCGATCAGTTCAGGACGACAGTCTTCAGGCAGACACAGTTCGCTGAGTTCGAGAAGATCGTTCATGAGGAGATAGAGAAGGGCAATGCCATGACCGCAGAGGGGCTCTGTTCACTCTACGGAAAGATAAATGCGGATTATTACGGACCGTCCATGGAAGAGGATGATACCATCGCTCTCGAATGGGCAAGGATACCTCATTTCTACAGCGCTTTCTACGTATACAAGTACGCGGTCGGATTCTCCTGTGCCTCCGCAATAGTCAGGAAACTGGAGACTGACCCTGCAATGAAGGACAGATACAGAAGGTTCCTGAGCGCCGGCGGAAGCGACTATCCCGAGAACATATTGAGGGATGCAGGAATAGAGGTAGGAGAGGCTGTCGAGCTCTGCATGCAGGAGTTCGGTGCCGCTCTCGAGGAGTATAAGAAGATCTGTGAGGGATAAAGGATGCTTCAGGCGATTGAGATCGTTATCACGATAGGGATAATAATATCGGTGGGATATTTCCTGGCTGCAAAGGGATTCCTGGATGAGAAAGCGGCGTCATTCATGTCGAAACTCATCATCCTGTTCGGAGTGCCCTGCGCATCCATAGGAAACATGACCGCCAATTTCACGAGGGAATCCATTCCGGAGATATTAAGGGGAGCACTCATCATGCTCATTGCGATACTCCTGATGTATCTGATGGCTTTTCTTGTCTCAAAACTGTTCAAGGTGGAGAAGGGAAGGAAGGGTATCCTCATAGCAATGATGGCCGGAGCCAATACCATGTTCATAGGCTATCCGGTCTGTCAGGCTATATTCGGAAATGATGCGGGTTATGCGTTCGTATATGACCTAGCCCATTCTTTCCTGTTCTGGTCTCTCGGTGTCTATGTGATATCCAGCGACAGAGCTAACAGCGAGGGCTTCAATCTCAAGAGCCTTAAGAAACTGTTCTCACCGGGATTCATAAGCATCATAGTTGCGGTGATACTGATAGCGCTGAACATCAAGCTTCCGGGATTCCTTTCCAGAGCAGTTACATATTTCGGCAGTCTCTGCACACCTCTTGCAGTACTGTATGCGGGCTATGTGCTCCATAAGATAGGGTTCAGGAACCTCAGGGTATCAAGAGACATGCTCCTGGTCCTGCTCGGAAGATGCATCATAGCTCCTGTTATCGTGTTCGCACTCTGCATGCTGTTCCGTTTCGAACCGGTCGTTACCAAGATCTTCGTGATGATGAGTGCGATGCCGGTCATGAACAATATCCCGATAGTGGGAGAGGAATACGGGTCTGACTATAAATTCGCCACTCAGTGTCTTCTTGCAAGCATATTCGTCTGCCTGATCCTGATGCCTGTGTGGATGCTGATATTTGAAGCGATTTTCTGAGGTGAAGTTATGAGCGGTACATTAAGGATCATAATTATGATCGCGCTGGGATTCGGTATCCTGGGCGTTCTGATATATGGGATAATGAGGATCCTGAGCTTTGTTGCCCAGGGCTACAGCAAAGTAAGCGACCTGGTCGATGACATAAGAAAAGGGGACGCTGAGGCACAGGCCACTCCGAGATCACTTTCCAACGTGGACAGGATAGTGATCCCTCAGATACTCAGGAGGTTCCCGGAATATGACAATGAACTGATGGTCAGAAGAGCCGTCATGGATGGGGATTCGTATCTGAAGAGCCTGCTTTCAGGGGTGTCTTCATTTACTGAGAAGGACGGAGTCAGGAGCTTTCTCGAGATGATGGAGGAGACTGCTGAAAAGGCAAAGAACACAGTCAACTGGACGGATCCGAGAGTGCACAGCGCAGCTGTAAGCAAGTATGAGGATAACGGGGATCTCTGCTATGTCACATATCAGGTCTCGTATCAGTATTCAGTCGAGGGATATACCTACCAGAGAAAACTGGCAGTTAAATATATCGCTGCCGAGTCACCTGATTATGAGAAGAAGATCCAGGTCTACAAATGTCCGAACTGCGGCGCACCCGTAAGCCAGATAGGGCAGAAGGTATGCAGATACTGCGGTATCGCGCTTAAGACGGCTGCTCCTTTAAGCTGGTTCATATTTGACATAACGGACATGTCCTGATCTTTTGGACTATGTAAAAGAGGGAGACTTCCTTGTCTCCCTCTTTTACATTTGTCTTTATTTACTGTTTCGGTTTTACGACTATGTTCACTATCCTTCCCGGAACGATGACCTTCTTAACGATATCAAAACCGCTGAAGACATCGGAGAAGTTCTTCATGACATATTCTTCGATCTCTTCCTTCGTGGCATCCTTGGAGATGGAGAACCTGTCCTTCACTCTTCCGTTGATCTGAAGAGGATAGGTGATCTCGTCTTCCACCAGATATTTCTCCTCGTACGTCGGGAAATCCTGATTGAAGATGCTGTAATCTTCTCCTATCTGTTCCCAGAGCTCTTCTGAGAAATGAGGAGCGAAAGGAGCAAGAAGCTTCAGGAGGGTCCTGATGCAGCTGCGCGCAAAGGAAACGTTGTATTCCTCATCGGTATACTTGTACAGAGCGTTAGTGAGCTCCATGAGCCTTGCGATGGCCGTATTGAAGGAGAAGGTGTTCAGATCCTGGTCCACGGCCTTGATGGTCCTGTGGAGCACAAGGTTCACTGTCCTGTCTTCGTCTGTCCTTCCGACTGAAGGATCATCAGCCCAGATCTTGTTCACGAGCCTTTCCACTCTGTCGAGATATTTGGCGACTGACCTTATTCCGCCGTCATTCCACGGTCCGCCTTCCACGTATGCGAATCCGAATCCGAGATACATCCTGAAGGCATCCGAACCGTATTTGGAGATATATTCATCAGGAGATACCACGTTGCCCTTGGACTTGCTCATCTTCTCTCCGTCCGGTCCGAGGATCGTGCCCTGGTGCGTGAGGGAAAGGAACGGTTCATCAAAGGAGAGGTATCCCATATCGCGGAAGGCCTTCACGAAGAAGCGGGCATAGAGAAGGTGCATGCATGCATGCTCTGCTCCTCCGACATACTTGTCGACGGGGAGCATCCTGTTGATGATCTTGGGATCCCATGCCATCTTGTCGTCCCTGTTGTCCGGATATCTGAGGAAGTACCAGGATGAGCACACGAACGTGTCCATGGTATCAGGATCTCTTCTTGCCGGTCTGCCGCATCTCGGGCACTTGCAGTTCATAAAGCCTTCATGCTTTGCAAGAGGAGATGTGCCGTCCGGAGTGAAGTCCACATCATAGGGGAGGGCTACAGGAAGGTCCTCTTCGGGGACCGGAACGTCTCCGCAGTCCTCACAGTGGATTATCGGTATCGGGGCACCCCAGTATCTCTGTCTGGATATGAGCCAGTCCCTGAGCCGGTATGTGGTCTTGAACTGAGCCTGACCGGTCTTCTCGAGGAAGGAGGTTATGGCCTTTTTGCCTTCGGTCACCGTAAGACCGTCGAACTGACCGCTGTTCACGAGGACTCCCTCGTAGTCAGTGAACGGAAGATCGTCGTTCTGCCCCTCGTTCTTTCCGGCTACGACTCTCTCTATTGGAAGTCCGTACTTGCCTGCAAACTCGAAGTCTCTCTCATCGTGTGCCGGAACGGCCATGACGACGCCGGTACCGTAGCTTGCGAGCACGTAGTCAGCAGCCCAGATAGGGACTTTTCTTCCGTTGATCGGATTTATTGCATATGAACCGGTGAAAACTCCGGTCTTTTCTCTTGAAGTCGAGAGCCTCTCTATCTCATTTGCTTTAGAAGCATATTCCTTGTATGCTTCAACGGCTTCCTTCTGTTCGGGAGTCGTAAGGCTGTCGATGAGAGGATGCTCAGGGGAGATGACGACATACGTGACTCCGTTAAGCGTGTCCGCACGTGTCGTGAACACGGAGAACTCTCCGCCTCCCTCAATCCTGAAGGTGATCTCGCTGCCCGTGGATTTTCCTATCCAGTTCTTCTGCATGAGCTTGGTCTTTTCAGGCCAGTCAAGGCCTTCGAGTCCGTCTATCAGCTCTTCCGCATATTTGGTGATCCTGAAGAACCACTGGGTAAGGTGCTTTCTGACTACCGGGGTGCCGCATCTCTCGCAGAGACCGTCCACCACCTGCTCGTTTGCAAGCACGGTATTGCACTTCGGACACCAGTTCACCGGAGCGGATGCCCTGTAGGCGAGTCCGTTCTTGTAGAGCTGGAGGAAGCACCACTGAGTCCATTTGTAGTAATCGGGCATGCAGGTCTTGACTTCATAATCCCAGTCAAAGGAAGCTCCCATCTCCTTAAGCTGTCTTTCCATAGTGGCTATGTTGGCTACCGTGGAGTCATAGGGATGGATGCCTGTCTTTATGGCGTAGTTCTCGGCAGGGAGTCCGAATGCGTCGAATCCCATCGGATGGAATACGTTGTAGCCCTTCATGCGCTGGTATCTCGCATAGGTGTCGGCCAGGCCGAAATTATACCAGTGTCCGACGTGGAGCTTTGCTCCGGAAGGGTAAGAGAACATCTCAAGCACGTATTTCTTTGGCTTGTCACTGTTCCTGTCGAAGCTGTAGAGCCTGGTGTCTTCCCACTTCTTTTGCCATTTCTTTTCGATCTCAGGCAGATTCATATATGTCACCTCAAATAAAACTATATCTGTGTTAAATAAGTTAGAATTCATTATATCATAACAATCGGTTTAGTTAAGGAAATCTTGCACGATGGCACGGATTTCGGGAACGTAGGGGGATTCCGCCGCATACCCGGTGCGAGTCCGGCAAGTTGAACACCCTCGGGTATTATGCTATATTATAGTCTATAAAAGAATGCTCATCTGGGCTTGACCTGAGGGAAAGAGAGTCTTTCCCGGTAAGATGAAAGGACGCGCATATGGAACTGGAACAGAATATAGGGATATTTCCACCTGAGGCTCTGATACCCGACAGAAGGGTCAACATGAGAAAATGGGCCGTCATAGCATGCGATCAGTATACGACCAACGAGACTTACTGGAGAGACGTGGAAAAGATAGTGGGAGGGAGCCCCTCCACGCTGCATATTACCCTTCCCGAGATATATCTCAGCTCACCGGACAGGGATGCAATGATAGACGACATCAAGGCTACCATGAGCAGATATCTGGATGACGGGATAGTCACCCTTCTTCCGAAAGGGTTCATACTCGTTGAGAGGACTTTCAACAGAAGAGTCAGAAAGGGACTCATGGTCACCGTTGACCTGGAGAAGTTCGACGAAGATCCGTTCAAAAAGAGCGAGATCAGGGCCAGCGAGGAAGTCCTGGACGAGAGAGTCGATGCCAGGATAGAGATAAGAAGCGAAGCAGAGCTCGAAGTTCCCCATGTCATTCTCCTAATGGACGACCCCCATTTCAGAGTCATCGAGCCGATATGGAGGAAGAGAGAATCATTCACGAAGATATATGATGTCGACCTCATGATGCACGGGGGACGTGCGACCGGATATCTCATTACAGACAAGAAGATAGAGAACGACATCCTCACACAGCTCTCAAAACTCAAGATGAGAGACGGCATGAGATTTTGCGTAGGAGACGGCAATCACTCCTTTGCTACGGCAAAGGCCGTATGGGAAGAGACCAAGAAGGGCCTTACGCCGGAGGAGATGGAGAACCATCCTCTCAGATATATAATGTGCGAGCTCATAAATCTGCACGATCCTGCTATGGATCTTCTTCCGATCCACAGGGTCATCAGCGGAGCAAGCTCCTCCATGTGCATACAGTACATAGTCGACCATCTGAACTCAGTCGGAGCAGATGCAAGGCTGGTATTCTCGAGGAGGAAGCCTTCACAGCAGGTATGCGATGCTCCTGAAGTCATATTCTTCACCAGCAAGAGCAGCTCGGGAAGGATAGAGGTATATTCTCCAACAGCCAAGATGTTGATCAACCAGCTGCAGCCGGTGCTTGAGGACTTTGTAAGGGAATATCCTCTTGCAAATCTGGAATACATCCACAGCAACAAGGAGTTCGAAGATCTGACGCAGGAGTACGATACTTTGGGATTCCAGATGCCTGCACTCAACAAGTCGGAATTCTTTGACAGCCTGTCAGAGATGGGCGTTTTTCCGAAGAAATGTTTCTCTCTCGGAGAGGCCAACGAGAAGCGCTATTACATAGAAGCAAGGCTCATATCCGAACCTGCTGAAAGGGAAGAGGACAAGACTGCCGAGAATCCCGCAGAGGCGGGATCGGTGAAGAAGGAGGAGCAGGAAGAAACTCCGCCTCAGAAGGAGAAGGGATTCCTTTCTAGCCTTTTCAGAAAAAACAGATAAAGAGAGCAAGTTTGAGAAATGGGAATAAAAGTAGTTAAATTCGGCGGATCGTCCCTTGCGGATGCCGGGCAGATGAGAAAGGTAAAGGACATAGTTCAGGCAGATCCCGAAAGGAGATATGTCATTCCTTCCGCACCCGGAAAATCCCCGGAACATGACATAAAGATCACAGACCTTCTGTATACCCTTGAAAACGTGATAGAGAACGGCGGTAACCACGAGTTCTATTTCAATATGATAAGGGACAGGTTCATCGGAATAAGGGATGAACTGGGACTTACAGTGAACATAGAGGGGGAACTGGATCACATTCTTGAAAGGCTCTTAAACGGAGCAGGGGCGGACTATGCCGCCAGCAGGGGAGAGTACCTGAACGGTCTTCTGCTCGCAGAGTATCTGGGCTATGCATTCATTGACGCTGCGGAAGTGATACTTTTCGACAAGAGAGGCAGATACGATGAGACCAATACCGAGAAGCTCCTGTCCAAGAGACTGAAGTCCATCGACAGGGCGGTCATACCGGGTTTCTACGGAAGCCTTCCCAACGGGAACATCAAGACTTTCTCCAGAGGCGGATCCGACATAACAGGCTCCATAGTTGCAGCTTCGGTAAGAGCGGATCTCTATGAGAACTGGACGGACGTATCGGGGTTCTATATGGTGGACCCGAGGCTGGTACCCAATCCAGGAAAAGTGGAATCCATCACATACAGGGAGCTCAGAGAGCTCAGCTATATGGGAGCTTCCGTGCTCCATGAGGATTCGATATTCCCTGTATACAAATATGCGATACCCATAAACGTAAGGAACACAAATGAGCCATCTGATCCCGGGACCATGATCGTGCCCTCGATTGAGAACTTCAAGGGCAGGGCCGTCACCGGAATAGCGGGCAAGAAGAACTTCACCATCATTTCGATAGAGAAGACTGGAATGAACGCGGAACTTGGCTTTGGCAGGAGGGTACTTGCAAGCATAGAGAAATACGGGATACCGTTCGAGCACATGCCTTCCAGCATAGACTCTCTATGTGTAGTCCTTGAAGATTCAAAGGTAAGAGGCAGCATCAACGACATAATAGACGACATACACAGATCCTGCGAACCGGACAGTGTGGAGATAATAAACGGCATAGCCCTCATAGCTACGGTGGGCAAGAGGATGAGGGACAGCATCGGTACTGCCGCAAAACTGTTCTCGGCTCTTGCAGAAGCGGACATCAATGTCAGGATGATCGATCAGGGCTCAAGCGAGATAAACATCATAATCGGAGTCAAGAATGAAGACTTTGAGAGAGCAGTGATCGCCATACACAATGCATTCAGGGATTCCTGAAAAAACGAAGATTAAGACCCACGTCATTCAGGTGGGGCGCATAAGACAGTTTTATAGTTTTCAGGAATGGCATGATCTTCGGGTCATGCCATTTCCTGTTTCATCAGTTCATTCATCGGGATGAATCCAATCATATCATAGCAGATATGGATGCTCTGACGACGCTTTCCCCTGCTTTTATCAGGAGCCCCGATATACATCGCCTTGATCAATTCATGGGCCGCATATGGCGTTAATTCCGTCAACTCTGCGTACTTTCTGACCTTCTGAATGAACTGTTCAAGATTCTGGTTCTGTTGTTCCTGTGTTTCAATTTCCTGCCGTAAGACTTCCGCTTCCGCTTTCAAATCATACTGTTCACTTTCATAGGCTTGACTCATCATAGTGAAGCGATCATCACTGATCCGGGAAGCCACATTGTCCTCATACAGGCGGATGAACAGACGATCAAGTTCCTGAATACGCTTCTCATCCTTTTCAGTTGCTTCCGCTTTACCCGAAGAGCCTCTTTGCTCTAAGCCTGAAGTCTGGACTCCATAATGGATCTGAAGTGACCTTCATAGTGACCTACGTACCAAATGACTTCTTGAAGATGCTCCCATACCATTTGCTCCAGAACGACCGCCCGGATGAAGTGAGCAGAGCATGAACCCGTGTTGCTCCGGTAGTTAGCACAAACGAAATGATCCTGACGAGCTTCGAAATACTTCGTAGTACAGTACCGCATCTTGGCCTTGCAGTCCGCACAATAGACCAGCCCGGAAAACATATGGGATTTGCCTGTCTTAGTCCGTCGATACCGTTGAGATCGAATTTCCTGGACTTTCTCAAACACCTCCGGATCGATGATCGCCGGTTGGGTGTTGTAAAAGATTGCTTGCTTCTCGATAGGATTATCCCGCTGTTTCTTATCCCAGATCGAATTGGTGTAGGTCTTGAAGTTTACGGTGCAGCCGGTATACTCCTGACGCTCCAAAATGTGACCACCGTATTGGGATTCCAATAATACGGGTCTTCAGTTTCTGGGCTTGGTGTTTTGATTCCTTCTCTGTACTTGTACGCAGTCGGATTCAACACCTGCTCATCCCGTAATTGCTTCGCGATCTGCGCGTTTTCACGCTTCTAAAGATTCAACGTTTTTCTGAAATATCAATTCCCAATGAGGCAAGCCTTTTCAAAATAGCCGGATCTCTCAGCGGGTTATATTCGGAATTTGCATAATCAAGGTCTTTAAGCCTCGCCGCAATACTCCAAATCGTATTGTTCTCATAGGGATCATTTTCATTTCCGAGACGATAGTAGAGCAGACCGATTGCCGTATCCGCATCTACTTTCTCGCCAGAAAGTATGGCTGACCAAATAATCTCTGCGCTGACTTCATAATCATTTTGGGAAATCGAATCATCCAGCAAAATAGAAAACAGGGCCTGCTGCACTTCCTCCCATTTGTGTTTTTGCAGAATCGTTTTCTCCACGATTTCTGCCGCATCGTCTTTTCCAAAAATGGTTTTTAGTTCTGTTACAATGTTACATGGTTTTGAAAAAGTCACACTCATACGATTCATATACTTTACCGGAACGATCTCTGTTAGCCAGACGCCATTTACAGAACAGTAAAAACTGAAGCCGTCTGTTTCCATTTGTTCTGCTTCTATGCGGTATACAACAGGCTTCCCGTGTCTTGTGCCGACCTTGACGGCAGTATCATAATCCGAAGAAAGATGCACATACAGCCTGGATTTAGGAATCAGACCCTGTTGTTCGATAGAGGAAACGTATTTTTCCCCGGTACCGTGATAGAGATATTGTGGCGGTTTAACTTTTTTCAGCTCCACATCTACTGGAATGGAGTGCCCCTGATTTGCCCGAATCAATGTATGATCTTCGTTAAAAGAGTATCGCTGTTTCTCATCTGTTCGAACAATCTCTTCAAGCTTTTCACGGTTCAGTGGGTGTGTCTTGTTGACACCTTCAATCAGTTCATCAACATTAGCCCACCCGTGTTCATCAAGAGCAATGCCGATGGTCTCCGGCTTATGACGAAGAATCAGAGAAATAAACTTGCTGGTATTATTATCTGACATGATTATCGCCTCCCTCACCGTAAGGCGTCGCCGGTTCGGCCACCATCAGCGTAGGATCAGGTTCCATCACATATGCATTGCTGCGAGGTCTGGAAGTCTGAGCCGCCACCGGGGGATTATAGGTAGCATTGAAAACCATATCCAGTATCCATTTCCGGAATAATTCATTGCTTTGCACTTCACGGTACAGTTTTACGCCGGAGCTCATAGTTGCGAGGATTGCCTGGCTCGTCGCCCGATCACTTTCAGCCCTTGCATTCTGTTTGTCGGAATAGCGAATCGCATTCTGGTAGGCTTCGTCCCTGCTGACGATATCCGGAAGATCAGCAATCTGCTTCTCCATTACTTCTCCACTCCTTCTTCCGTAAGTTCCATAATATCCGAGAGATCGCAATGGAGTGTATTGCAGATCTTGACCAGGATCTCCGTATTTACGTTTTCATTCTTCCCAAGCTTTGCAAGGGCACCGGTACTAATTCCGGCGTCTTTCCTGAGCTGAGTTTTCGTCATTTCCTTGTCGATCAGAAGCTTCCAAAGCTTCTTATAGCAAACTGCCATAGTAGAGTCCTCCAAATACGAAACAAATGATTTCATAATCGAATCAACGGTTTGATTATAGCATGAAAACTGCCGGAATAAAACTGTTAGATTTTTGCGAACAAACTATTGACAAGAACAGAGACCAGTGATATATTAGAGATGTTAGAAAACTGCGAACACGCAAACGGCTAACACCAGGAGGAAAGGAGCAAAAACCATGGAGGAGGCAAGAACATTCGGCAGCTATGTCAGGGAAAAGAGGCTGGCAGCCAAGGTCAATCTGCGTAAGCTTGCCGGGATACTGGATATCGCCCCGGCTTATATGAGCGATATCGAGAACGACCATCGGTATCCGCCGGAGAAGGAGAAGATTTATAAAATCGCTGAAGCCCTTAATCTGACACAGGAAGAGACTAATGAGCTCTTCGATCTGGCAGCTGGGAACAAAAAGAATTCCGTTTCACCGGACATCGCGGATTATATCATGGATCAGGACAAATCCCGTGTGGCGTTGCGGCTTGCACGCGATCTCGGTGCCGGGGAGAAGGAATGGGAAAAGATCATCCGGATGCTGGAGGAAAGTAAGGAGAACTAAAGGAGAAGAGCATTGATTTATCACCGTTATTCGCACGCACAGCTTGAAGAACTCGCCGATAATCTGAATCGACGTTATGATACCGGGAGGCTGAAAAAGCCTTCCCGGATCGACGTGTATGATATCGTCGATCTGCTTGGCGCCAGGCTTGCCTTTGAATATCTGTCACCTGACCGGACATACCTTGGGGCCACGATCTTTCGTAATGGAACACTGTATGTCTGGCCGGGTAATCCTTACGTCAAAGACATGATGCCGACGGAAAAGCTGTTTTACGGTGGTACGATCATTATCGACCGGGATTTGAATGAAAGCACCGAAGAACAGGATCAATTTTCCGAGAACTTCACTGTGATCCATGAGTGCTTCCATTACGCCAAACACCAGGCGTCTTTCAAACACAGCGGCCATATGTCCCTGTCATTCTCCGGCTATGGTAAGAAACAGACTGATAAAAAGGATGCGCTTTTCTGGATCGAACACCAGGCCAATTACTCTGCCGCGGCGTTCCTGATGCCGCGCGAAGCGGTGGAATACGGAGCAAGACGACTTCTGCATTATCGGGGTGACCCGCTGCCATTTGGGTACGATATCAAGGACGATATTAAAGAACTTGGATATAGGTTCGGTGTAAACTACTCTCCGATGGTCTATCGGCTACAGACGCTGGGGATACTGGAGGACGAGTTCGACCCGTACATATAAATCAGCAATATACGCAACAGTCTATGGGGATGCGGCACAGCATCCCCAAAAAAAGAACCGATGTGTTAGAAAACCGCGAACATCTAACGCGAGTGGAGGTGGCTATGAACAAGCCTGAATACACATATCGATGCCCGAAAAAGTGCCCCATCGGTAAACACTGCTTCGTCATCAAGGTCACAGAAGCAATCAAAGAACCGATGACAGTACTTCAGAAATGTCCTGATAGGAAAACAGATATCAGGATTACCATTGGAGGCCCCCGTCCTCCATGAAGGCCTAGCTACAATTGAATATCGCTCACTTGCAAACAAGCCGCTTGGACGTGCTAAATTGCAGAACTGATCCCATTATCAAGGGATTGGCCTGCGTACGTTCGGGCGGCTTCTTTAATACTATCAACAACTTTTTCTGCGCTTAGGAGGGCGCATTTTTATGAAAAATCATAAAGCTAACATTGACGACGGATGCAACCCCAAGTTGGTTGCCGGAGCGGAATTCGATTTGCCTCTGGGCATTCCGATTATTAAAGCTCCTTCAAAAATCATCATCCCTCCGGGAATCACACCTTTTTCTATGAGAGATAGAGCTCCGAGTTTCGATGAGGCCATTGGCTTCTACGAAATGGATGTTAACTTCGCAGAGGTTCTGAGAGAACCCGAGACTTATATTGATGACTTCGGGCGGTTTGCGGCTTTGATCAGTCCGGATTGTTCACTCTACCGGGATGCCCCACTGAGTGTTCAACTCACAAATGTCTACCGCAACAGGGCAATCGGCGGATACTATCAACGCCGTGGGCAGTACGTTATTCCGCAGATACGATGGGGAAACGAATACACCTATACGACAAAGTACTTCCCTGAAAAGATTGCATTCCTCGGAGCAGAAAAGCATAGTATCTTGGCTATCGGAACCTACGGGTGCTTTGTCGGTCGGGAAAACAAATATCATTTCGAAGCCGGGCTTGCTGCTATGATGGAGTCTCTGGAGCCGAAGGTGGTCCTGGTATACGGTCCTATGCCGGAAAAGATCTTTGGGACTCACATGAAATACGCGCAGTTCATACGCTATCCAGACTGGACTGCCAGAATGCATGGAGGTGAATGACTATGGGAAGCGGAAGCAGTAGTACATACTCTGGTGCCGGCGGATCTCAGCCTTACGCAAACACCTATCACGTTGTTCAGAAGGAACTGAACAAGGACAAAAAGGATCCGGATATCTATAATCCGAGTACAGGGTATTTCAAAAACCCCACAGCAACTAATCTTGAAAACGCCACTCAAAACAGTTCCGTCTATATTGACGGAAAAAAGGCCGATGGGCAGTATACATACGTTATGGATAAGAACGGAAAAATCATCTTCGGAAAACGTAGTAATCCGAACGATTCAGCGAAACGGGCTCCTCATCCGACATTGATTGGCGGAAAAGACCCGGAGGTACAGAATGCCGGTATGATAACATTCAAAAACGGCAAGATATTCTCCGTCGATAACCACAGCGGACATTACCGGCCTAATATCCAGTCCATGGGAAAAGTCGAAAGTGCTTTACAAAAACTGTACGAGCGTGATCCCAAACTGTTCCACAAAGACTCAAAATGGAGGAAATGACAATGAACCAGAATGAAAAAATCCTTGAGGTGACTACTTACCTCTTTAGTTGCAGGCACGATGATCCGGCCTTTGATTCGGATGACAGCTATGAGCACAGTGACGCAGCTCAGGCTTTAATCGATGAGTACGGATGGAAAGAAGTCTTTCCATATTGGTTCGATTACCTGCAGAAAAAGTGTCCGACGGAAGATGATGTAATCAACTTTGCACACCTGTTTTTCTACTATGGCGGATCTGAGCAGCCGCTGCGGGACCCATATCCTTTCGTATCATATCTATACTATCGTGTGAATACGGCTAAATATGGTGCGGATGCAACGGATATTTTCGACAGTATCGTTATCCCTTTGCTGTCTAATATTGGCGAGATCAGCCTTGAAAACGAGCCTGACTACGTTCCTGAAAAAGATCCTCGGATTCTTTCTGGAGTAGAGGCCTGGAGAAAGGCAGATACGACAGGATAACTGTTTTATAACCTTTATATGAAGCTGAACTGTTATAGAGCTTTTGTTGCTATGGCAGTTCGGCAACAAAAAACGGATTGCTGTATAAAACAACAATCCGTTTTTGTTTGCCATTCCGGTCAGACAGACGCCCAAATCGTTTTTTGTCAAAACTTTCTTATGAGCACCTGCCTTTCGGACGGGGGTCTTTTTTGTCTTAAAAGGAGGAAGATCAGGTCCATCTGTGAATATTCTGTGGAATAATTGTCAACTATCGTCCCGGAAGGCCCTGCGGGAGAAACCATGGTCTAAAAAATGGTATAATCATATACTGAGGTAATATGATGTTCGGATATGTTACGGTGAACAGACCAGAGCTCAAAGTCAGGGATCTGGAAAAATACAGGGCATATTACTGCGGCCTCTGCAGGGAACTTGGAAAGTACGGCATATCGCCGAGACTTCTTCTTAACTATGACTGCAACTTTGTGCACCTGCTGCTCTCCTCCTTTTCCGAGGGAGAAGAGACAGAGACCAGAAGCCCATGCGTGATCCATCCCTTTACCAAACAGACCTCGGTGAGCACACCATGGACGTCATATGCCGCCGCTGTCAACGTGCTGCTCGGATATGAATCCATAAAGGATAAGAAAGAGGACAGAGAGATGTTCCTCGCAGAGGTTCCCCTCCTCGTCTGGAGGAAGGCTTACGAAAAAGTTTCTTCTATAAATATCTGGGTCACAGGTGTATTGAGAGATGAGCTCGACAGACAGAGACGCCTTGAGAAGGAAGAGACGAAGGATATCGATCTGGCTGCCGATCCGTCGGGCAAGATAGTGAGGGCAGTCCTTGACTACCAGGGACAGTCTCAGGTACTTTCGGAGCTCGGATACCATCTAGGAAGATGGATCTACCTTGCAGATGCATATGAGGACAGGGAAAAGGACAGAAAAAAGGGCTCGTACAACATCTTCAATCTTTTGGAAGGGAATGAAGAAGATATAAGAGAGAGAGCGTCGTTCAACATGAAAAGCTCTCTAAGAAAACTGACACTGGCATACGACCTCTTGAACATAAAGAAGAACAGGGAGATACTGGACAACATAATCTACGAAGGACTCCCGGGAAAGACCGAACAGATACTGAAAGGCAAGAAAAAGAATGAATCCATATGACGTGCTCGGTGTCTCTCCAAGCGCAAGCGATGAAGAGATCAAAAAAGCATACAGGGCTCTGGCCAAGAAATACCACCCTGACAGATATACCGACAGCGTTCTGAAGGAACAGGCTTCAGAGAAGATCAAGGAGATCAACGCCGCATATACCGAGATCCAGAGGATCAGGAGCGGCGGTGGATCGTATTCCTCTTCTTCAGCGGGCTCGGGCTATGATTATTCCTCATACAGCAATGCATATACGGGAAGCCCGAAGTATGCCCATATAAGAAGCAGGATCAATTCCGGAGACGTAGAAGGAGCAGATGTCCTTCTGGAGCAGATGACTGACAGGGACGCCGAATGGCATTATCTCAAGGGCATCATCTATCTCAGGAAGGGCTGGATGGACGGCGCAAGGAGCGAGTTCTCGAGCGCATATCAGATGGATCCGACCAACATGGAGTTTACAAGGGCATACAGGACCATGGATCAGATGGGCGGTTTCAGAAATTTCTATGGAAGTACGGCGGACGGATGCAATCTTGACAATCTCTGTCTCGGACTTTGTCTGATGGATCTGTGCTGCGGAAACAGAGGTTGCAGATAATGGCAGGAAACAGGTTTCAGAAACCGACATACAGGATAAGCCTCGGAGCCATGCTGGTCGCTCTTACAGTACTGACGCTCTATATTGGAGCGATACTTCCCGCGGGAAGGATCTCCCTTTATTTCATATCGGGGATCTTCATCATACCCATGCTGTACGAATTCCAGCCACTGGCTGCATTCCTCATATATCTGATATCATCAGCGATCGGGCTTCTTTTCATGCCGGAGCTGGTGATGATCCTTCCCTATGTATTCCTGTTCGGACACTACGGTATCGGAAAGTACCTGATAGAGGAACGCTTCAGGAAACTGCCGGCCATGATAGTCAAATTCGTTTATTATGCCGCATTCACGGCACTCATATATTTCGTGTGTTTTCAGGCGTTCAGCGGCGGGATACTGGATACTATACCCGTATATCTGACTATACTTATACTCATGGCGCTGTTCTTTGTGTACGATTTCGCCTATTCCCTTATGGTCAGGCTCTATAACGACCGTATAGGAAGATTCCTCATGAGGAGATGAATTATGCTGAACTCTCTTTACCAGGTACTTGCGATCGGAATGAAATACTGGTTCATCGCCCTTGCCGCAGCCATGCTGTGGCTTGTCATTTCCATATCCGGAAAAGAATACAGGGAGAGGAAGACAGTGCTCAGCGAAGTCGGGAACTACATCGGCTATCTCGAGATAGTGGGAGGGATGGAGGAAGAGGAAGGTACGAGGATAGGGCTTGCAAGGGAGAACACCATAGGAAGCGGCCACAATGCCGACATCGTGGTGAGAGACGAGAGCATCGAGAAGATGCATGCCCACATGGCCTTTGACGGGAACAGACTCATGTTCACCCCTCTTACGAAAAAAGGGACCAGGATAAACGGCAGGAAAGCCATTAACTCATATCCCGTGAGGACGGGGGACATAGTACAGCTCGGAAACGTGGTGTTCAGGATCTTCCTGAGACCGGAACTGGAGGAACTGTATGAACAGTAAGATCCAGTCCAGAAGTACGGCAGCCGTAGTGGTGCTCCAGACCCTTTTCACTCTTAGTGCATTCGCTCTTCTTTCGATAAGGAACGGAGTATTCGATCCCTGGGCGCTCATAATGGGCGCTTGTCTCTCTGCATTCAATGTAGTCCAGTATTATCTCCTGAAGAAGATGTTTCGGAGCATGGATCACTTCGTAATACTGGTATCCCAGTTCCTCTGGTCAGTAGGGATAGTGGAGATCTACAGGATCTCCCAGAGATATGCCGTAAGGCAGGCGATATTCCTCGTATTCGGGACAGCAGTGATGATGATAGTCATCTCAGTCATAAAGTCCAGCAGGGACTTCGGAAAACTGAACTGGCTGTTCATGGGAGGGGCTGTGATCCTTCTTGCAAGCACCCTCGTTCTGTCAAGGGCAATAGGGGGAGCCAGGAACTGGATCAACATAGGGCCTTTCTCGTTCCAGCCGAGCGAGTTCGCAAAGATCCTTTTCATAATGAGCTCAGCATATTTCCTCTCGACCAGGGACAAGCCGACTTCGTTCATACCCTACATCATATTCACTGCAGTGTGTGTCATTCTCCTGGTGGTGGCAAAGGAACTCGGTACGGGACTGCTCATCTGTGCAACGTTCCTCATACTCTTCTATTCCGCAACAGGAAGGAAACTGCTCACGATTCTCGGCATCGGAGTTTTCGGTGCTGGAGCCTACGGTTCCTATAAACTCTTCTCACATGTGAGAACAAGAGTCGAGATATGGAGGGATCCTTGGGCCAGCTATAATGCAGAAGGATATCAGATAGTACAGGGGCTCCTTGCCCTTGCGAGCGGAGGACTCTTCGGTACGGGACTTGGAAAGGGGATGCCGGGCGCCATACCTGCAAGCCATACCGACTATATCTTCACCGTGATAGGAGAGGAATTCGGACTCATCTTCGCGGCTATACTGATAGTCTTCTACCTCGTGTTCATAGTCAGAGGAATGATAATAGCGATGAATACGGACAGCATCTATGATGCTCTTCTGGTATTCGGATGCACGGCGATGCTCTCCGTACAGAGCTTCATAATAATCGGAGGAGTAATAAAACTGATACCTCTCACCGGGATCACGCTTCCCTTCGTTAGCTACGGAGGAAGCTCTCTTCTCTCGTCCATGATTCAACTTGGAATAATCGAGGGAATCTCCATCAAGAACGGCAGCAGGGACGACAGGGAACTTGAGATGATGGGGCAGATAATGATATGAAAAACGAGAAGAAATTCAGAAAAAACATGAAGCTCTCCACCGGATTCTTCATCATACTGTTCAGCATACTCATACTGTACATGGGTTATTCCGTCATCAGGAACGGTACCTCATGGTATGCGACTCCGTATAATCCGAGGATCGCAAATGCGAGGAGCAATATAAGGGGTGGTACCATATATGACAGGAACGGAGTTAAGCTTGCATGGAGCCAGGATTCCAAGAGACAGTACAATGAAACCAAGGAGATAAGGCGGGCGTGTTCCCATGTCGTGGGCGACATATACGGAAAGAGCATAGGAATAGAAACTACCTACGCCAAGCAGCTGTACGGGCTCGAGAACGATCTTTTCACCCTTATCCAGAGGTTCATCTCGGGAGATTACAAGGGAAAGAACGGAAAGGACGTTACCCTTACCATCGATTCAGAGCTCAGCAGGTTCATATATAAGGAAATGAAGGGGAGGAGAGGGTCCGTCGTAGTCATGAACTATAAGACGGGGGAGATCATCTCCAGCGTCAGCATACTCACTTTCGATCCTTCCACCGTAAACAAAGACAAACTCGAGGATACGGCACTAGTGGACAGAGCGACCATGGGCAGGTATCCGCCGGGCTCGATAATGAAGATAGTAACGGCTTCCAGGGCTATAGACATGGGCATCAGCATGGAGTACGAATGCACGGGAGAGACCGTCATCGGAGGACAGAAGGTGACCTGCAAGCATGTCCACGGGAAGCAGAATCTGGAAGAAGCATTCGCCAACTCCTGCAATACATATTTCGCCGAGCTCTCCGTGAAGATAGGAGGCGGCTCTCTTCTCAGCCAGGCAGAGAAATTCAAGTTCAACAGGACCTTCAAGTATTCCGACTTCACCCTTTACAGGAGCAATTTCGAAGTATCGTCCGAAAAGGGAGATATCGCATGGGCGGGGATAGGTCAGTATAACGATCTCATAACTCCGACACATGCCGCTCTTATGGTGTCCGCAGTGGCAAACGACGGAGTAATGCCGGAGCCGAAACTCGTTAGGAAAGTCGGAGATACGGACAATATGAGCTGGAACCTGATAAGTCAGGACCGGATCATCTCCTCTGCAACGTCAAGAAAACTGAAGGAGATGATGAAAAAGGTAGTGGATGAGGGAACAGGAACTTCGGCGAAGATCCCGGGATTCAACGTATACGGCAAGACAGGAACGGCCGAGTATGTGGAGGATGGAGAAGTAAAGAACCACTCCTGGTTCGGGGGATTCCTTGATGAGGACAAGCCCTATGCCATAGCCGTGATACTCGAGGGAGCGGGATTCGGATCTTCTGCAGCCGCACCGCTCGCAAAGAAGATATTCGAGTACATAATACTGGAGGCATCCCTATGAAGATATATTCATCCGCAGTAGAGGAGAAACTGAGGACACTGCCTGATTCTCCCGGCGTATACATAATGAAGAACGAGCACGGGGACGTCATCTACGTCGGAAAGGCCAGAGTGCTCAAGAACAGGGTCCGCCAGTACTTCGGCATGGGAGCACAGAAGTCCCAGAAGACCGCAGCGATGGTCGATCAGATCGCTGATTTCGAATACATCATGGCCGACAGTGAGAAGGAAGCCCTGATACTCGAATGCAACCTGATAAAGGAATATTCGCCTCATTACAACATCCTCCTGAAGGATGACAAGCATTATCCCTACGCAAAGATAGACCTTAAGAAGGATTTTCCCATCATCGAGATAGTGAGGAAGGTGGAGAACGACGGAGCCAGGTATTTCGGTCCGTATCTTGAGGCGTATTCGATAAAGGAGACCCTTGATACGGTCTACAAGCTGTTCCCCATGAGAAGCTGCAGGAAAGAGATCACCGAGGGAGGAAAGAAGGAAAGGCCGTGCCTCAACTATCAGATGGGTCGCTGCATGGGACCGTGTGCCGGAAAGATCTCCTCTGCCGATTACAGGAAGATAGTGGACAGGGTCATAGATTTCCTGAACGGAAAGTACAGGGATATAGAAAAAGAACTCAGGACCTCCATGGAGGAGGCGGCATCAGGACTCGAATTCGAAAAGGCTGCCGTCTACAGGGATAAGTTGGCTCTCCTTGAAAAGGTCAAGGTGAGACAGAAGGCCGGTTTCCCGGATCTCGAGGACAGGGATATAGTGTCAGCAGAACTGGGAGAAAAGTACGGGGCGATCCAGACCTTCATGATAAGGAAGGGAAAAATAATCGGAGCGAACAGATATTTCATAGAGGCACCCGAATCCAGGGAGGCTCTGACAGAGAACTATCTGAAGCAGCATTATGATTCGGCCACGTATATACCGAAGAGGATATACGTGAATACCATGAGCGATGATGTGCCCGTGATAGAGGAATGGCTGTCCGAACTCGCAGGAAGGAAGACGGAGATCATAATACCGAAGAGAGGCAATTTTCTGAAACTCACTCAGATGGCCTCAAGGAACGCCACCGAGGCACTGAAGAGGAAGGAAGCCGCTGAGAAGAGAGCGTATGACCGGAGCATAGGAGCAGCGGAAAGGCTGGGAGATGTGCTCGGTATCGGTTATATAAAGAGGATGGAGTGCTATGATATCTCCAACACACAGGGGACAGATTCCGTCTCTTCAATGGTGGTGTTCACCGACGGAAAACCGGATAAGAAAGAATACAGACATTTCAGGATCAAGACCGTTGAGGGAGCGAACGATTTCGCATCCATGGCGGAGACTCTTGAGAGAAGACTCATGGAAGGATTCAGGGCGGAGGATAGGGAGCACGGCTTCGGAGTAATGCCGGACCTCATAGTCATAGACGGAGGAAAGGGACAGCTCGGAAGCGTGTATGACATACTGGTCTCCATGGGCCTTGAAGACATAAACGTGGTGGGGCTTGCAAAAAGGGAAGAGGAGATATTCGTTCCGGGAAGGGAAGACAGCATCATCCTTGACAAGCATTCTCCCGAGCTCGGGCTCATAACCGCCATAAGGGACGAGGCTCACAGATTTGCCATCACGTTCCACAGATCTTTAAGGGAAAAGAGGATAATCTCCTCTGAACTGGACAAGATAAAGGGAGTCGGACCAAAGAGGAGGAAAGCCCTTCTCGATGCCTTCAGAGACGTGGACGGGGTGAGCAATGCTTCCATAGACGAGCTTGCTTCGGTAAACGGTATCGACGTAGCAACGGCAAGGGAGATATACAGATATTTCAACGAGATACCATCTCATGACGAAACATGAGCAATTTTCCCTTTACAAAGGAAAAGTGTTGATATATCATTACACTAATTTCCGAGAGGAGAAAGACATGAACAGGAACATCAACGCATACTATTATTACTTTTACTTTAGCAACAGATAAGGTAAGAGTGATTTTGGCTGCAGATAAGTTCGGATTCATCAGATAAGAAAGCTTTAGACTTCGCAGTAGATCACTGGGAAGTCTTTTTTTTGGAGGTAAGCGATAATGATAGCAGTTTTGAAGCCTAACGTTTCGGATCAGCAGATGCAGACTCTCATAACCTGGTTCAAGGGGAGAGGACTGGACGTACACGTATCCAAGGGCAAGTTCCAGACGATACTCGGACTCATCGGGGATACTTCGCAGGTGGACATTGACCTGCTGAACGGACTGGAGATAATCGAGTCCGTGAAGAGGATCTCGGAACCCTTCAAGAACGCAAACAGGAAATTTCATCCCGACGATACGGTCGTGGATATAGCCGGATACAAGATCGGAGGAGGAAACTTCCAGATCATAGCCGGTCCTTGCTCCGTTGAGAGCAAGGAGCAGATAACCGAGATAGCCAAAAGGACCAAGGCTGCCGGAGCGAACCTCCTGAGGGGAGGAGCTTTCAAGCCCAGGACCTCCCCGTATTCATTCCAGGGGCTCAAGGGGGAAGGCATAGAGTACCTGGAGGCGGCTAAGACCGTTGCTGGAACGCCCATAGTCACTGAGATCATGAACATCAACCATCTCCCGATGTTTGAGAACGTGGACGTGATCCAGGTCGGAGCCAGGAACATGCAGAACTTCGATCTTCTGAAGGAACTCGGAACGACTCACAAGCCCATACTCCTAAAGAGAGGACTTGCCAACACCATAAGCGAGCTTCTGATGAGTGCCGAATATATCATGGCAGGAGGAAACGAGAACATAATACTCTGCGAGAGAGGGATAAGGACATTTGAGACTTCTACCAGGAACACTCTCGATCTTTCGGCAATTCCCGTGATCAAGGAACTCAGCCATCTGCCGGTGATAATAGACCCGAGCCATGCGACCGGCGTTGCAAGATATGTCAAGCCGATGGCACTTGCCGCAGTAGCAGCAGGGGCTGACGGACTCATGATAGAAGTGCATAACGACCCGAAGAATGCTTTGAGTGACGGAGCACAGTCCGTGACTCCGGACGAGTTCGATGATATAGCTGAGAAGGTATGGAAGATCAGGGAGGTTATAGCATGAAGAGGATTGGAGTCATAGGACTCGGACTGATGGGAGGCTCTGCCTGCAAGGCATACAAGGAGTTCTCGGATTATGAGATATACGCATGGAACAGGAGCGAGGGACCGCTTCTGCTGGCGGAATCAGTAAACGCCATAGACGGAAGGCTCACGGATGAGATCATCCCGACCTGTGACATGATAATAATAGCCCTCTATCCTAAGGCATCGGTAGAGTTTCTTAAGAGCAAGGCTCCTCTCATCAGCAAAGACGCCATCGTGGTGGATTTCTGCGGAGTGAAGCAGGTGGTCTGCGAGGGTGCTTTCCCGATAGCCGAAGAATACGGTTTTACGTTTATCGGCGGTCATCCTATGGCGGGCACCCAGTATTCCGGGTTCACGGCCTCAAGGGCGAGCCTCTATAAGAACGCATCCATGATACTCGTGCCTCCGAGGTTCGATGATATACTCATGCTGGAAAAGGCAAGGGAGCTTTTAGCACCTCTCGGTTTCGGAAGATTCGTAGTCACCACTGCGAAGAAGCACGACTCGATGATAGCCTTCACTTCTCAGATGGCTCACGTCGTATCCAATGCATATATAAAGAGCCCCACTGCTCTTGAACATAAAGGCTATTCTGCAGGAAGCTATAAGGACCTCACGAGGGTAGCATGGCTGAACGAGGATATGTGGACGGAACTGTTCCTCGACAACAGGGAGGAACTCGTAAAGGAGATCGACATACTCATTTCGTCCCTGAAGGAATACAGGGACGCTCTGGAGGATAAGGATGCTCCAAGACTCCATGACCTGCTGAAGGAAGGCAGGCTGAGAAAAGAAATGGTGGACGGAAGAAGATGAAGATCCTGAAGGTAAAGGCATCGGGAGAATATGACATACTCATAGGAGAAGGGATCCTGGACGGGATCGCTGATGCGGCAACGCCTGTTATCAGAGGCGGTAAGGCGGCAGTGGTCACAGATTCGAACGTAGCGCCCATCTATCTTGAAAGGGTACTCGATTCTCTTAAAAGGAAGGGAGTCGAATCCTTTTCACATGTCATAGAAGCGGGAGAGAGCTCGAAGGACCTTAAGCACCTCGGAGCACTTCTGAACGCTTTTGCCGAAGACGGTCTCACCAGAGCCGATGTCGTGATCGCGCTTGGAGGCGGAGTGACAGGAGATCTTGCCGGCTTCGCAGCCTCCTGTTATCTCAGAGGGGTCAGATACATCCAGATACCCACTACGCTGCTCGCCATGGTGGATTCGTCCGTGGGAGGAAAGACAGCAATAGACCTGGACTACGGCAAGAATCTGGCTGGCGCCTTTTATCAGCCGTCTCTGGTGCTGTGCGACCATTCGACTCTTTCCACTCTGCCGGACGAAGTGTTCACCGACGGATGCGCGGAAGTCATAAAGTACGGGATAATAGCGGACGCAGAGCTCTTTGACAGGCTCAAGGACCCCATAAAGCCCCAGATAGAGGACGTGATATACGATTGCGTCAGGATCAAGAGGGATGTGGTGGAAGAAGACGAGAAGGACACAGGACTCAGGCAGATACTCAATTTCGGACATACCATAGGGCATGCCGTGGAAAAACTGAGCAGTTACACCATATCCCACGGTAAGGCTGTGGCAATAGGTTCTGCGATGATATCAAGAGCTGCAGCAAAGAGGGGCATATGCACTCCCGAATATGCGGAAGAGATAACGGAGCTCCTCTCATCATACGGACTTCCCACCTTCACGTCATATGACCCGGGAATGCTGTTCAGGGCTGCCGTGGCCGACAAGAAGAGGACGGGTGAATATATCAATCTGATACTGCCCGTCGAAAAGGGAAGATGCATCATCAAGAGGACTCCTTTCAGCGAGCTGGAGGCGATGATCCGGGAAGGCATGGAGTGATATGTTCGCTAGAGTACCACCGGGACAGATATACGGAAGGATGGATGCCATCCCTTCAAAATCCCATGCTCACAGACTGCTCATATGCGCAGCTCTCTCAGACCATGAGAGCACCATAAAGTGCGGTTCTCTTTCCGATGACATAAGCGCCACCATGGACTGTCTTAGACAGATGGGGTCAGATATAGAGTATGACGGAAAGAAGATAACAGTCCGCCCCGGGACATCCGGAGACGGGATAATATCAATAAACTGCCGTGAGAGCGGATCTACCTTCAGGTTCATGCTCCCTCTTACCGGAGCGTTTGAAAATGATTTTGAGATCGTAAGGGAGGGAAGGCTTCCAAAGAGACCTGTCTCACCTCTCTATGAGGTCCTTTCCGCACACGGGATGGAACTCGGAGAAAAGGAGAGCGTACCGCTGTCCTCAAGGGGAGTGCTGAAGGGAGGCACATACAGCATAGCGGGGAACGTGTCATCCCAGTTCATCAGCGGACTTCTCTTTACGCTTCCGCTTCTGGAAGGGGATTCGGAGCTGGTAATAGAAGGGAAGACTGAGTCTTCCCCGTATATAGAGATGACTCTTGATGCCCTTAAGCTCTCAGGAATAACCGTGGAGAGGACCGAAAACGGGTTCCGCATACCGGGAGGCCAGAAATACTGTGTCCCTTCGGAGATGGAAGTGGAAGGTGACTGGTCCAATGCGGCTTTCTTCTTCGTTGCGGGAGCACTTTCGGAGACGGGAGTACTGATGTATGGGCTCAATACCTGCTCATCACAGGGGGACAGAAGGATAATGGAGATCATCCGTTCCTTCGGTGCAGAAGTTATCGAGTATAAGGACATGATATATGTCTGCAGGAAGGACAGGAATCCGCTGGACGTAGACTGCAGTGATAATCCGGATCTTGTTCCCGTGCTTGCGGTCCTTGGCTGTGCCGCCAAAGGAAGATCCGTCTTCAGGAACGTAGGGAGGCTGAGACTGAAGGAGAGCGACAGATTAAAGGCCATAACCGAGGTGTTGTGTGCTCTCGGAGGAGAAGCTTTTATCGAAGGAGACGACCTTATCGTCAACGGGAGCGGAAAGCTCCAGGGCGGAAAGGTCGATTCATATAATGACCACAGGATAGTGATGATGGAGATACTTGCCAGCATAATCACCAGGATATCCGTGGAGATAATAGGTGCGGAAGCCATAAATAAATCATATCCCGGCCTTTTCGAGATACTGATGAGGATGTGGAAGCCAGCCATACTGAGAAAGGAATGACATATGGGATCTGTATACGGAAAGAACATACGCCTGTCGATATTCGGACAGTCTCATTCCGAGGGAATAGGAGTGGTAATAGACGGACTGCCTGCGGGAGAAGAGATAGATCTTGAGGAGCTTCAGGAGTTCCTTAACAGACGGGCTCCGGGTCAGAACAGTCTTACTACGCAGAGAAAGGAAGCCGATATGCCGAGCTTTCTCGGAGGAATACTGGACGGACACACATGCGGTGCTCCCGTTGCTGCAGTCATATATAACCATGACCAGCGTTCAAAAGACTATGAGGAGATCAGGAGAAAACCGAGACCATCCCATGCCGATCTCTCTGCAGAGATCAAGTACCGCGGTTTCCAGGATGTCAGAGGAGGAGGCCATTTTTCCGGAAGGCTCACTGCTCCCATATGCATAGCCGGAGGCATCATAAAGCAGATCCTGAAGAGAAAGGGCATAGAGATCTGCGCACATATCTCTTCAATCGGCAATATAAGAGATGAGAGATTCGGGATGGAGATCCCGAAAGAGCTTCAAGAAAAGGCATTCCCCGTCATAGACGATGGGAAAGGGATCCTGATGAAGGAAGAGATAGAAACGGCAAGAAAGAACGGAGACTCCGTCGGGGGCACTGTCGAATGCATGGTGACGGGAGTTCCCGGAGGACTCGGAGACCCGATGTTCAACGGAGTAGAGAACAGGATATCCTCCATAGTATTCGGCATACCTGCCGTTAAGGGGATCGAATTCGGAAACGGCTTTGATGCTTCGATGCTTAAAGGTTCCGAGAATAACGATCCGTTCACCGTTGAGGATGGCAGGGTGGTGAGCATCACCAACAATCACGGAGGTATCCTCGGAGGCATAACCGACGGAATGCCCATAGTGTTCAGGACCGCCTTCAAGCCTACTCCTTCGATATCTGCGGAACAGAGGACGGTAGACCTGAAGAATATGACAGACACTACTCTTGAGATCGCGGGAAGACACGACCCCTGCATAGTACTTAGAGCAGTGCCGGTAGTGGAAGCTGCCGCTGCCATAGCCATATATGACCTTTTACTTGACTGAAGGGAGACGGAGATGGAAAAGGATAATGAGAAAAGACTTGAAGAACTGAAAAAGAGCGTCCGTGAGACAGATGACAGGATCCTGGAACTGTTCAGACAGAGGATGGACATCTCTAAAGAGATGGCTGGAATAAAGAAGGAATGCGGTATACCGGGCTCTGACATATCGTATGAAAGGAACAGGCTTGCCGAGATATCGAAGGAAGCGGGAGATGAGTATTCAGACTACGCATACTCCCTCTTCTCCAACATAATGGATCTGGAAAGGACGGTCCAGACCAGCACCATGACTGATAAGACTCCCCTTGAAAGTGAGATAGAGTCAGCTATAAAGAACACGCCTGCACTGTTCCCCGAAAACGTGATAGTGGCATGTCAGGGAGTGGAAGGGGCGTACTCACAGCAGGCATGTGATAAGCTCTTCCTCAAGCCTTCAATAATGTATTTCAGCAACTTTGAGGGAGTGTTCTCAGCCGTTGCGAACGGACTATGTCAGTACGGAGTGCTTCCGCTCGAGAATTCCACCGCAGGCTCCGTGAATCAGATATACGATCTTATGATGAAATACAACTTTTTCATCATAAGGAGCACCAGACTCAAGATCGACCATAATCTCCTCGTGAAGCCCGGTACCAGAAAAGAGGACATAAGGGAGATATATTCACACGAACAGGCCCTTAACCAGAGCGCGGAGTTCCTGAAAAGCATGAAGAATGCGAGACCTGTGGTCTGCGCCAATACCGCGCTTGCCGCAAAGATGGTTGCAGAATCCGACAGGAACGATGTTGCGGCTCTTTCTTCCATATCATGTGCTGAACTCTATGGACTTAAATGTCTTGAATACTCAGTGCAGGACAAGGGAAACAACTATACCAGGTTCATATGTATCTCAAAGAACATGGAGATATATCCGGGAGCCGATAAGACGAGCATAATGATGACCCTCCCTCACAGACCGGGTTCACTCTACAAGGTGCTCGGAAGGTTCTATGCGCTGAACATCAACCTTCTGAAACTGGAGTCGAGGCCAATGCCCGACAGGGATTTCGAATTCATGTTCTATTTCGACATAGAGAGTTCTGTCTATTCAGCCAGGTTCTCAAACATAATGGCTCAGCTGGAGGAGATATCCGAAGAGTTCAAGTATCTCGGCAGCTATTCGGAGGTAATATGAAAGGCGTGTTCGGACTGCTTGGTGAAAAACTTGGGCACAGCTTCTCGCCCCGGATACACGCAGAACTGGGAGATTATGCTTATTCGCTCTTTGAAGTAGCAAAGGAAGACCTTCCACGCTTCATGACGGAGAAGGATTTTGACGGCATTAACGTTACGATCCCATATAAGAAGGCCGTAATGCCTTTTCTTGATGAGATATCGAAAAAGGCGGAGAGCATAGGCTGTGTGAACACAGTAAAGAAAAGAGAAGACGGCACTCTTTACGGAGACAATACCGATTATGACGGCTTCATGTATCTCATAAAGGGGCTCGGAGTCGATATCACCGGAAAAAAGGCCATAGTGCTTGGAAGCGGCGGGGCGTCCCTGACCGCAAGGACCGTCCTTAAGGAAGCTGGAGCAGGGGAGATAAGGATAATCTCGAGATCGGGAGAAGACAACTATGAGAATATCTCCAGGAATCAGGATGCTGAGATCATAGTGAACACCACCCCTGTCGGCATGTATCCCGGAAACGGGGAGAGCCTCATCGATCTTTCCATGTTCAGAGACCTGAAAGGGGTCATAGACGTCATCTATAATCCGCTCAGGACAAAACAGATACTCGATGCCATGGATCTTGGTATCCCGTGCATCAACGGGCTTCCGATGCTGGTCGCACAGGCAAAGAGAGCATCCGAGATATTCCAGGATAAGACGATACCCGACTCAGAGGTGGAGAGGATACTCAGCAAGATGATATTCGAGACTGAGAACATCATCCTTATAGGTATGCCGGGGTCCGGTAAGTCATCGGTCGGAAAGAATCTCGCATCGATGCTCGGCAGGGAACAGATAGACTGTGACAGGGAGCTGGTGGAGAGAGCGGGAATGTCCATTCCGGAATTCTTCAGCAGATTCGGCGAGGGAGAGTTCAGGATACTGGAGACCGAGATCCTGAAGGAACTGAGCAAGAAGACGGGAAAGATCATATCCACAGGCGGAGGCGTGGTAACAAGAGCCGAGAACAGGGACCTTTTAAGGCAGAACGGAACGGTGGTGTTCATTGACAGACCTATTAACGAACTGTCCGTAAAGGGAAGGCCCATATCGCTTTCGAGGCCTCTTGAAGAACTGGCTGAAGAGAGGATGGATTCCTACATCTCATGGAGCGGTTTCAGAGTCAGCTGTGAAGGCGCCAGAAACAAGGCTGAAGAGATAATACGTCATCTTAAGGGAGAATGAGACATGAAGATACTCGTGATAAACGGACCTAACATCAATTTCATAGGCATAAGAGAACCGGGGATCTACGGAAGCAGGACTTACGAAGACCTGATAGATTTCATAAAGAAGACGGCTGAGGAGGAGGCGATAGAGGTTTCATTGTTCCAGTCTAATCATGAGGGAGCTATCGTGGACAGGATCCAGGAAGCATATTTTGAGAAGATAGACGGGATCGTGATAAACCCTGCCGCATATACCCATACCAGCGTTGCGATACTCGATGCCCTGAAGGCGGTGAGCATCCCAAGCGTGGAGGTGCATCTGTCAGACATCTATTCCAGAGATGAATTCAGGCATGTGTCATACCCTTCCCTCGTATGCATAAAGTCAGTATACGGAAAGGGATTCGAAGGATACAGGGAAGCAATGCTTTTCCTCAGGGATTATCTTGAAAAGAAGGATCTGTAAATCTCCTGAGCTTCTGACTGCAGAAGGAAGCAAGAAGAAGTTTCAGCGTATCCGGAATGATGAAGGGCAGTACACACAGCTCCAGTACCCGGACCACAGAGACACCGTTATCCGGTCCTTTAAAAGCAAGAAAGAACCATAATGAACCAAACAGATAGCATATAAAAAGCCCGATGAGATCAGGGATGAAAAGTCCCATGAGAGAATCGGGCTTTTTTAACTTTTCTACAAAGAGTACCGAAAATACGAATCCGATGATGTATCCTCCCGTAGGTCCCATAAGAACCGATATTCCTCCCTTCATACCTGAAAAAGCAGGAAATCCCATAAGACCGAGCAGGAGATATACCATCATGGACCACATCGAGATCTTTAGTGTGAAGAGATCCGCTATGAGGAATACTGCAAAAGTCTGAAGGGTGAAGGGAACGGCGGCAGGAACGGAGATCCATGAGCATATTATCATAAGTGCCGTATTGATCCCGATATAAGCGATCTCTTTTGCTTTCATGTTGTACTCCCCCGGTTCTGAGTTCACAGATTCAGAATAGATTCAGTCAAAACAAAAGTCAACCGCATCCTGAGATGCGGTTGGCTTTTTGCTGTTTTTAATTGTTGCAGGTCAGATCATTAAAGAATTCTGTGATCTTCTTTACAGCCTCTTCCTCATCCTTGCCGTTAGCCATAAGCGTGATAGTCTCACCTGCAGGAACGGACAGGGTAAGCATTCCCATTATGCTCTTGGCATTCACCATTTTATTTCCGAACTCCAGAAGAAGCTGGGATTCAAAGCTGTTTGCCAGTTGTGTGAGCTCTACGGAAGTCTTGGGATGAAGGCCATCAGGGATCTCGATCTCAATGTCCTTGTAAAGCATTTCTTTACCCCCGTAAAACAGGCCGTTCGGCCTTATATATTCTCATCGCGGAGCTCATCCGCGATCAAATTGATCTTTCTGAGTCTGTTGTTGATACCGGACTTGGATATTCCGTCTGAGAACTGGGAGAGCTCCTGTAGAGTCGCTTCGGGATTCTCGAGTCTCAGCTGTGCTGCCTCCCTGAGAGCGGGGGACAGAAAGTCAAGTCCCTTCGTATCCATTATATACCTTATGTTCAGCAACTGTCTTTGAGCAGAATCGATGGTCTTGTCGATGTTCGCATTTTCGAAGTTTATCTGACGGTTGACGTTGTTCCTGATCTCCCTTACGAGGCGGATATCTTCAAGCTGGAGGACTGCACCATGGGCACCTGTCAGAGTGAGCACCTCTGAGACAGATGAAACATCCTTCACATAGGTCCTGAACTGATCGCCCCTTTTTGAGATCCTAGCCTGGATATCCAGCTCAGAAAGCACCTGGCGTATGGCATTGGCGCTCTCCTCGGAGCTTGAGAGGATCTCAAGGGAGTATTCGGCTTCAGGATCCGAGATCACTCCGCCGCCAAGGAGACAACCCCTGATATAGGACTGCTTCTGTGATCTTGTCTGTATGAGCTTTCTGAACGCAGGATCATCAGTGTCTACTGAGAAACTGAGACCGAAGGGGACGGCCATATCCTTAAGCATAGAAACAAGGCTGTCCGGGCGTATCCTTACGGTATAGAGGATATCCATTATCTGAGAAGAACTCTGAGAAAGCTCACATTCCAGGGAATAGACTTTTTCCACAAGGGAAAAGACCCGGTTCACCACGTTCTTGTTTCCGGTGCTCATCTGCAGTCCGGCCCCGTTGGAACCGAGGAAGATACTTCCCGATGTGTGTACTATGCCAGCGAGCTCCGAGACCGCCTGAGCCGTTCCACGGGTATTCACATGGCACAGTTCCTCTTTTACTTTTTCGGAGAATGAACCGGTCATATCAGGACTCTTTATCTTTCGGAAGGAATCTTTCCCTTACTGAATTCTGTTCCAGAGTGATGTCTCTGTGTTCGAGGGCTACTCTGCAGTTGAGCACGGAGAGCCTGTGATAGAGGGCTTCTCCCATGGCAACGCTCCTGTGCATGCCTCCCGTACAGCCGATGGCTATGGTGAGCTGCTTCTTGTCCTGCTGCAGGAAGAACGGAGACAGGTGTATTACCATCTCGGTAAGATGGTCAAGGAAATAGTTAGCCTCATCGAAACTGAATACATAATCCCTGACATCGTCATTGAGACCCGTGCTCATGCGGTATTTCTCGATATAGAAAGGATTTGGCAGGAACCTCATGTCGAACACCAGATCGGCATCCATCGGGATACCTCTCTTGTATCCGAAGGTGATGACTGAAATGAGGAGTCTCTGATCGGAACTGTTCGTGTATCTTGACTGGATCACGGAGGCGAGCTTCCTGTTGCTGTATGTAGAGGTATCAATGACATAGGTCGCCATCTCCTTGATCCTCTGGAGCCGTTCTCTTTCAGTGAATATTCCCGAAAGGATGTTTCCGCTTCCCGAGAGAGGATGTTTCCTTCTCGTCTGTGTATATCTGCTAACGAGGATGTTGTCCTGACAGTCAAGGAATATGATGTCAAGGTCTATGTTCATCTCTCTCAGCTCGGTTATGGCGTCGAATATCGTATCGAACATGCTTCCGACCCTGAGGTCAGTAGCGAGTCCTATATTTCTCGGAGCATTGGTGGAGTCCATGCAGAGCTTTACGAATTCCGGGATCAGCTTTGGAGGTATATTGTCAGTACAGAGGAAATCTATATCTTCAAGTGCCTTTAATGCAGTAGACTTTCCCGCACCTGATATGCCTGTAATGATGGTTACGTTCATCTGTTATCCTCCGTATCGAATCTTCCGAGGAACCTTACCTCAGGTTCCAGTTCCACTCCCGAATCCTCAAGGACCTTTTTCCTGACATGTTCGATCAGTTCATAAACGTCCTTCGAAGTCGCATCTCCCTTGTTTATTATGAAGCCGGCATGCTTTTCGGATACCTGGGCTCCGCCTATGGTATAGCCCTTGAGTCCGGAAGCCTCAATAAGCGCTCCGGCATAGTGACCACTGGGTCTTTTGAAGGTACTGCCTGCACTTGGATACTCAAGGGGTTGCTTTGATTTCCTTCTCTGATTCAGATCATTGACCTTTGCGACAGAGGAGGCTCTGTCTCCCTTCCGGAGAATGAATGTGCAGCCGAGGATGATGAGATCCCTCTCCATGAATATGCTGTGTCTGTAGTCAAAAGCACAGTCCTCTGCGGGTATGGTATGTATGTATCCGTTTTTGTCCATGGCTCTTACAGAACTGATGAATTCCGAGAGAGTACCGTCATAGGCACCTGCATTCATGTAGATACCGCCACCAAGGGTACCGGGGATACCTGCTGCAAATTCAAGACCGGAGAGCCCGCTGTTGATGGTTTCCAGCACAAGTTTTGAAAGCCTGATGCCCGCATCCGCCGTGACTATGTTCCCTTCAATGTGTACGGATGTCATGTATTTCTGAAGAGTGAGTATGACACCGGCATATCCGCAGTCACTTGCGAGTACGTTGGAACCGTTTCCGAGGACGGTCAGTTCTTTTCCGAAGAGACCTATGAGCATTGCCGTCTGGGCCTCGTCTTTCGGATATACCACAAGAGCGGCCCTGCCGCCGGTGCGGAAGGTCGTAAGTTCGCTCAACGGAGCATTTTCCAAATATTCGATGCCTGAAGCATCAAGTATGTCCAGCAGTTTCTTATCCATGTCATATTCTCCCAGTATCAATTTTACTCTATGGGAAAAGGCTCTTCAATAAACAAAAAAGAGCCGTCCACCTCCTGGCGGACAGCCCTTCCTAAAACGATCATCTCAAAGGAGCCTCAGTATCTCCGGGTCAAGAGAATCCGTTGCGCTCATGCCCATAGTCTTCAGACGGAAGTTCATGGCTGCGACTTCTATAATGACTGCCATGTTCCTTCCGGGACGTACCGGGATGGTGATCTTCGGTATGTCGATCCCAAGCAGATTGGTATATTCGGTGTTGACTCCGAGCCTGTCCACGTCCTGAATATCTCCGGAGGCCAGATGGATCCTAAGGGTTATGGTCTTGGCTTCCATTACGGAACCCATCCCGTACAGAGTGGAGATGTCCACCAGACCGAGTCCTCTCACTTCCATGAGGTGTCTTATCACGTCAGGGGCTCTTCCGACGAGTGTATTGTCGGAGATCTTCGTGATCTCGACCACGTCGTCCGCTATCATCCTGTGTCCGCGCTTTATGAGCTCAAGAGCAGTCTCGCTCTTTCCTATACCTGATTCACCTGTCAAGAGTATGCCCACTCCGTATACGTCTATGAGACCGCCGTGGCGGGCTATGGTGGGAGCAAGCTCTGCATCGAGGAATGTGGAGATCTTGTTGGAGAGCTTCATCGTGTCCATGTTCGAGAGGAAAAGAGGAACGTCATATTGTCTTGCTATGTCGACAAGCATGTCGTCCGGCTTCTGCCCGTTGGAGATCACGACACATGGGATATTTCCGCTGAAATAGCGTTCGAGCCTCTCGCGCGCAACATCCCTGTCCAGACTCTTCAGATAGTGCATCTCGCCTTTTCCGAATAGCTGCACCCTGTCATGGGAGAAGTATTCGAAGAATCCGCTGAGCTGCAGTCCGGGTCTGTTCGGGTCGCTTATTGGGATATCAAAGCTTTCCTGTTTTCCGATGTACAGGGGGGTGAGTCCCAGCTGCTCTATGAATTTTCTGACTCTGATCTTGGTCTTTTTCATTTTGTGCCTTTGAATCCTTATTCGTTGTATTCATGTCCGAGTATGAACTTCTCGATCACCTCGGTGACTCCCTCATGATTGTTGTCTGCAGATACATACTGGGAGATGGCCTTGATCTCGTCAAGGGCATTTCCTACCGCAACTCCGAGCCCCGCATATTCGATCATTGGAGCATCTATCTGGTTGTCTCCGATGGCTATGAGCTCGTCCTGTGAGAGTCCCAGTTTCTCAGCCAGGACCTTCAGAGCAACGCCCTTGTTGCCCTCGGGGTTATTGAGCTCCAGGAACGTCGGGCGGGATCTGCCGATGTTGAGCATCGGAAATCTCTCCTTTAAGATCTCCTGGACCTGCTGCAGCCTTTCAGCCTCTTCTATTATGAGTATCTTCGGAGTATTGACGACCTCTCTCTTGAATATGTCCGGATCCTCTACGGGATTCAGTCCGCTTATACCGTGATATATGTCGGAATAAGGGGTGTGCTTCTCAAATATGAAATTGCCGTCCTCGAAGATCTGGAAATACAGACCGAGTTCCTTGCAGGTATCCATGACCTGCTTTGCTATCTCAGGCTTAATATAGCAGGTGTGGATGATATTGTAATCCTTGTCCACCACCTGGCTTCCTCCTCCGCAGATGGCAGGGGAATTGAGCCCGAGGGATTTTGCCAGTTCCTTTACGTTTGCGGCCATCCTTCCGGATGCCAGCACGACATATGCTCCGGCTGCCTCTGCATCATGCATGGCCTTAAGGGATCTTTCGGTGATCTCCTTGTCATCCGTGAACAGAGTGCCGTCCATATCTATTGCGATAAGTTTATATGCCATTTTTCCTGATCCTTTCCTGATATGGCTAAATTATATCAGCATAAGTCCATTCATTACAATTACGGAAGCCATTAGCGGAGAGCGAAAGATGTGAAAAACCTGCAAGGTTCCGTTTGTACTCGAGCTGATATATTTGCTATGATTATCTATAAGATATTAAAGAAGAAGAGGCGGGAGATGGGAGACTTCGTTCACCTTCACGTTCACAGTGAATACAGCCTGCTGGACGGAGCGGCAAGGATAAATGACATAATAAAGAAGGCTAAGGACCTCGGTCAGAAGGCTATAGCCATAACGGATCATGGCGCTATGTACGGTGTCATAGATTTTTATAATGCCGCAAAAAGACAGGGGATAAAGCCGATAATAGGATTTGAGGCCTATGCGGTGAACGATCTGCATGAAAAGACCCAGAAGAACAGGGAATACGGACACCTCATACTCATAGCTAAGAACGAAACGGGCTACAGAAACCTCATGAAACTGTGCTCCATAGGTTTCCTTGAGGGCTACTATTATAAGCCGAGGATAGACTATGATACCCTCGCAGAGTATCACGAGGGGATAATCTGCACATCAGCATGTATCGCAGGCGACATCCCGCAGCTCCTTCTTCAGGGAAGGACGGAGGATGCGGTGACCCTGGCTCTTAGACTGAAGGAGATATTCGGAGACGATTTCTATCTCGAACTGCAGGACCACGGGATCAATGAAGAGAAGATGGTCATACCTCTTCTCATATCCATGGCAAGAGAGCACGATATAAAACTCATAGCCACCAACGACAGCCATTATGTGAACAAGGAAGACGCAAGAGCCCAGGATATCCTCATGAGCCTTCAGATGGGAAGGACTCTCGAGGACGGGGGAGGTCTTTTTGAGACCGATGAGTTCTACATCAAATCCACCGAAGAGATGGAACAGCTCTTCAGCTACGTTCCCGACGCTATCTCTAATACTGTCGAGATAGCTGACAAATGCGATATCGAGATAGTCCAGGGCATACATCTGATGCCGCGCTATGAGATCCCGGAAGGATATGACAATACCGGCTATCTGCGCAAGCTCGTAGAGGACGGCATGAAGATGCGCTATGGTGAAGGATACGTTAAGTTCCTTGACAGGATGGACTATGAGCTCAACACCATAAACAACATGGGCTTCACGGACTACTTCCTGATAGTCTGGGATTACGTCAAATACGCAAGGGACCATAAGATAATGGTCGGACCGGGAAGGGGAAGTGCCGCCGGAAGCATAGTCGCTTATGCTCTTCAGATAACCGATATCGATCCTATGGAATACAATCTCCTCTTCGAAAGATTCCTTAATCCGGAGAGAGTCAGCATGCCCGATATCGACATGGACTTCTGTATCGAGAGAAGGAGCGAAGTCATCGAATACGTGGGAGAGAAGTACGGCAAGGACCACGTTGCGCAGCTCATCACCTTCGGAACTCTCGGGGCAAAGCAGGTGGTAAGAGACGTCGCCAGGGTGATGGGGATACCCGTCGGAGAGGCCGACAGAGTGGCCAAGATGGTGCCCCAGATGACGAAGACCCTTGAGCAGGCCCTTGAGGACTCGCCGCAGCTGAGAGCGGAATATGATTCCAAGGAAGACATAAAGAACTGGCTCGACACTGCCATGAAGATAGAGGGCATGCCTCGTCAGAGCTCTACCCATGCTGCAGCAGTCGTCATCTCCGCAAACCCCATAACCGACTATACGCCTCTGGTCCTTAACAAGAAGGATGAGAGCATAACGACCCAGTACAACATGCACAACATCGAGGACCTGGGACTCCTTAAGATGGACTTTCTGGGCCTCAGGACTCTTACCGTCATCAGAGACACGCTGAAGATGATAAAGGATGAGTACGGGAAGGATATAGATATACAGCATATAGATTTTGCCGACAAGAACGTATATGAGATGATCTCATCCGGCAATACACAGGGAGTGTTCCAGCTGGAGAGCGACGGCATGAGATCCCTCATGGTGAGGATGAAGCCTGAGACCCTGAGCGACATAATGGTGGGGATAGCTCTGTTCAGGCCGGGCCCTATGGCCAAGATACCTGAATACATCGAGTCGAAGAAGGATCCCGCAAAGGTCAGATACGACCATCCGATGCTGGAGAAGATCCTGAAGGATACCTACGGATGCATGGTATATCAGGAACAGGTCATGGAGATCGTAAGGGACATGGCAGGATATTCCCTTGCAAGGAGCGACGAGGTCAGGCGCGCCATGGCGAAGAAGAAGAAGGACGTCATGGAAAAGGAACGCCAGATATTCGTTTACGGAAACGAGGAGGTCGACGGAGCTCTTAAGAGGGGAGTAGATGAAAAAACGGCACAGAGCGTATTTGACCAGATGATGGACTTCGCGCAGTACGCCTTCAATAAGTCCCACGCATGCGCATATGCTTTCGTGACCTATCAGACTGCATATCTCAAGTATTATTATCCTGCAGAGTTCCTGACGGCCATAGCCAACAGTTTCATAGGCACCTCTGACAAGGTGTATCACTATATATCCTGCGCCAAGGCACTTGGCATAGGGATCCTCTCCCCCGACATCAACATGTCCGGAAGGGAATTCAGGGTGGAGAACAGACAGTCCATAAGATACGGACTCTCGGCACTTGCCAGCATAGGAGATTCCATCCAGGGAGTGATAGAGGAAAGAGAGAAGAACGGAAGATATACAGATCTCCATTCGTTCCTCAAGAGGAACATCACAACTCTGAACAAGACTCAGATAGAAGCGCTCATACTCTCAGGAGCCCTCGATTCATTCGGAGCAAAGAGGTCCCAGATGATGAGCGTCTATCCTGACATACTCAAAAAACTGCAGGCCGAACAGAAGAGGAAGAATACGAACCAGATGTCCCTGTTCAGCCTTATGGGAGAAGAGGAAAGACAGGACTACGTCGAATATCCGGATCTTCCGGAGTATTCAGACAGGGAAAAACTGGCTCTCGAAAAGGAAAAGATAGGAATGTATCTTTCCGGACATCCTCTTGAGAAATATGAAGAGGAATTAAGAAACGAGAAATGGGATCTTGAGAAGATAAAGGAGATGACGGACAACCCCGAGACCGTAGACGAGGCAGAAGGCATGACCGTTGAACTTGCCGGGATGTTCACCGAGATCAAGACCAGGAACACCAGAAGGACCAAGCAGCTCATGGCCAATGCCGTCTTCGAGGATCTCACCGGAACTATGGACATGCTCATATTCCCGCAGGTATATGAGAAGAACAGGGACTCCCTCATCACCGATGCGATAGTGAGGATAAGAGCGAGGATCACTGTCTCCGATGACAAGACCGAACTCATGCTGGACAGGGTATTCCCGTACAGTGCTCCTGTGGAGAAAAGACCTTTCACGGAACAGAAGATCGAAACAGGTCCTGCAGTGAAAGGCATGCTCCTTATAATGAATGACGAAGACAGGGAACAGCTGAAGAGACTCATGGGGATAATGGCATCTGTCAATTCTGAAGAGGGGTTCCCAGTAAAGGTAAGAGTTGAGAGCACCGGAAAGTACTACTCTCTCAAGAAGACCAGGTATGATGAGACTGTGATAGGAAAGCTCAGGGAAGTGCTTGGTCCCGATGGGGTAAGGATATACTATAAATCCTGAAAAGTAGGTGTTTAAAGGCATTTCAGGTTGTAAAGACAAACTGTTTTATGATAAAATTACACCGCCTATACAAGGAACATGCCCGCATCTTCGGATAAAGGCATAAAACTGGAGAAACGATATGAAAAGAATAGCAGTATTAACAAGCGGAGGAGACACCCCTGTCATGAACGCAGCCATCTATTCGGTGGTGCGCACTGCAGCAAGCAAGGGAATGACCGTTTTCGGGATCATCAGGGGATATGCAGGTCTCATTCACGGAGAACTGACAGAACTGCTTCCTCAGCAGGTGGAATATATAGTAAATAAGGGCGGCACCATCATTAAGAGCGCAAGAGCACTTGAGATGCTGACAGAGGAAGGACAGAAAAAAGCCGTAAAGACACTTGAGGATTTCGGGATCGAAGGACTCATTGTCATCGGCGGAGACGGAAGTTTCAAGGGAGCAAGAGCACTTACTCACCTCGGAGTTCCTGCGGTCGGAATACCCGGAACCATAGACAATGACATAGCATATACCGATTACACGCTCGGATTCGACACTGCAGTCAGCACTGCTGCAAGAGAGATAGACAGGATCAGGACCTCAATGCTCTCCCACGACAGGATCTGTGTCGTTGAGGTCATGGGAAGGCACTGCGGAGATGTTGCACTCCATGTAGGAGTCGCTTCAGAAGCCGACTACATCCTGGTTCCAGAAGTGAAGTTCGATCTTGACAAGGTTTGTGAAGACATACTTGAGAGGAAGAAGAATCACAGAGAAGTCAGTATAATAGTCCTTTCTGAAGGAGCTGGAGACAGCGAAGAGATCGCTACTGCCATAAAGGCCCGTACCGGACTTGACATTAAGAGCAACATCCTAGGTTATACCCAGAGAGGCGGAGAGCCTACGGTGTTCGACAGGATACTCGCAATGAGGACCGGAGTCAGAGCAGTAGAGCTTCTGGATGAAGGACAGGGAGGCAGAGTAGTCGGCATCAGAAACAACAAGATCATAGACGAAGATATAGACAAGGCTCTTTCAAGGAAGAAAAAATTCGATACAGAGCTTTACAACGACTATCTGAACATGATGAACTTCTGATAAAGAGATGACAATCAAAAAGACCTGCTTACTTTTGGTAAACAGGTCTTTTTTTCGTCTTTATGGGACTCAGATCGAATACTCTTCCACGCCTCTGATTATGGTCTTCTGCAATACCAGATCGTCGCTCAGGAGCACGAAATCTGCCTTTGCTCCCGGCTTGATGCGGCCGATATCCGTAAGACCGAGAGAGTTTGCAGGGTTGATGGTCGCAAGCTTCAGAGCCTTCTCAAGAGGAATGCCGATTATATTCACGAGATTCCTGATACCGTCGAGCAGGCATATCGTGGATCCTGCGAGCCTTCCGTCATCAAGTCTTGCCACATGGTCGATCACTGTGACCCTGCTGCCTGCAAGCTGATATATACCGTCGCCCATCTGGCCCGGCTCAAGAGCGTCTGAGCAGATGAATGTCTTCTCAAAGCCCTTTGATCTCAGGATGAGCCTTGCTGCATATTTATTTATGTGCTGGAGATCAGGTATGAACTCGCATATGATCCTGTCATCGGTAAGCACTGCGACTATGCCGTTCTCCTGCCTGTGATGCATCGGGAAGAACCCGTTGAAGGTATGGGTGGAGATCGTTGCTCCTTTGCCGATAGCTTCCTCCACATCCTTTGCCATGGAGTCGGTGTGGGCGATTGATACATACTTACCTCTGTTCACGAGGTAGGTTATGAGTTCCATGCCTCCGGTCTTTTCCGGAGCAAGAGAAACTCTCAGCACTGCATCGTCATATTCTCCTACCATCTTCTTATAGTTCTCTATGGTAGGATCCTGGAGCATGTGTGTCGCATGAGCGCCTCTGTTTGCAACAGAGAAGAACGGCCCTTCGATATGGGCTCCGAGCACTCTGGTGCCGTTAGTCCTCTTCATGGCTTTCTTTACTTCGCCAAGGAAAGCATTGATATGCTCGAACGTATCCGTGGCGTTCGTCGGGCAGTAGGACGTTGTTCCCACAGACGGGAAATGATCTGCTATGTAATCCGTCCCGCCAGGCTTCAGCACGTCCGTTCCGAAACTTCCGTGTATATGAGTGTCTACGAATCCCGGAGAGAGTATGGCGCCTTTTGCGTCTATGGCATCGCCTCCGTCATAGGCCGTATACAGTTCTTTTATAAGGCCGCCTTCATATCTGACTGCGGTGAGCGGGGTGAAGACCTCGCCGTTGAAGATCCTTGCATTCTTGATAACTGACATGATCTGATCCTTTCTTTTTGCTGACTGTTAACTGATCTGAAAGAGAGATCTCCTTCAATGAAAATATAACATCTGAGGATACCGATTACAATCGTGAATATAAACCTGTCTGTGATCCGATATGTCTGAGATCATTTGTATCTTATATATGAAAGAGAACGGAACCATTCTATGGCACTTTATCTGTCTTTGGAAAAGATAAACAGGCGATTTGTTATACCGTCCTTTTCAAACAAAATAATGATTCTTTTTGAATCCTGTTTTTCAGCAGCCATATCCGCATTTCTTCCCTTCAATTCTCTAAGAGCCTTATCTTCTTCCATTATTTCAAAGAAACATAATAGAAAATAAATGATAATTATCATAGAAAATGAAATGGGGATATAAGTTGGAGGGCTCACATCATGGAGGCATTACTTGATATTGAAAGGCTCTGAGAATACAATTAAAAATGAACTAATATTGGGAATCAGTGCCATAGTTCACAATTTATATATGGATTTTCGGACATGACGAAAATAGAATAGTATCTGATGTTTTTTTTAGAGGTTTAAGAGTCAAGGAGAATGAATATATCTGATATCATCGAAAAAATATTCAGTAACAAGCTGAATTTCAGACTGCTGGATGCCATCGATATCCTGCTTGTAGCTACAGGACTGTATTTCCTGTTGTCTCTGACAAGGAAGACCAGAGCATCACAGGTTCTTAAAGGACTCGGCATATTCATTATTCTGGCTCAGATATGCAAGATGATAGGACTCTCTGCAATGTCATGGGTGCTTGACCTCTTCATCTCATCAGGACTCCTCATAATCGCCATAGTGTTCCAGCCTGAACTCAGGAGAGCTCTTGAGCATGTCGGAAGGAACAATTTCCTGAACATCTTCTCCATAGCTGAGGAGAAGGATTATTCAAGGGAGATAGAAGAGATAGAGAAGGCAGTCCTCAATATGGCCAAGCAGAAGGTCGGAGCTCTCATGGTCTTCGAGAACAAGACCGGACTCTCAGACGTGATAGAGACAGGGCAGATCATCGATGCAAGCATCACAAACGAGCTTATAGAGAACATCTTCTTCCATAACGCTCCTCTTCATGACGGAGCAATGATAATAAGAAAAGACAGGATAGTCGCAGCAGGATGCTTCCTTCCGCTTTCAGACAACAGGGATCTGTCATCCGAACTCGGTACGAGGCACAGGGCAGGTCTCGGACTATCAGAAGTTTCGGATGCATACATAATAATCGTCTCCGAGGAAAACGGTGTCATATCTCTCGCACATGAAGGAATGCTCGACAGATATCTCGATATCAAGAAACTTCATGAGCTCCTGGAGGAGATATACGTGACAAAGGGAAGGCTCAGCAAGAAGATCGCGGGAAAGGTATGGAAGAAAGATGGAGAATAAGACTACGTTCTTTTCAAAACTTAAGAGCACATTTGCCGCAACGGGAAGATTCCTGCTGAGCTTCTTCAAGAAGGATACGTGGCTCAAGATAATTTCTCTTGTTTTTGCCATATTCATCTGGGCATATGTCATAGCAGACGAGAACCCGGTAAGGACCATGACATTAAAATCGGTCCCCGTAAGCATCACCGGCATCGAACAGATGACTGCTCAAGGCTATACAATCGATACCGATTCGATCCCTAAGGAAGTGGATCTCATCATACAGGCAGGACAGGACAGCCACAGGAGCATCAACGTGAATACGGTGAGAGCATTTGTGGATCTTTCCCAGATCAACAGTGTCGGAGAGACAGAACTTACGGTACAGACCACTGTATCCATCTCCGGAGCGACCGTTCAGAGAAAGACTCCTGCAACGGTGATCGTTAAAGCGGAGAAGTACAGTTCAAAGACGGTCCCGGTATCATATGTCATGTCAGGAACAGCATCAGAAGGGCTCCACGTTGGAGAACCTGTGCTTGAGAATGACCAGATCACCATAAAGGGAAATGAGAGCTCCATTGCAAATGTCACCCATGCAGTAGTGGATATAAGCATAGACGGGCTGAAGGAGAACAGTGTTCAGGCATATGAACCGAGACTTCTTGACAAGGACAACTCTGAGGTCAGTGTCAACTGTTCCGGAAAGGATATTCCTTCGGTCATAGCCAGCATAAAGGTCTCTGCGAAGAAGACCGTCAAGTTCGATCTTGAAGGATCGATACGGCAGGTCATGGACGTTGCGGACGGCTATACTGTGAAGAACCTGACCCCGGATCCCGAGACTTTCGAGCTCATCGGAAACGTCGGAGCTCTGAGCACTATTGACAGCATAGTCATATATCCTGTCTCCCTGCAGGGAGCAAGCTCGGGAAAACTCATAACTGCACAGATAAAATTGCCTACAGGAGTCAGTTCGCTCTCCGGCAATGAAGTGACGCTGTACGTTCAGATAGAGGAGAATGCCGGAGACAAGGTATTCGAGAATATAGAGATCAAGAAGGTCAATCTCGAGAACGGATATGATGCCATACTGCGTGATAAATATACGGATGTGCATGTAACCGGACCTACTACGGTCGTGGAAGCGCTTAAGAGGGGAGATATCTCGGTCTACGTAGATCTCACCGGACTCGGACCGGGTGCATACAACCTTCCTGTAATGATAGAGAGCATCCCCGGCATAGAGAATGACATGATCAGCCTTGAGATCACTACAGTCAGCGTGACCATAGGATAAAGCGTCATGAAGAGCGTTATAGTTCGTAACCTCATCGTGCCGGTCAGGCAGGATGAAGCAGGAACGTTAAGGAAACTGGTGGCTCAGAGGCTCGGGATAGGCCCTTCGGATCTGAAGGACATAAGGACAGTCCGCAAATCCATAGATGCAAGGAAGAAGACCGATATCTCCTATCTTTATAACGTAATTGCGGAGATACCGGATCTGACCGATATTACAGACATCAAGGACACGGGAATACCTGATGAGGAAGGTTCCCGTGTCGTTTTTATACACGGAGACAGAACGCCGGAGGGAAGGATAGCTGTTATAGGGGCGGGTCCCTGCGGACTTTTTGCGGCATACTTCCTCGCAAGGGAAGGCTACAGCCCCATCCTTCTTGAGAGGGGAAAAGAGATCTCAGAGAGGGAACTGGACTTCAGAAGACTGAAGGAAGAGGGGATACTTGATACCGAGAGCAACGTATGCTTCGGTGAAGGGGGAGCCGGTGCGTTTTCCGACGGCAAGCTGACTTCCAGAAAAGGGAATTGCTATACCGATCTGGTTCTCGAGACCCTGTCATCATTCGGTGCCCCTGAAGAGATCCGCTACCTTCAGAGACCTCATCTTGGTACCGACGGCATAAGAAAGGTGGTCTCTACCATGAAGGCAGAGATCAGAAGGCTCGGAGGAGAAATGATGTTCTCATCCCGCCTGAAAGGCCTCATCATAAGGGATGGCATGCTCAGGGGCATAGAATATGAGAAAAACGGCATCACTGAACAGATAGACACATCTGCCTGTGTGCTTGCCATAGGACACGGGGCGAGGGATACATTTGAGGCTCTTCTTGCAGCCGGAGTCGAAATGGAGAAAAAACCTTTCGCTGTGGGTGTGAGAGTCGAGCATCCGAGAGAACTGATAGATGACAGACAGTATGGAAGCTTTTCAGACGTGCTTGGAGCTGCAAGCTATACCCTTAAGCACAACGAAAAGGGACGTGGCATATATTCTTTCTGCATGTGTCCCGGAGGAGAGATAGTCTGTTCCGCGACCGAAGAGGGAATGACGGCCGTAAACGGGATGAGCTACATGAATAGGGACGGTGAGTTCTCGGATTCTGCGATAGTGGTCTCAGTAAAGACAGAAGATCTGTCGGGAGGAGTGCTCGGGGGAGTGGATTTCCAGAGACAGATAGAGAAAAAGGCATATCTCATGGCAGGAGGCTACGGAGCTCCTGCCCAGAACATATATGATTATATAAAAGGAAGGAAATCAAAGAAGCTGCTCAAAAACTCATATCTTCCCTACACCGTATCTTCTGATATGAGGGAACTGCTGCCCGGATTCATAACGGACGGTTTTGACGGAGGCTTCATGAGATTCGACAGAGAGATCCCTGGATTCATATCAAAGGGGATAATGATAGGAGCAGAGACAAGGACTTCCTCTCCGGTCAGGATGATCAGGGACGAAGGTCTTGAATCCAACATCAGGGGCCTTTTCCCGGGCGGAGAAGGAGCAGGATACGCCGGGGGCATAGTGTCCGCAGCGGCTGACGGCATCAGGATAGCCGAAGAGATCATTTCACGTTACAGAGGAGAAGAGGACTGAGATGGAAAAACTGGATTTCAAGAGATATACATTTATAATAGGTAACTTTGGGAGCGGAAAGACGGAGATAGCCATCAATCTTGCCCTGAGACACGCATCCTTGGGAAGTTCCATGCTGATAGACATGGACATCATAAATCCTTACTTCAAATCCTCGAGCAAGGAGAAGATTCTCAGGGATGCGGGAGTGGAGGTGGTAAAGCCCGATTTCGCAAACACCACGATGGATGTCCCTACTCTTCCTCCGGAGATATATTCTCCGTTTGACAGAAGACCAGATCATGCCGTATTCGACGTCGGAGGGGATCCTGTAGGTGCAGCAGTGCTGGGACTTCTTAAGGACCATGTGAGGGAAGCGAGGGAAGAATGCGAATTCCTCTTCGTCATAAATCCCATGAGACCGATGCAGGAGAACAAGGAAGCCATAAAAGGACTATTAAGGGAAATGATGGACAAGGCATCTCTCGAAGTGGACAGGATAGTCATAAACGGAAACCTGGCTTACGAGACGGAGATGGAGCATGTGATCCATTCTGAAAAGATAGGGCATGAGGTATCCCTTGATCTCGGGATCCCCATCAAATGCATCTGCATGAGAGAGGAACTCTCTGACGAGTACAAAGGGGATCTGCCAGTCCTTCCCATACATATATACATGCGTCCTGCATGGCTTGATGAAAGACCATGAAAACGGAAAAAGGGATACGAACCTAAAGGGCTCTTTTGTTTACAAAGGCTTTTTTAGGTGATATCCTTATTCATAACATTTTTTAGAATCAAGAAAGGATCGGACATGGCAAAACTTACAATTAATGAAGATGCTTGTAAGGGATGTTCCTTATGTATTCAGGTCTGCCCGAAGCATATACTGGAACTCAACAGGGAAAAACTGAATGCCAAAGGTTATCACCCGATCGGTATCATCAACATGGATGAGTGTATTGGATGCGCTTCCTGCGCACGCATGTGCCCTGATGTTGTATTCACTGTAGAAAGATGACCGGAAGCGGAGGAGATTATGGCTAAGAAATTAATGAAAGGCAGCGAAGCTATAGGAGAGGCCGCTATACAGGCCGGATGCAGATTCTTCTTCGGATATCCTATAACTCCACAGAATGAGATTCCGGAATATATGAGCAGAAGACTTCCTCAGGAGGGAGGAGTGTTCCTCCAGGCTGAGAGCGAGGTCGCTGCCATCAATATGGTTTACGGTGCAGGCGGATCCGGAGCCAGGGTAATGACTTCGTCATCAAGCCCAGGAATAAGCCTCAAGCAGGAAGGCATCAGCTATATAGCATGTGCCGAGATCCCCTGTCTTATATGCAACATGATGAGAGTAGGACCGGGACTTGGCGGCATACAGCCGGCACAGGGAGATTATTTCCAGGCTACCAAAGGCGGCGGACACGGAGATTATCACCTGGTGGTACTTGCTCCTTCAACGGTCCAGGAAGCAGCAAACATGGTAATGGAAGGCTTTGACATAGCCGACACATACAGGATCCCCGTCATGCTCTTAGGAGACGGAATGATCGGCCAGATCATGGAACCGGTCGAGTTTGCAGATTACAAGAAGAGAGAGCTCCCTCCGAAGACATGGGCAGCGACAGGCTGGGACGATAAGACAAGGGAAAGAGCAGTCATAAACTCCCTGTATATCGAGCCTGAGCAGATGAAGGTCGTTTCCGAGAGGCTTTTGAAGAGATATGCCCTCATAAAGGAGAGGGAGACCCAGGTCGAACTCTACAACACTGAGGATGCGGACTACATCATCGCAGCATACGGCACGACCGCAAGGATAGCCAAGAGCGCCATCAACAAGGCAAGACAGATGGGAATAAAGGTCGGACTCATAAGACCGAAGACCGTATGGCCTTTCCCGGATGAGGCTTTCAGCAAGGCTGCAGATACGGCAAAGGCTTTCATCACTATAGAGATGAGCACAGGTCAGATGGTGGAGGACGTCAGACTTGCAGTAAACGGAAAGAAACCCGTGGAGTTCTTCGGGACCCTCGGAGGATTCGTACCGAGCACGGAAGACATCCTTGAACAGATCATCAAATTGAAGGAGGCTCACGAATAAGATGGCAGTAGTATTTGAAAAAACAAAGATGCTTACGGACGTTCCTTTCCATTACTGCCCGGGCTGTACCCATGGTATAGCACACAGACTGGTGGCCGAAGCGGTTGAGGAACTCGGAATGCAGGACAAGGCGATCGGCATCGCTCCTGTCGGATGCGCCGTATTCGCATATAACTATTTCAACTGTGACATGATGGAGGCCGCTCACGGAAGAGCTCCAGCCGTTGCCACGGGAATAAAGAGAGTACATCCCGACAAGCTGGTGTTCAGCTATCAGGGAGATGGAGACCTTGCTTCAATAGGTACCGCGGAGATAGTCCATGCGGCTGCCAGAGGAGAAAAGGTCACTACGATCTTCATCAACAATGCCATTTACGGAATGACAGGCGGCCAGATGGCTCCTACTTCCCTTGAAGGACAGGTCACTACGACTTCCCCATACGGAAGGAAGAGAGAGCACTGCGGGCTTCCGATAAGGATGAGCGAGCTCATAGCCACCCTTGACGGAGCATGCTATGTGGAGAGAGTATCTCTCCATGACGTGCCGAACATCATAAAGGCAAAGAACGCCATCAAGAAGGCAATGAAGTATCAGATGGAGGGGAAGGGATTCACTTTCATAGAAGTCCTCTCCACATGCCCTACAAACTGGGGCAAGACTCCTGTCGAAGCTCTGAAGTGGCTGAAAGAGAACATGATACCTTATTATCCTCTTGGTGTCGTAAAGGAGGAGGTATGACATGCTGACTCAGATCATAAGTGCAGGATTCGGCGGACAGGGCGTCCTTCTTCTCGGACAGCTTATCGCCTATGCGGGATTAAAGGAAGGCTATGACGTTTCATGGCTCCCTTCATACGGACCGGAGATGAGAGGCGGAACTGCAAACTGCAGCGTCGTGGTATCTGATGAGGAAGTCGGAAGCCCGGTGGTAACTCAGGCGGACATAGTCGTAGTCATGAACAGACCATCCTTCGAGAAATACGAAAAGAACGTTGCAAAGGGCGGAAAGCTCTTCGTCAACAGTTCGCTCATAGATCTCAAGAGCACCAGGGACGATATAGAAGTATACTACGTTCCGGTCAACAAGCTGGCAGATGATCTCGGAAACGGCAGGGTCGCAAACATGGTCATGCTCGGAGCCGTACTTGAAAAGACCCATGTGGTTTCTCCGGTGACTGCGATCGACTGTCTCAGGGCCTCATTCGGAGAGAGAAAGGCAAATCTCATCCCTATAAACGAGAGAGCTCTTGAAGCTGGTGCGGAAGCAGTGAGATAAAACGAAAACAAATGATAAGAAAAAGCACGAAACGATCTTTCAGTTCCGTGCTTTTATTTTATGCATAATTGGTCGATTATGGTATAAATATGCAAAAATAAGGCCGGTATATCTATACACATGTATTTTTAAACACGCCGTATACTAATGGCAAAGGAAAGCGCGTGAAAGAATTGATTATAATAATTGCATTTATATCAGTCAATCGATCTGACTTTAGGCTCTTTCCATATAAAAATGACATTTAGCCCTGAAATAAATGCAAAATAGGGGATAATGTTACTTTATCGTAACAAACTCGTGCGGGGGAAAGGTAAAGTTCATAGAGGTGTGTATAAATACGAATTATTTGTTGACATGGTCTGGTGAATATGATAAATTACAAAGCAGTTTTTGCATAAACGGGTTTTGTCATACCATTTTTTGCATGAATGAGTCCATAAAGTGTAAACACTTTAAAAAATAATTTTGACGAAAGGAAATCAAAATGAAGAACTTCAAGAGAATTCTTTGCGTAGCCCTTGCAGTTATCATGGTCACCATGGTAGTAGCAGGATGCAAGAAGAAGAATCAGACAAAGGGACAGGTCATTATCGGAACAGACACCGAAGCTAACGGCGACTGGGCATATGCTCTCAGCTCCAAAAACGCTACGGATATGGCTGTTATCCAGCTGACCGATGACTGCAGCACAGTCGTTACCAATTTTGATGGCGACTACATCTGGAACGACAAGGTCGTTAAGAGCCACACTGCAGAAGTTGCCGCTGATGGAAAGAAGACCTACACGATCGAGATCAACAAGGGCCTCGTTTTCAACAATGGCGAGAAGATCACAGCTGAGAACTTCCTCATCATGACACTGTTCGCTAACTCCAAGGTCGGAGAAGAGATCGGCGCTTCCTCAAGCGCATGGGACATGCTTCCTGGCGGAAAAGAGTACAGAGAAGGAACAACCAACAAGCTCGCAGGCATCCGTCTGTTAGGCGATTACAAGTTCTCTGTTACCATCCTTCCTGAAGGAAACAGCCTTAATGAACTCACCGGCGAGCCCACCCAGTATCTGCCATATTACTATGACATCACCTATGCTGGATTCACAGCAGCTAATACTGAGTACTGGTTCGGCAAAGGCTGGTCAGTAAAGGACGACGGTGACGGCGCTTACATGTACAACAAGGACGCTGAATTCACAGCTGAGAACGTAAGAGATCAGTTCACAAAGGCTCAGTTCGCTACATCCGACAGAGTCACTGCTGGACCTTACAACCTCGTTTCCTATGACAAGAGCGCATATGAGATCACACTCGAAGCTAACCCGCTCTATAACGGAGACTTCCAGGGAAGAATGCCTTCCATCCAGAAGATCATCATCGTCAAGACAGAAGATGATACCGTTATCGACAACCTTACAACAGGCGGAGTTGAGATCTATTCCGGAATCGCTGACGGCGCACTCGTCAACGCAGCTCTTGACCTTATCGATACTGGAAAGTTCAAAGGCAGCTATACACAGTATGACAGAGCAGGTTACGGATACTTCTCATTCGGATGCGACTTCGGACCTACACAGTGGAAAGAATTCCGTCAGGCAGTAGCTTACCTCCTCGACAGGAATGAATTCGCTAAGACATTCTGCGAAGGATGGGGCTCCGTAGTTCATGGACCATATTGCCCTGCATTCTCAATGTATGCTGACAGCAGAGAGTTCCTCGCTGAGAACCTCAACACCTATGACAAGGATCCTTCCAAGTCCGTTGAGCTCTTAAAGGCAATCGGATTCACACTCAATGCTGACGGAACACCTTATGTCGATGGTTCAGGCCAGATCAGATATAAGGAAGTTACAGAAGAAGAAGCTAAGTACTATGATGATCTCGTTGTAAAAGTAAACGGAAAGATCCTCATGCCTGCAGTCATCAAGTGGGCATCCTCCGGAAACTCTGTTGCAGAACTTCTTTCTACAATGCTCGTTAACGGAGACGACATCAAGAACGTTGGTATCGAGATCAGAGAGACACAGATGGACTTCCCGACACTCCTTAACTACCTGTATCGTCAGGACGTTTATGGATTAGGCGGAGACTTCTCAGTGCCTACATACAACATGTTCAACCTCGCTACAGGATTCAACGGCGGAGCTTATGACCAGAGCCTCGAAGTTACGACCAATCCTGCATTCATCGCTGACGGTTACAATACACCTCATATCTTCGATGCAGAGCTTGAAGATCTTGCTAAGAAGATGGTTTACGGCGTTGAAGAGGGTGACTATGATACATACCTCAGCTATTGGCAGAAGTTCATCGTCAAGTACAATGACCTTTTACCGCTCGTTCCTCTTTATTCCAACATCTATGTATCCGTATATCCGAATACAATAGACAACTATAAGGAAGGACCGTTCTGGGGCTATGAGAGAGCAATACTTTATGCTGACTATGTTGGCTGAGCTCTGAAAGACTGAAATAAAAAGAGTCTTCCCGGTTCATTCCGGGAAGACTTTTTCTATGACAATGAAAAAAAGAACGATCCGTTTATTCAATATATCTCAGCATAAATATCAAATAAACTGAAAATGACCGAAAAATGAATAATCACGCAGGTTGATTATTCATTCAACTCACGCTTTATTTAGTTGATATATATTGAATTGGCGGTTGATAAGTGTTATTATCTTATCTATGTTTACAGAATAACTGTGAATGGTTTCCGCATAGGAGGAATAGTTTTGGCAAAGTATATTTTAAAGAGACTGGTATATCTTGTGATCGTCTTCTTCATAGTATCCTTCATGATGTTTGCGATCTACAACCTCATACCTAGCGACCCTGCAATGGTCCAGCTGGAACCGTTGAGAAAGAGCCTGAAAACTGAAGAGTTCAGGCAGAGATACCTTGCTCTGAGAAAGCAACTGGGTCTTGATGATCCTCTTGTGGTCCGTTATGCAAGGTGGATGGGGTTCATCAAGGATGTCAAAGGGAAACACGAAGGGCTTCTTCAGGGCAATTTCGGATACTCCGTAACATTCAAGAGAGATGTTGTGGATGTAATCAAGGTCCCAATGGCGAATACTATCATTCTTAATATAATTTCGACTATCATCACTCTGGCGATCACGATACCTCTTGGCATCTTCTGCGCAGTCCATGCAAGAAAGCCTGTGGACAGCGCCATACAGGCCGGAACGGTCGTGGGATACAGTCTCCCGACATATCTGATCGGCATAGTGTTCATTTATCTGTTCTCAGTTCTCCTGAGACTCTTCCCGACAGGAGGAGCTAAGACGCCCGGTTCCACATATACCGGCATCCAGGAACTTCTTGACAGGTTATATTACATGTGTCTCCCGATACTCGTTCTCGTATTCACAGGTCTTGCCGGAATGACGAGGACCGTCAGGGCAGCCATGATCGATACGCTCTCACAGGACTATATCAAGACCGCAAGGGCTAAGGGACTCAAGGAAAAGGTCGTCATCTACAGCCATGCATGGAGAAATGCGCTTCTGCCGGTCTCCACTTCCATAATGGGATGGATAATAGGAGTCTTTACAGGAGGATCTCTTGTCATAGAGAACACATTCGCCCTCAACGGTACTGGACGTCTCTATTGGACTGGACTTAACTCTACGGACTATGAACTTGTCCTTGCCATGCAGATGTTCTATTGCCTCGTAGGTCTTATCGGAGTGCTCATCACCGATATAGGTTATACGCTCATCGACCCGAGAGTCAGGATAGACAAGTAAGGAGGAGAACATGGAAAACAACAATACCGCAAAAAAGAAAGAGTTCTTCCTCGTACGCTGGATAAAAAGGGCATTTTTCCCTAACAAGGAAATGGACATATATGCCGAAGAGCAGCTTCAGAGCCCCTTCAGGCTCGTTGTCAGGAATTTCTTCTCCAACAAGCTTGCAGTACTCGCTCTCATCATCGTCATCCTCATAACCCTGACAGTCTTCATAGCACCAAACTATGTTGTACTGGATCTCGGTGAGCAGGACGCGACACTTGTCAACGTTGCTCCGGGATACAACATGATGAAGTACCCCTCAGCCCTTCAGAAGAACGGTGTCAGGGACATAGCAGTAGGCTACAACTATTCCGTCGGTGTGGACAATACCGGAAAGGTATATGTCTGGGGAAAATCCAGGATATCACAGGTGGTCAACACGGCAAAGGTGCCTGATGAAGTGATGGAAGCCGATATCGTCAAGGTCGCTGCAGGAGCAGACCACGTCGTAGCGCTCTCATCCGATGGCAAGATCTTCTGCTGGGGAAATGACCGTCTCGGACAGTGCAGGCTTCCGCTTGACATTCAGTCAAACAACAGAAGACCAAAGTTCAAGATCATCAAGATAGAAGCATCTGACCAGTTCAGTGCTGCACTTGATGATGAAGGAAACATCTACCTCTGGGGTAACGAGAACTTCGTTGAGCTCTGGGTAAAGAGCGATCTCCAGGGACATATAAAGGATATGGCTCTTACGAGCGCAGCATTCGTGCTCCTTACGGATCAGGGCGAGGTAGTGGCTCCTATGCCTACCTCCTCATCTACGGTCACGAAGATACCTGAAGAAGCAAAATCCGGAGTCATTGCGATCGAAGCAACCACGAATACCGTTGCCGCACTGAAGGACGACGGGTCCGTGATAGTATGGGGTGCTTATACCAAGAACGAGAACCTGGTTCCCGAAACATCTTCCAAGATAGTGGAGATAAAGGGCGGAAGGTTCCATTATACGGCTAGACTCGAGAACGGAGAACTCATAGGCTGGGGAAATGACAGATATGAGCAGGCCTCGGTCCCTGAGTCTGTCAAAAATGCAGACATAGTCGATTTCTACACAGGCTCTTTCCAGAACTATGCGGTCGACAAGAACGGTAAGATATACACCTGGGGATTAAAGGGTTTCATCTGCGGAACGGACAGCCTTGGACGTGACGTGTTTGCCCGTCTCGTAAACGGCGGCAAGATGACGATGACGATCGGTGCTCTCTCTGTCATAATCGAGACCATCATCGGCGTCATTCTCGGAGGAATCGCAGGGTATTTCGGAGGATGGGTGGATATGGCAATCATGAGGATCTCTGAGATCATCTCCAGCATGCCGTTCATTCCTTTTGCAATGATCCTCTCTGCAGTCATGGGGACCAAGGTCTCCGTTGAGCAGAGGATGTACATAATAATGGTCATACTCGGTATCCTTTCGTGGCCGGGACTCTGCTCCCTCGTCAGGGCACAGATGCTGGCACAGAGAGAGATGGAGTATGTAACCGCCGCAAAGACGGTCGGTGTCAAGGAGAGCAGGATCATATTCAAGCATGTCATCCCGAATGTCATGAGCGTATGCCTCGTCTCCATAACACTCGCTTTCGGAACATCGATGCTGACGGAGTCTACGCTATCATACCTCGGATTCGGAGTTCCGCTCCCTACACCTACCTGGGGCAACATGCTCACAGGAGCGAACAACAGTGTCATAATCCAGAACTACTGGTGGAACTGGGTATTTGTCGGAGCCATCTTCGGGATCACCTGTATCTGCATCAACCTGATAGGTGACGGCCTCAGAGACGCACTGGATCCTAAGGCCAGCGGAAGATAAGGAGGAGCGATCATGTCAGAAAAATTACTTTCAATAAAGAATCTTCATACATACTTCACTACCAAGAGAGGAATAGTGAAAGCAGTAAATGACGTAAGCTATTCCGTAAAGGAAGGGGAGACATTGGGGGTCGTCGGTGAGTCAGGATCCGGAAAGAGCGTCTCCGCAATGAGTATACTCCGTCTTCTCGACGGAAACGGATATATAGACAGCGGTGAGATCCTTTTCGACGGAAAGGACCTTACGAAGATATCGGACAACGAGATGTATCAGATCCGCGGAAACGAGATCTCTGTAATATTCCAGGAGCCCATGACGAGCCTGAATCCTGTATTTACAGTTGAGAAACAGCTTTCAGAGTGCTTCATGATACACCAGAACATGTCCAAGAAGGAGGCTGCGGAGCATTCTCTCGAGATGCTGAAGGATGTCAGGATCCCGAACCCTGAGATCGTAGCAAAGCAGTATCCCCATCAGCTCTCCGGCGGTATGAGACAGAGAGTCATGATCGCCATGGCTCTTGCGTGCAAGCCGAAACTGCTGATAGCAGACGAGCCTACGACGGCTCTTGACGTTACGATACAGGCTCAGATATTAAGACTGATGAACGACCTCAAGAAGGAGAAGGGAACGAGCATACTGTTCATAACCCATGACCTCGGAGTCATAAATCAGATGGCAGACTATGTCGCGGTAATGTACTGCGGTCAGGTCGTCGAGCAGGTGTCTGCAAGAGTTCTGTTCAATCCGGAAACAAAGTATTCACATCCGTATACCGAAGGCCTCATGGTCTCCATACCGAGGCTCGACACTCCGGCCAATCACAGGCTCGAAGCCATCCCGGGAGCCGTTCCTCATCCTCTGGATCTTCCTAAGGGGTGCAAGTTCGCACCGAGATGCAAATATGCCACGGACAAGTGCCGCGAGCAGGAGCCTGAGATGGTGAAGATAAGCGATACCCAGGAGATCAGGTGCTATTATCCGAACAAGGAGGAAAGACAGAATGCAGTCAGAAAATAAGAAAGTTCTGCTCAGGATCAAGGATCTGAAACAGTGGTTCCCTCTTGGCCACGGAAAATACGTAAAAGCCAACGATGGTATCAGTATAGACATATATGAAGGAGAGACCTTCGGACTCGTCGGCGAGTCTGGATGCGGAAAATCAACCCTCGGAAGGACGATCCTTCAGGTATACAAGCAGACAGACGGACGTACCATGTATTACGGAAGGAACATCGATGAGATGGCACCTGCGTATTACAGACAGACCATAAGGAAGCTCCCGAGCCTCATAAAGAAGATGCATGAGGCTGAAGCAAAGAGAGAGAAATTCAATGCGAGCTATGAAGCTCTTTCGGAAGCTGAGCAGCTCAAGAAGAACGAGGAATACAGGACAATAAACAAGAACGCTGACGATGCGGTATTCGAAGTCTCGAGCGTCGTCGGAGGTTTCGCAGTGTCGGATGATCTTCCGAAGGTCCAGAAGCAGCTGCTGAAGATAGCCGATCTTTCTTCCGATCTCAAGAAGGTCGAGAAAAAGAAGAATCAGCTCGAAGTACAGCTCCAGGATCTTGAATACAACGAAAAGGAACAGCCCGGCAAATTCGCTTCAAAGATCGAGATTCAGAAGGAAAAGATAGCTTCTTCGGATAAGAAGATCGAATCAATAAAGGAAGAACTAAAGAAGGAACACGAAGCTGCAGACGTTCTCAAGGAGACAGTAAAGGGTAAAGAGGATTTCGATAAATACGAAAGCATGCTCGACAACGGAGTGGATCTTGCCCGTCTGACGACTGAGGAGATGAGGGAACTCAGAAGAGATCTCCAGCTCATATTCCAGGATCCGTATTCATCCCTGAACCCGAGGATGTCCGTAGGACAGATCATAGGAGAGGGACTGTTCTCACACGGATTCTTCAAGAAGAACAGCCCGAGGATGCAGGATGAGATCCTCCACGTTATGGATATGTGCGGACTTGCACCATACTTCGTTCACAGATATCCACACCAGTTCTCCGGCGGACAGAGACAAAGGATAGGGATCGCTCGTAGTCTTGCGACGAGACCTAACTTCATAGTCTGCGACGAGGCCGTATCGGCACTTGACGTCTCCATACAGTCTCAGATCATAAACCTTCTGAGCGACCTCAAGGAGAGCCAGAACCTTACATATCTGTTCATCACCCACGATCTTTCCGTCGTCAAGTACATATCCGACAGGATTGGAGTCATGTATCTCGGAAACATGGTGGAACTGGCAGATTCACAGGAACTGTTCGACCATCCGCTGCATCCGTATACGGAAGCCCTTCTCGGTGCCATACCGACCACGGATGTCAATCAGGACAGAGAACTCCAGATCCTCGAGGGAGATATCCCGAGCCCTGTCGATCCGCCGAAGGGATGCAAGTTCCATACGAGATGTCAGTACTGCACGGAAGAATGCAAGATGGTTACCCCGGAGTGGAAAGAGGTCAGGCCGAATCATTTCGTCGCATGCCATCACATGCTCGAAAAGAATCTTTGATGATAAACGGGACGGATTCCGTCCCGTTTGCCGATAAAGGGGGGAAATATGCTTTTCTTTAAGAAGAAACATGACAGGGCGATGGAGATAATGAACGAGAAGAACAGGGATTATCTCAAGAGCCAGGGATTCGATCCCGACGCCAAAGACGAGGAGAACAAGTTCGATCCTTCGACTATGGAGAAAGGGGATCTTCCTGCGATAATAATCTCAGCATTCCTGGTATTCGGCCCCATAATCCTGATACTAGGCATCATACTGGTGCTGGCCTTCAGGATGCTGCACTGAGGATTGAAAAGACCGCCACGGCGGTCTTTTCCGTATATGGATCTCAGCTTTTGCGTAAAGAACAGAATCATATATAATATTATCTATGGACAGGAAAGATAAGATACTAGAACTGCTGGAAGAGCATTACAAAGGTGCCAAGCCGGGGCTTCATTTCAGAAATGCATACGAGCTCCTTATAGCCACGATCCTTTCGGCACAGTGTACGGATGAAAGGGTGAACATAGTCACAAAGGATCTGTTCGCTCATTATCCTGATCCGATGAGCCTTGCGAATGCAGACTTCAACGAAGTCTCGGACGAGATACACAGCTGCGGTTTTTATTCCGTAAAGGCGAGGCATATCATAGATGCTTCGAGGATCATAGCGGAAGAGTACGGAGGAAAAGTGCCTTCCTGTATGGAAGAATTAGTTAAACTTCCCGGAGTGGGAAGGAAGACTGCTAATGTGGTATTATCGAATGCCTTCGGGATCCCGGGGCTTGCGGTGGATACCCATGTATTCAGGGTCTCCCACAGACTGGGACTATCCGATGCAAAGGATCCGGAAGGCACGGAACAGGATCTGTGTGCCATAATAGAAAGAGAAAAATGGGGAGAGGCACACCACTGGCTCATATATCATGGAAGACAGATATGTGCTTCCAGAAAGCCGAAATGCAGTGAATGCTTCCTTAAAGAGATATGTCCATATCTTAACGATAAAGAAAAAGAGTGAGAGAACATGCTGGTCGACAGAGTAAAACTTAATATAAAGGCAGGGAACGGAGGAGACGGTGCCGTAAGCTTCAGAAGGGAGAAATACGTTCCGAACGGAGGCCCTGACGGAGGAGACGGAGGTACCGGCGGGGATGTCATAATCAGGTCTACCAGAGATCTCCATACCCTGTATGATCTTCGATTCCACAAGATCTTCCGTGCCGGAAACGGTGAGAAGGGCGGAGCCAGGAACATGTCCGGAAAAGACGGAACGGACGTCGTGATCAAGGTGCCTGTGGGCACTGCGGTCATAGACGCGGAGACCGGAAGAGTAATAGCCGATTTCAATACTGAGGAGGAAAGGATAATCCTCAAAGGCGGTAAGGGCGGAAAGGGAAATGCCCGTTTTGCCACACCTACCAGACAGGCTCCGAAGTTTGCGACTCCGGGTAAAAAAACGATAGAGAGGGAGATAATCCTTGATCTAAAATCAATAGCCGATGCAGGGCTTGTGGGATATCCGAGCGTAGGCAAATCCACCCTGCTCTCAGTAGTCAGTGCTGCAAGGCCGAAGATAGCGGAGTATCATTTCACCACATTGAGCCCGAACCTCGGAGTGGTCTCCGTGGGAGATGACGGGTTCATTCTGGCAGACATACCAGGTCTTATTGAGGGAGCCAGCCAGGGAGTGGGGCTAGGTCATGATTTTCTGAAGCACATAGAGAGGACAAGGCTCATAGTCCATATGGTGGATGCATCAGGAATTGAGGGAAGGATGCCGCTCGAGGATTACTATGCCATCAGGAAGGAACTATCCGAATACAGTCAGGAACTGGCTGAGAAAAAGGAGATAGTCGTAGCCTGCAAGATGGATCTTTCCGACAGCGATATAGGTTATGAGATGCTCAGGGAGGACCTGGAACCTAAGGGAATAGAGGTATTCCCGATCTCAGCGGTTACCGGAGCAGGTGTTAAGGAACTCATGCAGAAGATCATGGAGACTCTAAAGGAGATCCCTGAAGCGGAATCCCTTGAGGAGGAAGGATATCTGGAGGAGTGGAGCAATTACAATGAGGCATTCTCCTTTGAGATAACCACAGCAGAGGACGGAGTCGTGGAGGCCAATGGAACGCTCATCGATTTCATATTCGAGAGGATCGACCCGGAGGACACGGATTCCATGAGGCACTTCGAGAAACTGCTGGTCGATTACGGCATAATAGACGCTCTCCGGAGATACGGTGTAAAGGACGGACAGGAGATCCGTATGAACGGGGAAGAATTTGATTTTGTGGAGTAAACATTATGACAGGAAAGGAAAGAGCATATCTAAGATCACTGGCTCAGAAGATGGACCCTGTGATATATGTCGGCAAGGAAGGAATTACCGAAGCCCTTGTCAATGATGCGAACATGGCCCTTACTGCCAGAGAACTGGTCAAGGGATCCGTGGGCAGAAACAGCGATGAAGACGTGAGAGACGTCATTGAAGAGCTGTGTGATATCCTGGATGCCGAGCCAATCCAGGTGATCGGCAGGAAATTCGTGATATACAGGAAAAAGGAAGAGGATTCCAAATACGGGATATGACAGACGTAATAAGCGGGGTCACCGCAGTTTACGGAGGTTCTTTTAATCCTCCTCATATGGGACACCGTATGGTAGTGGAGAACGTTCTGAGGGATCTCGATGCCGACAGGTTCATATTCCTTCCGCTTGGCACTGCACCTCATAAGACTGACATGGCCTCTCCTGAGGACAGGCTCAGGATGTGCGAGCTTACAATAGAGGGAATAGAGGGGGCTGAAGTCTCCGACATAGAGGTCAGAAGGGAAGGGTATACCTATACCATAGATACCATAACGGCTCTTAAAGAGATGGGATATGAAGATATATCCTATGTCATAGGTTCAGATATCCTGTTCACGATCGAGAGCTGGAGAAGGTTCATGGAACTCGTGAATATGGTCCGTTTCATATGTATACCGAGACCGGGAGACAGAGAGGACATCTATCTAAAAAGGGACATGCTTAGACGTGAATACGGAGCGGACATAGAGTTCGCTGACTTTACCGGACCCGACATATCATCGACCGACATACGGAGGATGATAAAGGAAGGAAAGGATACGACCGGGCTTCTTGTTGAAGAGGTCAGGAGATATATAGATGAGAAGGGGCTTTATGTATAACAGGGAAGAACTTCTGAACATCGTAGGTTCGGCTCTCAGCGAAAAAAGATTTCGCCATACTTTGGGGGTCGAAAAGATGGCAATAAACCTTGCAATGGTATATGATGAAGATAGGGAAAAAGCATCTGTTGCAGCCCTTCTCCATGATTATGCTAAGGAGCTTCCAAAGCCATTCCTTCTTAAGAAAGCTGCTGAAAGCGGCATAGAGATGGATCCGGTATATATCTCTTCTCCGGGACTTCTCCACGGACCGGTAGGAGCTGTCCTCGTAAGGGAGAGATTCGGAATAGAGGATGAGGATATCCTTAATGCAATCACATATCACACTGTGGGAAGAGTGGGGATGTCGAAACTGGAGAAGATCATATATCTTGCCGACATCACCGAAGAGAACAGGGTGTTTGATGATGTGGAAAGGATAAGGCAGAAGCAGATGCAGAGTCTTGATGAGGGGTTGCTGGAATCTCTGAGGCAGACGATAGTGTTCACTGTTGAGAGAGGTCTCATGGTGCATCATAACTCAATAGACCTATACAATTCCATTCTAGAGAAAAGGGGATAACAAGATGGTACAGTTCGACCAGGCAGTAATGGACGTAGCCAAGAAACTTGATGAGAGGAAAGCTCTGGATATAATCATAATAGATATCAGCAGGACATCGATACTTGCGGATACCTTTATAGTTTGCAGCGGAACCAACCCCAATATGCTGAGGATGCTTGCAGACGAGGCAGAGAAGACAATGAAGGAACACGGGATTCCGCTCAGGAGAGTTGAAGGCTATAGGGAAGGCCGCTGGATAGTGTGCGATTTCGGAGGACTCATGGTACATATCTTCCATAAGGAAGAGAGAAAATTCTATGAGATAGAGAGACTCTGGAGGACCGAGGACAACTATCTGAACTATAAGGGGCAGACTGAAGAATAAATACCTTTGAGATAACAGAAGGACCGGCATGTTATGTTATGCCGGTCCTTTTCATTTCATCCGATATGCTGTCCAAGAGATCTTATGTCTTCTGCAACCCTTTTCAGAAAGTCCGGGTCAGGATATAAGGGACAGTCGTCCCTGTATCTTGAGGAGAATACCGAATCTCCGAATGCAGCCCCTGAACTGATCCTGTAGGAAACGTTAAGGGAAGACTTTTTGAATTTCATATCTAAAGGAGGAGGAGTCCTTCCTTCAGCAAGAAGCACTCCGCCGAACATCATCCTGTCTATGAGGACGGTTTTGTTTCCGGTTCCCTTCCCGTGCTTCTTCAGGAACGCCTGAAGTCCGTTGTTGATAATACCAGGATTATCAAGAAACACATAGCAGGAGGAAGGCTCTCTTTTCATAAGGAGATACATTACGGTGAGATTGGACACGGACAGCCTGCTGTTTAAAGGGAACGCAAAGGATGACATGTAACATAGTATTATCCATATCAGAAAAGCCACCGGGAGATTGTAGTGAAGGAGCCCCCGCATCAGAAGGACCATCGAGAGCAGAAGAGACCAGTAGAAAAGAAACTGCAGTATGTTATAGATCCCTTTCCCTCTGAATTCGGTAAAAGGAAAAAAGCATCTCCTCACTCCGCTGTAATATGCAGCATAGATCCTGTCGGCTTTTTCAGGATCTCCGAACACCAGGTTCCTGCATCTTTTCCCCGGGAAAAAAAGCATCTCTTCCATCGGGGCTGAATGGCAGGGATAAGCGGACGCAACAAAAGAAAGGAACCGGTCCTTCTCTTCTGCGGTGCATCGTGAGGCGTGATACCCCGAGAGTCTCTTTATAAGGTTTGTAAGCTCAATATCTTCTGCCATACGAACATTATATAGGATTATTATCAATTTGTTAAAATTGCCGGGGAGTAAATTCCTGACAAGTCAGCTATGCTATAATAACATTCATCACAAGTTATTCAGGAAAAGGTATATATGCAGAACAAGATCGTTTTCAGAATCATTTTGATACTTTTGGCAGCCATGATGCTGTTTTCCTGCATATATTACGTTTTTGCAGAGACCGTAGACGAATCAGTCATGACGGCCTCTTCCATTATCCTTGTGGATGCTGATACCGGAGCTGTCCTGTATGAGAAAGGGGCAGACGAGATCCGTGCTCCGGCATCTACTACCAAGCTTCTTACAGCTATCCTGACCCTTGAAAAAATGAACATTGATCAGGTGATCACCGTACCTGCGGAGGCAAAGACCACAGGTTCCACGATGGGCCTTGTTCCAGGCCAACAGGTCAGTATCAGGACTCTTCTCTATGGTCTTCTTCTTAGTTCCGGAAACGATGCTGCACTTGCCCTTGCCATAGCCGTTAGCGGTAATGTCGAGGATTTCATAAAGCTTATGAATGAGAAGGCGCAGGAAATCGGAATGACAAGGTCCCACTTCGTGACGGCTTCCGGGCTTGATGATCCCGACCATATGGTTACAGCAAGGGACATGGCGAAACTTGCGTGCTACTGTTTCCAGAATCAGACATTCAGAGAGATAGTCTCCACGAAGTTCATCACAGTATATACAGAGGACAAGGCCGTACAGTGGCAGCTCTATAACACGAATCTTCTTATCAATGATACGTTCGGACAGATGGGAAATGACGGCGAGGGGAGTATGATAACCGAATCCTTCCTGTATGACTATGCGAACGGAATGAAGACCGGCTCGACTCCGAATGCCGGAGGCTGTCTCATCGCCAGTGCTACAAAGAATGAACTAAGCCTTATAGCCGTAATACTCGGTGATAAGTCCAAGAAAGAGATAGACAGGTGGAAGATAGCCACAGAGCTCTTCAATTACGGATTCGACACTTATGTCCGTCTTACGATAACGGACCTCGTTGGAGAGGAAATATATGTTTCAGTTGAAAATGCTCCTGTAGTGGACGGAGAGGAACTGAAACTGAGATGCCTGCCCGTCACGCAGGACGGAAGTGCATATATCACCCTTGATTCCACACTGGATTATGACCAGATCACTTATCAGGTACACAGGAACGAGAATGCTCTTGCGGCACCTATAGAGGCAGGAGTGGAGATAGGGACGATAGACATCAGCATCAACGGAAAGAACATACTTTACGGAAGACTGATCTCTGCAGAGGGCATAATGACAAAAGAAGATTATGCAAAGCTCACCGGTCAGGGGGAAGTAAGCTCCGTAATAGAGATAGAAGACAAGACAGATGAGAAGAAGCCCCTCCTCAGGAGATACGTGTGGATCTTTGCGGCTCTTGCAGCTGTAGTGGTCATATTCATGATCATAACGTCAGTTGCTAACAACAGAGGCTATAAGAGAAACAGGACTGCACCGGCATCAGCCAGAAGCTCCCGCCCGACCGGGTATGGGATCAGGCCTGAAGGGGCAAGACGACCGGAAGGGGATACCATGAGGATAGGATCGGTGCGGACTGAAAGAGGAAGATCCGCAGATCCGTATACGACTTCCAGGAGACCTGTTCAGAGCAGGGAGAGGGTCCGTTCATATTCATATGAAAGAAACGATAGCGGGCTCGTACGCAGGACGAACCAGTCGGGAATGAGGGGAAGCAATCCATCCAATTACGGATTGCCCAGAAGACCCAGCAACAGGCCCGTACGCAGAAGGACTGACAGAGATGACAGAGGCTGAGAACGATCAGATCATCGATAGTGAAAAGAAGGAACAGAACAAGCAGAGACTAATAAGGTTTATCGGTTTTAAACCTTCTTTTTTCGTATATCTCGTTTTGTTTGCCGGGATCTGTGCGTTCATAGTCTGGAAAAAGGCACTGCTCATCCAGGAGGTCGATGAGAAGCCCTCATATCTAAGACTCATCATAGCTTCACTCTATGTTCTGGCCATAGGATTCTTCACTTTTTTCAGATTCGATTTCAGCAACAGGAAGGCAGAACTTGCCTTTAACATATTCATGACCGTGATATGCGGGTTCTTCTCTTATTACTGCATCGAGATCCTTGCATTCGATGATATCATCAAGGAGCATATCCAGGGCATATTCGTGAACTGGGGGATAATCCTCGTCATATACCTGCTCGGATACGTCATATTCAACAGATTCTCCCTGGCAGTACTGTTCGGGAGCCTGATATGTTTCGCCCTTGCGGTCACGAATCATCTGGTGTTCATATTCAGAGGGACTCCGTTCCTGCCTAATGACGTATATGCATGGGGCACGGCAATGACGGTCATAGGGCAGATGAAATATGTCATCAGCGGAGAGACCATACTTGGAGCGCTGTCCTTCATCCTCACTCTTGCAATAGCTAAAGGGCTCAATTACAGGAATGACAGGTTCATGCCTCAGTTCATAGCAAAGGCTGCAGGTCTTGCTGTCGTGGCATATCTTACATATGCCTTTACGATGACTCAGGCACTCCTATATACGGGATTACCCATAAATTACTGGAACCCGAGAACGACAGCAAATGACGCGGGAGAGCTTGTACAGATACTCGTATATATCTCAAAATCCAGGATAGAGAAACCGGAGGACTATTCCGGAGCGACCGTCAAGGCCATAGAGGAGAAGTATCCGGACACTGAAGACACGGGATCAAATACCAGAGCGAACGTCATAGTCATAATGAACGAGGCATTCTCTGATCTTTCGGTCATAAAGGACTTCAGGACGAGTGAAGAAGTCTTCCCGTTTATCAGCAGTCTGACGGAGAATACCATAAAGGGCAACATGATAGCCTCCATAAAAGGCGGAGGTACTTGCAATACCGAATTCGAATTCCTGACAGGAGGCTCTCTCGGATTCTATCCCGGGTCATATATGCCGTTCCAGCAGGGGATCAAACAGAAGACACCTTCTATAGCATCCGTAATGTCAAATCAGGGATACAAGGTGTTCGGAGCCCATCCGTATCATGCTACGGGATGGAGAAGATCGACAGTATATCCGCTTCTGGGTATGGAGACCTTCTACAGTCTTGAGGACTGGCCCTCGACGGCCCAGAAGGGAAGACTCAGGCTCATAACCGATAAGGCGAATTACCAGTTCCTGATCGACAGGTTCAATGAAAAGGAAAAGGACGAGAGGATGTTCATTTTCAACGTTACCATGCAGAACCATTCCGGTTATTCTCCCGGATACAAGTTCCCTGTGGAGGTAACTCTTCCCGACTATCAGAGTGAAGAATTCGAGAATGCTCCGGTGTATCTTTCCCTCATGAGGCAGTCGGATCAGGCATTCAAATATCTTGTCGAGTATTTCAGCAAGGTGGATGAGCCGACCATAATCCTTATGTTCGGAGACCATCAGCCGGGAGACATGAATGCTTTTCTCGATGAACTCAGCAAGGACCTTGATCTCAAGAATCTGGAGGACCTGTCAAAACTGTATACGGTGCCATATATACTATGGACCAACTATGAAATAGACAAATCTTTTGATATTGGTGAATATGTGAGCTGCAATTACCTCAGCAGTTTCGTGATGAAACTTGCGGGAATAGATCTTCCCGGGTATAATGAATTCCTTCTTAAGCTCAACGAAGAATTCCCTGTGCTGTCTGCAAAGATAGCCATCGACAAGGAAGGAAACTACATGACCTTCAATGAGGCCATGAAGAGGAGCGAGATGGTAAGACAGTACGAGATACTGCAGTATAACGATCTGTTCGATGTTCCGTCAAGGAACAGCGAGTATTTCTTTGGTAAAGCTCCGGCATAGGATAAAGCAATAGAAAAGCGTCTCGGAACACATTGGCTCCGGGACGCTTTTCTTTTTTACCAGGTCTCAGTTCTCCTGCATTATCTCTTCTGCTATCTTCATGAGGCTGCTCGTACCGATCCTCTCAGCTCCTGCCTCTATCATCAGACGGCACTGTTCCACGGTACGTATACCTCCGGCAGCTTTCACCTTTGCCCTGTCTCCGACGACGCTCTTCATCAGCTTTACGTGTTCAACAGTTGCACCGCCGTATGAGAGGCCTGTCGATGTCTTCACGAAATCGAGCCCCGCTTTTACTGCAAGCTCGCAGGAGCGGACTATCTCATCGTCGGTGAGAAGGCATGTTTCCAGAATGACCTTAAGGATCCTGTTGGGGCCGCAGGCTTCCCTGACTTTTGCCATGTCCATATATGCCGTATCGTATTTTCCCGATTTTACCGCTCCGATATTCAGCACCATGTCCACTTCATCGGCTCCGTCCAGTATCGAAGTCTTGGCCTCGAAAACCTTTACTTTGGTGGGCTGTGCCCCGAACGGGAATCCGGCAGTGACGCCCACCCGGACATCGGAACCCTCGAGACATCTGCGTACGAGGGGAGTATAGTATCCGTGGGTGAACACGGTAGCCACATGGTACTGCTTGGCTTCATCGCAGATTCTGATTATATCGGCTTCAGATGCTTCTGCCTTCAGCATGGTATGGTCTATTATGCGTAATATGTCTTTATTTTCCATTGTTCTTCCTTATAAAGTCTCCGGATAGAAACCTTCCTTCTGAAGGGCGATCAGCTTCTCCGAAACTTCCTGTCTGTCGGTGGGATAGGTTATTCCGAGCCACGTTGCATCACAGGGGAGGACTTTCACGTTCAGTTCCCTGTCTTTTATCATGTCATCTATCATCGTCGGGATAACATATTCACTCTTGAGATCGTTCTCTTCAAGAGATCCGATATATGCGTCGAAATAAGGGATCATCATGCCGAAGATCTCGGGAAGGAATCCCCACAGGTTCATGGACACTATGCTCTCGGGATCAAGCTCTTTTTGGTCGACAGTACCGAAATCGGAATAGATCTTCTTTCCTTCGGGGAATATGTCATAAGTCTCACTGAGTCCGCTCAGATTTCCGGATTCATCCGTGACACATACTCCTCTGTTGACCTTTCCGTTGTATGAGATCGTGTTGATGAGTCTGTATCCTACCATGCATGCCTGATCCTTCGGCATATCTCTCAGCTCATCAAGATAAGCCGACATGGTGGCATATGCATCCCTTCCGTAATAGTCATCGGCATTTATCACCGCAAATGGCTCATGGATGACATCCTTTGCCGAGAGTATTGCCTGTACCGTACCGAGCATCTTTTTTCTGTCCTTCGGGAATACGTATCCCTGAGGAAGATATGCCTCGTCCTGGAAAGTGTATTCGACTTTGGCTTTTCCTTCAGCATATGGGCCTATGGCCTTTTTGAAGTCGTCTTCGATATCTCTCTTGATTATGAATACGATCTTATCGAAACCGGCAAGGACCGCATCATGTATAGCGTAGTGGAGAAGAATCTCTCCGTGTTCTCCGATAGGAGCTATCTGCTTGATACCGCCGTATCTGGAACCGAGCCCTGCGGCCAGTACCAGCAAAGTCTTATTGCTCATGTCTGTCTTTCTCCTTATAGTATTATGGCTTATAGATCCCGTGCAGCAAACCCGTACGGTCTTATGTTCAGTTTGATAACATTATCTTCCCCGAAGACATCCTTCATGCCTTTCAGGTATTCTTCAATTCTGTCATGGGAGACGAATGAGAGGATGGTGCCTCCGAATCCTCCTCCGTGGACTCTTGAAACACCGTATCTTCCGTGTTCAAGGAGTCTTTCCGAGATGGCAAGGGCAACGGTGATGGCCTGAGAGGAAGGGGAGAACGAAGGATAGATGTTCTGGAGATTCTGAATGGATGATCTTCCTGACTCATAAACGATCTTAAGGATGCCATCCATGTCATTCTCTTCAAAGCATTTTCTGATATCCATGGCCCGTCTGTTCTCTTCGAAGAAATGGTGGGCCCTAATGACATGCCTGTCGGAGAAGCGCTTCCTGAGTTCGGGAATGGCTTTGTAGAAGGAATCCTCATCCACTTCTCTTAGAACATCCTTTCTGAAAAAGCCCGCGATCTCATTCATCTCTTTCCTGATTGAGGCATATTCTCCGGTAAGATTGGCGTGATCCGCATTCACATTTACAATGACGACGGAATAGCCGTGGGACGCTGCATCGAAGGAGACCGAGGTAACGGAAGGGGTTTCGACGTTCTTGAAATCTATGGCACAGATCCCACCGTAGGAGCATGCTATCTGATCCAGTTTTCCGCTGGGTTTTCCGAAGAACGTGTTTTCCACCTCATATGAAAGATGGGCAGCCTCTTTATTTGTTATGCGATCATTGCAGTAGAAATGGGAGAATATACCCGTGATGAGGATCTCGAATGCGGCTGATGATGACAGACCGCTCCCCATGGGTATGGAAGACTCGATATATGCATCGAATCCCTTCAGTTCATATCCTAGGGAGGTTATCCGTGATGCAGTACCGCGTATTATGGAAACAGAAGTCCCGAATTCCGAAGGATCAGGATCAAGAGAGGAAAGGTCACAGATGACTTCCCCGTATTCTCTCGATATGAGCCTTACATTAAGATCGTTCCTTCTTCCGGCAGCGCCGCAAATGTCGAGATCGATGGTCCCGGTGACAGCACATCCGTTCTGGTGGTCGGTGTGGTTCCCGCAGATCTCGATCCTTCCGGGTGCGGAGACTATAGCCTCCGGCTTAGATGAAAACAGGTCCTGAAACAGGACCTGTAATCTTTCCGTGTCTGTAGGGTGCATGATAATGGTCCTTAAATATTTATTGACCGTCCTGATCCGCCCTTGTCTCGCAGTAAATGCATCTGTAGATCCTCTTCTGGGGATCCGTAAGCTTGAATACCTGAGGCAACTCCTGTTCAATGGAGGTGATACACCTCGGGTTCCTGCACTTGAGCACGTTCCTAAGCTCCCTTGGGAGCTCGGCTCTCTTCTTGGAGACATTCCCGTTGTTTATGGTGTTCACCGTGATTCCGGGGTCCACATATCCGAGTGCTGTGAAATCAAGATGGATCAGTTTGTCTATCTTTATTATATCCTTTTTCCCCATCTTGGAACTAGGAACATTCATGAGTATGGCAACGGAACAGTCAAGGTCTCCGAGGTTCAGAGCCTTATAGATATCCATGGCCTTTCCGGCCTTTATATGGTCGATAACGTATCCGTTCTGAATGGAATCAACTGTCATAGATCAGAGCACCTCCAGTAATTTCAGTATGAGGGCCATGCGGATGAACTTCCCGTTCAGTACCTGGCGGAAATAGCAGGCCATTTCATCATTGTCCACAGCTACAGAGATCTCGTTCACTCTCGGAAGAGGATGCAGTATGGACATAGTCTTCTTGGCATTTATGAGCTTTTCGGGAGTAAGGATGTAGGAATCCTTAAGCCTCATGTATTCCGATTCATCAAAGAAGCGCTCCCTCTGGACCCTGGTCATATATAGGATGTCAAGATCCTCCATGGAGTCTTCAAGAGATGCAGTCTCTTTGAACGGGATGTTCTTTTTCTTCAGGACATCGTTGATTATGTAATCCGGGACCTTCAGCTCATCAGGGGAAATGAGGACGAAGCGTATATTCCTGTATCTGCTCATGGCATTGATGAGGGAGTGGACCGTACGGCCGTACTTGAGGTCTCCGCAGATGCCTATCGTGAGATTGTCGAGGCCTCCCTTTTCCCTTCTTATGGTCAGTAGATCGGTGAGGGTCTGTGTCGGATGATTGTGTCCTCCGTCACCGGCATTTATGATCGGAACAGGGGAGAACATGGAGGCAACGAGGGGAGCTCCCTCCTTCGGATGTCTCATTGCTATTATGTCCGCATAGCAGCCGACCACTCTTACGGTATCGGCAACGCTCTCGCCCTTTGCTGCAGAACTGCTCTGTGCTTCGGAAAAGCCGAGCACCGAGCCTCCGAGGCTCAGCATGGCGGATTCAAAGCTCAGCCTGGTCCTGGTGGAAGGCTCAAAGAACAGCGTAGCGAGCTTTTTGTGCCTTAAAACGTCCTGATATTTCTCAGGATCCTTTATGATATCGAGAGCTGTCTCGATGAGTTCATCTATCTCAGCTACAGAGAGATCCATTATGTCTATAAGATGCTTCATGTTCAGGCTCCTATCCAGCTCTCATCGGAAGGATCGTTCCTGAAAGCTATGAGTCTCTTTATATCCTCATTCTTGATATATCCGGTCTCTGCGGCCACTTCTGCGATGGTATCGAAGTCGGTGATGGAAGTGTTCTCGACTCCTGCTTCAGCGAGCCTGTCGAGTCCTTTCTTCATTCCATAGGTGAATATGCTTACTATTCCGAGCACTTCGGCTCCGGCTTCCCTTAAGGCCTCAACGACCTCTATGACGCTTCCGCCTGTAGAGATGAGGTCTTCTATAACTACGACCTTCTGGCCTTTCTCAAGCCTGCCCTCGATGCGGTTCTGTCTTCCATGATCCTTTGCGGATCCTCTGACGTATCCCATGGGCATATGGAGGAGATGTCCTGCTATTGCGGCATGGGCTATTCCGGCAGTGCTGGTCCCCATCAGGACTTCACATTCGGGATATTTCTCCGCAACCGTCTTTGCTATTGCGTCCTCTATGAAATCCCTTGCCTCGGGAGAGGTGAGTATGAGTCTGTTGTCACAGTAGACTGGGCTCTTTATCCCGCTTGCCCAGATGAAGGGCTCGTCAGGCCTGAAGAATACGGCCTTGATGTCCAGAAGATGTTTTGCAGCTTCTCTTTTCATTTATTTGCTCCTTATCCTATAAAATCTTTCATACAGCGCCTGTAGGCTTCCACGGGGTCTTCGGCTCTTGTCACCGGTCTTCCCACGACTATGTAATCGCTTCCGATCTCTTTTGCTCTTGCAGGAGTGGTGACCCTTACCTGGTCGCCTATGTCTCCGTCGGCAAATCTGACTCCGGGGGTGACTGTGAGGAATCCGCTTCCGCAGGCTTCCTTTACTCCCGCTGCCTCAAGGGGAGAACATACGACTCCGTCGAGACCTGCCTTCTTTGCATTCATGGCATAGTGCATCACGACGTCCTCCATCTTTTCTCTTATGAGGAGGTCCTGTTCCATCCTCTCCTGGCTCGTGGAGGTGAGCTGTGTGACCGCTATCAGAAGAGGTCTCTTCCCATCGGGTCCCGTGAGCCCTTCAAGAGCAGCCTCCATCATGGAGACCGTTCCTCCTGCATGCACGTTCGTCATGTCTATATCATATGAGGAGAGCACTTTCATGGCGCTCTTCACGGTATTCGGGATATCGTGTAGCTTGAGGTCCAGAAAGATCCTGTGACCGCGTTCCTTTATCCTCTTAAGTATCTCCGGTCCTGCGGCATAGAACAGCTCCATACCTATCTTAACGAATGGCTTTTCCTCTCTGAACAGATCCAGGAAGGAAAGAGTCTTCTCCATACTCGGAAAATCGCAAGCTATTATAACGTCCTTACCCATTGTGTGCACCTCCGATTATCTCTGAAAGGGAATCTATCCCAAGTTTCTTCATCGTGAACGGCAGCTGCCTTATTATGTCTCTTGAGGCATAAGGATCCACAAGGTTTGCAGCGCCTATCTCTACTGCAGTTGCTCCTGCCAGCATCATCTCTATGACGTCTTCCGCAGAAGAGATTCCTCCCATTCCTATGATGGGTATCTTCACAGCCTCGTAAACATCATAGACCATTCTTAAAGCGACGGGGAATATTGCTCCTCCGGAAAGACCTCCCGTCCTGTTGGCGAGAAGAGGCTTTCTCTTCTTAATGTCTATCCTCATTGCCAGGAGCGTGTTTATGAGACTGATCCCGTCGGCTCCGCCTTCCTCGCAGGCCTTTGCTATTGAGGCTATGTCCGTGACGTTCGGAGTCAGCTTCATGTACACCGGCTTGGTGGTGACCCGCTTTACCGCTTCAGTGACCCTTTTCGCACTCTTCGGATCCGTACCGAAGCTCATGCCTCCGTTATGTACGTTCGGACAGCTTATATTCACTTCTATGATGCCGACTTCAGGCACCTTGTCTATGAGAGAACAGCAATAGACATACTCCTCTTCGGAGAATCCGCTGATATTGGCTATCACGGGCTTGTGGAAGACTTCCCGTATGAAAGGGATCTCACTTTCTATCACTTCATGTATGCCCGGATTCTGCAGCCCTACGGCATTCAACATGCCTCCTTCGGTCTCTGCGATCCTGGGGGCCTGATTTCCGGTCCTCGGCTCCTTCGTGGTCCCCTTGAAGGAAAAACTTCCGAGTATGTCGAGGTCATAGAGTTCCGAGAACTCTCTTCCGTAGCCGAACGTTCCGCTTGCAGGGATCACGGGATTTGAAAGCGTCAGCCCGCTAAGGGTTACTTCAGTGTTTACCATCCGAGCTCCTCCCTTCTGAATACGGGACCGTCCTTGCAGACTCTTTTTGCTCCGGAAGCAGTCATGACAGTGCAGCCCATGCAGGCTCCGAAACCGCAGCCCATCCTCTCTTCGAGACTCAGCTGTCCGTCGAGATCCGTTCCCGTGCAGATGGCCTTCAGCATCGGGATAGGACCGCAGGCATAGAAATATGTGAGTCCTTCCATCTGCTTCAGCGCATCCGTAACGAAGCCCTTTATCCCTACGGACCCGTCAGCCGTGGTAACGGTGACGTCCGCGCCTATGGCGATGAATTCGTCTTCAAAGAAGACCTCGTCTTTACTGTTGTATCCGAGTATCACCTGAGGCTTCTTTCCTTCCCTTATCAATTCCTTTGCAAGTCTGAAGAGGGGAGGGATGCCTGCTCCTCCGCCTATCAGCACCGGGCGGTCGCCTGAAGTTGAGAGGTCATAGCCGTTCCCGAGGCCTGTGAGGATGTTTAGGGCCGTCCCTTCCTTAAGGGTAGCCATCTTCTCAGTTCCTCTGCCTACGGTCTTGTAGATCATGGTCACAGTCGACGGGCTCCAGTCACATACAGATATGGGGCGCCTCAGATAGAATCCTTCAACGGATACGTTCATGAACTGCCCGGGAGCTGTGAATTGAGTGGAATCTCCCCGGAGGACCATCATATATGTGTTCCTCGCAAGGAGCCTGTTTTCTATTATGGTGTAGTCGCTTTTCTTCATCAGATCGTGGAAACTCCTATCGTGATCTCCTCAAGTACTTCGAGAAGGACCTTCACCGTGTCGAGCGATGTGAACATGGTAACGTTGTTCTCGACTGCAGTCCTCCTTATTATGTATCCGTCCGTCTCCCTCTCAACTGAGTTGACGTCCCTGGTATTGATGACGTAGGTCACGTATCCGCTCCTTATGAGATCGATGATCTCATTGCTTCCGGAGGAGATCTTGTGCTTTACTCTTGTCTTGATCCCGTGTGCTTTCAGGAATGCAGCGGTGCCTTCGGTGGCCTCTATGTTGAAACCGAGCTCGTAGAACCTCCTTACGAGAGGGAGGGCTTCCTCCTTGTCGGAATCAGCCAGTGTCACGAACACTGTGCCGTAGTTGACGACTCTGGTCCCGGATGCCTGGAGCGCCTTATACAGAGCCCTTGTGAGCTTTCTGTCATAGCCTATGGCTTCACCCGTTGACTTCATCTCGGGGGACAGATATGCATCGAGTCCTCTTATCTTTGAGAAGGAGAAAGCAGGCACCTTTACATAGAACCTGTCCTTTTCCTTCGGATATCCCGTATCCAGTCCCTGCTCTTTGAGTGAGATTCCGAGCATTACTTTGGTCCCTATGTCCGCAAGGGAGTACCCGGTAGCCTTTGAAAGGAACGGTACCGTCCTTGAGGAGCGCGCATTGACTTCTATTATGTATACGTTCTCGTCCTTGTCCACTATGAACTGTACGTTGAAGAGGCCCCTTACTCCTATGCCGAGACCCAGCCTCTTTGCATAGTCGAGGATCGTGCTCTTCACCTTGTCGGAGAGTGAGAAGGTGGGGTAAACGCTTATGGAGTCTCCGGAGTGGACTCCCGTCCTCTCGACGAGCTCCATTATGCCCGGTACGAAGACGTCCTTGCCGTCGCATACCGCATCGACCTCACATTCCTTTCCGATTATGTATTTGTCTATGAGCACCGGCTGATCCTCATTCACTGCGACTGCGTTTCTGAGATATGTGAGGAGGCCTTCGTCACTCGAGACTATCTGCATGGCTCTTCCGCCAAGCACATATGAAGGTCTCACGAGTACCGGATATCCTATCTCATTTGCGGCTTTAAGTCCGTCCTCGATGCTGGTGACTCCGATCCCCTTCGGGCGGGGAGTACCGAGACTTGCCGTCAGGCGTTCGAAATTATCCCTGTTCTCAGACTTGTTCAGAGCCTCTACGTCGGTGCCGATTATCTTTACGCCTCTCTTTGATAGCGGCTCGGCGAGGTTGATGGCGGTCTGTCCTCCAAGAGAGGTTATGACTCCCACGGGCTTCTCCATCGTGATTATGTTCATTATATCCTCAGGTGTAAGAGGCTCGAAATACAGCTTGTCGCTCGTCGTATAGTCGGTGGAGACCGTCTCGGGGTTGTTGTTTATGATTATGGCCTCATAGCCCGATTCCTTTATGGTCATGACTGCATGGACGGTGGAGTAGTCGAACTCCACGCCCTGGCCTATCCTTATAGGTCCGCTGCCGAGGACTATTATCTTCTTTCTGTCGCTCACTATCGACTCGTTCTCATGCTCGTATGTCGAGTAGAAGTAGGGGACATAGCTCTCAAACTCGCTGGCGCAGGTATCGATCATCTTGTAGACCGGGAATATGGAATTCTTTTTCCTTAGTTCAAAGACCTCTTCTTCCGTGACCTCCCAGAGTCTTGCTATATACGGATCGGAGAAGCCCATGCGCTTTGCCTGGCGGAGCATCTCAGGATCGAGCCTGGAAGAGATGAGCTCTTCTTCCATCTCCACTATGTTCCTTATCTTGTTCAGGAAGAACATGTCTATCCTCGTAGCGTCGGCTATCATTCCTATGTCCGCATGGTGACGGAGCAGCTGTGCTATGGCGAAGATCTGCTCGTTCGTGCCTTCCTTCACCGTGGCCATGAGCCTTGCATTCGAGATCCCCTCGAATTTGGACATATAGAGGTGGTCCACGCCGATCTCAAGGGATCTTGCTGCCTTAAGAAGGCTCTCTTCGATCGTCCTTCCTATGGCCATGACTTCTCCCGTGGACTTCATCTGGGTGCCGAGCACGTTATATGCATTCGCAAACTTGTCGAATGGGAATCTCGGCATCTTCGTGACCACATAGTCAAGGGTGGGTTCGAAGCTTGCAGGGGTATTGGCTATCATTATCTCATCGAGTCTCATCCCGACCGCTATCTTTGCGGAGACCATTGCTATCGGGTAGCCGCTGGCCTTGCTCGCAAGAGCGGAGGATCTTGAGACTCTCGGGTTTACTTCTATCAGATAGTACTGGAAGGAGTGCGGGTCAAGAGCGAACTGCACGTTGCAGCCTCCCTCTATCTTCAGGGCCCTTATTATCTTGAGGGCACTGTCACGGAGCATGTGGTACTCCTTGTTAGTGAGGGTCTGGCTGGGAGCCACGACTATGGAGTCTCCCGTATGGACACCTACAGGGTCCAGATTCTCCATGTTGCATATGGTGATGGCCGTGTCATTGGCATCTCTCATCACCTCGTACTCGATCTCCTTATATCCCTTAACGCTTTTTTCCACCAGGACCTGATGGACGGGGGAGAGTGCCAGGGCGTTCTTCAGTATGAATGAAGCCTCCTCATCATCTGCCGCAAATCCGCCTCCCGTACCGCCGAGGGTGAATGCAGGTCTCATTACGACCGGATATCCTATCTCATGGCAGGCATCGAGGCCTGACTCTATCGAGTTGACCGCGACTGATGGGAGTATAGGCTCTCCTATCTCGAGGCAGAGCTCCTTGAACAGCTCTCTGTCCTCCGCCTTGTCTATACTGCTGCTGCTGGTGCCGAGAAGCTCGACTCCGCATTCCTTAAGGATCCCGTGTCTCTCGAGCTGCATGGCGAGGTTAAGTCCCGTCTGTCCTCCGATTCCCGGCAGTACCGCGTCGGGGCGCTCGTAACGGAGTATCTTGGAGAGATACTCAAGCGTAAGGGGCTCCATGTATATCTTGTCGGCAACTGCCTTGTCGGTCATTATGGTGGCCGGGTTGGAGTTTGCCAGTACGACTTCATATCCCTCTTCGCGGAGGGCAAGGCATGCCTGGGTGCCCGCATAGTCGAACTCTGCGGCCTGCCCTATGACTATCGGTCCGCTTCCTATTACCAGGATCTTCTTTATGTCAGTTCTCTTTGGCATTTTTCCATTCCTCCATATGTCTTATGAAGATGTCGAACAGGTAAGAGCTGTCCTGCGGTCCGGGCGCGCTCTCGGGATGATACTGTACGCTGAAGATGTTGTCCCTTTCACAGGAAACTCCTTCCACAGTCCTGTCCAGAAGATTTATGTGGGTGAGAGTCAGATCCGTACCCTTAAGTGAGTCGGTGTCGACGGCATAGGAGTGGTTCTGGCTCGTGATCTCTATCTTTCCGGTCTCCAGGTTCATTACGGGATGGTTTCCGCCCCTGTGACCGAATTTCAGCTTGTATGTCCTGGCCCCGTAGGAGAGGCTTATGAGCTGGTGCCCTAGACAGATCCCGAATATCGGGAAACGGCCCTTAAGGGTCTTTATGAGTTCGACGACCTCGGGAACGTCCTCAGGATCTCCGGGACCGTTCGAGAAGAAGACTCCGTCCGGGTTTATCTCATATATCTTTTCCGCAGGAGTGTTCCAGGGGACTATGGTTATGTTGCAGCTCCTCTTGGAAAGGCTCCTTAAGATGTTGAGTTTTATGCCGCAGTCCACGGCCACAACGTTGAACCTCGGGGTGAAGGTCTTGGAATACCAGATCTTCTTGCAGCTGACCTTGGATACGGCGTCTCTCGGTATCTCCGTTTCTTTAAGGATCTTCATGCATTCCTCATGGGGAACGTCTATGTCACTTATGAGCACCTTTCTGGAACCGAGGTCCCTTATGCTCCTCGTGATCTCCCTCGTATCCACATCGTAGATTCCCGGGATGTCGTTTTCTTCCATTATCTCTGAGAGTGTCCTCGTGTACCTGAAGTTGGAGGGAAGGTCATTGTATTCCCTGACTATGAGACCGCCTATGGTCGGCGTCCTGGTCTCGAAATCCTCATCCGTTATACCGTAGTTTCCGATGAGGGGATAAGTCATGACCACCATCTGATAGGTGTATGACGGGTCGGAAACGATCTCCTGATATCCCACCATGGAAGTGTTGAATACTATCTCGTTCACCTTTGTCACACGGGAACCGAATCCTATTCCGGTATATACGCTCCCGTCCTCAAGGGTTATCTTTCTGTCATGTCTTGTGACCATACTATCCTGCCTTTCACCATCGTGAGCACACATTTTCCGTAGACCTCTTCTCCTCCGAAAGGAGTGCTCCTGCCCTTGGAGAGGAACGTGTCGGGGTCTATCGTATATCTGTTTTCAAGGTCGAATACCGTAAGGGAGGCAACGGACCCTTCCTTCAGTTCGTTTCCTATACAAAACCTTTCCATGGGGACATCATGCATGAGCTCCATGAGTCTCGTAAAGGAGATGATGCCTTTCTTTACGAGGCCAGTATACAGTACCGGGAAAGCTGTCTCGAGACCCGTGATCCCGAAAGCACTCTTCTCGAGACCCCTCGATTTCTCCTCTTCGGAGTGGGGAGCGTGGTCTGTGGCTATCATGTCTATGGTGCCGTCCTTTATGCCACCTATAAGGGCTTCCTTGTCATCCTCGCCTCTTAATGGGGGATTCATCTTGAAACGGCCTTCTTCTTTCAGGTCCTTTTCCGAGAGCAGCAGGTAATGTGGAGCGGTCTCGGCCGTCACGTCATAGCCTTTTTCCTTGGCTCTCCTTATGATCTCCACGCTTTCCTTTGTAGATACGTGACATATGTGGTAGCTTACGCCCGTCTCGTGAGCCAGTTCAACGTCTCTTTCTATCTCAGCCCATTCGCTTCTGGAGGAGATCCCCCTGTGTCCGTGGAGCCTTGCATATTCTCCGTCGTGTATATATCCGTCCTTTGAGAGATCATTCACTTCGCAGTGGGCTACTATCATCTTTCCTAAGGAGGCAGCCTTCCTCATGGCTTCCTTCATGAGTTTGTCCGACTGGACTCCGTGTCCGTCATCGGAGAATGCAATCACGTGATCGGCCATGGCTTCCATGTCTGAAAGCTCTTTTCCGTCTTCATTTACGGTTATGGCTCCGTAGGGGTGCACGTTTATGACGGCATCTTTTCTTATTATCGAGAGCTCCTCCTCAAGATGGGGGAGGCTGTCGGGGACTGGAGAGAGGTTGGGCATGGGACAAATGTCCGTATATCCGCCGTGTGCTCCGGCCAGGGTGCCTGAACCGATCGTCTCCTTATATGAAAAACCCGGTTCTCTTAGATGAACGTGAACATCTAACAAACCGGGTAAAATGACGTATCCGTCACAGTCGATTATCTTTATATCCTCGGAAAGCGGTATCTCCGGGGAAATGGAAACGATCCTGTCACCGTCTATCAGTATCCCCGTAGCGGTGAGCTCCTTTCCCAGATATGCTTTTCCGTTCTGAAGTAAGTATTTCATGTCTTCTCCTGAAAATTTTATCCATCAAATGATAGCAAGAGAGGGGGTGTCTGTCAACCGAAAAAGACTCGATTTTCAGCGAAAAAATGAGAGAGTTTCGACCTTTTTCCGCATGAAAAAATGGAGAATCTCCGTTTTTTTCATATGCCGGGAAATACGTCCACCTTTATCTCTTCATTCTCATCTGCTGCCTGTTTCAGTACTCCAAGGAAGGTCTCGCCCTTCTCAAGATTCTTCTTCAGATATTCAGCATTCGTGACGGTTATCTCCGTTTCTTCGAACAGGTCGGTGAGACAGTCATACAACGCATCAAGGTTGTTCCCATAGTATGACGGGAAGCCGAGTGCGACTGAGACCAGCCTGTGCAGGGAGGCCATATCGTTTATATGTTTTCCGTCTATCCAGACTCTTTTCATTGTCCACCTCCGTACAGTAGGACGAAAGACTCATAGTGGTCTTCGGTGTAGTAAATGTATCCGTCATCAGAGAATATGATCCTCTTGGAGCCTCTCTTCTTCTTGCCCAGGGTATCGATGTCGCATTCGTAGTACGTCTTCCCCTTGGGCAGTATTCCCTCGTTGTTCATGAACCTGTCTCCGCCTATGACATGGCCGGGAGCATATTTCTCCAGGGAGCCGCCCCTCCAGCCAAGCTTTTTGGCCTCTTTCTTGGTTATGAAATTATCCGGGAGCCTGCCGTATATATGCAGATACAGGGCGACCTCTTCCTTGGAATAGTAATATCCGTCCTCTTCAAGCTCGGGTTCATCCGGGACAGGTTCAGAGGATGGTCCGACATCAGAGGATACAGGTCCGGACGGCTCAGGTTCCGGGGAAACCGGAAGACTGCTTATTTCTTCTGAACCACCAGGCTCTATCACAGGAAGACTTTCTACCGGCAGGGAAGAAACCTTCTCCGAAGAGACCGAAGACGATGCTATCGGGATATCATTGTCCTTCTTCTTTTTGCAGGCCATCACCGTGAAGATGAGGGCTACGGCCAGAGCCAGAGCTAAAAGCCTTTTTCTCATTGTTCGTTCCTTTCATAGAGGGGCGTGTTAACGCCCTGTCATGACTGATTATATTATATATGGAAGAATGACTGCAAGGGCGGGGGACTTGACAGAAAGTGTATGATAAGGAAGGATGAAAATTGAGTTTGACATCCTTTCCTAATATAATATATACGGATACAAATGGGATTTTTTATAAGGAGTTTACATATGACCAAGATCGATATTTTTTCAGGATTTCTCGGAGCAGGAAAGACCACACTGATCAAGAAGCTCATCAGTGAAGTATATGCGGGTGAAAAACTTGTGCTGATAGAGAATGAGTTCGGTGACGTGGGAGTAGACGGAGCATTCCTTCAGGATGCAGGAATAGAGATCACCGAGATGAGCTCAGGGTGCATCTGCTGCAGTCTCGTCGGAGATTTCGGGATAGCCCTTGAAAAGGTCATATCCGAGTTCCATCCGGACAGGATACTCATAGAGCCCTCCGGAGTCGGAAAACTGAGCGATGTCATCCTTGCAGTACAGAGGCTCGGAGATGAGGAGATATTCCTGAACAGTTTCACCACCGTAGTCGATGCCAAGAAGGCAAAGATGTATATGAAGAACTTCGGCGAGTTCTTCAACAATCAGGTCGAGTTCGCAAACAGCATAATCCTCAGCAGGACTGCCGATATGAGCGAGAACAAGATCCAGGAGGTCATCGATCTTCTGAGGACCCATAATACAGATGCCACCATAATCACCACACCATGGGATGAACTGGACGGAAAGCTTATACTCGAGGCAATGGAGCACAAGAACACTCTTGAAGCCGAACTTCAGAGACTTGCTGAAGAAGTGGAAAAAGAGGCTGAAGAGCATGAGAAGCTCCACCATCATCACGATCACGATGAAGAAGAGCATGAGCATCATCACCATCACGATCACGATGAAGAAGAGCACGAGCATCATCACCACGACCATGATGAAGAAGAGCACGAGCATCATCATCACGACCATGATGAGGAAGAGCACGAGCATCATCATCACGACCATAATGAGGAGGAGCATGAACATCATCATCACGACCACGATGAGGAGGAGCATGAACATCATCACCATCATCACGGACATGATGCCGATGAGATATTTGAGAGCTGGGGAGTAGAGACTGCAAAGAAGTTCTCAAGGGAGACCATAGAGAACGCCCTCAAAGCTCTGGATAATGCAGAAGAATACGGCATAGTGCTCCGTGCTAAAGGAGCTGTTGCTTCAGAGGACGGGAAGTGGATATTCTTCGACTATGTACCTGAAGAGAGCAACATAAGGGACGGAAAGCCGGACGTCATAGGAAGACTGTGCGTCATAGGTTCCGAGCTCAAAGAGGATAATCTGAAGAAGCTTTTCAATATGGACTGATAAGGATATGAGAGAATTACCTATATATCTCTTTACCGGTTTCCTTGAATCCGGAAAGACGAAATTCATACAGGAGACACTGGAAGACGAGGGGTTCAATGACGGAGACTCCATTCTTGTGGTCGTTCTCGAGGAAGGGATAGAGGAATATGACGAATCCCGTTTCCCGAAGAAGTCAAAAGTCCACATAGAGATATTCGACGATCCGGAAGATGTGACTCCGCAGAAACTTCTGGATCTTCAGAAGCGCTATGACGTTGACAGAGTCATGATTGAGACCAACGGCATGATGCTGTTCAACGATCTCTATGAGAAACTGCCTGACACATGGGTGGTATATCAGGAGATGACGTTCGTGGATTCCACAACGTTCATCAATTACAATACCAACATGAGAGCTTTGGTAGTGGACAAGCTCCAGGGAGCAGAACTGGTCATATTCAACAGGTATGATGACTCCATTGACAAGATGACTCTCCATAAGATAGTGAGAGGAGTAAACCGCAGGAGCATAATCGCCTATGAGAAGACTGACGGTTCGGTGGAAAGGGACGAGATAGAGGATCCGCTGCCTTATGACATCGAGGCTCCAGTCGTAGAGATACAGGATGAGGACTACGCCATCTTCTTCAGGGATCTCAGTGAAGAGACCACGAAGTATTCCGGAAAGACGGTGAAGTATAAGGGACAGGTTGCCTTCGCAAGGAACCAGCCCAAGGGGACCTTCTATTTCGGAAGAAGAGTAATGACCTGCTGTGTCGAGGACATTCAGTACATGCCGATAATGGGAAGATGGAAGAATGCATCGAACCTCAGGGACAAGCAGTGGCTGACCGTAACGGGAAAGATCGAACTGGAGTACAACCAGAAGACGGGACAGAAGATCCCGACATTAAAGGTCACGCAGCTCGTACCTGCAGAGGTACCGAACCAGGAAGTCGCAACGTTCTATTAATATAAGGAGAAAAGATATGAAAGTCGTATATACAGATAAGGCACCGGCAGCCATAGGACCGTATTCACAGGCCATGATCACGGGAGGACTGCTTTTCACATCGGGACAGATAGGGATAGATCCCGCTACCGGAGAAGTAGTGGAGGGAGGAATCGAGGAGCAGGCAGAACAGGTCATCAAGAACCTTGAGGCAGTGCTGAAAGAAGCCGGAACTGACTTTACGAAGGTCGTCAAGACCACATGTTTCCTTCAGGACATGGGAGATTTTGCAGCATTCAACGCGGTTTATGCAAAGTATTTCGTGAACAAGCCTGCAAGATCCTGTGTTGCAGTGAAGACACTTCCGAAGAATCTGCTCGTTGAGATAGAAGTAATAGCAGAACTCTGATAATCAGATGAGTAAAAAAGCCATCCCTCGCGGATGGCTTTTTCTTGTTTTATTCTTCCTTCAGTCTGCGGTCATGGAAAAACCACTGCATTATTTCGTCGGAGGTACCGGCGGCTTCGGCCCGTGCGGAGGAACTGGATGCTCGCAGTCTTCATTATGCTCCTGGAACCTTGTACCCGTACCGAAAAGTTCACTTCCCGTAAGGCCGAGTTCCTTGCGCTCACTTTCTACGAGGTCGCTGATGAATCTCTTTACCTTGTCCGGATATTTTATATTCTTGAGAGCAATGGTATGGTTGCTCTGATCGGCGGTATACAGAGTCACGGTTCCGACTCCGAAGATCTTCTGCCCGAGTGTTTTTGAAACCTTTATATCCAGAACTCTATATAGGAGGAGCTCATTCTCTTCACTTCTTAAGAGACCGATCTTTACGTACAGTCTGTTCTCATCGACAGAGTATTTAGTAAATGTAAGAGGCATTCCGAGCCAGCGCTTCCTGTCCTTCCAGAGGATCTCCGGCTGTTCAGTCTCTTGAAATATGGCTTTATTCTTCTTCGACATGTTTTTTACCTCCGTTTCGGTATCTTTATTATATATTCCATAAGCCTTTCATTTCAATTGCGAATAATAATGAAAGGACCGCATCGCTGCGGTCCGTTTGATCATATCTTCAGTTCCGCCCCCGGCGGGTCAGGCGACATCTTAAGTGCGAGACCGCTCTTTCCGTAACCATAGTTGTTGGCGTTCAGTATCACGAGCGTGGCACCGAGGGAGAATGACAGGAATTCCGCTATAGGGAATGCTGACCAGATCCCGATCTCTCCGAAAAGCCATGGGAGGAGCAGCATCATGGAAAGTCTGAATATGAAGTTTCTGCTGAAGGTGAGGATGGAGGAGGTCTTCGGATTTCCGAGAGCCACGAACATCCTCATGACGAATATGCATCCGCAGGTGAACATGCTTCCAAGGAACTCTATCGTGAGTCCCCTCATGGTCATCGCATAGAGCTCCGGATCAGGATCTGCTCCGAAGAAGATCTTAACGAGGCTGCTCCTGAATATCTCACCTATCACAGTGACTATCAGGGTACCGAAAAACCAGAATCTGAGGTTATATGAGAGTATCTTCTTGAGCCTCTTCGGGTTCTTCTCTCCGTAGTTATATGCGATTATCGGCCCAACGCACCCGACATATCCGAGGAAAGCTGCATTGAGGATGATCCTCAGGTCGCTGATTATGGAGTTGGCCGAGATACCGTTCGATCCCAGATAATGGAGAAGGGTCTTATTGGTAACGAAATTGGTAACACTGAAGGATATGCTGTTTATGAACTGGGAGAATCCTGCGCTCCAGGATCTCTTGAAGGTGTTCACGAATTCTCCGTGAGGTTTGACGAAATGGATCTCATGCGACTTTATGGAATAGAATGTGAAGCCTATGGCAGCCACTGCAAGCTCGCCTAAGGCAGTCGAAAGGGAAGAACCAACAACTCCGAGCTTTAACACAGGGATCAGTATTATATCGAGTATTATGTTCACGGCTCCGTTCACTATGGAGCATACGAGTCCCATCTGGGGCTTTCCGGCAGTGGAATAGTATGAACCGAAAACTGACGTTACAAGCGTAATGGGCGTGTTTGTAAGGACTATCCTCACGAATATCCTGGAATTGGCGATCAGCGTATCATCGGCACCGAGGAAACGGCATAGCGGATCACAGAATATGTTTATGAGGATCGAGATGATCGAACCGATCGTAAGAGCAAGCACGACTATCCTTGAGAATATGCGTTTTGCCTCCTCCTGATCGTGTTTTCCCATGGTCTGTGCTGAAAGGGTGCTGGCACCTACCGCAAATAGCTGTGAGAATGCCATTATGATACTGTGGACAGGGTTCAACAGGCTTATGGAGGCAAGAGCGTCCGGCCCGACATATCTGCTCACGAAAAGACCGTCGTCGATAGACTTGAAAAGCTGGGCGAATAAGGTCGTAAGTATTGCGGGAAATGCGAATTTCAGAAGCTGCAGAAACGTGAAGTCACGTCCGATCCTGTTCTGAACGGGTTTCGATTCCTTTTTCTCTTCTTCGATGATGCCGTTTTGCTGATCGTTATCCACAGATAATACCTTCTTCCTCAAAAATCAAATTTATATTAGCACAAGGGGAGAGGGGAGTCGACAGTTACTTTATTAAACGATTAACGAAACTGAAATAAGGGCATAAAAAAATGGTGGGAATTACTGGGCTCGAACCAGCGACCTTTCGCGTGTGAGGCGAATGCTCTCCCAGCTGAGCTAAATCCCCAACCGTGAACAATTATATCACAGAGGAAGGATAATGGGTATCCTTGTGATATAATTTTCGGAAATGAAGGATATGAGGGAGATAATCATGATCAGAAGAGCATGCGTAAAAGATATAGAGGCGATCCTGAGACTGCTGGTCCAGGTGAATATGGTGCATCACGAAGGAAGACCAGATCTTTTCAATGGTCCCGCCACCAAGTATACTTCGGAGGAGCTTGAAGAGCTTCTGAAGGATGACAGCAGGCCAGTATTCGTATATGAGGACGGAAACGGAGTGGAGGGGTACTGTTTCTGCATACATCAGCAGCATTTGAACGATAATATCCTGACAGACATAAAGACTCTCTATATAGACGATCTGTGTGTGGATGAGAATGTAAGGGGGAAGCACATAGGATCTGCGCTTCTGGATCATGTGACCGGATATGCAAGAGAACAGGGCTGTTACAACATCACCCTTAACGTTTGGGAACTGAATCAGGGAGCAAAACAGTTCTATCTGAATCATGGCCTCGGGGTGCAGAAGACCGGACTTGAGATGATCCTATAAAAAGACATGAATCGAGTAGGAGGGGGGTGATTAGCCCCCGTCCTCTCACGCCACCGTGCGTACCGTTCGGTACACGGCGGTTTCAATAGTTGACATGCACTGACTGGTACGCAATGGCTAGGTCATAGTAG
>Ga0129307_1000173_pt1 | contig 111988 bp, 86 predicted proteins | sample P1105metagenome_FD_94437 | JGI IMG/M metagenome (GOLD analysis project Ga0129307, IMG submission 94437) | Capybara group fecal microbial communities from Wisconsin, USA - P1105 metagenome | ecosystem: Host-associated > Mammals > Digestive system > Large intestine > Fecal | place: USA: Wisconsin... | reverse complement strand
TTTCCCAGACTGTCGGCCTTGGCAAACACTTGATAAGGCTCCTCGTATAAGGAAATCGACTCGCGATAATAGGATCCTGAACAGCCGTAATGGTTAATGTAGAATGGTTTCTTGCCCTCGGGGGCTGGTGTATCCTTGGGCATCTTGTCGATGGGAAGGGCATAGAAATTACCTGCTGCACGATTAGGATCGGCCAGCAGTTCCTCGGCTACAGTCTGTCCTGTGGCCGTAACAGCGCCCATCAACAACAGACAGCCCACAAAAAGCCGTGTCAGACGGTTGACAATCAATGGATAGTCTTTTTTCATATCTCGAGCATTCAACCTACAAAGGTAAACAATTTTATCTGATGATGGACAGAATCCCCCACCCTCTTTAAAATAATTAACGTTTGCGATCGTGTTTTGGGGTGTTTCTCAGTCTTTCTTGATGACATACGTCGTTATACAAAGTAACAGAGCAAAATAAAAGAGTCACCTAATGTAACTCTTTTAAAATGGAGTAGTGTCGATCAAGTCTTGCTCCCTCGCGGGAAACTTACCCGGATAGCCAGAACCGTCGTTCTGACGGTGCAAAGATAAAAACTATTTTTGAAAGTTCCAAACATTTTAGCAGAAAAAATGCTCTTTTTTCTTATTCTGGTGGCAGGTTATCATCAGGCCCTGGCGTTAGTGATGAATCTGCAGATTTAGCTTGAGTCACAGTGATCTTCTTAGCCAAGAAGTCACTACCTTTGACAGTAATTGTGGCCGTTCTGTCTGCGCCAGTGTTATTAGCTGTCACCGTTACCGTCACTTCCTGATTCTGACTGCCAGAGGCAGGATTTACCGTTACCCAGTCTGCGTCTTTACTGATTGTCCAGTCACAATTAGCCGTGATACTCAAGGAGGCTTCTCCTGCAGCACCCTGGAATTCCAACCTGCTAATCGTGTTGATATACTCCTTGCTCATGATGATATTCTCACCGATATCGTCTCCGCCACAGGCGATGAGCCCTAATAGCGCGAATGCGTACAATATATATTTCTTCATAGCCGTCCTCCTTTAAAAGTATATCATCAATCCCACGTTCAGGTTGAAACCGTCTGTCCAACTCTTGAACGTATCATCGTTATCACTCACCAGTTTGCAGAGATCACTCTTCGACAGGCCGAAATCATATTCAGGCGTGATTTGCAGCCTGAAGTTCTTTCCTAAGGCCAGTGCCAGTCTGACGGCTCCAAAGGCAGACATGGAACTGGCACTCTGATAGGTGCTGCTCGATGTGTTTGAGCCAGCATCGCCACTTATGCTATTATAGGCAAAGCCCACCTGAGGCGTGATACTGAAAGCATCACTGGCCATGATGTCATACCCATAGCGCAGGCTCAGGCGTATGGCATTATAATTGTACGCTGCCAACACCTCACCATTGCTGTTATAGAAATACCAGTCATCCGTCTTGTTCACTCCATAAATAAAGCCCAGTTCCACGATATGATGGCTGAAGTCTAATCCTGCTGCGAGGGATGGTCCGGAGATTGACATGATATTGTATCCTGCCCCCACAAAGAATTTGACATTTGGTGCGTTGGCTGATGTTTCAGCCTTCGTAATTTCCAGCACAGCGTCGTAAGTCACTTTCGACTCCAGTGTCACAGGAATCTCATAGCTCAATGGCATCGCTCCCTGGTGCCTCATGATGATTCTCTTAGTGCTTACAGGCACCCACATCCTGACTTCGCCAATACGATTTTCTCGCTTCAGCACACCTAAGTTCGGCTCTATCTCGAAGCCTTCATCACGAACTAAGAATCTGATCACGGCACAAGCCTCCCCAGCATTGTCATAGACGGGATCCATACTGGCTATCAGGCTTGTGAAGTTTCTCTCAAACTTCGTCACTTTAATGTCTTGTGCATGCAACTGCATCAAGCCATTTAGCAAAAATGCCATTAATATTAGAAATTTTCTCATATCTTATTTAATCAATATTTTCTGATGGTTCACAATATACACTCCAGCAGGAAGCCCCTGCTTCATATCCTCAAGAGATGTGCCAACTCTAAGCAGTTTGCCACTCAGGTCATACACCTTCATTATCTCCTCATTAGCCACGATCTCGATTCCCCTAATAGTAGTCGTCATATCGTCAAAGATTCCAATAGAGCGGGTATTGGATGTTGTTGTCATATAGGCCTCGAATGGATGAATCTTTCTCAGATCCTGGATAAACTTACTACCCTCGTTCTCACTTCCCTGATAGAATTCATAATCATTACTCACATTCAGCGCATAATAGCCAGCATTGGCATCCCTGCAAATGAAGTTTGGCACAAATGATCTGTCATTGAATGCTATTATCTGCAATTCGTCAGACTTCTCCACCTTGACGTTCACAGAAGAAAATGTTATTTTACCATTCAAGTGATATTCATTCGGATATGCCTCGTTGTTTGGCATACTAATAATATAAGGTGTATTTGCCTTGATGGCCTCAGCCTCCACAAAGCCACTACCACTCAGTTCATACAACCAGAATGGTTTCGTATTGCCTCCACTTGTCCATCTCGCAAAGGGTACTATCTCTCCCTTACTACTATGAGATATCTGCTGCACATCAAATGGCAGGGCTATGGTTTCCCATCCTCTCGACTCATGCAGACCAGTCTTCATCAGATAATTGTGCGTATAGTTAATGCTCTGGGCAGTAAAAGCCTCAGGACAATAGAAGTTATTACCACTTTGAGCGTCAGTCAGTGTGATGGATTTGGCACTGCCATTCACCACCACATTCTTTATACTGGCAGGAGCATAAGCCTCATCTTTCACATAGAGCAAAAGGTTGGGGTTCGTCACCCTACCCGTAAACGCCACTGCTGGTCCCCAGATGATCGCCGCCAGACCATCCTGGCCTTCCAGCACATCGTCATTGATACCTATTACTGTCCATTCCTGATTCTGGCTGCTGACCTTTTCTGGAATGTCTAATACCAGTTCATTTCCCACCGCTATTACCATAACGGTATGCCCTTCCATAGACACTACCTGATATGTGATACCATCCATGGAGAAGGAACTAACAGACTCCGCGAACTCAACTTCAATAGATGTATCTTCATTGATTGTTGTCGTATAGTCAGAACTGGCAAACATACTTACGCCATTCACTATCAGGCTCTTTGTCCAGTAGCCGTCATCTGGGTTAAAACTGACAGTGACAGTGGAACCCTCATTGACGGTATAATTCATTGTTGCCTCACGGATGGATTCTCCTTCGTACGAGGCAAAGCCATTACCAGAAGCCTTGATGGTGAAGGTATATGTAATTGGTATCTTCTCAAACTCCACTTCAATATTGGTATCCCCATTGACTGTAGTTTTATAACTGGAGCTGGCAGTCACATTGGAGCCGTTCACCTTCAGGCTCTTGATCCTATAGCCGTTGTCTGGGGTAAAGGTAAGAGTAATGCTGGAGCCTCCTGTCACTGAATAGTTTTTGGTCGTTTCACGAATCGTTTCGCCATTATATGAGGCAGAGCCATTGCCCACTGCCTTAATAGACAGGGTATAGTCAACCTGAGGAATCTCTTCGAATTCCACTTCTATTGATGTGTCTGCATTAATCGTTGTTTTGTAACTGGTGTTGGCCGTTACACTAGATCCATTCACCTTCAGGCTTTTAATCCTATAACCATCATCTGGGGTGAACGAGATCTTGATACTCGTCCCCTCATTAACTGTGAACGTACTGGTCTTGCCCCGGATCGTCTCTCCATTGTATGAGGCAGAACCATTACCAGTAGCCTTTATAGACAAAGTGTAGGTCGTTGGTGGGATTTCCTCAAACACAACTTCAATGCTCGTGTCTGCATTAATCGTTGTGGTATAACTGCTGGTGACTGTTACGCTGGAACCATTAACCTTCAAACTCTTAATCCTGTAACCATCATCTGGAGTAAATGATACAGTGACGCTCGTTCCCTCATTGACCGTATATGTCTTGGTCTTGCCTCGGATGCTCTCTCCGCTGTATGAGGCGGAGCCGTTACCCGTTACCTTGATGGACAATGTATAGGTTGTTGGGGGGATAGCCTCGAACTCAACTTCAATGCTCGTGTCTGCATTGATCGTTGTTTTGTAACTGGTGGTGGCTGTCACGCTGGAGCCATTCACCTTCAGACTCTTGATTCTGTAGCCATTGTCTGGGGTAAACGAGATTGTGACACTCGTACCGTCGTTGACAGAATATGACTTTGTCTTGCCTCGGATGGTCTCTCCGCTGTATGAGGCAGAACCATTGCCTGTAGCCTTAATTGAAAGAGTATAAGATGTCACTCCCCCAAATTCTTCTATTGAACTAAAATGCTTTGTCCATCCTGAATAGTTCTGGTATTTACTCTTCGTACCATAAGGTACGCTCAAAATCGCGCTACTCGAGATGCCATTAAAAACGGATTCGTCAATAGAAAAAGGCGTTTCAATTTCAGAAATGACAGAACTCAATGAGAAACAATCACCAAATGCATTTCCACCTATGGTTTTTACTGTTTCGGGGATTGTCAAAGAATAAATACCGCTACACTTATAGAATGTCCATTCTCCGATATAGACTATTGCATTAGGAATAGACAATTCTCCTGTAAATCCGCTACATTCAGAAAATGCGCCACCCATAATATCTGTTACAGAATTAGGAATAGTCAATTCCCCAGTAAAACCACTACATTCATCGAACGCATGCCACCCAATATAAGACACAGAATTGGGAATAATAAGTTTCCCTGTAAAACCTTTACAATGAGCAAAGGCATATGACCCTATGTAGGTAACACCATCAGAGATAGTTAAAGAGGTTAACCTGTAGCAACCAGAGAAGGTTCTATCGCTTATGGTTTTTATCGAATTGGGAATCATTAGTTGGCCAGTAAAATTTGTACAGTACCCAAATGCTCCACTCCCTATAGTTTTTACAGAGTTGGGGATAATTAAAGAACCTGTCAGCTCGCTACACCAATTGAAAGCGTCTTCCCCAATAGATGTTAAATTGTTAGGTAAAGTTAGAGTGCCTGCTAAACCATAACATTGAGAGAAAGCTCTATCACCTATAGAAATAACTGTATTCGGAATCGTCACAGACGCCAAATGACCTTCAACGCTATAACAGTTATAAAAGGCATCATTGCCTATAGATGTAACACGATATGATATATTGTTGTAGATGACGGTGCTTGGTATCTGGATATCTCCCGAATAATTAGTGTCATCATGGTAATTTCTATATGTCACCTCTACTTGGTCACTAGCAATGATATTATAGCATAATCCATCAACCTCAAAATCATATGCATAAGCTATGCTGCTTATCATTGTGAATAATGATAAGATGATTTGTCTTAAACAACTTAAAATAAAGTCCTTCTTAAGCATATCCTATTTTATAATCATTTTTCTATTGTTAACGATATACACACCAACGGGCAATTCTTGACTGATGGATTCCATTGATGAGCTAGTCTTTACCAACCTACCGCTGAGGTCATATACCTTTATATCACTTGGAGAGAAAGCGACTTCTTCAATCCCTTTAATGCATGTTGTCATATCATCGAAGATACCAATGGAGCGGGTATTAGAGGCCGTTGTCATATAGGCTTCAAAAGGATGAATCTGCCTCAGATTCAAGACAAACTTGCTACCTTCTGCTTCTTCTCCTTGATACACCTCATATTCATTGTTTACATTCAGTGCATAGTAGCCTGCATTCTTACCTTGTTCAACAAAGTTTGGAATGAAGGTCCTGTCGCTAAAAGCTGATGTCTGTATGTCGTCTGACCTCTTCACTTCCACATTTTTAGCCGTGAAATCCACTCTGCCGTTGAGATGATATTCTGTCGAATACCTGTCATTATTGGGCATACTAATGATATAGGGGGTATTTGCCTTGATGGCATCTGCCTCTATGAATCCGTTTGCTCTCAATTGGTATAACCAGAATGGATAGGTTGAATCTCCGTCATGCCAATTGGCAAATGGGGTGATCTCACCTTTGGTTGAGTGTGAGATCTTTTGCACATCAAATGGCAGGGCTAATGTTTCCCATCCCCTTGACTCATTAATACCCGTCTTCATCCAATATCTATGGCTATATGAGATGATTCCAGCCGTAAATGCTCTGGGGCAATAGAAATTATTCCCACTTTGGGCATCAGTCAGAGTAATGCTGTTAGCATATCCATTCACTACCACGTTCTTAATCGTTGCTGGGGCATACTGCTCATCTTTCACATAGAGCAGCAAGTTTGGGTTCGTCACTCTGGCAGTAAATAGTGCCTCAGGATTCCAGATGATTGCAGCCAAAATCTCGTGATCATCTAGCACATTGCCATCAATTCCCGTGACTGTCCACTCCTCATCCTGATTCGAGATCTTGTCTGGTATTTCGAGGACTAGGCCATCATCAGCAGCGACCACTGTCAGTGCATAACCCTCCCAAGACGTTACCTGATAACTGATGCCGTCTTCTGTGAAGGAATTGACTCTTTCCTCGAATTCCACTTCGACTGTGGCATCAGCATGAATGTCGCTGATGGTATAACTATTGTCGATCATATTGGAAGTGACGTCTACTCCATCGTGTTTTACCATCTTGATGCGATAGCCATCGTCAGGTATAAATGCTATGGTGACATCCGAACCTTCGTTAACAGTAAATGCCTGGTTATCATCCCTTACAGTTGTATTCTTGTAAGTAGCAGAGCCCTTACCCACAGCCTTAATAGATAATGAATATGTCGTCACAGGAATTTCCTCGAACTCCACTTCGACTTTCGTATCAGCGTTTACCTTTATGGTATAACTGTCGCTAACAGTTGCATCGACGTTGTTCACCTTCAGACTCTTGATCCTGTAGCCGTCATCTGGGCTGAATGTTATCGTTACGCTTGCTCCTTCATCAACAGTATATGACTTTTTTGTGTTGCGTATCATCTCTCCGCCATAAGATGCAGAGCCGTTACCCGTTGCTTTAATGGTCAACGAATAAGTCGTTGGAGTATCAGGAATCTCCTCGAACTCCACCTCAATGCTTGTGTCTGCATTGATCGTTGTAGTATAACTGCTGGTGATAGTCACACTGGATCCGTTCACTTTCAGGCTCTTGATCCTATAGCCATTGTCTGGGGTAAACGAAATAGTGACGCTCGTCCCTTCATTGACTGTATATGTCTTGGTCTTGCCACGGATAGTCTCACCGCTATACGAAGCAGAACCATTACCTGTAGCCTTGATGGACAAAGTGTAGGTCGTTGGTGGGATTTCCTCAAACACAACTTCAATGCTCGTGTCTGCATTCACCGTTGTTTTATAGTTGTTGGTGGCTGTCACGCTGGAACCATTAACCTTCAAACTCTTAATCCTATAACCGTCATCAGGTGTAAACGTAATAGTGACGCTCGTTCCCCCATTGACCGCATATGTCTTGGTCTTGCCTCGGATGCTCTCTCCGCTGTATGAGGCAGAACCGTTGCCTGTAGCCTTGATGGACAATGTATAGGTCGTTGCAGGAATCTCCTCAAATACCACCTCAATGCTTGTGTCTGCATTGATTGTAGTTTTGTAACTGGTGCTGGCAGTTACGCTGGAGCCGTTTACTTTCAGGCTCTTGATCCTATAACCATTGTCTGGGGTAAACGAGATCGTGACGCTCGTTCCCTCATTGACCGTATATGTCTTGGTCTTGCCTCGAATACTCTCGCCGCTGTATAAAGCAGAGCCATTACCTGTAGCCTTGATGGATAATGTATGGGTTGTTGGTGGAATCTCCTCGAATACGACTTCAATGCTTGTGTCCTTATTGATCGTTGTAGAATAACTGCTACTGGCAGTCACACTAGAGCCATTTACCTTCAGGCTCTTAATCCTGTTGCCATTGTCTGGGGTGAAGTTGACAGTGACGTTTGTTTCTTCATTGATAGTATAAGTTTTTGTTGTCTCACGAATGTCTTCACCACTATATGTTGCAGAACCGTTGCCTGTAGCCTGAATGGAGAGAGTGTGCACTATAGGTGAAATATAACAAAGAGAAAGGCTTATAGGATAATAACCAACAAAATTATTCTGTGTATAATATTGATAAGTTAATATTTTCCCATTTATCTCAGATTCATTAGTTTCCAAAGGTGCAATAATAAAATGATTTTTACCATTTTCACTCACAAGAGATCCTGAGATTTCCTTGTTATCTAATTTTAATGAATTGACAAATTCTGACCTGAAATTGTTAGGAACAGGAAAACCTATTCCTTTAGATGTTTTTACCAAAGTCATTTCCATATTTGTTCCATCACTGGTCCATGTTTTTATTTTTTGATTATTGTGCAAATCAAGGCATAATAATCTGTTGTCACTAAATTGAACATGTACTAGTTCTGGATTATTTGACAAATCTAATTCTGTTAGCAAATTTTCACTAACTGACAAGTTTGTTAAAGCAGGAAGGTTTCTAAGGTTTAATTTGGTTAATTTGTTACCATTAAGGTGTAAACCGATAACGTTTGGTGAATACTTAATTTCTGTTAATTGATTAAAACACAAATCAATTGATTCTAATGAGTTCATTTGAGAACCATCAAAAGAGGTTATCCTGTTATACATAAAAGTTAAACGTTTCAGATTCCTGAAAAGTTCTATTCCTTCTATGCTTTCAATATTATGGTTTTTATAGTCTTCAATCTCAGTAATTGATTCTATCTCGGAATCAGTCAAATAACCGTCTTCTGCTCCAGGAATATTACTAATTACCCACAATCGGAAATTCTCATCTGGAAAGTTACTTGTGTCAATAGAAACACCTGATAAAGAGTCGCCTTTTGTTGACAAACACTCTAGGGTATAAGAGAATAGTACCAATAGTAGTAGACACCTCAAACAACTATTTAAAAACCTATTATTCTTCACTTTTTTTATCATAAAAATAGATGTTTAATCAACATGTCAGTTAACTCAACTATCTTAACCCATTTTTCTTCTAACATCAATAAGACACCTTTAATAATAATTCTTCAAATAGCCTCGAATCTTCAGACTTTTTATTTACTAAGTTGTCAGTAAGAATAATCTCCACTTTCGTATGAGCAAAAATATCCCTTACAGATATTCCCATTTTTCTTAGGTTGTCAAGAATCGCAATCCTTGAAGAATCATTCTTAGTAATAATAGTGAGTTTTCGCCATTGATCAGTATTTATCGCCAACATTCGAAAATAACTATCAAAATAGCCGAAATCCATCTGATTTAGTGAATGACCAAAGATAATCACATTCCTTGTATTCATTAAATCAGATGCAATATTTATGGATTTAAAATTCTTATTGTTAGACTTAAGCATGAAAGAATAGCCTGGAGCTATGTTACTCATATCATTAGTCTCTATTCCAAGAATAATAGTATTATCATAGATATTCCCTTTGATAATTGTATCTTTTTTTATTTCTCCATGAACCTTAACCAGATCATAATTACGAAAACGACCACTAATAACTCCCATTATCCATTCTATTGGGGTGTAATTAAATGAATATACATTTTCCGCTTCTGGCATAAAACTCCATAGAAGTCTTCCCCCAGGAGATTCCATCATCTTTTTTTCAAGATTAGAGTCAATCGCCCCTTCTTTGAAAAGACTAGCAAGATATTCAATTAAAGATTTACAAACAAGATAATAATCTTTTTTATCTTCTTTTATATTATTAACGAAACTTCCATCAGGCTTTCTGGAAACGTATTCAAGTAATGATGCCTCTATATCATACCACTTTTCAATATACTTTTTCCCATAAAGGAAATCTATTAGAGATGGTTGTGGGTTTCCTGTGTTTTGTTTCTCTTGCATTCGCTTCACATACATTCTTTTAAAAATCCAACTGTTAGTGAAGTCTCGGTATGTTGTCTGCAAACCTAAATTAAGATCAAATCCATTACCAATAATCAATAAATTGTCATAACGGTATTGCATTCGATTTATAAAGTCAATAGATTCATTCATCTCAGCAATAGGTGAGATAATTATGACTTTTGTCTTGTCACTTGAAAAATACATTTCTCGTTCCATATATTGTATTGTTGTTTATCTTATAAATCATAATAGTGACACAAATATATACTCAGGTATCTCATTCCCTGAGTATATGGAAGTTTTCAAAAGATTTGGAGTTTACTTGATTCTCTTGATCAGAGTTTTGGGGTTACGCTTTGTATCCCAGATATCATCTATATAAGCTATATCATTCTCCTTGTCATAATGGTATATGATTTTGAAGCGTCGATTCATGATATGACAGCATCTATAGAGAGTTTCTTCACCTGTCAGAAATCCAGATTATCTTAACCATGGGAACTTCTCGTAAAGACGCCTTGTAACTTCTTCTGAAGAAATCCATTTAGAGGGATCGCCCAAATCCTTCTCGGCTTCTGCAATCCTGGCGATGGCTTCTTCGTCAGAGAAAGGGCCCATGCAGGGGAACTTGTCCCAGTCGAGATTCTCTATCTCATCATCTGCTACGATTGTATCAACAGGCATATAGTCTGCAACAGGAGCTGCTATAGGCTCGCTGGCCATGCCTACATTCTCTTCCTCTTCGAATACCGGATATCTTTTCTCTTCCATAGCTCTGTGTTTTTATGGCGCAAAGATAGGAATTATATCCGATACTTCCAAACTTTTGCGCAGAATTCTTTTCTGATTCTGCTAACTTCCTTGTGTCACTATGTCAAAGATCGATTCTTGTTCGTTTATATATCGAAATCACCTAAGGTGAAGACGTCGTTGGGGTTGAGCTTCTGACCTCTCGTCTTGTCGATGATGTCTGGCTGCCAGGTGCGGACATGGATCTGGGGAAGATCAGGATTACGGAAATCCCACACCATGAAGACATAGCCCTCATCACTATAACGAGCCGTGTTCCACTTCTGATGGACAGTGACGCCATAGATGCCTCGAATGGTAGGATGTTCCACAATCATCACATTGTCGAACTGCACTTTGATATAGCTGTTGGCCTTGAAGGCACGGCTCAAGTTTTCGAGATACTGCTGTTTGGTCTGGGTGGTATAGATCACCTTATTGCCAGAGGGCGCCATCTCCGTCTTACGCACCTTGATGACCTTGCCTGTAATGATGAGCGCATCGTCAGAAAACACTTGGCGCAGAAACTTCAGATCCTTCATATTATACGACGTGCGAAAGTGCTCCACGTAGTCGAGGATCATCATACGGTCGCGGATGTCTGTTACTTCATAACGCTTATCACTCATCTGTGTCATACGCAACTTGGAATAAAGTTCCGGATTGATGGTGTAATAGAAACTGGTGATGATACCATGCTCGTCGAAGTTGATGACGGCCTCCTGATAACCCAGTTCCTCACCTTGTGTTGCAGTGTTTACGATGAGGGGGATGTTACGCACCTGAAAGCCTGTACGGGTAGTGAGCAGTCGCTCTACGATTTCTTCCTCCACACAGCGGAAGTGTTCGTTCTCCCATAGCCTGTTCAACTCTTGCCAGGCCTCTTTGGTAATACAGGGCTGTGGAAGTTCTAATTTCGCCACATTCTTCTCCTGGGCCTTGTTGATATCTGTCAGCACCATAGAGACTGCCATCTCTATCTGCTTCTTCAGCTGAGGGTTGCTGACACCATCGTTGATGACAAGCCGCACATGATTGTATGCCATGGTACAGAGGCTGAACATGGCTGCCAAGACGAGTATTGTAAATATCCTTTTCATATCTCTTACTGTTGTTTCTTAGTTATTTTATTTGAGGGTAAACCAGATGGCTCCGCATCCGCGGTAGCTCTGTACGGTTTCCTTCTTTCCTGTTTTCAGATTCTTGCGAGGGTCTCCTCCCTTATCGAGCAATGCGCAGATATTGCCTGCTGGATCATAGATAATGAGATAGCAGTCCTGCGGGTTCTGGATGGTGGCATACTTTCCGTATGCAGTAATCTCGCCACTCTTCTTTAAAGGCTCCATGATGTCCTTCAGTTCGAAGAAGTTCTTAGCACGGAGAATCTTCTTGAGAACGCCATGATCCCTTGGAGGGAGAAAGCGACGGAAAAGTATCTGCCTGGCACTGTCTGTGAGCAGTGTGGAGTCTCTGGGCTCTACGGATTCTGCTATTTCTGCCTTCTGGGGGCCTGATAGGATTTGATCTTTCTTCATATAGGTGAAGACACGATACATCTCAGCGCGACGCATGACCATCGTATCTGCCTGAAGACTCAGTTGGCAGGCAGTGAGACTATCCATGGGATGCTGCTGTTCGGCTGTCCATCTAATGATTTCCTCCTGCAACAGTTCGTTGGCTACCTTGGCAGCATCCGACTGCGTCTTCATCGTGGCCTCAGCATAGAGATAGGTCGTATCCCTCTTGACGGCGTTGATATCTTCAAGCCGCCGATCCATTGCGCTAACCATCAGTATGGCACTCAGGATGAGGAAAAATATGAGCAGCCTCTTCATTTGCGGACGAACGTTTTAGGGTTAGACTTGCGATAAGTGGCAAACAGATTCCTGACATTATGAGTCGGAACATAGGGATAGAGTCTGGCTTCCAGAATGCCCTGCTGATGACGCAAAGCCTCAGAGGGTACGGTGACGGTAAGCACATGGTTATAGTTCTCGGCCTCGTTCACGGCGAGGACGACGGCACTCACGTCGCCATTCTCATTGATATCCTCAATACCCACATATAGGTGACATCCGTTGTTCTGACAGAAGGCGAGCCATTGGCGCAAGGACACTTTAAAGACCGTCTTCTTGAAACCGTAGGATACCTGTGTCATGTTAATATCATATTTGCCTTTCGCCTGAAGGCTGAGAAGCATATTGGATACGGTCTCAGCAGGATGGCGCTCGCTGTTCACCAACGTACCCTTCTGGTAATAAAGACGGTTGGAGAACAGATCGTTGATATAATGAGGATCCTGAGCGGTTTTGGGCTTTGAAGTCACAGATGTGGTCTGTTGGATATCCGCCAGGAGATTGTTCTCTGCCTCAATCTTGTTTTCCCCACTGATCAGTTCATACTCCACAGGGAAGGTCACAGAGAGCAGTGGCTGGCCGTCGCGATTCCAAGTGGCAGTATAGAAATGCTTGTCATAGCTAAAGCCAAAATTGTCAGTAGGGCGGATGTCATCCACTGTCTTCAGGGATCCTGTGATAAAGCGGAACTGGTCATCAGAGATCATCTTCTGGGCAGTCTTCACGGTGGGCGGATACTTCAACTGCAAGAAGTAACGCTCCAGAAAGTCGAAGACTGGCGTATTGTCGATATTCCTGATACCTTCACCAAAGAGCCAAAGGCCGATGTGGCTGACAGTATTACCCTTCACAGCCACCACTACCTGCTGTCCGTTGACAGTCAGATAGTTGTTGCCTTCCTTCAACTTCGACTCATCCACTGACAACAGCGATGACAGGCGCCTGAGTTCTGTGGTGCGGTAGGTCATCTGTGCTGAGAGTGTCAGCGTAAAGGCCAATGACAGGATGATATATAAAAGTCGTTGTCTCATTTGCTATTCGTTATTGTTTGATTCTAAGAATCTGATGGCTTTCTCGTGGCCTTTCAGGGCAGCCTGCTGCATATATTGGCGCGCCAAAGCAGGGTTACGGCTGATGCCACAGGCTGGAGAGCCTTTTTGATAGACGATACCCAATGCATACTGGGCATTGGTGTTGCCACTACGGGCAGCTGCCTCCAGATACTTGACACCTTTCACCACTTCCGAACAGTCATTACTGGTTACCCAGCGCATGCCCAACTGGTACTGAGCTTTCACACTACCCTTGGCAGCCTCAACCTCTAAAGAGAAATCATCTGGTGTAGAAGATGAGGTGTTGGATTCCTGCTTGGGCTTAGCCTCTTTTTCAGGTGTATTCTTAGGCTTGGCAGACTGTTTGGGACTGATAACAGGCACCTGATGAGTGGTGTCATGAGGGATCACGATGGAATCCGTCTGAATCTTCAACTGTGGTTCTGTATTCTTACTGGGAATGAAATACCAGAGAGCCAAGCCTGCTAAGATGACAACTGCCACCAGAAGCCAGATCTTTTGATTACGAGGTTTCTCGGGCTGAGGATCAGGATCGGGGGTTGGCTTAGGCTCTGGAATTGGCGCAGGTATAGGCTCAGGATCCTTTGGCTTTGGGAGGGTTCTCCCTGGCTTGTCAAAGGTGAGCAGCACATCACCAACCTGTAGTTCATCGCCACGCAGGAGCACCACCTCATCATCCTTCAACAAGGTTTTTCCATTGACGAGGGCTTGTTGTTCATTTGTCAGAGCCCTTAGGATATGCTTAGCGCCACCTGTCGCCAGTTTCACCACGCGCAGTTCCACCAAGCCACTTGCCACATGAGGGATGGGGTTCATCCCTTCATGGAGCTGATGACGAATATCTTCCTCATAAAAGGCACCTACGGGTGCTGGATGACTGGCGGCAGGCTTCTCCTGAGGATCCGCGAAGGTTACTGCCAACTGCTTCTTGCAGCCAGGACAGGTAATCTTCTTGACGGCTTCGTTCTTGGAATTACGAACGTCGAGGACGATTCCACAGGAGGGGCACTTAATCCGCAGCGATTCCATAAACATCTTATTTATGCGGGCATAATATCAATGGGAACATCCACATCTTCAACAGAAGTCTGATTCTCGAAGGAGAGCACATCGCCTGTATGCAGGTCTATCACTTCGCCCTCATCTGGCCTGTTGTTATGGTTCAGGTCTGACATGGCAATATCGCCAACACCGTCCTGGTCAATATCGATCACTGCCACACGCTGACCATTAATCATCAGTTCCTCGACAGTTACAGAATTTCCATCTGCCAAGGCTACGTCACCATAACCAACAATGCGAACATCATCATCTTCAGAGACTGGTACATCTGACTGCTGCTCTTCAACATGGACAGCTGCGACTGTGACATCATCTACCATCTGGACATCCACGTTCTGGGCGATGTCGTCAACCACCTGAACATCATGATCCACAGGAGCAGCCTCAGCCATCTGATTCGTGTCGATGTCAGCAGGACTAACCTCTGGCTTCACTTGTTGAGCAAAGAGTTCCTTGTCTTCATGAGACATGGCCTGCCACTCATCTGAAGTGTAAGTGTTGAAGATCTTACCATGCCAATGGAACACGCCACCAGCGCCCAATTCTGCACGGGCTGTGTCGAAGGCCTCACGGAAACTCAGATTGTCATCGACAGTCATTTCCTTCAACTGCTGATCTTCTTCGCCCGCCTCTGCAACAGGGGCTTCATCGTTGATCACATACTTCTGGGCAGCATACATTGCACCCGCTCCCATTAAAATGCCAGTGAAACCACTGATTGTTACCGGCTTCCAAGTTTCTTTTGCTTTCATACGCTTTTACTGTTTAAATTGGTTTTCGAGTGCAAATGTAGGAACTATTTTGATACCCTCCACATTTTTGGAATCATATTCCACGAATGGGTGGGTTTAATGTATGAATTTCACACGACAGTAGGGACACTGGTGATTTTGAGTCAAAACATCATAGGATTGGTTACCCAAGAAATGACCACATTTGGGGCAAACATAGTCGTGCTGGAACTGACGGTTCAGTTCATTGCGCAACTGTGGTACCTTAGAGGAGTCGCGATAAGCCTTAATCGTAAAGAGGAGTGAAGCGAGGATAGCTATCACGTAAAGCACGATATACCAGATGCTCCTGCCACCTGTCATAATACTTAGCGCAATAGCAATCATAGTGATAAGGCCTGTGGCAGAACGCAGGGTATTGAAGCGACGTTCGTCAATCTGCAGTTTTACGTTCTGGCGCTCATACTCATTCCAAATCTCCTGCAAGGAACGGATATCGGCTTCAGGAGGGATAAGGGCATCCACGGCCTCCCAGTCAAGAGGGAACTTTTCTTCGCCTAATTCTATCAGATCTTGGCGCGTGATGGCTTTTGTCTCCACGGCCAGACCATTCACGTAGGTAAAGTTGTTGATGTCTAAATTCTTCAGGCGGATATTGCCATCAGAGAGTTCCAGACGGCAATGCTGTTGGAGAACACTTGGGGGAACACTGTTGGCCTCACCGTATGTGCCAGCCTTGCCATCACAAGAAAGCAACAACTTCCCTGTGGCAGCATCCCTACCTATTATTATAATAGCAGTCTGATTCATACCTTAGTTAGTAGTATAATATCCTTCATCTTCTTGAGCGCATCTTTTGAGATGTTCACCTGGAAGGCAAAGTGATCATAGTCAGACAAAATAAGTTGTTGTTTCAGGACGTTGATCTGGTAGATGTAGTTCATGTTAATGATAAACCGTCTGCCTATGCGCATGAACTGTTTGGCATCCTCGCCGAGTTGAGCAGCCAAAGCCTCTTCCATTTCTCCCAAGTTCATGCAGACGGCTGCACGCAACTTGTTAACCATCATGATATTCGTGTAGTTGCCATCGGCCTCGAAATAGACAATTTTCTCGACGCCTATCCGCAACAGTTCATCTCGCGAATTGAAGAATAGTAGTTTCGTTTCCATCCTTTACGTCCTATTATTGGTAAGTAGTAACACGCTCAACCCATCCGGGCTTTTCCATGTCAATTGCAAAATTAAGAAAAAATCCAGAACTTTGCAAGTTTTTACAGGAGAAATTTATGAAAATGAGTTTGGCAAGCTTTGCGAAAGAAGGAATAGTAAGGAACATAAGGGGGTGGAGGGAGGTGAAAAAAGTCCAAAAATGTTTGGTGGATCAGGAATATCCTTTTACCTTTGCAGCAGAAACTAAACATTTGAGGAAGATGAAGAGATTACTATCTACTATCCTGCTGTTGGGAGCGGTGATGACGGCAGGGGCGACAGAGGTACCGCAAGTGACCAACATCCTGGGACGGCAGACCACGAGCCTCAACGGTGCATGGCACTATATCGTGGATGTGCAGGAGGAGGGCTACTACGACTATCGCATGAATCCCTACGACTGGGGATTCTTCCGCAATGCCAAGCCCCAGAAGCCTGAGGATCTGATCGAGTACGACTTCGACAAGGCGGAAACCATGCAGGTGCCAGGCGACTGGAACACGCAGGACGAGCGGTTGTTCTTCTACGAGGGCACGGTGTGGCTGAAGAAGAGTTTTGACTTCCACCCTCAGGAGGGGCGCAGGACGCTACTCTACTTTGGAGCCGTAAACTATGATGCCCACGTGTATGTGAACGGCAAGAAGGCAGGACACCACATCGGTGGCTTTACACCGTTCAACTTCGACGTGACGGACCTGCTGAAAGATGGCGAGAACTTTGTGATCGTAAAGGTGGATAACAAGCGGCATGCGGAGGATGTGCCCACACAGATCTTCGACTGGTGGAACTACGGGGGTATCACACGGGATGTGAGGCTCGTCAGTGTGACTCCAATATACGTGGAGAGTTATAAGTTAAGGCTGGGGGCTTCGACAGGCTCAGGCACCGCAAAGCCTTCGAAAGGCTCAGGCACCATTTGTTTCTCTGCAAAGTTGAACAAGGCGGAGGCTGGACAGACGATCACCCTGCGCATCCCCGAACTGAAGATCAACCAACAAGTGACGACAGGCGAGGACGGTACGGCCAGCATCACACTGAAGGCAAAGCCCAAGTTATGGTCGCCAGAGAACCCCCAATTATATCGGGTGGAGATCCAGCAGGGCGAGGAGACCATCACGGACGAGATCGGTTTCCGCACCATCGAGACGCGTGGCAAGCAGATTCTGCTCAACGGCCAACCCATCTTCCTAAAGGGCATCAGCATCCACGAGGAGAAAGCCAACGGCGGGGGACGCGCGAACTCCACAGAGGATGCCCATACGCTGTTGAGTTGGGCCAAGGAACTGGGCTGCAATTTCGTGCGTCTGGCCCACTATCCGCACAATGAGTATGCCGTGCGCGAGGCTGAGCGCATGGGGATGCTCGTATGGTCGGAGATCCCCTGCTACTGGACCATCGCCTGGACGAATCCCAAGACCTACGCCAATGCGGAACGACAGTTGACGGACATGATCCTTCGCGACCAGAACCGTGCGAACGTGATTATCTGGAGCATCGCCAACGAGACGCCCCACTCTGCCCAGCGCGACGCTTTCCTGAGTCGGCTGGCGAAACGCGCAAGGGAACTCGACGACAGCCGTTTGATATCGATGGCGATGGAGGTAACAAGTGCCTCGAACTTCCACAACAAACTACAGGACAATATGAACGCGTATGTGGATGTGGTGAGTTTCAACCAGTATATCGGCTGGTATCGCGACGTGAACGATGCAGCGAAGATGACGTGGGAGATTCCCTACGACAAACCCGTGATCGTGAGTGAGTTTGGCGGTGGTGCGAAGTACGGTCTGCACGGTGAAAAGAACCAGCGCTGGACGGAGGAGTTCCAGGAGAATCTTTATAAGGAGAATACGGCCATGCTCGACAAAATCGAGGGTCTGGCAGGTACGACGCCCTGGATCCTGAAGGATTTCCGTTCGCCACGCCGTGTGCTGACGGGCATCCAGGACTACTATAACCGCAAGGGTCTCTTCAGCGAAAAAGGCGAGAAGAAAAAAGCGTTCTACGTGCTACGAGATTGGTACGCCACGAAGTAACAGGTTCCAGCCATCGAGACTGACCGTTTGCGGCTCTTGTGAGAGATCGCAGGTAATCTGCAATTCGCCACATGGCGGAATGCTGACATAGTTGTCGCTCCAGAAGGCGGGAACGATGAGGTTGCCAGCAGCATCCTTGGCTGAGAGACGGATGAAGAAAGCCACACAGTCGGAGGCGTTCTCTAAGGTCAGCGTCAAACGACCATCCTTGTATTCCTTCGCCTTGATCTGTACATCGGCCTTTGGCAGTTGTGCTAATGACTGATACTGGGCAAAGCGCGTGAACTCGGTCTTGTACCAGTCGGAGGTGCTCCAGTCGTATTCGTCGGCCACAGACGAGAGGGCGTATTCGTTGCGGGCCACTACATGGCCCTGACAGTCCTTCAGCGTGAGGAAGAGGAACGACACACCCTCTGCAGAGGGGATATCGAAGGTCTTTACGGAGGAATAAGGAGCCACATTGACGGGTTGCGTGCGCTCAGCGATGAGTTTGCCATCGAGACCGTAGAGGCTCATCGAAGCCTGCAACTGACGGGTATCCAACAACTCGTTGACGGCATAGACGGTACGCTTGGCGTAGTCGAGCACCAACTGCAAGGGGGCGTTACCCTTCTTCACAGAGTAATACGAGGCATTAGGCACAAAGTAGTAGTCGTAGAGTTGCCAGTAGAGACCGGGACGGGCGGAGTTGAGCATCCACTGTACGATACCCGTGGCACGAGGCACGTTGCAACGGAACGACTCAAACATGGCGCGCGTGCCGTCGTAGTTCACGAGGTCGGCCTTATGCAGGAAATCCTCAAGACCAGTAGGTTCGCCATAACGCCCCTTGATCACCTGCTGAAGACGGTCGAGGTTATTCATGGCCGTGGCAGAGACGGTGCAGTGATAGTACCACACATCGTTGAGCGGCCAGAGATTCTTGCCAATCATCTTCTCCAACGACTCACGCACAGGGATCTGGGCACCAATGCCCGTCTCCGTGTTAAAGCCGAAGGCACCACCAGGCGCCTGCTCCAGATACCAGTAGTTGGGCGCTACATAGTCGTAAGGCCCGGCCATCTTCATGCCCGAGAGACCAGACACCTCACTCTTCGTATTGGCGGCAGAAATGAGATGCGGACGGTTATCGGACTTCTTCAGGATGTCGATGTACTTACGCTCGAGATCGGGATGCGGCAGGAGGTCGCTACCCACAAACCAGGCGATGATGCTGGGATGACGACGCAACCAGCGTACCTGATCGCCAAACGAACGGCTGATGAGGGCGATATCCTCAGGACTGACGATGCCACCATATTTCTTGTCGATAGGTTTGCCTAAATACTCTGCCCACTCCCATTGACAACTCCAGCCCGTGAGTACCAGCAGACCATAGCGATCACAGAGGTCATAGATATTCTGAGAGGTACCCCAGATATTCTCGAAGCGGATGCAGTTGAGGTTCATGTCGCGCACATAGCGCACCTGCAGTTCGTTGGTCTCTGGCGTATCGCGCAGGAAGATATCGTCCGTCCATCCTGCACCACGGATAAGCACGGGTTTGCCATTGAGCATAAATGCACGGAAACCCTCAGAGGTGTAATAGTCCTTGATGTCGCGGATGCCAAAGGTGAGTTGTTCATCGTCGGAGACCGTTCCATCGATGACGAACTTCAGTGTCATGTCGTAGAGTTCTGGCTTACCCATGTTATGGCACCACCACAGACGGGGATTCTTCACATGGAGGGCCTCGAGATCACTGACACTGAAGTCGCGCACCTCTTTAGGAGCGAGGGTGACGGGCACAGAGAACTCACGGCCATCGAACTGACCTCGCACCTCACCCTTTACAGTCTGGTCGGTGAGATTACGGAGCGTAGCACGCACCGTGAGCCAAGCCTCATCGAGCGTCTTGAGATCGAGCTTCGACTCGACACTGCTCTCGCCAATGGCGACATCACCCGTACGAACGACGCGCACCTCACGGAAGATACCCATCGACTCGTCAAGGGGACGCGGATTCCAATCCACGAAACCGATGTTGGGCTCACCTGGCTGGGGACGGAACACCTCCACCTCTAATTTGTTCTTCGCCTTGGCGACAGCCGTGATGTCGAGCACATGCCTGCGGAACGAACCGCACAGCGTATCCTTCGAGGCCACCTGCGTGCCATTGACAAACACGTTGGCACTGTAGCAGATACCATCGAACACCAACAAGACATGTTCGGAGCTCTTGAGATCTTTCAACGCGAAATCCCGACGATACCACCATGAACAGTCGAAGGGCTTCGTGTCGTACTGCTTGTAGTTCAAGCCCTCGAGGATGCCCTTATAGAGACCATTCTGGGTGAGCGTACCCATCACGGTGGAAGGCACCTGGGCCTTGTACGATTTCTTGGTCTGAGAACTCTGCACTTTCCATCCATCGCTCAACACTTGCGTTTGCGCGTAACTAATGGATAATGGATAAATGATAATGGATAAACTTAGCAGAAGTTTTTGGGCTATTTTAATCATAATCTTTCAATCTTCAATGTTTAATGTTTACAACGCGGAAGCTCCCAGCAGGGCTGCATCCTCAAGCGATGACGGGAGAATCTGAATACGTTTAACGGTCTCTGGATAGGGGAACTTGGCGAGTTGTTCCCACATGGCCTTTTCGAAATAAGAGAAAGCCGAGGCGATACCACCACCGATGATGATGGCGTCAGGATCGTAGGTGTAGAGCACCACCTGCATCAGGTCGCCCACATGCTGGCCAAACTCCTGCCATACGGCCAGGGCCTTAGGATCGCCATGACTGGCGAGTTCGCCAAACTCCTTGCCTGTGCGACCATGGAACTTCGTGAAGAAACCACTCGAACAGTAGTGCTCGTAGTCCATCGTGAGATACGGCAGGGCACCAATCTCACCTGCCCCCGTGTTACGGCCTCCATAGAGTTTGCCATCGATGATGATACCAGAGCCAATGCCCGTACCCATCGTGACACCTACCATGTTCTTGAAGGCCTTGCCCTCACCAAAGACACTCACGCCAAGGGTGAAGCAGTTAGAGTCGTTGTTGATACTGGCAGGGATGCCAAACTCCTTTTCGAGGATATCCTTGAGATGCACCTCCTGCCAGGATGGGATGTTGGCCACGTTATAGACGATGCCCTTCTCAGCATCGACCACGGAGGGCACACCCACACCAATACCCGTTACCTCTGGGTTCATCACCTCGCGGATCTGGTCCAACAACTGACCAGTCACCACGGCTTCCGCCTCCTTTGCAGGACAGGGTCTGATGACCCTTTTGCGGATCACGTCACCATCTACAAGCGCCACGCGCATGTTGGTTCCGCCTAAATCGATTCCTATTTTCATTGTTTTAAGACGAAAAAAGTTTTATGGTTAGTAAAATTCAACCACAAAAATACGAAAGTATTTACAATCGTCCGAGGAAAAGCAAAGAAATCTGCACCTATTTAATAATATTTTAATGATTTCAAGGATAATGAGCCTAATTTCTTCGTATCTTTGCAGAGAATATGAACCATAAATTTACTACCCTATGCCTGATGGCAGGACTCAGTCTGGCCATCATGGCGCAAACATCGAGAACCGAGCTGCGTGCTCATTTGGACCTGGCGAGCGGTAATTACTGTAATTATCCCAACCCCACGGGTCATGTGACACCCGCCCCTGACGGGTATGAACCATTTTACGTAAGTCACTACGGCCGTCACGGTGCCCGCTATATGACGGACAACGATGCCTACAAGTACACCATCGCCAAGTTAGACACGGCGAAGACGTTAGGACTATTGACACCATACGGTGAGGACGTGCTCCAAAGACTGAACATCGCCTATGAGGATGCCAAGATGCGGGCTGGTGATCTGACGCCGTTGGGAGGTCGTCAGCACAGGGCCATCGCCCATCGCCTGTGCGTAAACTATCCCTCGCTGATGAGTCAGCCCATCAGTGTCAAGGCTAATTCTTCCACCGTCAGAAGATGTATGATCTCGATGGCCAACTTCTGCCAGGAACTGTTGATCATGAACCCCAAACTGGAGATCAAGATGGATGCCAGCGAGCACGATATGTATTACATCATCCCCAATGACAGCATTGAGATTCCCAAGTCAGAGACGGATGGGCCTCTGTACGAGAAACTCGACAAGTTCCGTCATGAGATGCTCAACGGGCGCCATCAGTTCGAGATACTGTTTACCAATCCTGAGCGCGCAGGGGAGTTTACAGATCACTACAAATTCACTAACGCCCTATGGAACATCGCAGCCGATATGGACTGTCTGCCAGAGTTGAAACTCAGTTTCAAGGATCTGTTCACGGACGATGAGTATATCGACGGCTTCAGGGCCTATAACGCCAGTTGGTGCCTGTGGGAGGGTCTGATGCCTGGTTCGCAGCACAACTACTATGCCATCTATCCGCTGCTGAGGAACATCCTCGACGAAGCCGAACAGATGGTGGCCTCAGGCAAGAGCGGTGTTCGTCTGCGCTTCGGCCACGACAGTGTGGTGCTGCCCTTCTCATTTATCCTTGGTGTAAAAGAGGCTATTGGCGGTACGGATGATATGGAGGACCTGCATAACCATTTCTCTATCTTCCGTCTGATTCCGATGGCGGGCAATGTCCAGATGATCTTCTTCCGCAAGTCGGGCTCTGACGATGTGCTCGTAAAGTTCCTGATGAACGAGAACGAGACCTCCGTTCCCATCGCTACGGACTGCTACCCCTTCTACCACTGGAAGGATGTGGATGCTTACTATCGCAACATGCTGAAAGATGCTCATATCACGTACAAAACAGTCATTGTAAAAGAAGAAGATGATGAAGATGATTAACAGAAGACACTTGATAATATTATCCATTATCCTTTGTCCATTATCCATTAGCGTAGCGTTCGCCCAGACCTCGAAGAAAGAAATCTTCGGAGATATCTACCGTACGGGTTCAAACTATTTCGCCTATCCAGGTCCGAAAGCCAAGGCACTTACCAAGGCACCAGAGGGTTACGTACCTTTTTATATTAGTCACTACGGACGGCATGGCTCGCGCTATATGTCGAACAACGAGTATTACGTGACGGCGATCAACAAACTCGATACCGCCCAGCAGATGGGAATCCTCTCTGACTTGGGTAAGGAGGTTTTAGGTAAACTGCGTATCGGTTATGCCGATGCCTGGAATCGCGATGGTGATCTCTCGAAACTCGGTGCCAAACAGCATCACGACATCGCCCATCGTATGTATGAGCGGTTCCCGGAACTCTTGTCACAACACCTGAGGATCGATGCGAAGTCATCTACCTCAAGACGCGTGATGCTGAGTATGTTTAACTTCTGTCAGGAGTTGCAGAGTCTGAATCCAGCCCTCGAGATTACGATGGATGCCAGCAAACACGACTTCCGCTATGTGGTAGAGGATCTTACTATCCAACCTCCTGTCACGCCAGAAAGTAAGGCCTACGAAAAGGAGCGTTCCGCCATCTTCGAGGGTGCGCACAACCCCACCCGTCTGATGGCATCGCTCTTTACTGATATGCAGAAGGCAGAGACGTTTGTGAACGGTCGTGACTTGATGGAAGCCCTCTACAACGTGGCTGAGGATTTGCAAAACATACCTGAACTCGGCATCGAACTGATCGACGTCTTCACCAAGGACGAACTGTTTAACATGTGGCAAGGCTACAACGCTGGTTGGTTGTTGAACACGGGTCTCGTACCTGGCTCTACTCCGTATTACCTGCAACAGAAAGAAGTGCTCGACAGCATCGTCTCTACAGCAGACAAGGTGATCCTTGCAGGTGTGCCTACAGCCACACTCCGTTTCAGTCACGACAGTAGTGTGCTCCCCCTCACCTATCTCTTAGGACTCAAGGAAGCCGTGGGCGCTTCGACGGATATCAAGAACCTCTATAAATCCTGCTCCATCGACAAGATCATCCCTATGGCAGCGAATATCCAGATCATCTTCTATCGGAAGGATGGCTCGGAGGATATCCTCGTGAAGTTCCTGCTCAACGAGAACGAGACCAGTGTGCCAGCCCTTAAACCAGCCAGTGGTCCCTACTATCACTGGAAGGACGTCAGGGCATATTTGACACGAAAATAGTACTTTTTCTTTCAAATTATTAAAAAAATCGGCAAAAAGTTTGCACAGAATAAGAAATATGTATAACTTTGCAGCCGAATCGATAGAAAACGATATGAAGAGTATGAACAACATCTGGTGGTGGCGCTCTCGAGATTAATCCAGTCGCGAGGCTCACAGCCGTATGTATATCTATCATGGCCCGTCGCGACGCGACGGGCCATTTTTCGTTGAAAAGTGAAAAGTAAAAAAGATATGAAGGATTCGATTAAGAGAAAGTGCAAGGAAAGTTATTTTGTAGATGAAAGAGGATTTTACGGAGAGTTCGGAGGCGCTTACGTGCCAGAGATTCTCTACAAGTGCGTACACGACCTGCAGGAGGCCTATCTGCCGATTATCGAGAGTGCAGAGTTCAAGGCCGAATACCATGCCTTGTTGAAGGACTATGTGGGTCGTCCGTCGCCCCTCTATTTCGCCAAACGCATGAGTGAGCAGTACGGTTGTCAGTTGTATCTGAAGCGTGAGGATCTGAACCACACGGGTGCCCACAAGATCAACAACACCATCGGACAGATCCTGTTGGCAAAGAAGATGGGTAAGACACGTATCATCGCTGAGACAGGAGCGGGACAACATGGTGTGGCCACGGCTACAGTCTGTGCCCTGATGAACATGAAGTGTGAGGTTTTCATGGGTGCCACGGACGTAGAGCGTCAGCACACCAACGTGGAGCGCATGAAGATGTTGGGGGCCGAAGTGCATCCCGTCCGCACAGGTAACATGACGCTGAGCGACGCCTGTTCTGAGGCCATCCGCGACTGGTGCTGTCATCCTGCAGATACCTTCTATATCGTAGGTTCGACGATGGGACCTCACCCCTACCCTGATCTGGTGGCCCGTATGCAGAGCGTGATCTCCGAGGAGATCAAATGGCAACTCGAGGAAAAGATTGGCCGCGACTATCCTGACTATCTCATCGCCTGTATCGGTGGTGGTTCGAATGCCGCTGGCACCATCTACCACTATGTGGATGACGAGCGCGTGAAGATCGTACTGGCAGAGGCAGGTGGACACGGTTGGGAAACGGACTATACCGCTGCTACCATCCACAAAGGTTCGACGGGTATCCTGCATGGTGCCAAGATGCTGGTGATGCAGAATGAGGACGGACAGATCCAGGAGGCCTTCACCATCTCGGCTGGTCTCGATTACCCTGGTGTGGGGCCCATGCACTGTAACATGGCGAAGAAAGGTCGTACGCAGGTGCTCTCCATCAACGACGATGAGGCTATCTATGGTGGTTACGAACTGACACGTATGGAGGGTATCATCCCTGCCATTGAGAGTGCCCACGCCATCGCAGCCCTGAAGAAACTCACCTTCAAGCCCGATGATGTGGTGGTGCTCACCGTCAGCGGACGTGGTGACAAGGACGTAGAGACCTATCTGAAGAACAAACAAATGGCTAAAGAATATGGAAACTTTTAAATATACCACATCATCGAAGACGATCCTCGCGGATCTCTACACCCCTGTTGGTGTGTATATGCGTCTGAGGGATATCTATCCGCAGAGTGCACTGATGGAGAGTTCGGACTATCACGAGAAGGACAACTCCCGTTCGTTTATCGGCATCAACCCCATCGCCAGTGTCGCCATCGGACATGGTGAGGCGACGGTCACCTTCCCCAATGGCCAGACGGAGTGCCACGAGGTAAACAAGGCATACCGTTCTGACAAGGCCATCCACGCCCTGATAGACTGTATCCAGGTGGAGGGCGACTTCAAGGAGTTCTGTGGTCTCTACGGCTATACCTCGTTTAATGCCGTACGCTACTTCGAGGACATTGCCGTGAAAGACGAGACACAGGAGCGCAACGACGCCCCCGACATGCTCTATATCTTATATAAAGATGTGATCGTGTTCGACCATTTCAACAACACGCTGACCATCGTGACATTAGGTGACGAGACGGAACTCGACACCATCTACAAGCAGATGAACAAGGCCAATGTGAAGGCCTACGACTTCCACCCCGTGGGTGAGACGACCAGTCCGCTCACAGACGAGGAGCACAAGGCGAATATCCGCAAGGGCATCAAGCACTGTCTGCGTGGTGATGTGTTCCAGATCGTGCTTTCCAGACGTTTCATCCAGAAATACGAGGGCGATGACTTCAAGCTCTATCGTGCCCTACGTAGCATCAACCCAAGCCCGTACCTCTTCTATTTCGACTTTGGTGGTTTCCGTATCTTCGGATCGTCGCCTGAGACGCACTGCCGTATTGAGGGCAGAAAAGCGTATATCGACCCCATCGCAGGTACTACGAAACGTACAGGTGATGCTGAGGCAGACCGTCAGGGAGCAGAGTATCTGAGGAATGATCCCAAGGAGAATGCTGAGCACGTGATGCTGGTAGATCTTGCCCGTAACGACCTGAGCCGCAACTGTCATGGAGTGAAGGTGGACTTCTATAAAGACCTGCAATATTACTCGCATGTGATCCATCTCGTAAGCCGTGTATCTGGCGAACTCGATGAGGGTGCTGATCCCATCAAGGCATTTATCGACACCTTCCCTGCTGGTACGCTCTCTGGTGCTCCCAAGGTACGTGCCATGCAACTCATCTCTGAGTACGAGCCCCATAACCGTGGTGCCTACGGTGGTTGTATAGGTTATATAGGTCTCAACGGTTCTTTGAACCAGGCCATCACCATCCGTACCTTTGTATCGCGTAACGGCGAACTCTGGTTTCAGGCTGGTGGCGGTATCGTGGCCAAGAGCAACGAGGAATACGAGTTGCAGGAAGTGAACAATAAACTCGGTGCGCTGCGTCGCGCCATATTAATGGCTGAAAAGATGTAAGGTTATGAAGATAGTCATTATAGATAACTACGACTCGTTTACGTATAATCTGAGTCATTTGGTAAAGGAATTGGGCGCAGAGGTGACGGTCTATCGTAACGACCAGTTCGAACTGTCGCAACTCGAGGAGTTCAGTAAGATCATCCTGAGTCCCGGTCCTGGTATTCCCTCTGAGGCAGGATTGCTGCTCGATGTCATCCGCACCTACGCTGGCAAGAAACCTATCTTGGGTGTCTGCTTAGGTCATCAGGCCATCGGCGAGGTGTTTGGTGGCAAGTTAGAGAACCTCAGTGATGTCTTCCATGGTGTCGCTACGGAGGGTACGCAGTTTGGCAACGACGAGATCTTCTCTGGTCTGCCCCGTCGTATCACCATGGGACGCTACCACTCATGGGTGGTGTCGAAGGAGAACTTCCCCGACTGTTTAGAGATCACCGCTGAGAGTGACGAAGGACAGATCATGGCCCTCAAGCACAAGACACTCAACATCCGTGGCATCCAGTTCCACCCAGAGAGCGTGCTTACTCCCGATGGTCGCAAGATGCTCCAGAACTGGCTCTTCCTTTAATTTTCAATTATCCATTGTCAATTATCAATTAAAATAAGTATGGCACAGACAATGAAAGACATCCTGAACAGGATGCTGAACCACGAGGAACTGTCTCGTGAAGAAATGAAGAATATTCTGATTGGTATCACTCAGAGTGAGTATCCCACGGAGCAGATCACCGCCCTGCTCACGGCCTTGCAGATGCGTGGTGTGACGGTAGATGAACTCCTTGGTTTCCGTGATGGTATCTTGGAGACGGGTGTTCCTGCCATCCTGAATGCAGACCGTTATATTGATGTCGTTGGTACTGGTGGCGACCGTAAGAACACCTTTAATATCTCTACCACCTCGTGTTTCGTCATCGCAGGTGCTGGTTATAAGGTGGCCAAGCATGGCAACTATGCTGCCACCTCTGTATCTGGTGCCTCTAACGTCATCGTCCACCACGGCATCAAGTTTACGGACGATCTCGACAAACTGAACCGCTCGCTCGACGAGGCAGGTATCGTGTATCTCCATGCCCAACTTTTCGCCAAGGCCATGAAGTTCGTGGGTCCGATCCGTAAGGCTTTGCAGTTCCCCACCATCTTCAACCTCTTAGGTCCGTTGGTGAACCCCTCACAGCCCAAGTGCCAGTTGCTCGGTGTGGCCAACCTCGACCAGATGCGCCTCTACCATCAGGTGTATCAGAAGATCGGCATCGACTACGGTATCGTGAACTCCATCGACGGCTACGACGAGATCTCGCTGACGGGTGACTTCAAGGTGACTACCAAGAACTACGAGCGTATCTTCAAGCCCCAGGATCTCGGTTTCGAGATTGCCAGGCCAGAGGAACTCGTGGGTGGTGCCACAGAGGAAGAGGCTGCACAGATCTTCGACAGCGTGCTCGAGAACCGTGCCTTGCCCGCCCAGAAGAATATCGTACTGGCCAATGCCGCCTTTGGCATCCAGGTACTCGAGAAGGGTGAGAAGACCATCGAGGAGTGTATCGCCATTGCCCGCGAGAGTATCGACAGTGGTAAGGCTCTGGCTACCTTCAAGAAATTCGTAGAACTGAACAGTTAAACCATTATGGCAGATATATTAGAAAAGATTGTCGCCTACAAAAAACTGGAGGTGGAACGTTACAAGAAGGAACTCTCGTACGAACTTATTCGGAGTCGCGTCGAGGCCTTCGACAAAGGCCGCACAGAGTCCATGAAGGCGGCACTCATTGGTTCTAGCACGGGCATCATCGCTGAGTTCAAGCGGAAGTCACCGTCTAAAGGATGGATCAACAAAGAGGCGTCACCCAGTATCGTTCCCAAGAGTTATCAGGAGCATGGTGCCGCCGCCCTGAGCATCCTCACGGATACGCATTTCTTCGGAGGAAGTGGTGTCTATATCAGGAATGCCCGACTGTCGAAGGTCAACATCCCCATCCTGTATAAGAACTTCATCATCGACGACTACCAGATCTATCAGGCCCGTCTCGCTGGCGCCTCTGCTATACTGCTGATTGCTGCCTGTCTGACCAAGGAACAGTGCAGTGACTATATTGCCAAGGCCCATGAGATCGGGCTGGAAGTGCTGTTGGAGATGCACACGGAGGCAGATACAGAGTATGCGGAACTGGGCCCGGACCTGTACGGTGTCAACAACCGTAACCTCGGCACCTTTGAGACGGATGTCAACAACTCTTTGCAGTTGCTCGCACGGCTGCCATACGATGGTATTAAGGTCAGCGAGAGTGGTATCTCCGATCCCTCCGTCGTCAAACAACTGAGGGACTACGGCTATCGTGGTTTCCTGATTGGCGAGAACTTCATGAAGGAACCTGATCCAGGACTGGCCCTTGCAAACTTCATTGCACAGATAGGATGATAAAGGTATGTGGCATGCGCGAGGCCGATAACATCCGCGAGATAGAGGCACTGGGGATAGACCTGATGGGGTTTATCTTCTGGCCCAAGTCCAAGCGCTATGTCGCTGAGCGGCCTCAGTATCTGCCAACGAAGGTCAAGAAGGTGGGCGTGTTTGTGGATGCCTCCCTCGAGGATATCCGCCAACATATCCAGGACTATCAGTTGGACATCATCCAACTGCATGGCCATGAGACACCTGAGTTTATTGCCCAATTATCAATTATCAATTTTCAATTTTCAATAATCAAAGCCTTCAACATCGCCACAGCGGAAGACCTCGCACAGACCAAACCCTACGAGGGCATCGTGGATTATTTCCTCTTCGATACTAAGGCCCAGTTGCCAGGGGGCAGTGGTGAACAGTTCGACTGGAGTGTCCTCTCCCACTACGAGGGAACCACGCCCTTCCTGCTCAGTGGAGGTATCGGACCTGACGATGCAGAGCGTATCAAGTCGTTCCATCACCCACGCTGCATAGGCATTGATCTCAACTCCCGTTTTGAGATCGCACCAGGCCTCAAAGATGTCAATCAACTCAAAGATTTCATATCTAATCTTTAATGTTTAATGTTTAATCTTTAATCTTTAATGTTTAATGTTTAATGTAGTATGAACAAGATTAATCAGTTATTCGCAAACAATAAAGACAAGAAACTCTTGTCGCTCTATTTCTGTGCTGGTTGTCCGACGCTCGAAGGCACAGGTGATGTCATCAAGACCATGGAGCGTCGTGGTATCGCTATGATCGAGGTAGGTATCCCCTTCAGTGATCCCTTGGCCGACGGTCCAGTCATCCAGAGTGCAGCCACCCAGGCCCTGAAGAACGGTATGAACCTCAAGACCCTCTTCGCCCAGTTAAAGGAAATTAAGGACGAGGTACAGATTCCCCTGGTGCTCATGGGTTATCTGAACCCCATCCTGCACTACGGCATCGAGGCTTTCTGTCAGAGTTGTATAGAGAGTGGTGTCAGTGGTATGATCATCCCTGACCTGCCCTTCAAGGACTATCAGGACATCGTGAAGCCCATCGCCGACAAGTACGACCTGCGCGTCATCATGCTCATCACACCAGAGACCAGCGAGGAGCGCATCCGTTTCATCGACGATAATACCGACGGTTTCATCTATATGGTATCGTCTGCCGCCATCACAGGTGCCCAGAAGAGTTTCGACGACGCCAAACAGGAGTATTTCCGTCGTATCAACGCGATGAACCTGCGCAATCCCCGTATGATCGGCTTTGGCATCAGCAACAAGCAGACCCTCGAAGCCGCCCAGAACAATGCCGCTGGCGCCATCATCGGCTCGAAGTTCGTTACCCTGCTCAACGAGAGTCAGAACGCTGACGAAGCCCTCGACAAACTCTTTGCTGCCCTTGAGCAATAAGAAAATAGCCACACGATAATGTGTGGCTATTTTCTTTTAGGAATATCTCTTAGAAATTCTTTCGGACGCCCTGCCACTCAGGGAATTTCATCTTCAGGTACTCGTCATCAAGGAAGAGGGCGGACTGTCCCACCTGACCTTTCAACTGCCAGTCGAGCCACTTCACCACGGCCTTGGCATAGTTGCCGCCATATTTCTCGTAATAGGTGCCACTGTGACCATCCTTGGAGTTCAGCATCACCACGGGGATGTTATCGGCAATGCGCTCGTAGTCCTTCTGGGCATTAGCATAGGCGATATCGCCAGGGCCACCGATCATGTAGAACATCGGGGTGTGCAGGTTCTTCAGATTCTCTTTCGTCGTACCCATCATCTCCATATCGCCGATACCAGAGTTCAGCATCACACAGGTCTTGATGCGGGGATCATAGGCCACGCCCAACACCTGGGCACCACCGCACGACTGTCCCATCGCTGCCACGTGGTCGAGATCCAAACAATGGTAGTATTCCGAGCCTGCAGTGGCATTCTGTTCTATCAGCCAGTCGAGCACCTCTAATAACATCTTGGGATAAGTTCTGAAGACAGGAGTCTCTGGCTGTTTCTTGGCCTTCTTGGCTTTCTTAGCGGCCTCTTCGCGCTGCTTGGCCTGCTGCTCGTCGCGCGCCTTCCGCTCCTCGGCAGTCATGGGCAGGATCTTCTCGCCATTGGCCATGACCACCTCACCCTTGGTCTCGGGATAGGCAGCCTTCAGTACACCTCGCCACTGTGCCATCACATCCTCCTCATCGTACGGGCCGATGGCTGCTGCCACATAACCGTAGGATGCCACCTCGCTCAACAGCAGGCGCATCTCCACATTATTATTAAAACAGGCACCGTTGGCATACATGATCACAGGCAGGGCACCCTTTTGGGCCACCACCTCCTTCAGGTTCTGGGGACGATACACCGTAAAGCCAGGGCAGGAGGCATCGCCCACCACTTCCGACTTGAACGGTCCCGTACCACCATCTTCCACTACTTGCCTTTGAGCTGTCTGGGCATTCGTCAGCCCCACACTTGCAGCGATCATCATCGCCATCATTAATACTTTCTTCATAATCATTTAAAGTTTTAGTTTTTATTACGTTTAAACCAAATCTTAAACACGGGGTCTTCCAGATAGACACTGTCCTTATCAAAATCTATCATCTCTTTGTCTTGGAGTGCAGTCTTGATGCGTGAAATGTTCGACTTGCTGCCAAGATTATAGCCTTCAAGTATGGCTCTGCTTCCAAAGTCGGAGGTCACGCCATCGCACAAAGCACGCAGGAAGTTCATCTGAAAACCTGTCAATCCCTTTAATTGCTCTTCAAAGAGGGCTGAGCATTGAGCCAACAGGGCATCTACGCCATGATTAAAATCCTCTTCCGTAACTATCTTCTCTGTTTCTGCCAATACATCCCAGGCCAGTTGCTGTACATACGAGGAGTTACCCTCTACTGTCTCACATATACGCAGGGCGAGTTCTTCAGAAATCTGTTTCCCCTGACTTTCAAACCTCGAACAGATAAACGGCACCCAGTCAGCTGTAGGAATCTTGTCAAGATACATCATCTCTCCAAACTGATAGAAAGGCATTTTACGATTCAGAAAAAGCCTGGTCATCACGTGCTTCTTACTGCCAAAAAGACAATACGACACGTTGCGCTGATGCTGCCATATCCCACGTAAACGCTTCTGAATGGTTAAGGAATCAGGCATCTCACCAATCTGCTGGAATTCATCGATACATACCACAACATGCACGCCCTGAGCCTGACCTATCACTTCGGGTAATTGCAGGATCTCTTCTGGCTCGTAGTTCTGTGGGGTGATACCTAACGACAATGAAAATTCAGACATAGGCTCTGGTGAAAAAGCGATTTTAGGTGTCAGCCTGACTAAGAATCGCTTGATATTCTCTACGACTTGTTCCGTCTTGGAGGCTGTCTGTTTCAACAACTCAGAAGCAAAACGGTTATAGAAATCATATTCACTCCGACAATCATAGATGTCGATAAACACCATCTTTATCTTCGGATCTGTGATTTCCTTCATGACCTTACGTACGATGGAGCTTTTGCCGATTCGACGAGGAGATACGAGGATGACATTAATGCCATTCTCAAAATCCATTTTTAATCGTTTGGTCTCTTTCACCCTATCTGTGAAGTTGTCTCCCTCTACAGACATACCATATACAAATGCCTTCTCCATATCACATATTTCTTTTCGGGTGCAAATATAAACAAAAAAATTGAAGTACACAAGTTTGTGGACCACAATTTTGTGTACCACTATAACTTTTGTGTCTTTTCCCCTTAATCCTTGTTGATTTTACACGATGGTGCCAGAAACTACTGTGCATGATGTCAAACCTGCTTTTGTTAAACATTTTCATTTTCATGTGATTGCTATAAAAAAATCAAAACAAAATATTAGTAAAAATGGCTCATCTATTCATAATTGCAGATAATTAACTATGATACAGATAATTACATTATGAATAGAGGCTTGCAGAAATTGTTCGTCTATTCATATATTTCAAAATTTTAGTGCCAATTTAAGCATAATATAGTGCTAATATGCTGAAAGTGAGGGTGTTTCAGAATCACACAAATCGTTGGTACAAACTGTTTCTACATTTGGTACAAACCGTTTTTCAGGCAGAAACGATGTGTACCAAATGTGGAAACAAAGCAGAAACAAATTGTTTTACCTAAAAAGGCATTATAGAAATGTCAATAAAAATGGTAATTTATGAATAGTTGACCTTCAAAATTTACCCTCTATTCATAGTCTATCTAATTGATTTACTGATATTTAATGCAAATTATGAATAGTTGAGCCACTTTTTGAAGAATTTGCAGGAAATTGATTTCTATAATATAAATACCTCAATGTTGAAGGTGGAAAGAAGATGTTGCAGTATCACATCCGTTAATCGCATCATACCTTACAACAAAGAACGTGGACGATTACTCATCCACATTCCATTTAACGAAGCCATAGCGTCAATCAACGTGTATGCTTTCTTCTTGCTTCGTCCGTCAATACTGTTATCACTATAGGTGAACCAATTGAGGAAAGCATTTGCTTTTGTACTGGGATGATTGTTGGCGATCGTTTCAACGCACTGATTGTCAAGAGCATCTGATGCACGTTTCTTTCCATCAGGTGCTTCAAATTTCAACTCGTGAGTGACGCTCACGAGTTGAATACCTTCTTTTTTGAATTTCTTTTTCAACCATCGCCAATAGTTTCCTGCCTTCACATAATCAGGCTCCTCATTAATGGCACGAATGACTGTTGCGTAAATTATTTAGGTATTAGTTGGTATTCTCATTATTTTTTCGTATCTTTGCAGAAGAATCATCTAAAACAATACGCAATATGGAAACTAAACCCAGACATCGCAGGATGAGACGGATTGTCTCTGTTCTTTTCGCTTTTCAATGGTTGATCCTCACGGCCTCAGCCCAGTCCCTACCCTATCAGGATGCGAAGTTGACGGCAGCAGAGCGCGCTGACGACCTGCTCGGCAGACTGACATTGGAGGAAAAGGTCAGTCTGATGATGGACACCTCGCCTGCCATCGAACGGCTTGGCATCCCACAGTTCCAGTGGTGGAACGAGGCCCTGCATGGCATCGGACGCAACGGCTACGCCACTGTGTTCCCCATCACGATGGGTATGGCGGCCTCGTGGGACGACGCCCTGTTGCACCGGGTGTTTACGGCCGTGAGCGACGAGGCCCGTGTGAAGGCGCAACAGGCCAAGCGCTCTGGCGACATCCAGCGCTACCAGAGCCTGTCGTTCTGGACACCTAACATCAACATCTTCCGTGATCCCCGTTGGGGACGCGGACAGGAGACCTACGGCGAGGATCCCTACCTGACCTCGAAGATGGGTCTGGCCGTGGTGCGCGGTCTGCAGGGTGTGGGCTATCAGGGCGAGGATCTGGGCATCAGTCCCTACAGGAAATTGCTCGCCTGTGCCAAGCATTTCGCCATACACAGCGGTCCTGAGTGGAACCGCCATGAGTTCAACGTGGAGAACCTGCCTGAGCGCGACCTCTGGGAGACCTACCTGCCAGCCTTCAAGGCACTGGTGCAGGAGGGTAAGGTGGCAGAGATCATGTGCGCCTACCAGCGCATCGACGGACAGCCCTGTTGTTCGCAGACACGCTACGAACAGCAGATCCTGCGCGACGAGTGGGGCTTCGACGGACTGATCACCTCAGACTGTGGCGCCATCCGCGACTTCCTGCCCAGATGGCACAACACGGCGAAGGATGCTGCCGAGGCTTCAGCCCTGGCCGTATTGGCTGGTACGGATGTGGAGTGCGGATCGGAATACAAGAATCTGCCTGAGGCCGTGAGGCGTGGCGATGTGAAGGAGGCGGACCTCGACAAGAGTCTGCGCCGTCTGCTCATCGCCCGTTTCGAGTTGGGTGACTTCGATGCTGACGACCTGAATCCCTGGACGAAGATCCCTGAGAGTGTGGTGGCCTCGGAGGCGCATAAGCAACTTGCCCTCGACATGGCCCGTAAGAGTATCGTCCTGCTGAAGAACGACGGTGCGCTGCCACTGGCCAAGACTGCGGCCGTCGCCGTACTTGGTGCCAATGCCGTGGATTCCGTGATGATGTGGGGCAACTATTCGGGCTATCCCACAAAGACCATCACCGCCTTAGAGGGTATCCAGCGTCTCGCCCCACAGGCACGCTATATCAACGGCTGCGGACTGACGCGCAACGAGGTGTTTGAGAGTCGTTTCGGAAACCTCAGGAATCCACGTGGTGAGAAGGGGCTGTTGGCCACCTATTATAACAACACGGAGATGGCGGGCGAGGCTGTCACAACGGTAAACATGACAGCACCCGTGATGCTGAGCAACGGTGGCAATACCGTCTTCGCCCCTGGCGTGAACCTAGAGAATATCTCTGCCCGCTTCGAAGGCACCTTCATCCCCTCGCAGGACGAGACGGTGATCTTCAAGATCGGGGCCGACGACAAGGTGAGACTGATCGTGGATGGTGACACCATCGTGAACTTCTGGAGCGTGCGCCAGCGCATCCAGAGCAGTCAGAAGGAGATGGCAGTGAAAGCCGGACAGGCCTATCGCATCGAGATCGACTACGTGCAGGAGGTTGGCTTCGCCGTGCTGGGGTTTGACATCCAGCACAAGGTGGCACCCACACAAGAGGAACTGCTCGCACAGATCGGCAACACGGAGACCGTGGTCTTCGTAGGTGGTATCTCTCCCAAACTGGAGGGTGAGGAGATGCGCGTGGATGAAGAGGGCTTCAAGGGCGGCGACCGTACCAGCATCGAACTGCCAAAGGCACAGCGCGAGACGCTCCAGATGCTCCACAAGGCAGGCAAGAAGGTGATCTTCGTGAACTGCTCAGGCTCAGCCATGGCACTCACACCAGAGTTGGAGTCGTGCGACGCCATCATCCAGGCATGGTATGGCGGGGAGAAAGGCGGACAGGCCTTGGCCGAGGTGCTCTTTGGCGAGTATAACCCCAGTGGGAAGTTGCCCATGACATTCTACAAGAGCACAGAGGAGTTGCCCGACTTCCTCGACTACACGATGAAGAACCGCACCTATCGCTACTATACGGGCGAGGCGCTGTTCCCCTTCGGCTATGGCATGAGTTATACGCGGTTCGAGATTGGCAAACCCACCTATAAAGATAATAAGGTACGCGTGAACGTGAAGAACATCGGATCGAAGGCTGGCCTCGAAACTGTGCAGGTGTATATCAGAAACATGGGCGACACAGAGGGTCCCCTAAAGAGCCTGAGAGCCTACCAGCAAGTAGCGCTGAATCCCGGTGAGGCCAAGACCGTCACCATCGACCTGACACGCAGCAGTTTCGAGGGTTGGGACGTGAAGACCAACACCATGCGCGTGGTGCCAGGGGAATATGAGTTGATGGTGGGAAATTCGAGCGCCGACAAAGACCTACAGAAAAAAGTGGTTGTTATCAAATAAAAAAATCGGGGCGTTTGCCCCGATTTTCATTTACTTCTTAGTCTCCTCCGCTTTGGGGGCTGGTGCCTTCTTAGCAGCAGGCTTCTTCTCAGCCTTCGGCTTGGCAGGTTTCTTCTCTGCCCCTTCCAACTTCTCCAGACGGGCTTTCAGACGGGTGATCTCCTTGTCCTTCATCTCGATCTCATCACCCTGGTTCTTGATGGTGGTGAGCAGACCTTCGAGTTCGTCATTGTCGATATCGAGCGGATAGAGGGCGTTCACCCTGTTGATGAAGTCACCGAGGATGTTCATGTAGTTCGTGAAGGCATCGAACGGGCCGCTGTAGATGCCACGATCCAATCCTACGTTAGAGGGTTTGGTGGTCATGAAGCGGAAGTTATTGGAAGCCTGCAGGTAGTCCCAGTCCTGATTGATACGCGGATCATTGGCGATACGCAGACGGTCGGCCACACTGTAGAGTTTGTTGAAGGCCTCACGCTGCATGGCGTTACCTAACCAACAACTGCAGTCGCGTTCCTCATCGACCCACGACAGTGTATCGGGCACGTCGAGATTGCCTACGCTCTTACAAGCCTTGCAGATCTCTGTCGGTGTAGAGAAGGTGATGCCCTTCTCCTTAGCACATCCAGGCAGTGCATGGATAAAGTCGAGGATATTACTGCTGAGCGGCTGGGCGATACCCAGGGCAGAGAGTTCCATGAATATATTGATGATCTGCTCCTCTTCAGGCAGACGGGCAATGCGATCGATATAGGCATCAGCAAAGAGGGGATAACCATCCCACTCGGAGTTGTTGAAGCGCAGCGAGATATCATCTGACAGTTCGATGTCGCGGAGCAACAATTTCAGGTTGGGTGCCTGGTTACAGTTATAGACATAGTGCGGTGACTTCCATCCGAGCACATGCTTGGCGCCCTCCGTCAGCATACCCTTGAAACCAAGGGCGGCAATCTGCGCACCGATGTCATCGCTGTAGATCAGCGAGGAGTTACGGGCCACGGTAGGTTTCTTGCCAAAGAGTTCCTCGATCTTGGCTGCCTGTTTCTTCACGTCGAGGGCGAAGGTCTCCTCATTGGCCAGTGACGACAGACCATGGCTGTAAGGCTCTGCAAGGAACTCCACACAACCAGTCTCGTTCATGGCCTGCAGTTTCTCGATCACCTGCGGAGCATGATACTCCAACTGTTCGATACCTGTGCCTGACAAGGAGAAGGCCACCTTGAAATACTTGCCGTTCTCGTTGATCATGTCGTGAAGCGTGTTCAGCGCAGGCATATACGAACGTTCGGCGATGTCGGTGATGCTACGCTCGTTCTCGTAGTCATCGTAGTAATAATGATCGGTACCGATATCGAAGAAACGGTAGCGCTTCAGATGAATAATCTGATGTATCTCGAAATATAAACAAATCGTTTTCATAATTATCAATTTTCAATTATCAATTTTCAATTAATTTACTGTTCCCAGCCGAGTGTGCGGCGATAGAGTGTGCGGATCCACGTGCCGACTTTCTCCCAGGTAATCTGATCCACCTCGCGCTTACCCTCCTCCTTGAGATACTGGAAGAGCGACTCGTTATGACAGATCGAATAGATGGCATCAGCCAGGGCGTGAATATCCCAGTAGTCAACCTTGATACAGTTGTCGAGGATCTCAGCACAGCCACTCTGCTTCGAGATGATCGAAGGCGTGCCGCACTGCATAGCCTCCAGCGGTGAAATACCGAAGGGCTCACTCACAGAAGGCATCACATATACATCAGATGCTTTCAGGCACTCATAGACCTGTTTGCCTCGCATGAAGCCCGGGAAGTGGAAACGATCGGCGATACCACGCTCGGCTGCGAGGTGGATCATCGCATCCATCATGTCACCAGAGCCTGCCATGCAGAAGCGGACGTTACGCGTACGGTGGAGTACCATCGTGGCGGCCTCCACGAAGTATTCAGGACCCTTCTGCATCGTGATACGGCCGAGGAAGGTGACGACCTTCTCCTTGCCGGTATGGTCAGGACGCGGGATAGCCTGATACTCGTCGGGCAATGGATAGACGGCGTTATGCACGGTGTAGCACTTACGCGGATCCTGATGATACTGGTGGATCACCGTCTGGCGCGTCAGTTCCGATACGCACATGATACAGTCGGCCCAGTCCATACCGTTCTTCTCAATCGAATACACGGTGGGGTTCACCTTACCACGGCTACGGTCGAAATCGGTAGCGTGGACATGGATGCACAGAGGCTTGCCACTCACCTGCTTGGCATGGATACCAGCGGGGAAAGTGAGCCAGTCGTGAGCATGGATGATATCGAACTCCTCCGTGCGGGCCACCTGTCCTGCGATAATCGAATAGTTATTGATCTCCTCGTGCAGGTTGCCAGGATAACCTCCGGCGAACTCCATCGCACCGAGATCGTTCACGTTCATATAGTTGAAGTCGGCATAGATATGCTCACGGAGTTTGAAATAGTAATCAGGATCCATGATATTACCCACGCGCTGCTTCACGTAGTCATAATCCACATCGCGATAAGCGATAGGCACAGCATTCATAGCCACGATGCGACAGGCATGCTGACTCTCATCACCAAAGGGATGAGGCAGGCAGAGCACGGTCTCTATATCTCCCTGGGCCTTCAGACCCTCGGAGATACCATAGTTAGCAGTGGCGAGTCCACCAAATACATGAGGAGGATACTCCCATCCAAACATTAATACTTTCATCGTCGTTCCTCCTTATTTTTGATATGAATACTTATCCATGAGTTTGAGCGTGCGCAGGATCTCTGCCACGTTCATGGCAAACGACATGGCACCACGGCCGTGGAACGGCGGGTTACCGTCGAAGAGTTCTGAGATGGTACCGATGGCATGGTAGTCCATCTCGTCCTCATAGCCCACCAACTGACGCTCGATGAAACTCAGGCGGCTACGCTTGTAGAGTTTCAGACAGGCCTCCATATAGAAACCACCAGGCCATGGCCAGGCCGTTCCCTGATGGTAGGCATAGTCGCGCTGGGTCTGTGGACCTACATAGATCGGGTTGTAACCTCCACTCTTCGGAGAGAGGGAGCGCAGTCCCTTAGGTGTAAGCAATTCACGGGTGCAGATATCCACCACACTCTTCATCTGCTGCTGGGACAGCGGTGAGTAGTCGAGGGCCACGGCAAAGATCATGTTCGGACGAACACTCCAGTCCATCATATTGCCATCGACATAGTCGAGCAGATAGCCATATTCGTTGACGAAGGTATCCACAAACGATGCCTTCACCTTGGCGGCGAGTTCCTCCAGATGGGCAGCAGCCTTCTCGTCCTTACGGTCAGCAGCCATCGAGGCACAGAACTTCAAGGCATTGTACCAAAGAGCATTGAACTCTACGATATAGCCAGAGCGCGGCACTACGGGACGACCGTTGGCCGTGGAGTTCATCCATGTGACGGCCTTGTCACGACCATTGGAATAAAGCAAGCCATTCTCATCAAGACGAAGATTCGGATGACCTCCCTTTTCAATATACTTAACGATATCATTCAACAGTTTGCCATACATGGCATAGCACTCATCCTTACCTGCATCCTTGGCATACTGTTGGATAGCCCAAACGGCCCACAGAGGTACATCGGGCTGCTCGATCTCATAGATCTTCACAGACAGGGGCTTCTCCTCCATGAACTCACGGAGGCCACGCTCCGCTGTTCTCATTACTAACTCAAAGTAGTCACGCTCACCAATGGCCAGTGTCAGTCCTGGCAAGGCGATGAACGTGTCGCGGGCACGGGCCTTGAACCAAGGATAACCTGCCAGCAGATAGCGCTCATCCTTCTTGTCAATTTTCTCCATCGTGCCACTGCGACGGTCGCGGAAATGGAACTGGTGGGCGGCAGTCACCAGACAGTGATAGAAATTATCACGAGGTACACGCTCGCCAACTTCCTCGTCGAAGAGTTTCTTCAGCGTCGAAGTCTTGATCTGAGAAGTAGAGGCTGAGAAGACAATACTCTCACCCTTCTTGATAGGCATCTCGAAATAGCCAGGTACGTAGAGGTCCTCGTTAGAGGCGTAACCACGCTCCTGCTCCTTAGGATACTCGATGCCACGATACCAGTCGGGCTGGAAGACAAACTCATTCTTTTTGGAGAACTGCATATAGAGGTCGGGATAGCCGGCATACATACATGTCTTGATACCATTATCTACTCCACTGTACTCACGGCTGGCCGTCGCGTTCTCATGCGTGAACTGACGAACGCTGCGGAAGGCCAGGAACGGACGGAAGCGTAAGGTAGTGGCAGAGTGGGCATCTTCCAATGTATAGCGGATCAGGATACGATCCTCATAATGCTGGAAGATCACTTCTTTCTTCAAAATGACACCACCTACGCGATACGTGGTAGTTGGCACTTTGGTGGCATCAAACTCACGGATGTACTTGTGTCCGTTAGGACTGAATGCGTTGCCCTGATACTTGTGGAGGCCGAGGTTGAATTCCGCTCCATGCTGGATGACCGTACAGTCGAGCGAGGACAAGAGCACATGGTTCTCATCATCGAGCTCAGGTACAGGCACTACCAGCAGACCATGGTACTTACGCGTGTTACAGTCCACCAGTGTGGAACTGCTGTAAGCACCAGAACGGTTGGTACGGAGGAATTCACGACGGAGACTCTCCTGCAGGTTAGTCATCACGGCTTTTTCTAATCGTAAATAGCTCATAGTTCCTGTCTAAAGGTATTTAATTATTGAAATATTAGTCTTTAATTCCCCAAAGGTAAGAATTTTTACGCAGTCTGCAAAGGAATTCCCGTTATTTAACAAATATTTAAGCAAAAACAACAGGCAAGCCGAGGGGCTTGTCTGAAGATTTAAGCAGGAATCAGGAAATTGATGACTTCCTGTTCGACGTTGATCTGATAGTGTCCGACAGGTGTTTTCATCAACCGTCCGTCGATACCTACCATGGCATGTTTGGCATAATCCACCTGCACCTCCTTCGTACGATAAGGGTGCACACTACGGTGGTTGAGGAAACGTCCTGTCACCAACAGCCATAATCCCTCTATCAGTTGTACTACCTCTGGATGATACACTACGCTGACATCGAGCATCCCGTTATAGGGTACGGCATTGGGCGTCTGTCCGTAGCCAGGGCCACTACCAATACAGACCGTCATCACCTTACGATCAATCACGTCGGAATTGATCCTGAGTTTCATCTTATACTCCATACGGTGGAAGAGCATCACGAAGAGTGACGAGATAAATGATAAGGTACGCGAGCCGAACAGACGGCGTGTCTGACGGCGCAGGTTCATGATGTCTGCCGTCATACCGATGTTGATGCAGTTCAGGAAATAACGATGACATTTCTCGCCTTTGGCATTCGAGTAGCGGATACAGCCGAGATCAACCTTGCGGATACGATGTTGGATAAGCCAATCGACAGTCTGTTCCAAATCATCCTCGTCTAAATCCCAGAAACGGGCGAAGTCGTTCATCACACCATTGGGAATGACGCCCAAGGCAATGCTCTCACGTACCTCTTTCTCTTCCATCATCAGACAGTTCACGGCATCGTTCAGGGCAGAATCGCCACCCACGATGATGATCGTCTTATAACCATTGGAGATCATCATCTTCATCAGGCGTTCCACACTGTCGCTGGTCTCACTCTGTACAAAGTCGTACTCCACATGACGGGCGTCGAGCACCTTCTGAATCTTCTCCCAGCGCTTGCGCTTATTTGAGATACCTGCTTTCGGGCAATACAGGATGCCCCACTTCGTCGAATCTATTGCCATAGTTGTATGATGTTTTTTATCTTTTCCTCCATAGGAAGGGTTGCTTCAAGCCAATTGATCTTAAACCCACGACGTTCCATACCACGGAACCATGTCATCTGACGCTTCGCGAACTGATGGATGGCGATCTCCAGACGCGTGAACATCTCGTCGTAGGAGAGTCTGCCCGTCAGATACTCTGTCACAAACTTATACTCCAGTCCGTAGTAAATGAGATCGTCAGCAGGGATGCCTTCGTCAAGGAGTTGCTTCACCTCTTCAACCATGCCCTCCTCCAGACGTGCCTTCAGACGGTGTGTAATCTTTTCGCGACGCAGTTCACGATCGATGTTGATGCCTATGATGACGCTCTCCACGGGTGGCAGTTCCCTTTTTGGCAGAGGATGCTCCAGAATGTAGGTCTCTATCTCGATGGCGCGTATGGCGCGCTGACAGGAATCAACATCCGTCGTGTTGTGCATATTGGAATGATTCCTGGCTTTCAGTTCCGTCAACATCTGTGTCAGTTCTGCCAGTGATTTACCTTCAAGGCGGTCGCGTAGTTCCTGGTTCTGTGGCACAGGCGAGAGTTTATAACCCTTTAAGACAGCTTCGATATAGAGCCCCGTACCCCCGCAGAGGATGGCCACTGCTCCCCTACCCTGAATAGCCTCATAGGCATCGAAGAAATCCTGCTGATACTCAAACAGGTTATACTTCGTACCTGGTTCACGGATGTCAATGAGATGATACGGGATCCTCACAGCGTGCCTGTCCCCCTGTGAGGTTTCAACGGTATAGTCGGCAAGGTCTTTCCCCGTTCCGATATCCATGCGGCGATAGACTTGTCGAGAATCCGCAGAGATAATCTCCCCACCGATCTCTGCCGCCAATCGTGCCGCCAAAGGTGTCTTCCCCGAGGCTGTCGGCCCTAATATCGTGATCATCTTTTGCATCTCGTCGGCAAAGATAAATAAAAAAAGCCGTCCGACAAAATCGAACGGCCATTTTTTATGTATCTGTCTGATATTATTTCAACTCAGCGAGGTACTTAATGGTGCGAACCATCTGAGAAGTGTAAGAGTTCTCATTGTCGTACCAAGCAACAACCTGAACGAGAGAGTTGCCATCACCGATCTTAGAAACCATGGTCTGGTTAGCGTCGAACAGTGAACCGAACTTCATACCGATGATGTCGCTAGAAACCAGCTTCTCCTCAGTGTAACCGAAGCTCTCGTTGGTAGCAGCCTTCATGGCAGCGTTGATACCCTCAACAGTTACCTCACCCTTCACAACAGCGTGCAGGATAGTGGTAGAACCTGTAGGAGTCGGAACGCGCTGAGCAGCACCGATCAGCTTACCGTTCAGCTCGGGGATAACGAGACCGATAGCCTTAGCAGCACCAGTTGAGTTAGGAACGATGTTCTGAGCACCTGCACGAGCGCGCTGAACATCACCCTTGCGCTGAGGACCGTCGAGAATCATCTGATCGCCAGTGTAAGCGTGAACAGTTGTCATGATACCGCTCTGGATGGGAGCGAAATCGTTCAGAGCCTTGGTCATAGGAGCCAGACAGTTTGTGGTGCAAGAAGCAGCTGAGATAACAGTGTCAGCAGGAGTCAGAGTCTTGTGGTTCACATTGTAAACGATGGTGGGCAGATCGTTACCAGCAGGAGCAGAGATAACAACCTTCTTGGCACCAGCGGTCAGGTGAGCAGAAGCCTTCTCCTTAGAAGTATAGAAACCTGTGCACTCCAGAACTACGTCAACGTCCAGCTTACCCCAAGGCAGCTCAGCAGCGTTAGGAATAGCATAGATAGTAATCTTCTTACCATCAACAACGATGAAGTCCTCACCAGCCTCAACAGTGTGCTTGTTCTCACCGAACTTGCCACAGAAACCACCCTGAGCGGTGTCATACTTCAACAGGTGAGCCAGCATCTTGGGGCTGGTCAAGTCGTTGATAGCTACTACTTCATAACCTTCAGCCTCGAACATCTGACGGAAAGCGAGGCGACCGATACGGCCGAAACCGTTAATTGCTACTTTTGTCATTTTACTTAAAAATTAAATGGGTTTATACCTAATTTACTAACTTTTTTGCGTATTATTGGAAGTTTTTTCCTTTTTCGGATGCAAAGTTACAAAAAATTTCCTATATTTGCACAAGATTTCTGTCTTAATAAAGATTAAACATAACGAATAAGGCTTTAAAGGATAGAATATAGGATATGTCAATTCGGAGTTTGCAAAACGAAGATTACAATTCAAACATGATACATTAACATTAAAACTTTTAGATTATGGGATTTATTAAAGAATTCAAGGAGTTTGCCGTGAAGGGCAACGTAATGGACATGGCTGTTGGTGTAATCATCGGCGGTGCATTTGGTAAAATTGTCAGTTCTCTCGTGGATGACATCCTGATGCCACTTATCGGCAAGGCAACAGGTGGTGTCAGTTTCACCGACCTCTTCGTCAACCTCGGTGATGGCGAGTACAGTACTCTGGCAGCTGCCAAAGAAGCAGGCGCCGCTGTCTTCGCCTACGGTCAGTTCATCCAGAACATCATCGATTTCCTCATCATCGCTTTCTGTGTATTCCTGATGATAAAGGGAGTCAACAAACTGAAGAAAGAAGAGCCTGCAGAACCTGCTGCTCCTGCCGGACCTACCCAGGAAGAGTTGCTCGCAGAGATCCGTGATCTGCTGAAGAACAAGTAAGACATTCATTCTGCAAAAACAAAAATCTGCATCACCTCATCCTGATGCAGATTTTCTGTTTTTATATATCGCGCTCCACATAGGTGAACGTCGTATCACCAATAGTGAAATGCGTATTATGATAGAGCCAGATGCTTCGTCCTGGAGGTAATGGATTGTTACCTACCCTCACACCGCTCTCTACGGCCGTCAGACGGACGCCGCTACCGATCATCCGCAACTCAGCCTGAATAGGAGCCACCTGACTCTTGATATCCCACGACATCTGCAATGAGCAGTCGATAGACTTTCCGATAGTAACCACTTCATCGGGATTATTCATGAACCACTTAAAGAGGGCAACATCCATCTCCTTGACGGCTCCCTTGACATTCAGGAAGTAATGTTCCGACCGCGGGGCCATCTCCGCCACAGACACTGCGAGGCCGACAGCAAAGAAAATGCAACTGTAGAGAAGCAACACACGAATGTCAATCTGAGTAATATCAGTGAAGATAAACGACCACAAATACATTGACAGAACTCCCAGTGCCGTGGCCACAATAAACACATATTTCTTCAGTTTGATTCGAGTGCCCACAGTGGAGACAAAGACTACCATCATCGCAGTGAGTGCCCATGGAATCCAATCGATGAGGGCAGACAGGTATCCCACGATATTAAAAGCCAATGAGATCGTTCTGAAGGTCAAGAAGGCGAAATAGGAACCAACGCCCACGACGACGGCACGAAGGAGAATATCCAACAGTCGCTGCTTCATCTGCATCCTGCGCACCGCCATGATTGACAGAGCCATCGTCAGGAAGAAACCTATGAGCAGACCGAAAGCCGGGATGTAGTCCATATAATGCCCCTCACTATTGAACATGGCCAGATCGCCCATCAAACCAGCCCTAGTCTTTTCTTCCAACATCTTCGCCACAAACTGTTGGGTGCGCGCATCATACTCCGTCACATAGGCCATATAAACAAGCCATGTGAGGATGGCGGCCCCAATGGCCATGAGAATCCACTTCATATAGAAAGAGGCATTCTTCGTGTCGAAAAGGTTCTTATTATTATAATAATGTGTACCATCCTGACAGTGTCTGCCATACTCCGGACAATGATAGTCATTCTCATCCCAACAACTCTTGTGCATCACATGCTCACACTTTGCCACGATGGTGTCACCCTCCTTGAAACGGCCTTTACAGTAATAGCACGACTCCGTGATGAGCACCTTGCCCAAACTCATGTTACCAGGCACATACTTGAGTACGTATTTCCGTTCAAATAACTTGTATTGGATATAAGGTATCAGCAACTGGAACACCAGATAGACCAACAAGATGAACGACAAACCCGTTACGATACCCTGAATGAACATCCAGATGGTGTGGCTGCCATTGACAATTACCGGATTATAAGCACTGCCCAAGTATATACTCGTCATGGCAGAGCCTATCATCTCCTCGGTATCCTTGGCATATATCTCTATCCGCATCGTATGGGGATCACCACGATACACCTTACCGTCAGGATTCTCGAAGATGAACTCATTGGCCAGAATAATCTCACCGTCTTGAAGAATCAGACTGTTCTTCAAATCCGTCCAGTTGAACTTATCCAGATAGAGTCCGTTGGAATTCTTACAGACAACCTTCATGACACTCTTGGCCTCGACATCGTCCTGCCCTTCTGTCTGGGATTTGAAGAGAACAGAACTGATGGCAAGGCTGTCGTTGGTCAGCGTATCCTTCACCAATGTGCTCTGAAGTTCAAAATGCTGGGGATCAATGGGCGTGTCATTATCACCATAGACCTTCTCATCGGAGAACACCACCAGTCCCATCTTTTTGGCATCACCCCACACCCCTGTGCGGTCGGCCATTTCCCGTTTCTTCAGCATCAGAGAACGGTATAGATATTTATAGGTGTCGGGCTGGGACTTGAAATAGGTATCCATCACATAGTCCGAAGCCTCCATCGTCTCTGTCACATTCATGCCGTACATGAAAGCCACAAAAAGGTTGTCGTGGTCAAAGACCGTACGGATCTCACTGACGGCGGCACGTTCCTGATCGACAACAAACTGAGGCTGTGCCAAATCAACTAATACCAGTACCTTGATATGTTTCTTTGCCACTTCCTCTGCCTCGGAGTTTTTCACTTGTATAAGCACAGGTTTGCTCGTCGTATGATTCACACGACCGCCCACAGTTTCTGTTGCCTTGATAACGACCTGATTAGTATCTGTCAATGCATAGGGTCCCAAGTCTCGCAGAATACCTGTTTGGACAGTGAACTGCTTATATCCTGGTGTGAACTTGAGTCCAATCACTTTCATGGCATTTTCTGGCTGTTGCTTGTCTGAAACGGACTCTGTACTGAAGATGTCATCCAGATCGACATCTTCATCAGTCGCCCCGTCACAGCTGGTCAGACAGACAGCCAAAAGAGACATCCATAACAATCGAAACACCTTTATCATCATTGTTTTTACTTTCTTCTATCTATTTATATGGTAGGATAGGTATTGTCCTTCCCGTTATTATTCATTATATCACCAAACTTCTTCAAATTGGCCACCTTCTCACGGTAGGCTTTGAAGCGCGTCATCATACCATTCAGGAACAACAGGATGATCGCCACTGCAGCAACACCGAGCACATAGTCTTTAACCCTTTGTATAAACGGTTTGTATTCCAAAGCCTGCACCTTCTCTGAGACACTTTTCATAATAACGAACTGCTCGTCAAGGGTCTCCATGCGCTTTGATAATGAGGGGACAATCTCACAGGCCGCCTTCGCCTGATTATAGTTGGTCTGCAGATCCCCGAAGATCACCTGTTCCTTGGCCTTCACCTTTTCCAGCTTAGGTGTCAATTTCTCCGCCAACGACAATTTATATGCTTTCTTATAAAGCTGTTTATAGACGTTTACCTGACTCATAATGAACTCGTCGGCATTAGCGAAATTGGAGACGGCTTCCACTGCCTGTGTTTTAGCATCCAGCGTATCCTTTACCGTCTGTTTCAATTCCTCAATCCGGGCCACCATATTCATCAGGTCCTCGCTATTGGCTATATCCATCTGCTGTGCCTGATAATAGGTATTCCACTTGACATCCAGTTGGTTATATGTCAGGTTCAGGGTCTGCATCCGTTGTTCCATGGCAGTGATAATCGACTTGGAGACACCCATATCGCTGCTCACGGAAAGGTTAATCTTTCCAACGGCCAGCAATTGGTTGAACTCATCAGAGAATTGGGCAACGCGTGCCGCAATCTCCTGTTGCAACGCCTCAGCATCTGGTGACAGGGGCAGTGCTGCCTCCTGCCCCCTCGCTGTCCCTGCCAGACAGACGAAGAACATCATGAGTCCTATATGTCTAAGCCACTTCTTCATCTTACTGCTTACACGTGCTTTGGTAATATCGTTCGGCAGCACGGAAAGTGGCAATAGCCTGCCGCTGTTCCGCTGTACCACCATTACTCTTCCCGACGAGGGTATTCATCTCCTTGATTAAGGTCTCACATTGGTTCTCCAGATCGCGTCGCTCAACCGGATCAACACTCACGAGCCAACGCGAAACCAGTTTATCGATCTGTCTCGACTTCGATATCAGAACCGTGATACCTTCAGATGCGAGTCCACCGGAGCCTCCCAGTCCAAGTCCGTCTTCTGATTTGACAACGCACTTCATGGCACCAATTGAATCAACATAATTATTGTATTCATCCCATGCCATCTGGATATCCTGACAATCGCTCTGTCCGTCATGGTACTGGAACTGCGCCTGTAAGGTACTCTTGAGTTCCTTGAAAAGATTCAACGACTCTTCCGATCCCACAACACCACTCTTGTATTTATTCTTAAAGGAACGATAATTCTTGGAAATGCCGTCCAAAGCAGCCTTTGCAGCCGCGATATCTTCATCCAAACCGAAACAGGGATTCCGTATAATCGTGACCTGATACACCAAATCCAGATCACGTCCGAAAGGAATCTCGTAACGGTTATATTTCTTCTTCTCAATCTTCTCCATCAAGAATACATCGTGCAACCTGACTGTCACCTGAGTACGCTTGTTCTGGATATCAAATGTCTGGGCGATATAGTCGTTAACCATCTTGTAATCCTGCGGAGCTGGTTGCAAGCCTTCATAGTCAATCCAGCGCTTGAAATAGAATTCAGACCGTGGTTCGGGTACCGTCGCCCGGAACAATTTGGTTGCCTTGTACTTGTCCTTGGGATTATACTCAACCACGTATGGCAACTGTTCTGGTCTTAATGTACGGCCTTTGAACAGTGGTTTATAGTGCACATTATCCCAGAAGACGAACAACGAACGGTATGAGATCAAAGTCACTGTCAATGTATTCGTCTCTTCAGCAAAAACAAACTTAACCATCAGATCCATATCCTTACTGTCTTCCTTGAGGGAAATATGGTCAGTATAGGATGCTCCCTGCGCAACACTGATGGTTCTGACAGTCTGCGCCTGAAGTTCTGTCAGCCACAGCCAACAGGAGAGCAGTATGATGATTTTATGTTTTATCTTCATTTGTCTGTATCTATTGTTCAAAACTAATCCAACCATGAGGCTCGCCCTGACGCGTGACCCACGCTGCAACCTTCAGGTCTTCTGGGAAGGGGGGCTCCATCAAGGCATGATAGGTATCATAACGGAGATAGGAAGCCACACGCTCCACACCCCATAACAGGTCTGTATAGGTGTCGGCCATATTGATGCACACCCTACCTGCAAAGGCACCGTAATAGCGGATGTTGGGATGCCAGGGATGTGCAACAGGGTTGCCTGAAGCATCTGCAGTCAGGAAATTCAGCGACGGAGGAGCATCGACACAGGGATAGCCATGGGGAATATCTATCTTCATCTGAAAGCCCGTGGCAAAAACAGGGGTGTTCTCCACTCCTGGTTCGTTCAGGTCAGCCTCATTTTCCACGCCACAGATGCTGCGCAGGTGATAGTCAATCAGATAAGCAGTCGGAATGCCGTCAGCATTTCTGCGCAACACCTCGAAGGTGATGTCACGCCGTCCTGCCAGTCCCTGTTCCAACTGGTGCCATTCATGCCACAGCCGACGATTACGCCCGCTAAGCATATCTGGATTGATCTGTTGACTTTCCTGTTTCATGTCCGTCCGTCTTATTACTCATCCCGGAATAGGATCTGGTACCAGATAGACCAAATCACCATTCCTGACATTATAATCCTTCAGTTTCTGATCTTCATGACCAATACGTGGGCGCAGCACCCTGATCTCATGCACATCAGGATCTTCCTTCCCGAAGAAATAATCCAGAGGTGCACCAGTCTGGTCAATTGACGGGAAGTCAAAGATCAGCCGGCCATCCTCTCCGATGGCATGACGCAGGTTATCGACCAGCGTGCTCAACGGTGCATCAGGGTTTACCACCTTGAAGCGCACCGTTTTATTTTTGTATGCAATATCCAAAAAGAAATCTTCCATATCCTATTTAGTTTGTTTATCAATCTGTATTGTGACCTGTATCGGGTAAATGTTCGTGCTCCTGACGCGCATCATTCCCTGCAGGATCATTTCCGCCTGAGGAATCTTATCCTCAAAGCCACGGCGGATAAAGGTACTGTCGTTCAGGACGATCTCCACCAATATCTCATAGCCAGCATTCCAACGGTCTTGTTGCTGACGGTGACTGACTGAAACGCTCTTCACCATCTGTCGGGTGATGCCAAAACGAACCTGCAGTTCCGTATAGCAGAACAGTTTCAAGTCTGCAGGTGTCACCAGACGATCAGTCGTAATCAGATAGTAGCGTGACAGACTTGCCTCCTCATTCTTGTCGTGCATCTCGTCGCTACCAGGTACTGGCGCGGCAATCTGCCGTGTAGCCAGTCCATTGAAGCCACTGGGCGACTGGAAAGTGCTAGTAGGCGTCAGTTGGGCATTGACAGATGATCCCAGAGTCGTCAGATAGGTCACGGACAGGTTCGCCTGTTTTGCCTGCTGGTCTGTCTGCGGCCGGAGCATCAGATATACACCAGGCACACGTTGTTCTACATCCATACGTGCAGCATCACGCATCCGTGTCAATGTCTCAATCAGATTCTGCATCACCCGATCATTCGCCTCGGCCCGAATATTCTGGAAGGCATAGAAGTCCGTATAGTACTTGCTGATCATATTATTCAGAAGCGTGACCAGACTCGCCTGATTGAAACGGTCTGCATCCACTCTCCGCACCTCTACAGGTATATTCCCGAACAACTGGTCTGACGACGGGCGAAGCAGGTGGAGGAACTGTTGACTGATACCATCATACTCTGTACTCTGGCTTTGCGCCCCCGCTACTCGCACCACTGGTACGCTGGCAGAAAGATCAGCCGAATGGATTTGCGCATTCACAAGTACCATGGTATTCAGCGAGAGATTGTCTTTGTCGAAGAGAAATTCTTCGCGGATACCCGTAAATTCAAACACAAGATCCAGACTGTCAGTTTCTGAACTAATGAATTTCTTGCCCTGATGATACTTGATACAGTACATCCGAACATTCTGACGTGCAAAGAGATCGAGGCACGAGGCTGCAGCTGCGTATGTCTGAGAACAGTTATAGAGGATCGCATCTATATCGAAACAGGGCTGAAGGGGCAATTCCGAGAAATCCCATGGACTGATCAAAGGCAACAGCTGACCCTTGACAGACACCTTCAGTTCCTTAAAGAAATGATTCCTGATGCAAAAACAAAATCCTGACAGGTCTGATATAGGAGAATCGAACTTCAATGACACTTTCCAGCGCCTTCCGTCCATTCTGACCACCGAACGAACCATCGTATTCAGCACACGGGTCCTGAGTAACGGGATAAAACGGGCAGAGGTATCAGCCAAGGTAAACACATGCCGCTCGGTCATTTCCATCTCTCCTACGCCGGCCTGCAAGGCTGTCTCCACAACTGCCGTGGCGGGAATGGCATGTCCAACTTCATAAGATGTGAGCATTTTAGCAAATTCGCTAAGAACATCCGACTTCATCTGCTCCAGATCGTTCTCCAGCTCATTCGACTGATAGGCCAATGCCGTCATCAGCAGAGAGAACACCGGATCCTGTTCGATACCCTCCAACTGGTCAGGATGATCACTTCCCCGCCAGATACGGAGAGCTTCCTGAATCAATTCGTCAGCCCTTTGCTTGTTTTCAAATATTGTCTGTCTCATGTTCTCTCTTCATTTACTTCCATACTTTCAACGTATTCGTGAACACGTACTCCTCTTTCGTCGAGAGGATTATGCCCTTAATCGTTATATAGATGAGACGCTCTTCACGGATGTATGTCATCGTCACGGCAACATCGCCCAACCGTTTCTCATACTGCTGCACTACCTCTTTCAGTTCTGCGGCAAAAGTATTTATATTCTTGGACGAACCGGAGATCTTCTTCGAATACATATCCTGCAGACCACTCTCGTAGATCGTATCACCGGAATTATAGATGACACCTTCATGCTCGTCAAAGATCTCAAAGCGCATGTTGTTGAAGACAAAACCATACTTCGGATCACTGATATTATTGTATCGTGGTGTCGTCAACAACATGTGGAGTGACTCGTCAAGCGACTTCTTGATCTGCTTCTCCCGAGCAAGCCCGGTCTTCTTCACCTCTAAAGGTATTGAAAGATATTCCATACGTCTTGATCAGATAAGTGGTACAAACTTTTCGTCTTCGGGCTCCGGGACATAGAGCGCATTGAAGAGGTGTTCGAACAGTTCCTCGTATAGACGCTCGTAAATCTTCTCCGACAGGTCGTCTTCCATCACAGCCAACGAACTCTTCAGCTCGGCCTTGAACTCTTGCTGCAGACTTGGCTTCAACGTATCGTTGATGTAGTCCGTCAGTGTCTGAGTCTGTTGGGCAAGGGCGTTCTGCAGTTCCTCCTTCACCAACTTCAGCAATTCCTCCTTTGTCTCGGCCAACAACTTCACAATCAGCTCTTCGTGTAACTGATCATACAGTTCCGCCTTAGCCTGTTTCAGCAAGGCATCGTAGTCGATCGTGTTATCCACCAACACGACTTTGTCAAGAATGGCCACGGCACCCGTCAGGAAATTACCAAACCAGTCAAGCCACAACTGTATATCGACCTGTGTCGGCTCCGGGATTTCCAACGGCTGTTCCGTGTTCGGGGTAATGATATAATAGTTCATGGCTTGCGTAATTTCCTGTAAGAACATCACAAAGTCATGGACACTGTTCTTCAGGTTATACCCCTTCATGATAAAGAGGTAATGCAGCAAGGCTCTCTTCCCGTCACCGTCTTCCAGATTCTGATGGGAGGTGATAGCCGTCAACTGTTCCACGAACTTTCCCACATAATCGGCAAAGCGCGGATCACTTGTTAGCAACAGGCAGGGAGGGATATATTCTGTATCAATGGAGAACACGCCCTCTTTTACACTGAACCGCATCATCGGCATGACATCACCCGCCTCAACCTCATCATGTGTCAGCAGGGCATACTCGTAGTGTGGTCGGACATAAGCGATGCCATCCCTTTCAAACTCCGTCTTGGTGTCACCGAGACCTATCGTCAAATAATAGCGGTCGCCAAACAGCATCGGTATGGGGATCACCGCCTGCTCATCAGCATCCAGGATCCTGCCCGACGGCAGAAGTGCCGTACACTGAAGATGGTCTATCTCAAAGGTGTTCTTGACGAAGGTTCCGTTGCATTTCAGCGTTGCACCCGGTAACATACCCATCCGTGTACTCCCCAGAGCCGCCCGAATGGCTATCCGCTGCTGAAGATCCAGCTTCTCCTCCATGCCAATGAAGGTCTGCGCCGTAATCTCCATGCCTGGATACCAGTTGATTCTTGAATTCAGATCCATCATCTTATCTTATTCTTTATTATTCTTTACTTCTGTATTATAATCGAGGGTCACCCGGCCATGCGTTCCTTGAACAGGGTGATGTTCCTTGATATTCACCTCGCATCGAACGTCAAAGGGGATGAACCACTCCTTGAGGAAGGCCACCAACGGTTCCATCGTCTCTGTCCGCTCCCTATATTCTTCGGGCGTTAGCCCTGGAATTAGAACAGAATACCGTACACGGGGCTGCCAACAGATAGTCGTATCCAAATGACTATATCGGTCGATAGCGACTTCCACCTGACATTGCATCAGTGCACCCAAGAGATTCGCGACGAAATAGAAATCACCTCGCCAACGACTGACAAACGGCAATAGCACGGCAGCCTCTTTCACCAGCGCATTCGTTTCGGCGGAGATATCGTAGTTGTAATATTCCTTTAGCAGATAGGCTAACTTCTGCTCCAACAACTCCGACATCGTACGCTCGATGGCCAGTTTCTTCTGGAAGATATAAGTATCGAAAGGCGAGAAAGCCTCGTTCAACAGTTCCCGACGCCACTCCAACGCTTTGAACTTCTGGGCAGCATCTTCACCCTTCAAATCGTCTTCCTTAGTCATCAGACCCTCAGGCAGCAGGCGAAGGAAACCATCACGCGCCAAGACTACCCTACCCTCGTCTTCATTCAGAGAGAGGATGTCCTCGTTATAGTTCCTATAGAACGTGCCCTTATACTGGGTTATCCAGTCATTGGCCATCTCTGGAAAGAGATAGTTCAACAGCACTTCGGCCCTGATCTGATAAAGATTCCTGTCTATTCTCATGCTACGTTCATCTCCATATAATAATCTTTCCCGTCAGCCACCACATGCAGCACGTCACTGACTGGTATCCCCAACTGTGCCAGCGTCAGCGTCAGATAGGGGAACGACTCATCCACCTCACGATACTCATGCTGGTAGAGTCCGCTATTGGGTATCCCTCGCAACACGGCATGCTGGGCGACCCGCTGCTCCACGGCCCTACCGGGACACATCACATCCGTCCGGCGGTCAGTGGAACGCTCTGTCACGAAATCCACGAAACAGTCATTTTCCAGACAGACACAAACCTGTACGGCTCCCAAGGTCTGACGGATATCTGCCAATGTTTCGGCAATCGTCATTTTGTCCATGAGACGGGTCGGACGTACAGGCAACCACTGCTCGTGGACAGGGCAGTCATCGTCATAGGCCTTGAAATCAACAATCCGCGTTGTCAGATGCTGACCGTCATAATAGAACATCTTTCCGCAAAGTGATGTCAGATGGCCCTCATCGATAGCGTCACGGTCGATGAGTTTCATGGCTTCCTGCACCTGAACAGCACCGATGACCGAGGCCGTGATGGAAGTTGTAGGTGCTTCGCCTGCCTCCTCATGCCTGCGGATGACACCCGCACAAGGCATCCGCCGTGCCAAATCCTTCAAGCCTTCTGGTCCCAAGTTGCAGGCATAGCAGTTCTGTCCCGGCACAAACACACGGGCTGTACCCTCCAATTCTCCGATGCCGCCATCAACCCAAGGAATACCGGCACGCATACACAGACGATTGATACAATAGCGCGCCCATCGGCTATCTACACAACCAATGACCACGTCCATCCGACGTACGAGTCCTAAACCTACGTCATAGGCGATATCTCCACAGATGGTTTTCACCTCAACAGCAGGATTCATATTCTTCAGCCTTTCTGCGGCCACATCCACCTTCAGACGGCGAGCCTCGGCATCAGCTTTTGAGAACAGCACGGAACGAGACAGGTTACCCATCTCCACCACATCAAAATCAACGATGACGATGTGCTCCACGCCAAGCAGCACAAGGTTCTTCAGCACCTCGTTTCCCAAGGCACCGCATCCCACCACCATCACATGGGCGGTTGAGACCTTCTGTTGCTTAAAACAGCTGTTCATATCTCGTTTCTATTCTAATTTCATCTTCAGTTCGACATCCACCATGTCATTACCTATCGGTGTCACGGTGCCTGTCGCATCTTTATATCCCTCATTCTTCAGTCGCACCTCACAGGGTTTCGAGGCTGGCAGATTCTCCACGACACATGGTGTCTGCCCTACTTCTACCCCGTTGATGAAGATAGTTGCTCCCACCACATTACTGTGGATATTCAGCAGACCATAACTGGCCATCGGAGCACTCAAGTCCAGCATAACCGGCAGAGTGTCATCTATCCACATAAAGACTGGATTCGACTCCAATCCTTCTTTTCGTGTCTGGATCGTATAGTAGCCCAATGCCAGTTCACCTTCCCATTTCCCGAAGGCCATGGGTTCGCGGTTAATCCAGATCTCCGTCGTATCATCAGCAGCCGTGATAGTCACTGGTGCCATTCCTGACATAGCCAGATTCTGGTCAGCTCCTGTATCAGACCTTGTCGCCACAGTGTCATTTACCGCTGTCTGCTCTATGCCCGGTCTGATGGCTCGACGTGTGAAAGAGGGTTTCGGCTGGAGTTCAGCCATGGTTAGATCTATCACCTTCTTCTCACCTCTCCCTACGCTGACTAGTGAGTCATAGTAGCAGACTGACTCTCGGAGCACTAGCAGATGATGTTCACCAGCCTGCAGGTGACCGCTTGTCGCCTTTCCTTTGCCGATAGGCTGTCCGTCGAGGTAAATCGTCCCGTCAGCCAGAGGGGTCCGCACAGTCAGGTAGGAGTAGAACGACTGCAGAACCACTGGTACGATCAGTTTTGCACTATCCGCCAGTTCCAGTGTATCTTCCAACACCTCATAGAAAGGCGCCTCCACACGGTAGGGGTGTTTCCCCACCGGGAGGTTGAACTGTGCCGTCCCGTTCCTGATGAGCGACAACGTACTATCTACCTGCACGATGGCATTCTCAGGAGTCACCTTAAACACCACCCACTGCTTCGACAGTTTATATTCCTTGCCAGGCTTGTCTGTCAGCAGATTCGCCTGGTAATGTTTCTTTTTCTTCAGTCCCTTCTTGTCAGGCACCTTCCACGTGAGTTGTCCATAGTCTGGATGTTTAATCACGAGGAACTTCGTTTTGTGGGGTGTCAGCACGGTCAACTTGCCGTCACCTTCCTCTGCCTGAACCTCCACTTTCCCGTCGGCCTTGAAGGTAAAACCCTTCTCGTCGGTCAACAGGTCCAAGGTCGCCTGTTTCTTATCTGTTGGCAACGGCGTCTGATTCAACAGGTCTTTTTTGACCCGTTTAAACTGTTCGATGCTGATCTTCTGCGCATCAGAAGGTAACATCCAACAAACCATCAAGACAATGGCCAGCAGCACTCGGCTCTGACGTTTTGCTTTGCAGGGAACGCCTCTCATGCTTTATTTACCCGACACCATCGTATTGCCTGGACTTGTGATGGATATCTGTCCTGCATAGGCACACATACATTTACTGTTGTCTGTCAGTGCTGGCATATTCATCACCTTGACCTGAGCGCTACCCGGGGCCCAGGGGCCTGTGATTACAGGCACACAAGGCATCGGTGTCAACACGCCCATGGCCGCAGAAGTAGCCGATGCCACCGTCGGATTAGCCATCGAACGGCACATGCCGAAAGTCGGAATATTTGCCGGTGTAAAGTCCATCGTCGTGGCCATCAGCATATTCATGCACTTCGGCCGCAGCGGCACGGTCACGATCAACGAACAGGGTGCCATTCCCTGATTACACTGGAGCATTGCTCCCATCGTTACAAAATTTCCCATATACCTTATTTATATTATATAATTATTCTTCAGTATCAAATCGCAACTGTTGTCCTGCCTGATGTCCACGGGCAGCGGCCTGCTCGTCAGCCTTGGCCTTCTTAGCGGTCTGCTCATCCAAATAGCGCTGATAGGCTTCCTCTATCTCCTTGATCTTGTCGGCCTTTGCCGTGTTGATCATATCCTGGTGAGTATTGACAGACTTCTCCAATGCATCCTTAGCCTCATCACGTTCGTCATCAGTAGGCAGGGTAACAATCTTTTTCTCCAACTTAAGCCGATAATCGGCAATAGTTTTGTTCATCTTCTCCTTGCAGCCATTGTAAAGCAAATCAACGGCATCCATCAACGCATCATGGCGATCCTTGTTCACTTCCGGCATCGTCAGGATTAAGTGACGCTCGTTCTCGTCATCACTACCCTCTGGCTTCACCAGTTCCTGCTTGAACTCAGGATGTTCATTCGTAATGGCCTTACAGAGCGGGAAATTAAAACGCGGGTCGTAAGGGATCAGTTTCAAATGATAATCATCGGGTATCGACACTGCAGCCACCTGCTCGATTTTCATCTCGCCCATCTCTTCGTCAATGATTTCAGCCGATAGGAGTGCCATTGGCTGAGCCTTAATACAGAGATTAGCATACCTATAGACAAGCAGGGTAACATAGCCACCCAACCTACCTTCCATCTCGTGAATCAATGATTCTATTGCTATTTTCATATCTTATTAAGTTCCTTATTCTTGTTCTTTCTCATTACACATTTTGATCTCCTGTGATTCAGGGGCGTCATCCTCTTTCAGCTTAGCACTGAGTTTGGCTGTCGAGGGAGCACCTGGCACAGCGATGCCGTCGCTAATATTTTTACTCTTGAACGACGTCTTCGCCTCCAGATTGTCAGCAGTGAGTTTCGGAGCCGTCACATCACCCTTGAAATCGGTCTTGCCATTCATGGTGTTATCACCATAGAACTGAGACTTCGAACCTCCAATGGCGACATTACCGCCGTCAAGCTGTACCACTGCCTTAGCTTCGCCTTGTTGCATCTCAGCGGTCGTCTTGCCATAGACACCGGTCTTCTCTGAAGAGAGCGTCAGCGTCTTGCTCTGACGGTCACTCTTCGTACGACCAACAAACATGTTCTCTGCCGCAAGTACCATGTTACTACCAGCAGCGAGGTTCTTGTCCTTGCCCTTTTCATCGAGGTCCATGGCCTTCACATGCACATCCTTACCGTTGAGTACCATCTGACCGAGGGCCTTGCCGTCCTTATCAACCGACAGCAGGCTCATATCCTTCGCCGTTATGGTCAGCGCGCCCGTCGCCGAACCATCCTTGTCCTTAGACGACATGAACATATCCAAAGCCTTCATCTCTATAGAACCTGTCTGGTTGCCGTCCTTATCGGATGCTGTCATATTCATCTTATCAGTAATTAGGTTGAAACTGCCCGTACTGTTACCGTCAGTATCTATAGCATGCAAGTTCATATCCTGCATTCTCACGTAAAAACCGCTATCGGCAGTCAGGGACGACTCGGTATATTCTCCATCGGCCATATTATAATCGACTGCCACGAATGACACATCCTTAGAACTAACATGGAAACTGCCTCCTGTGGTGTAGTCTCCATCGGTCTTACCCTGTTCTTTTAACGCTGGATTCACAGTAGAGATATCCACGTCGCCTGTATGGATGCTCACACGACTATTCTCTATCAGTGAGCCATCAGGCTGCAACGTATCAATGCTTAGCCTACCCGTCTGCACACTGACAGAGGCTTCGGGATTGGTACGGATATTGCCGTCACCATCTATAGAGGCCAATGATATCTGCTCGGCCGTCAACGACAATGAAGCGCCAGTGGTATTTTCCGTGAAACTACCTTTCTCGTCGTTTAGTGCACTCTGCTCATCCTCCAGACAGGATATCTTACGGTTCACCTCGGCAAGGGCAGAGATGGTTTTGACACAATTCTCAATAGCAGGCACCAACAAAGGCACCATACCCTCATAGTTTTTCTGAAGATCCAGAAGATCACCGATGTTAGTACGGATGTCGGTGACACCGTCACTCAGTTCATCCATATCTTCCAAGATATCCTTGATATCGTCAGTAATCGAGGTCACCTCACTCAATCGGTCTGAGGCTTCTGATTTCAAACTCGACTTCTGCTCTTTTAGCACGGTGAGCATATTGGCAATAGCCTCATCTCTCACCTCCACTGATTTAGAAGCGTCGATAGCCATCAGCCCGTCGGAATGAATACACACGCCACAGCCGACACCTACAGGCGATTGTGAGAAACAACCGTCTGCATCATTGCTCTGTAGAACGATACTGCGAGCTTGACTGACCACGGATGATCCTGGATGCACGACATCTTCCAAACCATCCATACCTGGATCAACGGCAACCTGTGAAATGCTGGTGGCACGACTCTTTACATAACCAGCCTCACCGGAGCCCTCCAGGTTCACCGCGTTACCACGAATGGTGATTGTGGAACCACTCTCCGACCACAGCATGCCTGTGCTATCAACATTACCAATGATGATCTCCGGTGCAGAAAGCACAAGACGGTGATCGTCGCGAATATATTGCCCTTGAGCCATGCGACTGAATATCTCATGTTTGACCTGCTGGATCTCCGCCTTCTGTTTGCGGATCTCATCAAGATCTTTTTCTACACTATTCTTAAAATCTTGAAGGATGGCCTTCCAGTCTGAAAAATCGGTATCCATATATTAACTCTCTTTTAATAATTTTTGGAGGGCAGCCAAATTCTGCTCGTCGAAAGTCTGATTAGTATGGGATTTCATTGTGAGATCACTACTAAAGGAGGCTGTCTTATCAGCTTGATCAGATATCAGGATCCTACCCTTAAACCCATGTTTCCATTTATGTTGGTCATCTTTGAAGCCTTTAAACGTGTTCAAATTCTCATTCGCCCAACTAAGACCATTTTTTAACGTACCTAAGAACGTTATACTGTCATCAATATCAACAGAATTAGCATAATCCTCCCAATTTATTTTCTTAGACGCATCATCCACAGACTTTATTTTAGTCATATCAGACTTGATATCTTTCTGTGCTGAAAGATATTGAGAGATGATATACCTGTACAAGGCTATCGCCTGATTGTTCCATGTAGTGGCGTTAGCTTTTCCGATGGTACTGTCATAACTACCTTCTTTCATAGCTTTCAACGAAACAATGCCTTTGTCTGGAATTATATCTGCTGCTTTGATCTTCTCACACGCTGTTGAGGCATCTGCTTCTGGATAAGGACCATACGTAAAATCATTCACAGTCATGTCTGTCCATTTACCTGCAGCATCAGAAAGGGCTTTTGCAGCTTTCTGTAGTTTTTTGGATACCTCTATAACCTTTTCCCGATCAACAGTTCTCTTTATATTTTCATTTTCTATCCTAACATTTGCCTTTATTTTATTATCATAGTTTGCTTTTGCTTGCAAAAACTTTGTTTCATCTACTTCTCCATTCTGATCTTTATAATCATCTTTCTTCGGTTCCGTTGGGGCATAAAGGGGTCTTCCCTTCAGATTATTATCATTATCATTAATCCCCTCCAGCCATGTAAAATCGCCTTCCTGTAACTCTTCTTTATCTGCTTTAACGATATCTGAGAATTTAATGGCAGATTGCTTCTTATTGATACCATCATCACCTGAGATTGCCAAAAACGCTTGAGTAGCATCGCAGAGCTTATCATACTTTCCTCTGATATCCAAGAGGCGGGCATATACACTTTCCTTGATCTGTTTCGTCGTCACAAGCACCTTATACAAGGTTGAAGGTTCATAAGACCTAAGACTCTCTGGTGGCACCTCTACATTTCCATCCCCAGCCTCGATAGTAACAAAAGTATAAGACTTGATGCTGAGCGTTCCGTTAATCGGGTGGACAAGCCATTCAAGGAAACAACGTAAAAACGACAGGTCACAGATTGTACCCAGTCCCTCTTTCACAGCTGACTCGGCAAGTTCCTTTCCCGTATCCTTTAAGAGGTCACCAACGGCTCCTAACTTTGACTTCACTGTTTTATCCCACTTTTTCTGATACCAGAGTTTGTCTTTGATAGTTTCACCTGATGAGATACTCAGTTGATTACTGGCAGATATCGACACGTTCTTTCCCTTTATCTCAATATCGCCATTCGGTGCAGAAATAGTAATTCCTTGGAAGGCGTTCACCTCCACCGTACCCACCGGTGACTCTATGGTGACGGAACGATCGTCCGTACTGCCACTGATCTTATAGAATCCGTAGCGGTCAGACAGTTCGAAGCCACCTCCAAAATCAGACGTTATCTCGCCGCCTATAGGCCAGGCTCCCAGGAAACCCGTCGGATAAAATGTCTTGGCAAAAGACAGAGCCCCGAATGTACTGGCCACCAGGGCAGCCATATTGGCACCATCAGTAAACGTTAGATGATGACCCGTTTTCACTTTAATACCATGTAGGCCGCCATATTGGTCGAGTGGAAGGGCGTTTTTCCACCTCTCATTGACAAAAGGCGCCACAAGATACCCCATTCCGTAAGGCCGTTCTATATTACCATATTCATAGCCCACCATCACCTCATCACCGACATTCGGCGTAAAGTTCACTGCACCACCAGTGGTTGCCAACGGTAACGTAACACGAATCCACGGTGACGCATCGCCATCTTTGTCCTGCCAGGGATAGCGCACACGGATACGTCCCATATTCTGCGGGTCCAGAGTCTCGGCCACAAAAGCCACCTGAGGTCTGGCGTCACGGATAAGGACATCCGAGAGATAGGGTGGGAATGGGAGAACGTTCGTCCAGGGTTCCTTATGGTCTTTCGTCTCGTATGATCCCGTTTTTTCCAGTTTCAAGACGGGGATAGCCGACACCAACAAATGCTCCTGAACTTTACTCACTTCAGTCCCCTCTTCGTTTTTCTCTTTGACGATCTCATAGGAACCTCCCACGTAAATGGCCACATAATCCGTGTCATCGACATGCAACAAGTCACCTAAGTTGATTGGTTTATAATTGCTACCAAAGTCCAGCCATACGGCCCTCTCTCCCGTTTCCTTCTCCTTGCTCCTGATCAGGGAATAGAACAGCTCAGTGAAATTAGTGATATCATCCTTATTAAATAGCGTATTCAGATTGTCCTGAAGGTTTGTACTCCCACTATAGGTAGCAAACTGGTTATAATGATCATTATCACTTGATCTCTGGTCATCAAAGATTTTGTATTCACCCTTCTCTTTGTAGTTGGCGTGTTCCAATACATGATTATAATCCCTGTTGTTTTTCTGGCAATCCATTATCTTCTTGATAAACTCTCCACCAAAAGTGGTCATAGCTTCAGCAAACGTAGTAGAATTTAGTGCCATGAAAATGGTTTCCGTAAGAAAGGTCTTCGCTTCCTCAAGCATAGCCTCACCCATGGAGATATAATCTCCATTATTCAAATCCTGCTTTGTCCATTCATCTACCGAAACAGGATCCATATTATACCGGCAATCGGCAGAAGCAGCATACGCTTTTTCAAATTCTGGAGAGTGTTCCACATAATTATAGGCACGATCCTCTACGGCAACGCCTTCAGAGAGCACACTCTCATAATATCGACTTTGTACGCCATTAGCCCCATCAGCCCAATCAATTATATCTGTAGAATCCTTCTTATAATAATTAGTCTCCAACGGTTGCATACCCATATTCAGCTTACCATCCTCGAAATAGAGGAACTCACCAAAACGGTTGGCGGAACGCGCCATAAACCGATAGAAAGTTTCATTATATTGTACGAGATAAGGGATACGTAATTCGTCACGCTCCGTCCAGGTGTTCACTATGACATTATCTTTAGTCTCCTCTCCCCTGAACTTAAGCAACTGCATATGATTGACAATCATCTGGCTTAACGGGATTGACGTTCCTAAATCCTTCAGATGATTCTTCAAAGGATTATCTGAAGGATTATACATAGAGTCCTTAAATATAAATTTCTCAGACTCCGTCGCTAAGATCTCACCATAAAGTTTTCTGGCAGTATAGGCACGGCTGTATTTGTTAAGATCCATCAATTTGTCGGCACTGAAGATTGTCAGATTCACAAACTGCGAAGTTTTATTGCTGACAGTCTTATAGGTTGTACGGACCTTAAACACCATATAATTCTTGGCAACCGTATGGTCATTTATCTCCAAGAAGACTTGGGAACCTTCAAAAAAGTGACTAATGGATGTTGTGTCAACAAATGCGCCATCATCTCTCTTTTCCTCACGAGGGGTCTCGACTCCATTCTTGTCAATATCGACTTCCTGGGTCACGTGTGATGTTCTTTTCTGCAAAGAGCTCACCTCAAGTTCTGCATGAATTTTACATGGCTTGTAGATATTTTTTCGATAACTCAGTTTTGTCAGGGTTATGGAACATTTATAAGTGGTAACAACGGACTTCATCGTTAGCGTCGTCACCTCTGTCGTTTCATCCTTTTTGGTCTCTGGAGGAAGTATCGTAGTCTGGTCAAATGAGAAAACGCCAGACTCTGACAATGTGATACCTTTTCCTTTTTGTGGACCTTTGAAAATATATAGCTTGACAGTTGCCATAATAAATGCATTTTAAAATTAAAAACGGGTAATTTCTAGTTGTTTGTACTGGTCTTCTTTTCCGGCATAAGTGATGGAACTGACCAACAGGGTCACCTCCATGCGGATCTGGTTCATCGTGCCATCTTCCAACACCGCCGTGTCGTAATCCTCCTTCACATCGACCACATAGCCCTTCACAACCATGGCGTCCTCGAAAGACTCCATACGGTCAAACAGGCCATAAGTGACATTGAAGATGAAGGTATGATCATAAAGCTCATTGCTCTGCATCCGCTGGTAGAACACCTTCCCATCATCCGGTTGTCCCAATCGGATGGTAAACTGCATCTCCGTAGGTGTCGTTCCCCCATAAGGGAATCCCGCATCATTACGACTGCGCCGACACTGGTAGGCAAAATGCTGAATCGTATGGCAGGCTCTTTTTTCAATATTTCTCCCATGCTCCAGAATACTGTCTGGATAGAGGACGGCTTTGAGATGGTCTGAATATTTTGGCATGGTTTTCTTATTTATCGGTTGTTGGAATAGAGATTCTTAAATTCCGTATCATTAATCAATATATTCTCTGCAACAAAGGAGAGTTTGATGCAGCGACGTTTCTGGGCATCAATCTGATATTCTTCCGCAATGGAATAACAATAGGCATCCTCAAACTCCAGGAACTTGATCTCCGTATCACCACCTGTGATTGACTGAAGATCGAATACAAGTCTTCCGCTTTGGGAACCTTTATCGATATACCACTCATACAGGTTCAGGTCTTCCCGTCCTGGGGCAACCACGACCACTTCCACCTTCTCACACCGAGCATCGGTGTCGGGTCGGAAGTGGTTATGATGCCGTGTGAAATGCAAGTGACAATCCATCACCAGATACTCTTTCGAATAGAGGTTTGCCCTATTATCGCCGAATTGCAGGCGCGCTATTAATGCCATAATTCCTAACCTTAACTTATTTATGAAAACAGCACTTGGCCCAGCCCACAGTGGGGCTGAGTCAAATGCGATATCATGGAATTACTTCCATGGGTTCTCGAAACTGACGGGACCGTTCTCGAGTTTCTGGCACACGATCTCCATCTCCTCGAAGTGCTCCTCACCGTCCTCCCACTTCTCTGTGTAGTGGATACAGTAGCAGCCCGTGCCCTTCAGTTCCTTCATCGTCGAACCATCAACTGTGTTGTAGAACGTCACGGTGAAGTCACGCGGATCGTTCGGAGCGAGCATCCACTGCAGCAGTTGGCTGTTGCCATCGTTCATAGCCTTGACGCGGATGCTTACCTTACCGCCACGGGGAATACCTGCGATCTGTCCTTCACGATCTGTAGCCTGGTCAAACTTGTAGTCAATCATCATGACCTCTCTCTTCTCGAAATCCTTAACCTCGAGGGTTACCGGTGTTACATTCTCTGCCATAATATATTTCCTTTCTTAATTTTACTTGTTAAACTATTCACTCTTCAATTCCTTATGCCCACTCGTTCTCATATTTAACAGAACCGATAGCGAACTCTTTGCAGGTGATAGTGATCTCCTCGAAGTGTCCGAGCTTGTCTTCCCACTTCTCCTCGAAGTTCACGCAGTAACCATTAGTAAACTCGATGGTCTTCATAGCCTTGCCCGTCTTCGTCTCCAAGAACTCAATTTTACCGTTCTTCGGCAGGTTGCGCTCTGTCATCCAAGCCAGCAAGTCGGGTGTACCGTCGTTCAGGGCCTTCACACGCACCTGGATCTTACCACCACGAGGGATACCGGCCATCTGTCCTTCTACATCAGTTGCCTGATCAAACTCATAAGATACCATCAGGACCTCTCTGTCCTTGTAACCATCAACTTTCATTGAAACTGGAGTTTTTGCCATAATTGTTAAATTTTAGTTGTTAATAATATTGAACCTATTGGTAAGAATTAATTTATGCACCTGCCAGAGCGGCTTCCTTGTCCTTTTTATCGGCAGCCACCTTGATGATGAAGTTCTTGGCAGCATAGAACGGAGTCAGCGTGATATCACAGGTAATCTGCTTGGTGACAGGATCCTGACGGGGTTCACCGATCTCATAGTTCTGGAACAAGTTGCCATAACCCTTATACATATTGAGGAACTCCTGGATCTTCGACTTCAGGTTCTTCGGGCTGTTGTACGGATCCCAGTTCTCAAGGGCGACCTCATGAACAAAGTTCATCAGAACCTTCTTCACCCAGTCGAACACACGGACAATAGGATACTCCTTCATGGCGTCGAGATCACCGTTATAGAGCGTGGTGTTGTTGAAAGCCATCACACGACCCTCGCTATAGACCATCGGGATCACCTGATTATCCATCAGGGCGGCAATCTCCGACTTCAGCAGGTCACTCTTCACACCCTTCACGCCGTCGAGCGTACCATACTTCTTACCACCAGCACCCTGTGCCATATTGGCGGTCTCGTCGTACAATTTACCGCAGAGGGCAGCAGACGGTGCGATATAGAAGGCTTTAGCATCTTCCTCGTCGGAAGACATCTTCTCAGCCTCACGGCCTACAATCCAGTTGGCAGTCATCACCACATTCATCAATTCCTGATCACTGTCGCGATAGCCCTCGGTGTTAGCCTGCAGATCGTCGAACGAATACTCATCGGCATGGTCAGTCAACAGCATCACCTTATACTTGAAGGCCATCTTGGCCCACTGGAGCAGATCCACCTTATCAGTAAACACGGCACCCGGTACACAGACGAGGCTGTAGGCATCCTTCAGGCTCAGACGGTCGAAACCGTTACGCAGGATATTCTCCACCTCACCAGCGAAACCAGAGTCGGCGTCGGCAATATCCTCCTTGAGCACGTTGATGATACGCAGATTCTTCACCTTATCAGTACCGCAGGTCTTGAAGAACGAGTCAAGTTGACGATAACTACGCTCCAGATTCTGGGTAGCATAGAGGGCGTCAGTGATACCCTGCTTCAGCACGTTCGTGTATTTCTCCTCATCCTGTTTGCAGGCATCAGCGAAACCTGTGGCACTCTCAATGCTGGCATCATCCAGCAGTTCGAGCCAGCGCTTGATGTCACGCTTCAGGCCATCGCGCTTGTCCTTGAAACGCTTATCGGTCAGGAACACCTGCTTGGCGGCCTTACGGGCCGGGTTCATATTATCTGCATCGGGCATGAAACCACGGATGGCGTTGAAGCCACCAAATGCTTTCAACAATTGGGAGACATCTTTCTTACCTTCTTTCTCTTGAAGCTCGGCACCAGCCTGTCCGGCGGCCTGGGCTTTCTGCATTTCTACATCTGCCATAATACTTAGTTCTTTTTTGTTTCTGTTGAATATTGATTGTTTACTTCTCTGTCATGATACGGAACTCCACTGGTGTCATGCCGATAACCTCGACCATCCGGCGCTGTAATGTGCGCACAGAATTATAGCCTGCCTCGGCACTGACGGCAGCGATGCCATACTCGGGATGTTCCCTGAGCAGTTGCAATGCCCGCATCAATCGGATATTCTCCAGATACTCGTCAGGCGACTTGAAGATAGTAGAGTTACGGAAGAGGCGCATCAGACGGGCCTGAGACACCCCCATCAGTTCTGCCAACTGGGGTGTGCCAAATTCACTGGTCACCAACTGGGGCTCATGCTCCAGACGGTTCTCCAGCATAGCCAGCAACTCCGCGTCATCCACGAGGTCTGCCTGCATCTTCATCCGGCGTCCGCGCTCCATCTCAGCCTTCAGCCAGTTCACACGCTGCTTGAGCTCATACCAAGCGCAGAGTTGCTCACTCATCAGGAGGTTACGTCCCAATAAGCGTACATTCTCCATATCCAGCCGCTCGTTTTCTTCTTGCAAACGGGCAATCTCGGCTTCCAGCTCTTCTATCTTCTTGGCCATAACGTATCTGTCTGTTTACTCTGCGCCCTCCAGTTCACTCAGCATCGACTGCAGCATCTCCTTCAGTTCGGCACGGCTACCGGCCTCCTTCAGGATGTCACGCAGTTTGCGGTTCTGCTCAATGCTCTTACGGATCTTCTGGTTGGTGTCAATCTTTTCCTTTGTACCAGAGAGGAACGGACTGTTCTGTACCAGACGGCCCTTGCCGCCCTGTGCCTCGAAGTCGCGCAGCTCACCAAAGTGCAGCGTCTCATCCACAGAGCCGCCTTCCTCGTCGGTGAAGCTCACCTCTACCTTCGGCTTAAAGTGTGCAAAGGCATCCTCGATGTTCTGGATATCCTCCACGAACTCAGGATTACCGGCTTCTACATCCGATGTGTACTGATCGATCATCAGCGTTTTGTTCTGGTCGATCAAACTGACTTTCGCACTGCTCTCCTCATCGGGAGCCATGGAGATAAAATTCTCTTTCATTGCCATAGTAGTAACAATTTTTTTAGTTAATAATTATTTGAATAAACTCTGATTTATTTCTTTTCTTTCTTCTCGGATTTCGGTTCATCCTTTTTGCCATTGATGACGAATACAGGATTGCCATCCTTATCCACCTCTACCAAGATCTTGTCACCAGACTTCACCTTGCCGGCAATCATCATCTTAGAGATCGGGTGACGCAGTTCCTTACGGATGACACCCAGCACAGGACGTGCACCATACTGCTGATTGTAGCCACGCAGGGCGATGGTCTGACGGGCTTCGGGTGCCAGCGTCAGCTCAATGTTCTGCTCCTCCAACAACTTCAGCAAGCCCTTTAGGTGGATGTCGAAAATCTTGGTCACGGTCTTGTCGGTAATCGGCGAGAACGGCACGATCTCTGTCAGACGGGCGAGGAATTCAGGACGGAAGTATCCCTGCATGATGTCCATCAACTCGTTGTTCTCTGGAATAACACCGCTATTGAACTTCTCCACAATGGTCTGTGCACCGATATTCGAAGTAAAGAGAATGAGGGCATTTGAGAAATCGCCGACACGTCCGAGACGGTCGTGCAACTTACCCTCGTCAAGGATCTGGAGGAACAGGTCGAAAACCGACTTGTGGGCTTTCTCGATCTCATCGAACAGCACCACAGCGTATGGGTTCTGGCGGATCTTGTTCACCAACAGACCACCCTCTTCATAACCTACATATCCCGGAGGCGCACCATACAACAGGGCCACCGAGTGTTCTTCCTTGAACTCCGACATATCGAAGCGGATGAGTGCACTCTCATCACCGAAGAGGAAGGTAGCGAGAGCCTTAGCCAACTCCGTCTTACCAGTACCAGTCGGGCCAAGGAAGAAGAACGAGCCCATCGGCTGTCCTTTCTTGCTGAGACCGGAGCGGGCCTCATAGACGGCATCGAGTACCTTCTTCACTGCATGATCCTGTCCGACGACACGTTTCTTTAACGTCTCCTCGGCACCCATCAGACGGTCACGCTCCTTCGTCTGTACTTTACCAAGAGGAATACCCGTCTGCTTAGCCACCACAGCACTCAGGTCGTCGCTCTTCAGTTCTGTACGCTGTTCAGCACTGAGTTCCGTCAGTTTGTCGAGAATACCAGCCAAGAAATCAACGCGCTCCTGAATAGTGGCAATCTTACTGAAATCAGTATCGGAATCGACACCAGCCAGCAGGATGCAACTCACCTTATTGAACAACTCGTAGTTCAGCCAGTCTAATTCCTTCATCAGACCCTCGTCGGCCTTATCCTTGCCTTCGGCAGAAGCCTTGATGGCATCGAGTTTCTCACGCAGACTGGCAATGATATTACCCGTCAGGTCATTCATCGTCTTCACTTGGGCCATCGTACGGTCAATCAGGTCGAAGGCTGAATCAGGCAGCGACTTCTCCGTCAGATAACGCTTGGCCAGACGGATGGCATCGCTTAATACCGTCTCGTCTGCGGTCAATTTATGATATTCCTCATAAGCGGGGATAGCACCTTTCAAAATACGGAGTGTCAGATCGGTAGTGGGTTCCTCTACCGTGATCTTCTCCAGCTTCGAGGTCATCTCCTTGTCTGTCTCTATATTCTTCGTATAGCCGTCGATACTCGAAGTGGCGAGCAGTTGCAGACGACCCTTGCTCAGTTCGTTCTTCAGGATGGAAGAAGCACCGAACAGCGAACCCTGCTTGTCGAACAGTTTGTCAATAGCCTCGATGATTAGTACGGCATTCGGCAGATTCTCCACTTCGGTGATGACATTCTTGAAGCGGTCTTCCACCTCACCTTTGTACTGGGCGTCGCCACCGAGGGCGGCGGTATCGAGCTCATAAGCCACGGCTCCACTCAGGAAGCCCGGCACATGGTCGACAGCCAACTCACGGACGAAACCGTTCACCAGTGAGGTCTTACCGACACCAGCCTCACCCGTAATCAGCAGGTTAGCCTTAGTCTTACGACCCAATATTTCGTAAATCACGGAGATTTCCTTCTCGAAGCCAATCACGTTATCGAGATTACCAGCACGAGCAATGGCGGTCTTATCCACACAGTATTTGGCAAGACTTCCCTTACCACCTCCGGCACTGCCTCCTGTGTGCTTCGTCAACTCAGCACCCTCCATATAGGGAGCCTCCACGTTGGCACCGCCACCCATTTTGGCACTAATGTCTGATGGGGTCAGCGGCAGCGTCTTCAACTGGTCGAAGGAGAAACCGACACCAGGCGTCACCAAGGAGGCGAGCACACAGACATCCGTACACTCGTCAAGGTTGAACTTCACCTGATAGTTCTCTGCCTCGTCAATGACGGCCTGAGCCTCATCACTGTACTCAAGGTCACGCATCGGACGGACTGCACGCGGTGCCAATTGCATCTGCACGTCAGCCCAGTCCTGTAAATAGAAATAGTCTTTGTCCAGTTCACTCTCAATGAAATGGACGAGCCCGATTTCCTTATGCAGGATAGCCTTGAACAAATGCGCCGGATAGATGGCGTCGCTGCAATATTCCTCTGCAAAGGAATTGGCAATTGATTTTAGTTTAGCATTCATATTTACCTATGTTTTATAGTCATATTGGGTACAAATGTACGAAAAAAGGAGAAAAAAACTTTTATATAACAAGGTGAAACCTGTGATATTTCACATTCTTTAACAAGAAAGCGGCTGCAAATCTCAAAAAAATACGATTTGCAGCCGCTTACGCCTTATAAAGTAGGGTTTAGCCTATTCCCACTCGATTGTTGCAGGTGGCTTAGAGGAGATATCATAACATACACGGTTCACGCCACGTACTTTATTGATGATCTCATTAGATACCTTTGCCATGAAGTCGTAAGGAAGATGGGCCCAATCTGCCGTCATCGCGTCGGTAGAGGTCACGGCACGAAGGGCGATGGGATGCTCGTAAGTGCGTTCATCTCCCATCACGCCCACGCTGCGGACAGTGGAGAGTAATATGGCACCTGCCTGCCATATCTGATCATAGAGCCCCCACTCGCGCAAAGCACGGATATAGATATCGTCGGCATCCTGCAAGATACGCACTTTCTCAGGGGTAATGTCGCCCAATATACGTACAGCAAGCCCAGGACCAGGGAAAGGATGACGCGTAATCAGATGTTCAGGCATGCCCAACTGACGACCTACACGGCGTACCTCGTCCTTGAATAACCACTTCAGCGGCTCACAGAGTTGCAGTTTCATCTCTTTCGGCAGTCCACCTACATTATGATGGCTCTTGATCACTTTACCCGTGATGTTCAGCGACTCAATACGGTCAGGATAGATCGTGCCTTGTGCCAACCACTTCGCATCGGTGATCTTCTTCGCCTCGACATTAAACACCTCCACGAAGTCGCGACCGATGATTTTACGCTTCTGCTCAGGATCTGATACCCCAGCCAAATCACTGAAGAATTTTTCTGACGCATCGACGCCGACCACATTAAGACCAAGCACCTTGTAATCTTCCATCACCTGCGTGAACTCGTTCTTACGCAACATACCGTGATCGACGAAAATACAGGTGAGGTTATGACCAATGGCACGATTCAGCAAAACGGCTGATACAGAGGAATCAACTCCGCCACTCAAACCTAAGATCACACGGTCGTTACCCAATTGTGCCTTCAACTCCGCCACTGTTGAATCCACGAACGAAGCAGCACTCCATTGTTGTTCGGATCCGCAGATATCGACTATGAAATTCTTTAACAACTGTTTACCCTGTAAGGTGTGAAAAACTTCAGGATGGAACTGTACGGCCCAGATAGGCTGTGTCGTCGAGGCAAAGGCCGCATTCACCACATCTGCCGTCGAGCCAATCACCTTAAAATCACTGGGGATGGCGGTGATCGTGTCACCATGACTCATCCACACCTGCGACTGCTGTTCGAAGTGCTTGAACAGCGGGTTCGAAGTATCCACCGTCTGGAGGTTCGCACGACCGTACTCACGACTATCGGCCTTTTCCACCTTACCGCCAAGGGTATGCGAGATGAACTGCGCGCCATAGCAGATGCCCAGCACGGGCACCTTACCCACGAATTGGTTCAGATCCACCTTAAACGCCTCGGGATCATGTACCGAGTAGGGCGATCCGCTCAGGATCACACCGATCACACTCGGATCGTCCTTAGGGAACTTGTTGTAAGGCAGAATCTCGCAGAAGGTGTCCAGCTCACGCACCCGACGACCAATCAACTGCGTCGTCTGTGAGCCGAAATCCAAAATAATAATCTTCTGTGTCATTTCTTATAATACCTGTTTAGCGACTGCAAAGTTACAAATAACTGTGCAGAAAAACAAGAATATGGCACATTTTTTATTATTCCATCTCGTTGAAATTGAGGCTCTGTCCATATACTTTGTTAGCCTCAGCGTCATTTTCACACCCTACAAGATAGTGTTGGTAACCCTCTTCAATCTCGTCAAGCTTGGCCTGCAGCAAATCATTGGCGGTCTTTTTGTAATCCTCGTAAACACCCTTGAGCGCCTCTTTTGCCTGATCAACTTCCTCAGCCGGGGCATCCGACAACATGCTGACAACCTGGGGTGACTGTCTGGCATAGAGCAGGTCAATTTCGGCAACGCACTGCTTGTGAAGGCTTTTGGCCGTGGTGTTCAGAAGGTCGCGCCGATCCTTGTTGACCTCAGGCATGGTGTAGAGCAGATAGCGGCTCTTCGGATCGTCGTCGCCAGTGCTGTTCTTGTCGGCCAGAATACCCTCGATGCCCTCATATTCTGTCTTGTCGTCACTGCCGTCGGAATACTCCACCTCACCGGTCTTGATATCCAACTTAAACTCAGGATGCGCGTCGAAAATGCCCTTGACGATGGACTGAAGTTGGTCGGGATCCTTGGGATAGATCACAAAGTGAAAGTCGTCGGGCAGACCCACGCCTGCCACTTCCTCTATGTCATAACTGCCTGAGAAATCGGTGACGGTGACGGGCATCAGTGCCCCAACCTCAGCTTTGACACAAAGGTTCATATACTTGAACCGGAGCAACATGAGATAGGCTTCGAACTTCTCCTGTACACCGGAAATTTGTGCTACAATAATTGGTTTCATAATTATTATCCGTTTCTAAAATGATTACTCTGATTTCGGGGCGTCCTCAGCCTTCAGTTTTGCACTCAGGCTGCCACCGGCTGCTGCACCAGGAACGGCCATGCCGTCGCTGATGTTCGGTGACTTGAACGATGATTTCGCTTCGATATTGTCGATGGTGGCCTTTGGTGCCTTGAGTTCGTCCTTGACTTCCGTCTTGCCGTTGATGGTGGTAGCACCAAAGACATCTGTCTTACTGCCACCCATAGCAGCATTGCCGCCGTCGAGTTGTACCACTGCCTTGCCGTCGCCCTGCTGGGCCTCGAAGGTCTTGTCGGCGAAGAGTCCCATCTCCTCGGAGACGGCCTGCATCTTCTTGCTCTTGACATCCTTCGACTTGGCACCGACGAACATCTTCTCCGAGACAATCACCATCGTACTGCCAGCGGCAAGTTTGTCGTCGGTACGCTTCTCCTTCTCCACGTCCATCGACTTCACGCTGACATCCTTGGCATTGATGCCGATGCTACCTGTGGCCTTGCCCTCGGTATCGGTGGCAGAGAGGTCCATCTTCTCGGCCCGTATGGCCACCTTACCGTCCTTGGTGAGAGCCTTCTCCTTAGCCTCGCCATTCTCGATGTCGGTGTCGGTGGTCTCCACGGTGACGGTCTTCGAACGTACGATGAGGTCGCCCTCAGCGGTATAGTTGGCCTTGGTGAGCTTACCCTGATCATCGACCTCAACATTGGCCGAGGCTTCGGTGCTCACCTCGATGGTCTTGGCACGGAGTTTGATCTTGCTGTCGGCCGTGAGCTGTTTCTCCTGCAGTTTCTTATCCTTCACCTCGTAGTCAATGCCTTCGATGGTGATATTCTTCGAGGTCAGTTTAAAGTCGCCCTCGGCCGTGTAGGTAGCCGTCGTCAGTGTGCCGTCATCCTCATATTTCTGGTCAGCCTCTCCGGCGGTAGCCACCTCAATATTACGCGCCTTGATGCTCACCGACCCCTTCTCCTTCAACTTACCGTCGGACTCGATGGAAGCCACGCTGACGGAGTTACCCATAAGGGCGATGCCCGAACCTTCATTGTCACGCAGGTTTCCTTCGCCGTCGGCAGAGATCAGACTGATGTTCTCGCCGACGATGTTCACGGCGGCTCCCGTCGTGGCTTTCTTGAAGTCATCGCCCTTCTTGATCTTGCCCTTCTCGTCCTTCAGGCATTTCAGTTGGCGATTGGTCTCTGCTAGCAGTGAGAGCACCTCGGCATAGCTGGCCGTCTCTTCCGCGAGCGACGTGGCGGTCTCGTCGATCTCCTGATTCAGCCAGGAGATATCTTGATAAGTGGTCAGGATGTTGTCCTCGTCGGCCACCAACTTGTCCTTCTCTTCGAGCAGTTTCTCCATTTCCTCCTTCATGCTCTTGAACGACTCCTTGTGCGAGGCGGCCAGATCCTTTAAGTTGCTCTTCTGCTTTTCCAGTCCGCTGATCTGCTCCGTGAGACGGGTCTCACGGCTCTCAGCCGTCTGGACGGCCTCGATGTCAATCTGCCGGTCGGTCTGCAGACTGATGCCACTGCCAGAGACAGCAGGTGCCGAGAAGGTGCCCTGGGCGTCGCTGCCCTGGATGACCACGCTACGCGCCTGACTGACCACTTCGGAGACGTCGCTCACGACGTGCTCATGTCCGTCGTAGCCCGGGTCTTCGGCAATCTCACGGATGCTCGGTGCCCGCAGTTCCACTTGTCCACCTTCGGTGGCGGCCTGCAGTCCCAACTTTGTACCCCTCAGGACAATGGTGGAGCCGCCATCGAGCAGCATGCCATGGTTATCAACGTTACCGATGATAATCTCTGGGGCGGAGATAATGAACCGCTGGTTATCCCGCATATAGCGTCCTTTCACAAGGCTGTTGTTGAGATCGTCGGATATCCGCTGCATCTCGGCCTTGCACTTCCTGATCTCTGCCAGGTCTTTCTCTACGCTGCCCTCAAAGTCAGACAATTTCTTTTCCCATTCTTTGAATATTGTGTCCATACGCGTAATACCTTATTAAAGATTATTAGTATCCAGCACAAGTTTCCACAGACGTTTCTCGTTGCCGTAGTTGGCATCCTTCTCCTGTTCCAACTGTGGCTGTTCACCACCGCTGTTGATGTGTATGGTGGCGTCGGCATTGTCGGATATCAACAACTGTCCCGACTGGCTGGCATCCCAAACGTCCATCTTCCACTTGTCGGCCTCGAACTGTTTCTTCCATACGCCCATGAGGGACTCATAGGCAGATGCGAGGAAATTGTTCTTGGCCACAAGATTGCCGGCATAGGCTACCTTGCCCATAAACTTACCTTCGCTGGTGAATCCTCGTGCAGCACCCTGCATAAAGCGCTTCCAGTAGTAGTCCTGCTTCAGGTTGCTTTCCTTAATGTTGCTCTCATTATAGCCGATAGTGATAAAGTCGAATTCCTTGTTAGCTTGCGTCTTTGACACCTCAAGCAGGAAGTGAGCCACGATCTTACGTTTCAGGAGTTTCATTTTCTTCTTGAACTCCTCATCCGTCTCTCCACCTATGATATTGGTGTCGTTCAAGTCATTCAAGTAGCCGGCAACATCTGTTTTCGCCTTGTCAAATGCTGCTTTCAGACAATCATCAATTTTGGTTCCCAGCCGCGGATCCACATCGAAGAGATGCTCAAAACTATTGATCTGCTTATGAAGATTAAAGACAGCCTCGCCACATCCCACGGCAAGCCTAACCAGGTTGCGACGCCTTACTATAGCTCTTCCCATGGTAATATTGGGTATTGGTTTTAATTTACCCTCAAAAAGACCATTATACGTCTCATACATATCTCCCCACTCCTCATTGGTCGCCTTACCCCACGCCGTATTAAGAATGTTAGGGTCATTGGCATTAACAAGAGCCTTTGTTACTCTGGACTGATAAGTCTGTTTACTTTCCGCTGCCTTCTTCCACAAATCATTATAGGTAGCGAAGTAGTTGTCAATCTTGGTATTGACACTGGAAACGGCATTGATGAGCAGGGCATTATAGTACACTCCATTCTGTCTTTTCGTTCTTTCCTTAAGATCCTTGTAGCGGTCGGGATTGACCATAGCCGTTCCGTTGCCTGCTTCAAGCATCATATATTTTTTCGATTTGATAAGCATGGTTCCGTCGATAGGCCGCATGAATGTCTGCAACAAGCAGCGGAAGAATGAGAGATCGGCCAAGGGTATTAACTTGCCAACCACCGCCGCTCCTGCTATAGCGCCAGGCAGGATGGCACTGTGACCAATGAAATGCAATCCCTTACCGAGAGCCCTGAAGGGAATCTTAAATGTATCCTGCCATTTATTCCACTCGAAGGCTTTCTTCCAGTCGAAGTCAGGGTCTCCGATATTTGGCGGCAGGATGTTATTGCCCGACGTAATGCTGAGTTTGTTACCTGCTGCGATGTTGATGTTCTGACCCGTGATACTGATGTCGCCGTTGGGGGCGTTGATAGAGATGCCCGTGAAGGCATTGAGTTTGATTTTTCCAAGCGCTGACGAGATACTGACCTCACGGGCGTGCGAACTGAGCTGAATCTCATAGAGACCATAACGGTCGCCAATATGGATACCGCCAGTAAGATCCTTGGCCTCCTTCACTTTGGGTATGGCACTTGCGATATCTCCCGGGAGTACGGAATAGAGGAATCCTGTACCAGGGTTCAAGTTGGCAATGAACTTCATGCCGTCCTCTGGATCGGTAAAGGTGATGTGATGGCCGTTGGGCGACATCATCGACATGCTGAGATTCTTTCCTTGCTGTATCTTCGGTGCCAAATAGCGGTCTAAGCCCTCTGCTGGCTGCAGCGTATTCTTGGAATAGAGGGTACCCACGACGTATGGCCGCTCAATATTGTCGTTGTCGAAGTTCACAAACACCTCGTCGCCAATGCGCGGTTTGTAATAGAAGCCACCGCCATTGGTAGCCATCGGTGTGGCGATGCGGATCCAAGGTGTGGCATTACCAGCGATATCCTTCTGGAGGGTCGCCCTGGCTGCATCCGCAGCCTTCTTCCTTTCCTCCACGGCTTTATCCGCCTCGGTCTTTTCCTTTTCGATAATGGCCAGACCCTTGGTCGCCTGCTCGTACTTTTTGGTCAACTCCTCGACAGTCTTATTCTTATCGATGGTGTAGTCTTTGTCATTAGCCTTCTGTATCTTCTCGTTTTCCTCCGCTTTCTCACAGAACTTCATCTTCTTGTCGAGCATGTCGATTTCCTTCTGTATCCTGGCAATCTCGGCATCCTCTCCATTGATGGCCATCTCCGTGAGCACCTGTTCTGCTTCAAGTTGACGCTTAGTCTTGGCATCCTTCTCGGTATCTATCTTTGCTGCCTTGTCGGCACGTATGGCTTCGTATTCCGCCTTCTTCTGCTGATGTGACGTCAATTCTGCAGACAGAGCGGCACGTTTTGTCTTACATTCTTCCAAATATGCTTTCCGCTCTTCAGCCGACATAATGAGGAAGGCCTTCACTTCATCAAGATACTTGCTATACTCCTTGGCCTGACCTTTCAGTTCTTCGGCCTCCTTATCCTTCTCTTTTTGCTTTTCCTCGGCCTCGGTTAGCGCCTGTTCGGCTTGTGCCAACTGCTGGCGTGACAACTGTCCTATCGACTGCCAGGGGAAGGCAATACGCACACGGCCCTGGAATTTCGGGTCGGCATTGTCACAGACAAAAGCCGTCTGCGGACCGGAATGGCGGATAATGGGCACCGGATGTACCGGTGGAATGAAATGATTCACGGTGTCAGTCTCACTATTCTTATACGCAGGGATAGCATAGATCTTCTGTGAGCGCTTACCACTGAACTTGTCAGTAGTCGTACTACCATAGGTGTCGTAGTCACGGTTCCAAGCCTCTTCCGACAGTTGTTGGATCTGGATGACGACATAGATGGTATCGTCGTCAAGTCCTTCCACCTGAATGGGCTGTCCCAATTTCACCGGGGCATAACCCGTACCCATGTTGATGCAGATGATCTGTCGCTGCTGGTCGGCCTGGTGGCTGTGGACATCACGGAAATAGTTAATCTTAGTCCAGCCGGCAGGGTCTAAAGTGGCAAACTGCACGGCACTATCCGCACTGGCCTGCTCTACAAGGCTCTTCAGACTCTCAACATAGAGAGTTGTCTGCTCCGTATTCTTACCGTCTGCTCCCATTTTGCCAAAGAGGGCATTAAAGGCCTCGGCCACTGCAGGGGCAATCCCAGCTGCAATGGCCAGTGCCGTTCCTGCACTTTTTCCCGTCGGATTACCTTCGGTCTTATCAGCCAGCGCACTTTTCATAACTTGCATCGCCTTTGCAATGGCGACTTCACTGGTTTTGCCGTCGTAGTACAACTCACGGGCAAGGGACGAGAACTTGTCCTTGAAGACCGGGAAGATATAGTCATCATTAGCCACTTCGGCATTATAGACGGGCTTTTCCGGGAACGCGTCCTTGGGATAGCCATCTTCCCCCTTTTCGATGGGCGTGAAATTCATCTTTGACATCTCACCTTTATCGTCTTTCACGCTGTCGCGGACATATTCCTGCACTTTAAACGGCCCGTCAGAGATGTCCTGTTTGGTCACCGACTCATAATACGTAATTTTGAGAGGGGACTCATTAGAACCAGCAGCAGCTTGGACAAGGGGAAGACCAAGCGTCAGTTTGCCGTCTTCAAAGAAGAGGAACTCACCGCAACGGTTGGCTGTACGCACGAGGAAGTCATAGAATGACTCGTTGTACTGTACGAGATAGGGATGGATAAATTCTGACAGGATATTGTAGGTCTGATCATTACCATCTTTGTCCTTGGCGGTGAACGTTTCCGGATATCTCAGGAACTGTATGCCGCTGATGTCCGTCTGGATCAAAGGATCGTAGTCGTTGGCCTGCTTTCCAAACGTGTCTCTTTCCATCTCCAGGATGCCCGAGCCGAGTTTACGTGCGACGTAGGCCTTACTATACTTGTTCAGCGTCATCAGCTTATCCATGCTGAAGATGTTCAGCTTCACAAACATCTTCGTACCGTTGGATTCCCGCTTCAACTGGGGGTTTACCTCATAGACATAGCAGTTTTCGGCTACGGTATAGGCAGATCCGTATTCTGTAGTACTTGTAGTATCCTTCTGACGGTTCACATGGATGATCTCCACCTTCACCTGTCTCTGTAAAAACATGGTTGAGACGGCCTGGAAAGAAGGAGCCTTACTCGTATTCTCTGCCGTTATCTGCATGTAATCCAACTCGACCTCAATCTCACAGGGCTGATAGATCTTCTTATTCACCTTCACGCCATGCAACACGACGCTATAGGTGATATTACTCTTCTTATCCGTAAAGTCCTTGAGCACGCTCTGTTCGAGTTGCAACTTGTCCAACTCCGCCTTCGGATTCGTTACCGTATTACCGAAAGTCAGCCTATAGACGAAAAGCGCGTTTACTGTAGTTTCGTTATTTGCCATTGTTATTGATAATTTTGATTGTTTTCACTTGTCCTTACTATTCTGAGATCACTGTAAAGCTCTCCGGGATACCACTGCCAGGCTCTTTGGATGACCAGTCAGCAGCAGCGGCCTTCACGAAAGTGCCATCCGCCGTCACGTCCACTACCCAGTCGGTCGTACATCCTACAGCATTGATACTGGTAGCCAGACATTTGATATAGGTGAGGTTGGCACAGCCCTCAAACATCGACTGGTAGCAGTTCTGCCTGAGTTCCGGAGCAGGCAGCACCGGTGCCTTTGTCAGAGCGGTACAGCCTTCGAACATCGAGCGGTAGCAATCTGACGTCAGCGTGGTGGCTGGCAGCAGAAGTGCCTTTTCCGGATGGTTCCTGATATGCGTATTGTCCTTGAAGAGTTCCCTGAAAGTATCATCTCCCTCCAGTTCCGTGATGTTGTCGTATTCGGTGGCACTAATCAGACTCATCACATTGCCATAGACATAACAGTCCGCAGAACAGTCAAAGTGGGATGCATCACTACTCGGGTAATAACTGGCATTATTGCCACGGAAGCTGACCTTGTCGCCTGCATCGAGCGTGAGTGCCGTCTCATAAGTATGCCAGTCGCCGTCATTCCGCCGAAACTCCACCGTACCTTCGGAATTATTCTGGAAGGTAATCTGTGTCTCATCGTTCACAGCCTCGAATGTCAGCGGTTCGGAGGCTGGCCGTCGCATTTTGACGGTACAGGCATAATAATGGTTGTTGACAAAGGTCAGACCAGTCTTTGAGTAAGTATAGGTATCACCACCAACCAAGGCCGTTAGTGTGAGATCACTGTTATCCACACCCCGCAAAGCGGTATAGAGTTCACTGGCGGCCGTCTTTGGACTAATCGTCAGGTCGCCATATTGGTCAGTACCCGTTGACACGCGCTGCACCAGTTTCCCCGATGCATCGTGAATGGTTAGCGACGAGGCATTGATGGCATTCCCGTCCCGGTCTGTCAGAATGAACCTGACAACGGCCTGTTGGTTACCAAACTCAGCATCGCTGGCATGAATGGTTGTCGTTGTGGCGCGCTGTACCACCACATCAGCCAGCGCATAGTCGTAAGAGGCGCTGAGGGTGGCCAGCGAACCGTCCTGTCCGGTATAGTCCCAGGTGCTGCGGGGAAAGAGCAGATGGAGATGGGTGTCACGGCTGACGGCAGTTGTCATGGCCGATTTCAGCACCGTAGCAGCCGTGCCGGTGGTCGATGGGGTCAGCGTACCCACCACCGAACTCCAGTCATCGGTAAGGGCTGCCACCTTGTCATCGGATGCCCAGACGGCATTGAGTGTCTTTCCGCTGAGTTCCAGACCCCGGGTGGTCACCCCGTCCCCGTCCTTCACGGCATTGACGGCCAACTCAAACAATCCATCCTGAGCCTTCTCGCTCAGGACGGAATCTGCTGAACAGGCAGCCAAAAGAAAGGCTGCCACGACCATCACAGCGTTACGGCAGAGACCGGTCACCCGTTTCCCCATGCTATTGTCTTCAGGTTAGTCCCAGACCTGCTCCTCTTCCGTACCGTAGCCGCTACGCTCACTGTAGGTATCGTCGTTCAGGCTCATCGTCACTGTGACATGATAAGGAGTGCCTTTCTTAAAGGTGACTCCCGAGCGGGTATAATTGTACGCGTTTCCGTTGACTGTGGTCAAGAGGGTGTAAGTATCGCTACCCTCTGTGTCGTTACGCAGGGCCACATAGATCTCACTGGTAGCACTGGCCGGTGTAATCGTCAGATCGCCATAAGATGGTGTAAACGTGCCGCCACTCAAAGTATAGCCCGTTGCCAGTTTCTTCCCGGCTGCCGAGATCGTGAGTGAAGGAATGTTCATCAATGCGCCGTCCGCACCCTTGATGGTGAAGCGGATGATTGCCTGCTCGGTAGAGAAATTGGCAGTACTGCCTTTCATGCCATTGGCACTGATCTCGGTGATATACACTCTGGCCTGGGCATAGTCATATTTCGACTCAATGTCAGCAAGCGTTCCCACCTGTCCGGTATAGTCCCACACATCACGTGGCGTCACGAAATTCAGATAGTCACCCACCTTCAAGCCCGTGGAGTTCAGTGAGCCGTCAAGTTTGGTCCTTTCCGAACCTACCTTGTCAGCCATAGGAGAAAGGGTACCAATGCTCACGCTACTTTTATCGGGGAAAGCATAGACCTTATCGGAGGTCTTCCACACGGCCTTGATGGTAGAGCCTTCCCGCTCCAGACCACGGGTTGTCGCCCCACCGTCATCGGATAATTCACGAATTGCTTCCGTAGAAAAAGACTTCACGAACGGATTCTTCTCATCCTTCGAACACGAAGACAGCAGCATTCCTGCCATAACCAATGCTACCAGACAGCAAAGGTCAAATAGTTGTTTTCTTTTCATATCCTATATTTTTAAGTTTTTAAAATTAGTAAGTTGTCGGATGCAAAGATAGTGAAAAAAACGGATTTACCAAAGGTTCGGCCATTTTTTCTCACATTATTTTATTTTAGGAAAGATTCTGCCTGTTCCAGCGAGTCTAATTTACCAACATCAAGGAGACGGAGGTCCGCCTTCTCATAGCCAAGGAAAGAACACTGCTGACAATATTTCAGGTAGAAATCTATAATGCCGAACCGCTCTGGCATTTCCTCAAAGTAAGGAAAGGCACTCGGCCCGATCACGTGTATCCCGCTGAACGCCAACTGCCTGAGATCACCCGGGGACTGTCCCCTCACCTCCCCCGTCTCAATATTGATCCAGCCTCTGAGTATCAGTTCATCATCAAACAACAGATACCGCTTCGTCTTCCGCTGGCTCACCAGCAGCAGTGCATCGATATCCGCATCCACAGCCGCCGTACTGGCTGCAAAGCCATACAGGAAATTGAGATCCACATTGCTCAGGATATCCACATTATGAATAAGAACAGGCGACTCCTGATCGAAAAGCGGCAGTGCCTTCTTGATGCCGCCACCCGTCTCCAACAGTCCGTCGCTCTCGTCCGAGATACGGATGTCGAGGCCAAAGTTGTCGTTCTCCTTCAGATAATCGACGATCTGCTGGGCGAAGTGATGCACGTTGACGACGATCCGCTCGAAACCAGCCGCCTTCAGTTTCATGATGACATGCCAGAGCAGGGGCTGTCCCCCTACCCTCACCAATGCCTTTGGCATCGTGTCAGTCAGGGGTTTCAGACGGGTTCCCAGTCCCGCAGCAAAGATCATCGCCTGTTTCATGTCTGCAAAGTTACAAATAACTCAGCACATATCCAAATCATTTTTCATTTTTGTGCATGAAGAAAAGGAAAAGATCTGTCTTTTACGCGCGCGCAAGATTAGCGAACAGGAACGTTCGCCTTCTTCGCCATCTTCAACTTTTTCGCTAAGCCTTTATTGTAGGCCTTCATCTCAATGATGGTGGCCAATCCCATCTTAACGCGGAATTCCTGACGAGCCAAGCGCATCTGCTCTAAGAAGCGTTCGCTGGTATGCAGTTTGGCGTATGCAGCGGCAGCAGCCAAGCGGGCGGCATTCACATCGCTCTGCCAGTGGGCTCCGACGATCAGACGGCTGTCGCCATACATCAGACCACGGGCCAGAATCGTATCAGCACGATCGGGATTAATCTCCGTCAGCAGCAGGGCGGCACTCCAGCCGAGCAGCGTATGACCAGAGGGATAGGAACCGTTCTTGCGAAGGGCGGGCTCTTCGTCGGGTGTCAGCGTCTGCTCATGGAAGCGCATGAAGGGGCGCTTGCGCATGTAGTAGCGCTTGGGAATCGTACAGATGCTGTCGCAGGTGGCCGTACCTTCGCGCAACACCTTATAGATCTCAGGTGTCTCCTCCTTGGAGATCTTCAGGCCGAAAGGCTCACTGAACTCACGGATGATACACTCCAGACCGTACTCCGCATCGCGGATGGCGATATCGGCGCGTTCCTTGTCGTTACGCATCTCCTTGCCCCACATATACTGCATGATGTCGAAGGCGAAGGCGGGACCAACAGTGTCTGGAGGAGCAGGTGCCCACTTGATCATGTCGGGCATCTCACTTGTGGTGAAATACGCGTCAACTGGAGTTGTGTCTTTTTGTGCCGAGGCACATACGGTTGCCATCATCATGACGGCCATCATCATTAACTTTTTCATAGGACTTTTACTTTTTTACCTTTTTACTATTTTACTTTCTCTAAAATTTCACTTGGAGACGGGTCTCAAGAATGGTCGCCTCATTATCGGCAAAGCCGCTGCGGTTTGTGACCTTTGTCCATGAGGCGCGCACACGCCAGATCATATACTTATTGGGATAATAGTTGTAGCAGAGAGCCCAGTCGTTGAGGTAGCCACCAAAGACACCAGCACTGGCATCCGACAGCGAGGTGTAGTTGTACTGCAGACAGAGTTCCATATTGCCTGGGTCTGGTGTTGCGATACCGCCATCACCCATATTGGGTGCATAGTTACGACCCTTGATCAGACCGCGCAGGGTGACGTATGCACCACTGCCCGTAAACGTCTCGAGGTTGTTGTCGCGGGTGATGGAGTTCAGGAAGTACTGTCCGATGACGGCAAAGCGACCATAGGAGTACATCACCTCTGGCGAGAACTTATACATCGTCTTCGCATCAGTGACGACAGCCTGCTGGGAGTTCACCTTCGCCACGCGCATCGGCCAACGGGTGCTCAGGGTGAACTGCTTGTGGTTCATCTCCTCCTTGCTGCTGTAGCGGGCACCTTCGATGCCACCGCTGATACCCACCTGAAACATCTCACCACGTTCCGCATAGGGGCGGTAGAGCAAGCGGGTCATCGCACCAACACCCTCATTACCAGTTACATCCGTCGTCTGTTTCATGGCATCTGTCTCTACTACGACACTGGCCGTACCTAGGAATTTCTTGCCGTTGTACTCATACATTAGGCCGATCATACGGTCGTTGTTGAAACACGCATTGCTTTGGGGCTCCTCCATCGTCTCCTTGAACGAGCTGCTGGTGCTGCTCTGGAAACCGTACTGATGGATGAAATAACCACCACGGATGAAGTTCTGCTTGTCGAAGTCATACTCCAACCACACGTCCTTCATGTTCACCTTACCATAGGCATAGCCCATATCGACCTTACCCTTCCACTGGCCATAAGTAAAGCCCACACCCACACGGAAGTCGGGGATGCCAACTCCACTTTTCAACTCATCCTCCTGATGCTGCGGATTGACATACGCCGCATCGAAAAGGATACGTCCCGAAGGCTTTGCCACCAACTTCGGCTCTTCCTGTGCCTGCATGGCCGAGGCCATCATCAGCCCCATAGCCATCATCAAAATTGTTTTAGTCATATATTCGTCTTCTTTGTCATCTTTATCTTTAATTCCTTAGCCTTCTTATAAGCCTTCATCTCTACGATGGTGGCGAGACCCGCCTTGATGCGGAACTCCTGACGGGCCAGACGCATCTGCTCCAGGAAGCGTTCGTTGGTGTGCATACAGGCATAGGCAGCGGCAGCCGCCAGACGGCCTGCATCGACGTCGCTCTGCCAGTGAGCACCCACGATCACACGGCTCTCACCATACATCATACCACGTGCCAAGAGGGTGTCGGCACGCTCAGGGTTGATCTCCGTGAGCAACAGAGCCGTTCCCCAGCCGAAAATAGTATGGCCAGAAGGATAGGAATAGTTCCTACGAAGATCCGGCTCGTATTTAGGAGCCAACGTAGGCTCGTCGAAACGGATGAACGGACGCTTACGCTTGTAGTAATACTTGGGAAAGCCGCTGATAGCCTCGAAGGTGGCCTTCGCATCGCACAACAGCTTGTAAATCTCAGGCGTTTCCTCCTCAGAGATCTTCAGGCCGAAGGGCTCACTGAACTCCCGCATGATACACTCAAGGCTATACTCGGCATCGCGGATAGCAATGTCGGCACGCTCCTTGTTCTGGCGCATCTGTTTGCCCCACATATACTGCATAATGTCGTAGGTGAAGGCCGCTCCAACGGTATCAGGAGGAGCGGGACACCACTTCAGCATGTTGGGCAGTTCCCTGAAAGAGAAATACGGTTCTGGTTTACTCTGTGCAGAGGCATATACGGTTGCCGTCAGCATAACGGCCATGATCATCAGTTTCTTCATAAGCCTGATTCTTAGTTTATATCTTCCTGATCAAGTTTCATGGAGTGTGCAGCGCTCTCATTATGAGCAGCCTCTTCCTCCTCACGCTTCTGATCGCGCTCAGCCTTTTCTGCCAGCCACTTGTTGTGGGCATCCTCGATCTCCTGAAGTTTGGTGTTGTAAAGTTTGTCGCGATGCTCGTCCCATTGCTGATTCAGCTTTTCGCGCTCCTGTTTGATGAGATTCATATTCTCTTCTGTCTCACCGACTGTGAGCTCTGCTATTTTAGCATCTGCCTTCGTGTTGGCATAAGCCATCTGAGCGTTACACTCATCGTAAGCGAACTTCACACCATTCTTCAGCAAATCATACCGATCGTCATCGACCTCAGGCATCGTTAGCAAAACATAACGGGCATCAGTCTGAGTTACATTTCCATTTTCATCAGCGGTATCCACCTTCATTGTTTCAATACTCTGTTTGAATTCCGGATGAACTGCCATAATACCTTGCTGCAATGCTGACATATCCTCATCATACTTAGGGAATACCATAAAGCTGTAATCATCCTTCTTAGCAAGAATGGTGCACTTTTCCAGATTCTGCAATTCTCCTTCAATCATTACCTGAACAGGCAAAAGGGACACTTCTTCAGCCTTTATACAAAGGTTCTTCAGGCGATAGGCAAACATGCCACTAAAGCTACTGAGTTCATCAGACAAATGTTCGAACTCTTTTATAATAATTCTTCTCATCTTTTCTTTTTTACTTTCTAAACTATTTTACTTTTACATCACTCTTTGGGTGCATCCTCGGTCTTGAGTTTCGCACTCAGGCTACCGCCTGCTGCGGCACCAGGAACGGCGATACCATCGCTGATGTTCGGTGACTTGAACGATGATTTCGCTTCGATATTGTCGATGGTGGCCTTCGGAGCCTTGAGTTCGTCCTTGACTTCCGTCTTGCCATTGATGGTGGTAGCACCATAGACTTCGGTCTTGCTGCCACCTACAGCAGCATTGCCACCGTCGAGCTGTACCACAGCCTTGCCGTCGCCCTGCTGGGCCTCGAAGGTCTTGTCGGCGAAGAGTCCCATTTCCTCGGAGACGGCCTGCAGCTTCTTGCTCTTGATATCCTTCGACTTCGCACCTACGTACATCTTTTCTGATACGAGGGTCATCGTACTGCCTTCGGCCAACTTGTCATCGGTAAGTTTCTCCTTATCGACATCCATTGACTTCACATTGACGGCCTTCGCATTGATGCTGAAGCTACCTGTAGCCTTGCCTTCGGCATCAGCAGCGAGGAAGTCGGTCTTTTCTGCGCGTACGGATACCTTACCATCCTTCGTCAGAGCCTTGGTCTCGAGTTTGCCGTCCTTCACCTCATAGTCGAGGCTCTCAACAGTAAACGTCTTCGACTTGAAGATGACATCACCCTCGGCTGTGTATTCACCCTTGGTGAGCTTGCCCTTATCGTCACGCTCCACATCCTTCGGGCTCGTGGTTGCCACCTCAATAGTCTTGGCTGTCATCGTGATCTTGCTGTCAGCCGTCAGTTCTTTCTCCTTCACACCCTTGTCTTCCTCCAACTGGTAGTCGATAGCCTCCATATTGATCTCCTTAGACTGGATTTTCACGCTGCCTACCGTTGGCATCTCCTTACCGTCTTCATTGATAGTAGAGGTAGAGAGGGAGATATTCTGCGCCTTTACTCCAAAACTGCTATCTTCTACGAGTTTACCCATACCGTCGGCCATATTGACACCGAGTCGTGGGGTCTGGATTCTGACACCAGCTTCCGGATTCGTATGCAGATGGCCATCGCCATCTTCTGTAGCCATCGTGATGTTTTCTGCCACAATGCTCATTGAAGCACCAGTGGTCTTCTTGATGAAATCATCGCCGGTCTTAATCTCCTTCTTCTCGTCCTCCAGAACCTTTTTCCTACGGTTCAACTCGGCCAACTGAGAAACGGTATGGATAAAATCAACAGTGGTTTGATAGATGGCAGGCATTAATGCATCCATACGGTCATGCAAGTCCTGAATATCCTTAAGGTATATGCGGGACATGTAGAATTCAGAGGAGTTCATCTTGTTCCCTGCTTCCATGTATTGTCCCATATTCTTAAAGAACTCATCAAGCGTTTTCTTCTGGTCGTTCATCCGCTTTTTAAGATCATCGATCTGAGAGGTAAGACCTTTCACCTCGTCCTCAATGTTCTGCTTACGTACCTCGGCCGATACGGCAGCCTCTAACTTCAGGTTCTTGTCGGCATGGATCCTGACACCGCCCTTACCTGCAAGTAGTGGAGCCTGCGAGAAGGCATCCTTGGCATCGCTGCTGTGGAGCACGATATCAGTAGCCTGGGAGATAATCTCCGAAGTGTCGCATACCACATTCTCTACGCCATCGATACCTGGATCAACAGCCACCTGACGGATACTTGGTGCACGGCTAATGATCTTCCCTTGTTTGCCGACACCCTCCTGAGAGATTTCAGTGCCCTTGATGACAATACGTCCATAGCCCTGCAAATCGCCTGTCTTATCGACATTGCCAATCACGATCTCCGGGGCAGAGATGACGATACGATCCTCATCGCGATAGAAGAGGCCTCCACCCATCTTCTCAAAGATATCACTCTTGATCTGCTGCACCTCAGCCTTCTGCTGGTGTATCTCTTCCAGATCTTTCTCTACACACTTCTGGAAATTCTCCAGAAAGCTTTTCCAATCATCATATATAAAAGCCATATCTCAATCAATTAAAGTTCAACGCATCTTTAAGATTATCCAGGAATGTTGTGACGTCACCAGCAACATCATCGCTAGCTGTCAAGTTCTCCCTTGGCGGAGATGGTACAACGTCGATAGTTGTATCCTTCAGATTATAGACTTTCGCATTATTGGAGAACAGGATCGTTCCATTATTATCATTATTCCAAGCCTCATTCTCAGAAGCGATCTTCCAGAACAGAGCATTCTTGAGGTTATCTTTGGTCGCATTAACCATCTTTCCAAGTTCCTTCGTAACTTTCCACTCGTCGGGTTTAAGTACAGGAACGGTAATAAGAGAGGCAACATATTGGTTCCAGTAAGCATCACCAAGATCTGCTTCGTCGAACTTGCGCGGCACTTTCAACACTTTCGGGGCAGTGGCACCAGGCACAGCAGGAACAGGTGCCACCCAAGTAGGATCATCAATCTTCTCGCGCCAATCATCCTTGAATCCCATACCTTCAAGCACGAGAATGGCAGCCTTACGCATCAGTACTAATTTGTGAGCTTTCGTCGCTGCTGCTGCCAGCTCTGCGCCCAGATCATCCAAGCCTGTCTTTGAGGCATGAGTCATTGACTGATAATAGTACGTATCGCCCAGGTTTGATTTCTTAAAGGCATTAGCAAGACTTTCCATAAACGCCTTTGGCATCTTCCTGTCCTTAAAGGCATGAGTCAGAGCCTTGATGTCTTTCTCTTCCAATTCGGTGAATTTCAGGAAATCGATAATAGCCTGACGCAGTTCATTGGCGGCTTTGACGATATTAGCGACATACACCTTTCGACCATCCAGAACATCTTGCTTGAGAACAGCCTCTGCTGGCATTTTGGTTGGTGGATACATTTTTACTGTTTGACCATAGTTAATCGCCATGGCCTGCTTGACAGAGGCATTATCAGTAGTACTATAGTTTGCTTTGAAACCGATTTTCGTATCATCGAAGTTCGGTGCCGTATTAGGATCAGCCCACATGTCTGCTTTCAGTTCCGCATATGTTTTACAGATAGCTTCATCGGGTTTAGTAGCAAATTCCTTAGCCAACACCTTTGCTGCTGAAACAGCGTCATTAAAGCCTTTTAGTTTATTGATACAATTGTTGTATGCCGTACGATAGCGTTCATCAACGAGATTGCCTAAGGTCTTGACTCTTGAAATCATCTCCACGACACCAGAGGAAAGTCGCAATCCATCCTTTGAGTACTTCTTGCTCTGTTCCTTGATATAGTCATTATATTCATCAGCACTTGAATAAGCATTCTGAGGATATACGCAATCACCTTTTCCTGCATCCAACATCAAGAACCTGTTGGACTTAATACGCAACTGTCCCTCAGCCGGACGGAAGATAATCTCCATCATTGATCTGATAATCGACAGATTGATGGCGTTGAGGGCTTTCTCTGCCAACTTTTTGGTGACTGCGACGGTAATATCGGCAAAGAATCCCGTACCATCTCCTCCCATAATCTTATTCTTGATATTCGTACCAGAAACAATTTCCAAATTATTACCAGCCTCAATCTTGATATTCTTACCCTTGATGGCAACATCCCCATTAGGTGCAGAGATCGTGATACCCGTGAAGGCATTGATCTTAACCTCTCCCCAAGGAGATGCTACATTAACCTCACGTTTATCAGTAGAACCAGAGATTTTGTAAATGCCATAATTGTCAGACAATTCAAAGCCTCCACCCAGTTTAATGCCAGTCTCTCCCTTTGTTTCTGGCAGTTCACCCATCTGTGGCACAAAATCCGACAAAGTTCCCCATCCTGGCAAAAGCATGCCCGTGATAAACTTTGATATACCAGAAGGGTCATCCTTCAGTTTCAGGACATGACCTCCAGGAGTTGTACACTGGATGTCGCTACCAGCACCTTTTGAGATAGCACCCAGCACGTAAGGACGCTCCACATTGCCACCGACAAAACCGACAAACACCGTATCATCCTCATAGTGTTTACCCATGAGACCTTTTTTGCCTCCAGCATTTGCTGTAAACTGCAGCCAAGGCGAAGCTGCCTGATCCTTCCATTCCGCATATTTGCCTTCCAAACCTTTGATTTCTGTTTCAAGAGCTTTAATCTGGTATTCTAAAGTAGCTTTCTTTATTTCATCCTTCTCGTCTTTCTTTGCTTTCTCTAGATTCTCCTTTTCCTTAGTTTTTTTCTCAATCGTATTCTTATATAAATTGGACGTTTCAATTTGCCAAGAAAATAGTACACGCACACGGCCGCTGTCAGAAGGATCTTTGGAATCAGCCACCATCGCCATCTGAGGGTCGGAATACCTAATATGGCCCGAGGGAAGAATGGTCGGATAGAATGTCTCATCAGCATCCTTTGCTGTAGCAATAACCTGATAGACCAACACAGGATTCTCATTATTATCAACCACGTACAATTTGTTCTTAAGAATCTGGGGATAAAGTGGCTTGCAGTCGATCTGGACCACAATATATTCCTTCGAATAGACCTCGATAACCTGTCCTAATTTCAGGCCTGGATAATTGGTGTCAAAATCGATACAGACAGAATCCTTGGCAGCACGAATTTCCTTTGCGAGGATTGTACCATACTTGCTATTTGAATAGTCGAACTTATCTGAATCAGATTTAAATTCGGTAAAAAGATTGCAGGAATCATAGGAACTATGGTTGCCATTAAACTTCTCTACAGTGGCGTTACGCAAATCATCTGTAAAGTATTTATCATCAAATTTATTATTCTTATAAGCCATAGAGATGGCACTCGTGGCTATATTATACGCATTATCGAAGAGACGATTACCAATGTGAGTAGGGATATTCTTGTCATTCTTGAAAAACGCAGATATTTCACTCATGACGGTATTATCTGCTGTAATACCAAGATCAAACGGATCTTTACTCAACTTATTATCCGACATATTGCTATCGGTATTGGCAATACAATCATAACCGGCACCAAGATCCTTCTCACCAAGATTGACATAAGTGATATCTTTGAATATATCGGTTCCAGGATTCTTTACACTATGTGTGATGATGGCCTTACCTGTACCAGAATAGCCGACATTCAACTTTCCATTCTCATAATACATGAACTCACCCCAGCGGTTACAAGTACGGACCAACATATCATAGAGGCTCTCGTTATATTGTACAAGATATGGGAAGATATGCTCTGTGGTAACTTCTCTATCCTCATATTCATCTGCATCTGTCGTCTTCTTTTTGGGCTTTAAAACATTAAATGTTTTTTTATATGACAAAACTTTCATTTGGGTTGTGTCGCAGGTCATCTTTTTACCAGAATCGTAGGGTAAATCTGGCAATAAACCCTTCCAACTGCCATCATTCTGTTTTTCACTCTTCAGAATATCACCACCTAGTTTCTTCGACACAAACATACGGCTGGCTTTCTCTAACGTCATCAGTTTGTCAAGGCTAAAAATCTTCAGCGTAGCTATTACCGACTTACTCTTGTAGCACAACTTAACATCCTGAACATAGAAGTCGGTGCCCACCGTCCCGTTTTCTGATACAGAGCCTTCGTTAACCGTCACATCATACAACTCTACCTGCTTATTCTTGAACAGAGTCTCCAAGGTAGCCTTGGGAATAGAGACCCAAGACGCATTACTGGCAGTGATCATGATAGTAGAAGTAATAGCTGTCGGCTGATACATTTTTTTCTGGTATTCCGCTTTCAGCAAACTGAATTTATATAACTGACCTTTTTCTTCTTCATTTGTAAGAGTCAGCTCTGAGGTCTGCTGTTCTGAAATCACGGTAATATTGGCAAACTCTTTATCACTGGTTGCCAACACTTTATTGATCACTAATTTTAAAGCCATAATCTCATTCTATTTAATTATTCAACAAATACGCTCTTATAATTATTCTGCTCTTCGCGACCTAAATAGGTAACAGAGCGAGCGAGAAGCGTGACGTCAAGCAGAATCTGCTCATCTTCGCCAGTCACATTCTTGCCTGTACTGTAATTCTCTTCCACGCTTACCACATAGCCGTCAACCACCATGCCATCCTCGTAGTCTGACAGACGCTGGTTGGAATTAAAGGTGGCATTGAAAAGGAACGAATAGTTGAAGTAACTGTTAGAAAGCAGGTTACTATAGAACACTTTCGCATGCTTCGGTGAGTTGACACGAACCGTGAACTTCAGGATGACCGGCTCCGTAGGACCATAAACCTCGCCTGAGGCATTACGTTTGTGTTCACACTGATAATCGAAGTGCTGTACGGTAAGACAATTTTCCTTCAATACACTCATAGGATTCTCTAAAAAATCCTCAGCAACCACGATGGCCTTCAGTTCGTTTGAATAGAGTGTTGCCATAACTTAAATACGATTAAGGGTTACACCGTCGATTTCCAAGGTCTCCGCACCAATGGCCAACTTCAGGAGCCGACGACGGGAGATGTTGATATCATAATACTCAGAGAGAGAGAAGCATTTTGCCTCCTCGAAATAAAGGATTTGAGAGTCGGATTCATTGTCCTTGAGTTCATTGGTCAAGCTAATGACAAGCCGGCCGTTCTGCACACCCTGAGTAGAAAACCACTCAATCAAGCCAAGATCATCTTTGCCAGGGGCGACAACCGTCACCTCCACCCGCTCGCAACGGGCAGCACCTTCGGGAGAGAATCCATTGAAGGGGCGGGCAAACAAAAGCCGACAGTCAGACACAATGTACTGCTTAGAGTAGCGCTTGATGCTGTTGTCGCCGAATTCTAATACTGCTGTTAATGCCATATACTTATACTTTAAATTTTAATTACTGGTGCAAAGATACGGTCTTGATACGCTCGTCACAAGCTTTTTGCCGTATTTCGTTATAGGTTGTTGCGACAGGGAGGTTCTTTTGCGTCAAAAGCGGTTTAGCCCTGTTCGTTTTGTCGCGCTTCCAGGGTCTGTTTAATTTTCTGCTCCCGATGGCAGATGCGCACCTCGACGCCAAACTTCTCATGGATATGCTCGGCCAGATGCTGGGCTGAATAGACGGAGCGGTGCTGACCACCCGTACAGCCGAAGGAGAACATCAGCGAGGTGAAACCACGCTGGATGTAACGGCGCACATGGGCATCGGCCAGTTTATAGACAGAGTCGAGGAACGTCAGGATCTCACCGTCATCCTCAAGGAATCGGATGACAGGCTCGTCAAGTCCCGTCAGTTTCTTATAAGGTTCATAGCGTCCGGGGTTATGGGTACTGCGACAGTCGAAGACATAGCCGCCACCGTTGCCGCTCTCGTCCTCAGGGATACCCTTACCATAGGAGAAACTGAAGACCTTCACCACCAGCGGTCCTTGGGCATCGTAACGGGAGAATGTGGCAGGGCCATCCTGCGGATGGGCCTTGTAGGGGTTCAGGTCTGTCGTCTTATAACCGTCAGCACGTGAGGCGACAGTCTCTATCTGCCGGAACTGGGGAAGTTCCGTCAACTGGCGCAGGATATCCATCAGATAGGGATAGTGGAACGTGGTGGCGCTCGGCTTTGCCGCTTGGTTATGCCAAGAACTGGCAAGGAGTTCGCGCAGGTTCTGGATGGCGGGTGGTATGCTTTCTATGAAGTGTTTCTTCTGTTCGAAATAACCACGGAAACCGTAGGCACCCAACACCTGAAGCGTACGGAAGAGCACGAATAGCGACAGACGGTTGACGAAGTGACGCACAGGCGGCACCTCGGTATAGTTCTTCAGCGAATTGTAGTATTCATAGACCAGTTCACGGCGGAGTTTATGGGGATATTTTGCACTGGCCTGCCAGAGGAAGGAGGCGAGGTCGTAGTAATACGGTCCCTTGCGCCCACCCTGATAGTCGATGAACCAAGGACTACCCTCATGGTCGAGCATCACATTCCTCGCCTGGAAATCACGGTAGAGGAAACAATCCACCTCTGGCACAGGATTGTCTATGTCTGTCGTCAGATCCTTGGCAAAGAGACGGAAATCGGCCTCCAGTTTCAGTTCATGGAAGTCAAGTTCGGTGGCTTTCAGGAAACAATATTTAAAATAGTTCAGATCGAAGAGCACACTATCCACATTAAACTCCGCCTGCGGATAACAGTTGGAGTAGTCCAGATCTCGGGCTCCTCGTATCTGCACATTCGGCAGTTCGCGGATAGTACGGCGCAACAGTTCCTGTTCTTTCAGGGTATATCGCCCACCTGCCTCGCGCCCACCACGGATGGCATCGAAAAGGGACATCGAACCGAGATCGGTCTGGAGATAGCGTAACTCGTCGTCGCTGGCCGCCAGAATCTGCGGAACAGGAAGTTTGCGCTTGTTAAAGTGCTCTGTAAGATATATAAAAGCATGATCCTCGTCGCGACTGGTACCGATGACACCGACGACAGTCTGGCCATCACTGTCAGTCAAACGATAGTACGTACGGTTACTGCCGCCACCCGGAATCTGCTGAACATTGGCTGGCTCAGCCCCCTTCCATTGCCGATAGAGATCTAAAAGTTTTTGCATACCGATGGCAAAGGTACGCAATTATTTGGAAAAAAAGAAGAAAAAAGGCAAAAAAAATCCGGCTGCCTTGTGACAGCCGGATTTGGGTATTACATCATACCTCCCATGCCTGGGGCACCACCCATCGGCATAGCAGGTTCTTTCTCAGGTTTGTCAACGATCAGGCACTCTGTTGTCAGGAACATACCAGCGATGCTGGCTGCATTCTCCAGAGCCACACGGGCTACCTTGGCAGGATCGATCACACCAGCCTCACGCAGATCCTCATAGACGTCCGTACGGGCATTGAAACCGAAATCGCCTTTGCCCTCGCGAACCTTCTGAACGACCACAGCACCCTCCTGACCGCCATTGACGGCAATCTGGCGCAGCGGCTCCTCAATGGCGCGACAGATGATATTAATACCTGTCTGCTCATCGGCATTGTCACCCTTCAGACCAGCCAGAGCCTCCTGAGCACGGATATAGGTGGTACCACCACCGGCTACGACACCTTCCTCGATGGCAGCACGGGTAGCGCAGAGAGCATCATCCACACGATCCTTCTTCTCCTTCATCTCCACCTCGGAGTTAGCACCGACGTAGAGTACTGCTACACCACCAGCCAACTTTGCCAGACGCTCCTGCAGTTTCTCTTTATCATAAGAAGAGGTGGTCACCTCAATCTCCTTCTTGATCTGGGCGATACGATCCTGGATGGCCTGCTTCTCACCGGCACCGTTCACGATGGTAGTGTTATCCTTAGAAACGGTCACCTTGTCACAAGTACCCAACATCTCGAGCGTAGCCTGCTCCAGTTTCAGACCCTTCTCCTCGCTGATGACAACACCACCTGTCAGGGTAGCGATATCCTCAAGCATAGCCTTACGACGGTCGCCGAAGCCAGGAGCCTTCACAGCACAGATCTTCAGACCACCACGCAGACGGTTCACCACCAGTGTGGTCAACGCCTCAGAATCGACATCCTCAGCGATGACGAGCAGCGGACGGCCACTCTCTGCTGCGGGCTGCAGGATAGGCAGGAAGTCCTTGATGTTAGAGATCTTCTTGTCGTAGATCAGGATGTAGGGATTCTCCATGACGCACTCCATCTTCTCACTGTCGGTGATGAAGTATGCAGAGAGATAACCACGGTCGAACTGCATACCCTCAACCACACCGATATGGGTGTCGCGGCTCTTCGACTCCTCGATGGTGATGACACCGTCCTTGCTGACCTTGCGCATAGCCTCAGCCAGCAGCTCACCGATTTCCTTATCGTTATTAGCAGAGACGGTAGCCACCTGCTCGATCTTGTCGTAGTTGTCGCCTACCTGCTCAGCACTCTTGGCGATGTGCTCAGTCACAGCCTTCACGGCCTTGTCGATACCACGCTTCAGATCCATGGGGTTGGCACCGGCAGTGACGTTCTTCAGACCCTCGGCCACGATAGCCTGGGCGAGGATGGTAGCGGTGGTCGTACCGTCACCGGCATCGTCACCAGTCTTAGAGGCCACACTCTTCACGAGTTGTGCACCTGTATTCTCAAACTTGTCCTCCAACTCGATCTCTTTAGCGACGGTCACACCATCCTTAGTGATCTGGGGAGCACCAAACTTCTTCTCAATAACAACATTACGTCCCTTAGGACCAAGAGTAACCTTGACGGCATTAGCCAACTGGTCAACGCCCTGCTTCAGCAGGTCGCGAGCCTCAATATTGAATTTAATATCCTTTGCCATAATGATTAATGTTTAATCTTTAATGTTTAATGTTTCATATTAACATTACTTCTCGATCACTGCGAGTACGTCGCTCTGGCGCATCATGAGATATTTCTCGCCCTCGAACTCGAGTTCGGTACCAGAATACTTGCCGTAGAGCACTTCGTCACCGGCTTTCAGAATCATCTCCTCGTCTTTTGTTCCTTTACCTGTGGCAACAATCTTACCGTGTAAAGGCTTTTCCTTGGCGGTGTCAGGAATAATAATACCACCGATCTTCTCTTCTGCCGGTGCGGGCAATACCAGCACGCGGTCTGCTAATGGTTTGATGTTCATAATGTTTTAAATATTTAATGTTTAATCTTTAATGTATCTTGTTACACCATTATTATAAAAAGGAAACTGTCTTCCGACTGCTCCGCCAATCATTCTGCCAAAACCATGCCAACTACGCGAGGTATGACAACTTGTCAGCGTAAAGAAAAATTTTTTGCCCAACTTATGTCATACTTCAAAAATAATTTGTACCTTTGCCGCAGTTACGTAACAATAAACCAACTTAGCATGAAACAATTCTTTAAAATGACACTTGCCACGGTCTGTGGTATTGCCATCTTTTTGCTGATAACCGGTTTCTTCCTGGTTATCTCCTTGGCAGGTATGCTTGCCAGTGACTCTGCATCAACCAAAGTAAAGGAAAACTCTGTATTTGTCATCAAACTCAATGGCACCATCAGCGAGCGCGCTGAGGATGACTCTCCGTTGAATGCCCTCATGGGCATGGGCGACATGAGTGCCATGGGACTCGACGACCTGATCGCCAGCATCCGCAAGGCTAAGGACAACGATGACATCAAGGGTATCTACCTGGAGGGTGGAGCACTCTCCTTCGACGCACCCGCCACAGCCCAGCAGTTGCGCGACGCCTTGAAGGACTTCAAGCAGAGTGGCAAATGGATCGTAGCCTATGCCGATCAGTATTATCAGGCCACCTACTATGTGGCCTCGGTGGCCGATAACATCTATCTGAACGACCATGGTGCCATCGACTTCAAGGGTCTCGGCGGCAAGGGCGAGTATATGAAGGGATTGTACGACAAACTCGGCATCAAGTACCAGGTGGCCAAGGTGGGCAAATATAAGAGTTATGTGGAGAGCAACACGCTGACAGGCATGAGTAACTATGACCGTGAGCAGCGTGAGGCTTATCTGAACGGCATCTGGAACTACTGGGTGAAGGAGATCGCCGAGGGCCGTAAGGCAAAGGTCGAAGACCTGAACCAACTGGCCAACGACAGCATCATGGCCTTCGCCAACACGAAGGACTATGTCACCGCCAAACTCATCGACAAGATCCTGTTCCCCGAGGAGATCAAGGCCGAGATCAAGAACCGCCTGAAACTCGACAAGGACGACGAAATCCCACAACTGACCCTCTCCGACATGCTCAACGTGAAGTCGAAGAAGGAGAAGGAAGGCGATAAAATAGCCATCTACTATGCATACGGCAGCATCGTCGATAGCGAGACGATGAACATGCTGCAGGGCGGCGGCCATTGCATCGTGGGCAAGAGCACGGCAGAGGACCTGCGCAAACTGGCTGACGATGACGACGTGAAGGCCGTGGTGTTCCGCGTGAACTCGGGCGGTGGCAGTGCCGTTGCCTCTGAGCAGATCCGCCACGCCCTCAAACTGCTGAAGGCCAAGAAACCCCTCGTCGTCTCGATGGGCGGTATGGCAGCCTCTGGCGGCTACTGGATCAGTTCTCCCGCCAACTACATCTTCGCTGAGCCGACCACCATCACCGGTAGTATCGGCATCTTCGGACTGATTCCCAACTTCAGCGGACTGGTCACCGACAAACTCGGTGTCACCTTCGACGGTGTGACCACCCATAAGTTTACCGACTACGAGCAGGACCTCATCCTGGGCAAGAACACCGACGAGGTCATGAAGCACATGCAGACCTTTATAGAGCAAGGCTATCAGGACTTCCTCACTATTGTGTCTGAGGGTCGCGGCATGAAGCCCGCACAGGTGGATTCCATCGGTCAGGGCCGTGTATGGCTCGCCACCGATGCCCTGAACATCAAACTCGTGGATAAACTCGGCAGTCTCGACGACGCCGTGAAGAAGGCCGCCGAACTGGCCAAACTCAAGGACTACTATACGGATGCCTATCCCGGCAAGGGCAGTTGGATCGACAGTTTCATGCCAAAGGAGGATAAAGGCACCTATCTCGACAGCAAGTTACAGGAAGAACTGAAGGCTTTCCTCGGTGACCTCTACGAGCCGCTGATGGAGATCCGCCAGACCGTCAAGGACGGCAGCCATATCCAGGCCAGGATACTTGACGATGTCAGAGTGAAGTAAGACGGATGAACGACAGAATAGAAGGTGATCTCATCAGTATCAACAAGTCGTTACGGCCGCTGAGTTGGCTGTACGGTCTGGTGGTCGGATGCAGGAACATGCTCTTCGAGATAGGTATCTTGAAGAGCCGTTCCTTCACCATACCTGTCATCTCCGTGGGTAATATCACCGTCGGTGGCACAGGCAAGACGCCTCATGTGGAGTATCTCATCCGTCTGCTAAAGGACAAGGCGAAGGTGGCCGTACTCAGCCGAGGCTACAAACGCAAGAGCCATGGCTTCGTATTGGCAGGGAAGGAAACCACCATGAGCGACATCGGCGACGAACCGTTCCAGATGTTGCAGAAATTCCCTGATATAACCGTGGCAGTCGATAAGAAACGTACCAGAGGCATCGACAAACTGACCAGTGGCGAGTACGCTGACGGCATCGACGTCGTCCTGCTCGATGATGCCTTCCAGCACCGTTATGTCAAGCCCGGCATCAACATCCTGCTCGTCGATTACCACCGTCTGGTCATCTACGACGAACTGCTACCGTCAGGCCGACTCCGCGAACCCGTCAAGGGCAAGGACAGGGCCGACATCGTGATTATCACCAAATGTCCGACAGACCTGAAGCCCATGGAGTTCCGCGTCATCACCAAGGCCATGGGACTCTACCCGTATCAGCAGCTTTTCTTCTCCACCCACGAATATGAGGCGCCCCGCCCCGTCTTCCCAGAGTTAGCAGGGATAGAAGATATCGCTAATATGGATAACCTGGCCGGGAAGAACATCCTCCTGCTCACTGGCATCGCCTCCCCTGAACAGATGCTAAAGGATCTGCAGGCCTACACTGACAAGATCACCCCCCTGACCTTCAGCGACCACCATCATTTCAGTCACAAGGATGTGGAGCGCATCAACGAGGCATTCAGGGTGCTCCCCTCACCCAAACTGATCATCACGACAGAGAAAGATGCCTGTCGCCTGACTGTCGCCGAGGGACTAAGCGAAGAGGTCAGACAAGCCCTCCATGTCCTGCCCATCCACGTGAAGATCTTGCAGGATCAGGAGGAATCGTTTAATAAAAAGATCACAGGATATGTACGAAAGAATTCAAAAAACAGCGTTCTGGCTAAAGGCAAGGATGACCACCTCCCCAACTACAGCAATAGTGCTGGGAACAGGCCTCGGACAATTAGCTTCAGAAATAACTGACACCTACGAGTTCCCCTATCAGGACATCCCAAACTTCCCCGTTTCCACGGTAGAGGGTCATTCCGGCAAACTGATCTTCGGCAAACTCGGGGGTATCGATATCATGGCCATGCAGGGCCGCTTCCATTTCTACGAGGGCTACTCGATGAAGGAGGTGACTTTCCCTGTGCGCGTGATGTATGAGTTAGGTATCAAGACCCTCTTCGTCAGCAATGCCGCTGGCGGTATGAACCCGCAGTTCCAGATTGGCGACCTGATGATCATCACCGACCATATCAATTTCTTCCCCGAGCACCCGCTCCGGGGCAAGAATTTCCCCACAGGCCCCCGTTTCCCAGACATGCACGAGCCCTACGACCTGTCGCTGGTGGCACTGGCCGACAAAATCGCCGAGGAGAAGGGCATCAAGGTGCAGCATGGCGTCTATGTCGGCGTACAGGGTCCCACCTTCGAGACCCCGGCAGAATACAGGATGTACCACCTGTTGGGTGGCGACGCTGTCGGCATGTCCACCGTACCCGAAGTCATCGTGGCCCATCACTGTGGCATTCGCACCTTTGGAGTCTCGGTCATCACCGACCTTGGCGGCTTCGACGATCCCGTAGAGGTCAGCCACGAGGAGGTACAGGAGGCTGCCAACATGGCACAACCGCTGATGACGGAGATCATGCGCGAAATGATAAAACGTAGTTACTAATGGAAATAGCAAAATTAGGTGAGTTTGGTCTTATCGACCGTCTCACGAAAGACATAGAGATTAAGAACGAGAGTACGAAATACGGTGTAGGCGACGACTGCGCCGTCCTCTCCTACCCCGACAAGGAAGTACTCATCACTACCGACCTGCTGATGGAAGGGGTACACTTCGACCTGACCTACATCGATCTGAAGCACCTCGGTTATAAGAGTGCGATGGTGAATATCAGTGACGTGTTCGCCATGAACGGCACGCCCCGCCAGATCACCGTCTCGCTGGCCATCAGCAAGCGGTTCACGGTGGAGGATATCGAGGAGTTCTATGCTGGTCTGAAACTGGCCTGCGACAAGTGGAATGTGGATATCGTCGGCGGCGACACCACCTCGTCCTATACAGGACTGGCCATCTCGATCACCTGTATCGGTGAGGCGCACAAAGAGGATATCGTCTATCGCAACGGTGCCAAGAACACCGACCTCGTCTGTGTCAGTGGCGACCTCGGAGCCGCCTATATGGGACTCCAGTTGCTGGAGCGCGAGAAGAGTGTGTATTACCAGCAGGTGGAGGAGGCCAAGAAGAAAGGTGACAAGCGCACCCTGGAGGAACTCGCCCATTTCCAGCCCGACTTTAGCGGCAAGGAATACCTGCTGCAGCGTCAGTTGCAGACCGAGGCCCGTGGCGACATTATCCAGAAACTCCGTGAGGCAGGCATCCGTCCCACCGCCATGATGGATATCAGCGACGGTCTCTCCTCCGAACTCATGCATATCTGCAAACAGTCGGGTGTTGGCTGCCGTATCTTTGAGAAGAATATCCCCATCGACTACCAGACCGCCGTCATGGCCGAGGAGATGAACATGAACGTCACCACCTGCGCCCTCAACGGCGGTGAGGACTATGAACTGCTGTTCACCGTACCTATCGGCGATCACGAGAAAATAGAGCGGATCGAGGGCGTCAAACTTATCGGTCACATCACCGACGAGAAATTCGGCAAGATGCTCGTAACCCGTGACAATCAGGAGTTTGAACTCAAAGCACAAGGGTGGAACCCCCTCTCTTCATAACTTTTTCTGAAAATATTTCCCAAAATATTTGGTGGGTTCAAAAAAAAGCAGTACCTTTGCACCCGCAAAACGAAAGGATTGTAGAAACCGCATGGTGCCTTAGCTCAGTTGGTAGAGCATCGGACTGAAAATCCGTGTGTCCCCGGTTCGATTCCTGGAGGTACCACTCCTCCTTTCATTAGCCCGGTTTCGCGTGATGGCGGCCGGGTTTCTTTTTATAACCTAAACAAACTAAAAGTCATGGGAATAGTTATTGGTATTGACGTGGGTATCTCCACCACCAAGATTGTTGGAATCAAGAACGGTAAGATCTCAGCACCGATCAGTATTACGGCTGCCGATCCCATCACCTCGCTTTACGGTGCCTTCGGCAAGTACCTGCATGACAACGACATCGACCTGAAGGATGTCGAGCAGGTGATGCTCACGGGCGTAGGTGCGGCCTATATCGACACGCCCATCTACGGACTGCCCACGGCGAAGTCCGAGGAGTTCGTGGCCGACGGTCTCGGTGCCCGCTATGAGTCGAAGCTCGACCATACGATCGTCGTCTCGATGGGAACAGGTACCTCGTTCGTGAAGTGCGACGGTGACGACATGCGCCATATCGGCGGTATTGGCGTTGGAGGCGGCACGCTGAAAGGTCTGGCGCGCATCATGCTCAACACGGGTGATATCAAGCAGGTGGCCGAACTGGCCAAACTGGGCAATATCCGTAACATCGACCTCACCATCGGCGACATCACCACCCAGCCGCTGCCCGGACTGCCCATGGACACCACGGCTTCCAACTTCGCCAATGCCCAGACCAATGCCACGAAAGAGGACATCGCCGCCGGACTCATCAAGATGGTGCTCCAGTCGATAGGCTCAGCCGCCTGGCTCGCCTCCTTAGGCAGCGACATCCGTGACTTCGTGCTCATCGGCAAGTTGTCGAAACTCCCCCAGTGCAAGGAAGTGTTCCCCGCCCTGGAGAAGCTCTACGACATACGCTTCCACATTCCCAAGCATTCCGAGTACTGCACCGCCATCGGTGCCGCCCTCGATTACACCATTAATGGTAAGGGGTAATTAATTTGCTACGATCTTTTTCCCTCCGACAATGTTAACACCGCGCTGGAGGGTGTCAAGCCGTTGACCCTGCAGGTTGTAGATGTCTGCAGGCTGCGAGGCTGCTTCAGGCTGGGTGGCAGACCTGACAGTCGTCGGCGCATCCTCGATGGCATCGTACTCTGCCATGACATTGCCCATCTGTGTATCAAGGTCGGACAGACGGTAAAGACCATCGGCGTTGGCAGTCAGGCCCTCGATAGTGACAGGCAGGACCATGGGCGGCACACCGAGCGAGAGCAGCGTGCGACCTTGCAACTGCTGGACCGCCTGATATACCAGATTCACAGCAACATAGTCCTCCGTGCCGTCGCTCCACTTCTCGAAGACCAGTTTCGATCCGATGGGTGTGTGCAGTTCCAGGGCGTTCTCCGTCTCAGGGAACTGGAAACCGAGAGCAGCACCGATGCTTGCCAGATTGCTGTCATGCCCACAGAGGAACATGAACTTGCGACCGCTGTTGTTCAGTTCCTCGCGGATGCGGCTCACCAGCGGATAGGCCAGGTTGACAGCGGCAGCGTGGGTGGTGAAGAGCAGGCCGTCATAGACCTCCTTCACGGCGCAGATGTCTCGCCACTGCTCCATGGTCAGCGCATGACCGAAGGCAGAGAAATCCTCGCTTTCGTAGCACTGCAGTACCAGCGCATCGGCCACACTGTTGGCCAGCGTATAGCCGCCGCTCATCTTCGGTTCATCACCCTTCTCTATCTTGAACTGTGTGTCGTCGTACCAGAAGTGCGTCGTGTCATTCTGTGCGGCCGGCGAGTGTGCCATGTCGAGCACCTCTTCCATCAGTGTCAGCGTGGGTTGCTGAGCAACCATCCACGCCTCGGGGCCACCGTGCATCGCCTGCATCTCAGCGAGCACCTGTTCGCGGTACGCGTCGTTCATCTTCGTGAACTGGGGCGTAAACACGGGATCCATCTTGTCCTCTTCGTACTTGTGGGTTATCTCCACGTTGGCGAAGGGCAAGAATCCGGCCGAGAAATATTTCGCCGTGGCAAACGTGCGCTGCCGCGAGTTGGCATAGAACAGCACCTCGTCGCCCTCGGGCCGGTAGTTGTCGGGCAACAGGCCTTCTTCGACGACCCACTTGCGGAAGAACTGTCCCATCTCTGTCTCTAAGACACCGCCACGAAGCGACAGCTGACTGCCCGGTGACGACCATGCGAACCACTCGTAGGGCGTCACCCGCTGATAGGCAGCGCCCGATGACAGCGGTGATCGGATGTTATGGCGGCTCATCACCACCACCTCCTTCAGTTCATACCTTGCGCGGAACTCGTCTGAGCGTTTCGTCTGTGCCAATACGTTTGTGCCGCTGAGTGTCAGGATGGCGGCGAGCATCCATAGTTTTGTCTTAATCATCTTCAAATTCTCATTGACAGTACAAAGATAAGAAAAATAGTTTGAAAATAACAACGAATTTATGTCAATCAGAAGTATATGGATATTTATAATCCATGTCATTGAATTCCGCACGGTCTGACTTAACGGTGAGCGTCTTCTTATCAAAATTCAATAGTTTGTCAGGATTGATGCCTAATGAATAGGTCAGCCACCATCCAGACATCTCGCTGCCCTTCATCTTAGGATGGCTACCATCAGTTACGGTGACTGCTCCCGGATGGTCACAGATCTTTTCGCCTTTGTTATTGTAAACTTTGAACGGGATTCTGGAAACACAACCGAACTCGTAGTCCTTGTCATCCTCAGGTGTCACGTCGGACTTCTGTTCGAAATCAACCTTTAGCATGAAGTCAGCAGGCAGCTGAGAAGCAGATAATGTGCGTTTCAGCGTCCACTGCTTCTGTGTCATCTTGATAGTCTTCTCCTGCTTATTCTCATCGAGGTAGGTCACTTCCACGTCAGCCAGTTCCAGCGTGTTGGCTCCTAAGTCCACATAGTAAGTCACTTCGGCTTTGGCGGCGACATTGTCATTCGTCTTTTCCTCTTCTTTAGTCACTTCATCATCGCTGTCATCGCACGATGTCAGCGTAAAGCCGCCTATAAAGATGACGGCCATCATCCACAATCTTGTTACAAAAATCTTTTTCATATGTTGTTTCATTTAATCTGTTTGACGGGGAAGGTGAAATAGGTATCTGGGAAAGGCTCGTCCTTCAGGGTGAAATGCCACCACTCGGTGTCGAAAGGCTTAAAGCCGTGGGCAAGCATGGCCTTGCGGAGAATCATGCGGTTCTTGAACTGCTCAGCGGTGATGCTACGACCCTTTGGGCTCTTGCTATTATCGCCCGTGTACTGGTCTGTCTCGGGATTACCACAGAAGTCGGGGTGACTCTCAGGGCCGAACCAGTCGAAGGTACCGCCCATGTCGAGTTCCTTTTCTGTGTTCATATCGAACAACGTCAGGTCAACGGTGCTTCCGCGTGTATGACCGCTCTTCAGACAGATATAGTCCTGAGGAAAGAGCACACTCTTCTCAAGGTCAGGATAGAAGTAGGCCTTCATCAGTGTGTCGTTCACGTCCTCGGCCCAGCGCACGAAGTGGTCCACACCCTTTTGCGGACGATAGGCATCGTAGATTTTCAATCGATAGCCCTGGGCTTTCACATCATCGCTCACGGCCCTCAGACTGTCAGCAGCCTGTTTGGTGAGCAGTGCTGTCGGCTCCTCGTAGCCGTCGATGCGCGTTCCCACAAAGTTATACGTACCGAAGTAACGGATCTCCAAGATGGCATCGGGGACCACATCCGTAATGGTCACGAACTGACTAGCATCGTCCGTCGCGCTGACTGCCGTACTCTTCTTCGTGTCCGAAAAGCAGGACACCATCGTCATGCCGCAGATTGCCAGGATGGCGACTACGAGCCATTGAATTTGTTTCTTCATATTTGTCAATAGATTCATTTTCGGGACAAAGATATATAATATCTTTCAAATAGCCAAATATTCTCCTGAAAAAACGTTGTGCCCTTATCTGACCGTTTCGTTGAGATTGCGTTTCAGGAAGAAGGCCTTCGTGGCGAGGAAGAAACAGGCGACGCCTGAGGCATTGACGAGCACCACCGTCCAGAAGGCGGCAGCGTAACCCATGATTTCGGAGACAACGCCGCCCACGAGGATACCAAGGCCCATGCCGATGTCCCACGAAATAAGGATAGTGGAGTTGGCCGTGCCTCGTCGGCTGTTAGAGGCCACGTTGATGGTCATATTCTGGAAGGCAGGCCACATGTGGCCGTTGCCAAGACCAATGAGCAAAGCGGAACCGTAGTAGCCGATGGCAATGGATAATGAATAATTGATAAGGGATAATTCATAGAGCGTCGGCATTAATATAAACATGGTGTATCCCACGAGCGAGATGACCATGCCCTCACCTGCGTTATGAGTGACCCGTCCGTTGCGCAGGGCCTTGCCGCCCTGCAGGCGCGAGAGGATCAGGCCGACGGAGCAGAGCATGAAATAGGTGCCCGTACCCCCTATGATGCCCATCACCTCCTTGCCATAAATGGCGAGGTAATTGCTCAGCACACCGAAACTGAAACCGAAGGCCACCATATTCAGTCCTATCAGCCAACCGCGCAAGAGGAAGAAACGGTCCCATGAGAGTTTGCTTCGCTTCTGAATCACCCCATGATTCAGTTGTACCGTTGCATCTACGAGCCAACCCACACAGGCCACGACGAGCGCCAGCCAGAAGAGGAATTCGAAACTGTCTGTCAACTGGTAGATAAAGATGCCGATGGTGGGTGCGATGGCCATGGCGAGGTTGTTGCTCAGGCCATAGTAGCCGATGCCCTCCGTACGACGGCTGGAAGGCAGCACGTCGATGGCCGCCGTGGAGTTGGCCACGGTGAGTGCGCCGAAAGGTCCACCATGGAGCGTCCTGACAATCATAAATAATAATAAAGTGGAAGCGGCCAGATAACCCGCGAAGAAGATGGCGAAGGCCCCGAAGGCGATCATCAGCACCGTCTTGCGAGGGAAGGAGTCCACGACATAGCCGCTGAACGGACGGAACAACAGGGCGGTGATCGTATAGCCCGAAAGAACCAGACCGATCACGTCCTTCGTCGCACCGAAATGCTCGCTCAGATAGAGTGGCAACAGGGGTGTGAGTACATAAAAAGCGAAGAACAGCGTGAAGTTCGCCGTCATCACCTTACAGTAATTACGATTCCATAGTCTATCCATTATCGTGAAACAGAGAAATAGTTGTCACGGATGGGGATGCTGACGGGCTCTCCACTAAGGGTGATCGTCTCCTGCAGACGGATGTCTGTAGAAGAGGCGCCCACCTTCACGACATACTGACCAGGCAGGATATTCCACTGACGGTTCCCCTCGTGGGTGTAACAGCCGAACTGCTCGTCGTATAGACGAACGCTGACAGTCTTACTCTCTCCTGGTTTCAAGGACACACGGGTAAAGCCCTGCAACTGGATGGGACGGATCTGCTGACTGCTATCGGTTGGAGAGATATAGATCTGGGCAATCTCATCGGCAGCCACTTTGCCCGTGTTCTTCAACTCGAACGTAAGATTGACGCACTGGTCAGCCACCTCGGTCTTCAGATGGCTGTATTCGAACGTCGTGTAGGTCAGACCATAACCAAAGGGCCAGGCCACACGCGGGTCTTTCTCCATCGAACGATTATAACAGAGGGGTTCGTTGATCTCCGTATTCGGATAACTGACGGAGAGTTTGGCGGACGGTGACACCTTACCATAGAGGATATCGGCTACGGCACGGCCCCCTTCCTCACCCGGATACCAGGCCTGAATGACGGCTGCACACTTCTCTGCCAATCCTGAAACTACCTGGGCACGACCACCGAACATCACCAGCACCACGGGCTTGCCTGTCTTGATGAGTTCCTCGACATACTGCTCCTGCTTTCCAGGCAGACGGAGTCCCTCACGGTCGCGGTTCTCGCCGCAGAGCATCACGTTCTCACCCATAGCAGCAATGATGACATCCGCCTGTTTGGCCATCTCCAGGGCTTCAGCCTTGTCGGCCTTCTCGCCCGAATCCACCTTACGGTGCAACAGTTCATACTCCCAGGCTCGCGAATCACCGAGTTCGCTGTACTTCGTCTCGATGTCCTCCGTCCAGTCACAGCCACGGGAGTACATCAATTGGACACCCTCTGGCTTGCTCTTCGTCATACCTTCCAAAAGGCTGACGATATGAGGATTGTCGGGCACATCCTCTTTCATCTTCCAGAAATACGACATGGCGGGATATGTATAGTCGCCGCACATGGCCCAGAAAGAGTTGGCATTAGGCCCCGTGAGCAGCACATGGAGCGTAGAGATTGGAGCGTGCAGTGTGGAGAGTGTTGAGTCGGGAGCGGGAAGTCTCAGCGGCAGGATGCCGTTGTTCTCCAAAAGCACCACCGACTGGGTGGCGATGCTGTAAGCCGTCTGGCGCTCCTCAGGGGTATCGAGGGTAATCTTTTCCTTCGTGTAAAGATAGGCATCCTTGTCGAAGAAGCCTGCACGGAACTTGAATCGGAGCACATCCTTCACGGCACGTTCGAAGGTCTCGGGCTTTACCAATCCCTGATCGATGGCCTGCTGCAACAACTGATAGTTGGCTCCGAATGGGAAATCCACATCGTTGCCCCCATTGATGGCCGCAGCAGCCTTCTTGACTTCATCATCGAGGTCAGGTATCTGATTGATGGCTGTATAGTCGCTCACCACCATACCGTCGAAACCAAGGTAACCGCGCAGGATATCATTCAGGATCTCGTCGTTGGCTACACATCTCGTACCGTGCACATCATGATAGCCGGGCATCACGCACTTACTGCCAGCCACACGGATCATCGTCTCGTGGGGCAGGAGGATCTCCTCCATCAGTTCCTTCTCGTCGGCATCACCTCCCCCGCCATAGCCGAGGTAGTGCTTTGAACAGGCACCCACACCTTTCTTCAGGTCGTCTTGCTGCAGTCCTTTTACAAAGGCCGTACCCATCACTGCAGACAGATAACCGTCCTCACCATACGACTCTTCCAGACGGTTGAAACTGGGTACACGACACACATCGACCATCGGCGAGAGGGCCAGTGCACCACCCATGCGACGCAGGGCGGTACTCGTCTGAAGGGTTTTCTGTTCTGCCAGTTCTGGATTAAACGAGCAGGCCTGTCCTATCTGCTGTGGATAAATGGTGGATCCCAAGGTGTTTATGCCAGAGAGCACCTCCTCATGAAAGAGGGCGGGAATGCCATTTGGCGTGTTATGAATCAGCCAGTCCTGTACGGCTGCCACACGGTCGCGCAACTCATTCGGTTCACGGGGCTGCTGTAAACAGAACTGTGAGAAATGTCCGATGCCATAGGGGATCAGTTCACGGCACTTAGCCGTATCCAGTTTTCCTTCCTCATCGAAGAGTTCGTCCATATACATGCTTTTCAACTGGGCGATGCGCTCCTCCTGAGGCATCTTCGCATAGAGTTCATCCACTTGCTGTTCCATATCCGTACTTGTGTTACAACCTGCCATCAGCATGGTCAGGCTCATCATAACCACACCACTCAGGACAGTCATTCCTTTTTGAACAAATTTTGCCATATTGTCTAAGATTTGCCGCAAAGTTACGAATTTCAGTTGATTCCCAAAAGCGGATCATGTTAATGTTCTATAATTAATATGGTAAGGGATTTTACATTTGGCAATCGGGAACGTCAAAAAAATGATAATTATCAACTGTATGAAACGAACTATTTTATTATCTACGATGGCTTTGCTGTTCGTCATGGGCGGCATGGCACAGAATGACGCCCAGATGGTGGTTAGCACCGAGTCTGGACTGGTGAAAGGTTTTGATCATGAGGGTTCGATGGGCTTCCTCGGCATCCCCTACGCGAAGGTGGAGCGGTTTATGCCCCCGCAGCCCGTGGCCAAGTGGGACACCATCAGGGAGTGCGACCACTGGGGACCTCAGGCCATGCAAAACACCTGGGGTAAGCAACTGAGCGAGGCTGAGATGTTGGAACAGTGCTGCGTGCTCAACGTATGGACCACCGACACAAAGGCTAAGAAACCCGTGATGGTATGGCTCCATGGTGGCGGTTTCGACTCAGGCACCTCAGCCTGGGATCCTGGTATGAAACTGGCTCAGCACGATGTGGTCGTGGTGAGCGTGAACCACCGTCTGAACATCCTCGGCTTCCTCGACCTTTCGGCTTGTAGCGAGAAATACAAATACTCTGGCAACGTGGGTATGCTCGACGTGGTTCTGGCCCTACAGTGGGTACAGAAGAACATCAGCCAGTTTGGCGGCGATCCCTCGAACGTCACCATCTTCGGTGAGTCGGGCGGTGGCGGTAAGGTGGGTACCCTACTCTGTATGCCCCCCGCCAAAGG
>Ga0129307_1000172_pt1 | contig 112453 bp, 96 predicted proteins | sample P1105metagenome_FD_94437 | JGI IMG/M metagenome (GOLD analysis project Ga0129307, IMG submission 94437) | Capybara group fecal microbial communities from Wisconsin, USA - P1105 metagenome | ecosystem: Host-associated > Mammals > Digestive system > Large intestine > Fecal | place: USA: Wisconsin... | reverse complement strand
CAACTACCGGTGCTTCTTCTATTACGGGTTCCTCTATTGTAAGAGGTGTCTCCTCTTCAACTATGGGAGTCTCTTCTATCTCTGGCTCTTCAATGATTGGTTCCTCGATAGTAAGCGGCATCTCCTCTTCAACTGCGGGTGTTTCCTCCACTACAGGTTCTTCAATGGTGAGGGGAGTCTCCTCCTCTACAACAGGTGCCGGCTCCTCTTTCTTACGGCCGAAACGGCTGAATAAGCCCTTCTTCTCCTTGGGCTCCTTCTCCTTCTTGCCACCCTTCTTGGGTGGTGCAGGCTCTTCGGGATCCGGCTCTACATATTCGTCATTGTCATTCTTATATAAGAGTTCATTGATTTCCGCAATGGCAGAATCCTTCATGGCGTCTGCCATCAAGGCTTCGTCTGATAACTCATTATTATCTTCAGGGGTGGGATTATTCATAGATGAAAGAATATCAGCAATCTCGGATTCAGACATGGCAGAAAGCTCCTCGCTGGTAGGAGGAGCAACCTCAGTCTCTGCAGGCGCCGGTTCATCGGTTAAACCATCAAAAATCGCAGCGACATCATCAGCTGTGGTGTCTGCCGCTGCAGCTTCGTTTTCCTTATCCTGCATAGATTTGAGTAGATTGTCTAAATATTCTTCATTGGAATTCATGAGACTTCCTCGTCAATCTTATGTATTTTAAATCGTATATACAGTTAAGATTATTCTAACACATTTTTAGATATTAGTCTGTACAAGTTTGGGTCTGTAACCGTTTTTCTCAAGCTTATTGATGATTTCCATCTTATGGTCGGTTCCAAAGGCTTCCATGGTGATTCTAAGTTCAACGGCAGCTGTTCTGTTGGTGGAAACAAACTGGTTGTGCTCAAGCTTAATAACATTGCCGTTAACGGCTGCAACAACGCCCGCTACTTTGCATAATTCACCCGGTTTATCCGGAAGAAGTACAGATACGGTAAATATTCTGTCTCTGAAAATAAGACCCTGCTGTACAACAGAAGACATGGTAATTACGTCCATGTTTCCGCCGCTTAAGATTGATACAACTCTCTTATCCTTAGCTCTCAGTTTCTTCAATGCAGCAACACTTAATAGGCCGGAGTTTTCTACAATCATCTTGTGATTCTCCACCATATCAAGGAAAGCTGTAACAAGATCCGCATCATCTACAGTAATGATTTCATCAAGGTTCTTCTGTAAGTATGGGAATAACAAATCGCCGGGAGTCTTAACTGCAGTACCGTCAGCAATTGTATTGACGCTTGGAAGTGTAACTACCTTGCCCTGCTTTAAAGATTCCTTCATGCAGGCTGCACCGGCAGGCTCTACGCCGATAACTTTTATCTTGGGATTGAGAAGCTTTGCCAGGGTAGAAACACCTGTGGCAAGTCCGCCTCCTCCAATGGGAACAAGAATATAGTCAACAAGGGGTAATTCCTTAAAAATCTCCATAGCAATGGTACCCTGTCCTGTGGCAACAGTCAGGTCATTGAAAGGATGAATAAAGGTATAGCCCTTCTCGTCAGCAAGTTCATATGCCTTGGCGCAGGCCTCATCATAAACATCACCGCACAAAACCACATCCGCTCCATAGCTCTTGGTTCTGTTGACTTTGATAAGGGGAGTTGTTGTGGGCATAACAATTGTAGCTTTAGCCCCAAAACATGACGCAGCATAAGCAACACCCTGTGCATGGTTTCCTGCTGAAGCTGTAATCATGCCCTTCTTACGCTCTGCATCGCTTAAAGTGCTTATTTTATAGTAGGCACCTCTAACCTTATATGCACCTGTAAACTGCATGTTTTCAGGTTTAAGATAAACTCTGTTTCCCGTGAGTCTGCTAAAGTGATCACTGTAAACAAGTTTGGTCTCAAGAGTTACTTTTTTGACGATTTCACTGGCTTCCTCGAACTTTTCAAGTGTCAGCATGTTCTCATTCCCCATGATATTCTACTCCTCTGAATTGTCTATATCGAATAAGGCGTTTACGAACGCATTCGAATCAAATTTCTGAAGGTCGTCTATTGTTTCTCCGACCCCAATGTACTTAACGGGCACTTTCAATTCGGACTGAATTGCAATTGCTATTCCGCCCTTGGCTGTGCCATCCATCTTGGTAAGAATTATACCTGTAAGATTGGCAACCTCTCCAAATTCCTTGGCCTGCATCATTGCATTCTGGCCTGTGGTTCCGTCGAGAACAATAAGATTCTCTCTGTGAGCATCAGGATACTCTCTGTCGATTATCCTGTTCATCTTCTTAAGCTCTTCCATAAGGTTCTTCTTATTGTGAAGTCTTCCGGCGGTATCAATTAAAAGCACATCAACATTTCTGGCTTTGGCCGCATTTACCGCATCAAATACAACACTGGCAGGATCTGTACCTTCCGCAGCTGAAATAATTGGACAATCTGCTCTGTCTGCCCATTCCTTAAGCTGCTCTCCTGCAGCGGCTCTGAATGTATCAGCGGCACCAATAAGAACTTTTCGTCCTTTACCCTTTAATATACCTGCAAGCTTACCTACAGATGTGGTTTTGCCCACGCCGTTTACTCCGATAACCAGAATTACGGACTGCTTGTTTTCAAAATCATAAGCAGTATCTCCAACCGTCATCTGTTCTCTGATTGACTTAATCAGAAGTTCCTTACATACGCTTCTGTCTCTTATGCTCTTTTCCTTAACCTCAGCTCTCAGGCGATCGATTATTTCCGTTGTGGCATTGACTCCCACATCGCCCATAATAAGCTGCTCTTCCAATTCCTCAAAGAAATCGTCATCAACATATGAGTCAGATGAAAAAGCCGCATCAAGACCCGCGATAATATTATTTCTTGTTTTACTTAAGCCTTTTTTTAATCTGGAAAAAAATCCGCTCTTCTCTTCGCTCAATATAATGTCTCCTAATCGTCCAAATCCTTATCGATAAGGTTAACACTTACCAATGCCGAAATACCCTTCTCCTGCATTGTAATACCATAGAGTCGGTCTGCAGATTCCATAGTACCACGTCTGTGGGTGATAACTATAAACTGGGTATGCTTTTCAAGTTTATGAAGGTACTTAGCAAATCTGCTGACATTGGATTCGTCAAGAGCAGCCTCAATCTCGTCCAGGAGACAGAAGGGTGAAGGCTTCAGGTTCTGAATTGCGAACAAAAGGGCAATTGCTGCAAGGGATTTCTCACCACCGGATAACTGCATCATGTTCTGAAGTTTCTTTCCCGGAGGCTGCGCAATTACACGAATGCCTGCTTCAAGAACATCCTCATCCTCGATAAGTTCCAATGTACCCTTACCGCCTCCAAACAGCTCTTTGAATACCTTGTCGAATTCTCGATTGATTTCGTTAAATTTCTCGTTAAACTGTTTTCTCATTGCAGTATCAAGCTCTGCAATGATACCTTCAAGGGTTTTCTCAGCCTCAATCAAATCATCATGCTGAGTCTTTAAGAAGGTATATCTCTCCATCAAAGCCTTGTATTCCTCAATGGCATTGACATTGACATCACCTAACTTCTTTATTTCATCCTTGATGGCGCTGACCTGTTTCTTCATCGCTGAAAGATTGGTCAGTTCTTCATTACGCATGGATTTGGCATCTACAAGGGTAATTTCATACTCTTCCCACATGTAATTAATCTGAGTAGAAATATTCTCCTCAAGTCTTTCCTTCTGGGAGTTAAGTCTGTATACTTCCTTATCCAAAGCGTTCATGCGCTCAGATAATTCCTCACGCTTGGTAAAGAAGCTCTTATTCTTGGCATTGAGTTCTTCTTTTCTCTCAATGTCAGCTTTAAGTTTCTTCTCTGCCTCGGTCTGTGACGTATGAGAAGCAAGTATGGTTTTTTCCAGCTCGGAAATATTCTCCTGCTTACTTTCGATCTCGATGGCACTGCCTTCGATGGAGTCGGTAATCTCCTTCAATTCGGAAACCAGCTTCTCTATCTCGCCATTGATACGGTCCACGTTGCTTTGCATGAATTCCTGAGACTGAACCATCTTCTCAACCTTCATATCCCAATCGGAAACAAGAGCTGACTGATTGGTCTCCTCAAGTCTCTTCTTCTCAAGCTGCGCCGTGAATTCGTTTATCTGCTTATCAACGTTCTTTTCAAGTTCCTCAGACTCCTTAAGTTCCTGGTTGATCTCTAACTTGCTCTGTCTGATTTCCTCGGTCTGCTTAAGGATTTCTGCCTCTTCCGCCTTAAGTTCATCAACGCTTGAAGCAGTTTCCTCCTGTTTCTCCTTCTCCTTGACAACATTGAGTCTCTTGGTGTTCTGCTCAATGAACTTGTTCTGTAAGAGGAGCTTATTCTTGTCGCTTTCGGCTCTTAACTTATTACGTTCTTCCTTGATTTCTTCAATCTTGGAATCAAAGTTATCAATCTCTTCCTTTAATGCAGCAACCTTCTTCTTAAGTTCTTCAAGCTCACGTCTTCTGCCCAGAAGATTGTTGTTATTCTTAAAGGAACCACCGCTTATGGCACCGCCGGGTACTAAAAGTTCACCCTCAATGGTTACCATTCTGATGGTATAGTTGTACTTTCTGGCAATCTTAACCGCATTATCAACGTTATCTACAACAAGAATACGGCCAAGCAAAGATCTTGCTACGTCCGAGTACTTCTTATCGATTTTTACAAGGGTATCAGCCATGCCGATAACGCCCTTTTCCTTAAGGGAATCCTTCGCTTTAAATTCCTCGGGATTCTTAATGCTGGTTAAGGGTAAGAATGTGGCACGTCCTGCTTTATTCTTTTTGAGGAATTCAATCATCTTCTTGGCGGTTTCTTCATCATCTGTAACGATGTTCTGGATATTTCCGCCGAGAGCAGTCTCAATGGCAGTCTCATATTTGGGGTCAACCTTAATGATATCTGCAACGACACCAACGATTCCTTTATTGCTATCCTTTTGCTCCATGACGCTCTTAACAGCGCCACCGTAGCCTTCGTATTTCTCAGTAATGTCAAGGAGAGTTTCAAGTCTGGATTTCTCCTGATGATACAGTTCCTGCTTCTGCCTTAAGTTGTTGTCGGCATTGCCGAGTTCTTCTCTTATTTCACCCAGGCGCAGGTCCATTTTGGCCTGATTCTCGTTCAAAACTCTAAGTTCTTCATTTACAGCTTCGAACTCTGCTTCCAGCTCTTTAATGGTTTCGCTGTGCTTTTCCTCATCGGATTTCACACGCAAAAGTCTGCTGTTTAAGTCAGCTCTTCTGATATTTACGTTCTCGAGCATGGTATCAAGACGTCCAACCTTGGATTTAATGGTTGCACGCTGATTCAAAGCTTCGATAATTGTATTCTTTCCGGTTTCAATCTGCTCGTTTAAAGAAGCGATTTCATTCTGAAGGATATTCAGTTCATAAGCAACCTCGTCTCTTTGAGATTTCAGCTGCTGAACCTGGCCGTCTACAGTGTTCTTCTCATCTAAGATGGCCTCTTTTTCCTTCTCTCTTTCCTTAATCTCGGCACCGACATTCTCTTCTCTGGTATGGAAATGTCCCTCGCTGCTCTTTAAGGAATTAATCTGCTCTTTTAAAACAGCGATTTCATTTTCAAGTTTAGCGCGAAGCTCGTTGGTGTCTGATAAAGAAGCTCTTCCTTTTTCGATAACATCATCAAGAGTTTCAAGTTCTGTCTCTATCTGCTCGTACTCAGTCTTGATGTTGTCATAGTTTTCAGTTGTTTCCGCAAGATCCTCGGAAGCAATCTTATACTTCTCAGCAACCGAATCAAGCTGTTCGGTTATCTTTTCGTTTTCAAGAAGGAACACATTGACATCATAGTTTTTGAGTTCTTCCTTCTTCTTTAAGTAAACCTTGGCCTTCTCAGACGCACGCTCCAAAGGACCAACCTGTTTCTCAAGTTCTCCAAGGATATCGTTTACACGAACAAGATTGGCCTGCTCATCTTCAAGTTTCTTCTGAGCGGCATACTTTCTTCTTTTGAATTTAACAATACCTGCAGCCTCATCAAAGAGCTCACGCCTCTCCTCAGGTTTGCCGCTAAGAATCTTATCAATCTGGCCCTGTCCGATGATTGAGTATCCTTCTTTACCGATACCTGTATCGTAGAAAAGTTCGCTGACATCTTTAAGTCTGCAAAGTGTACCGTTAATAAGATATTCACTTTCTCCCGAACGATAAATCCTTCTTGCTATTGTTACTTCTTCATAGTCAATGGCAAGTGCATGATCGGAGTTATCAAGAGTGATTGCCACATAAGCATAACCCATGGGCTTACGTGTCTCCGTTCCGGAGAAAATAACATCCTGCATGGAAGCACCACGGAGCTGTTTGATACGCTGCTCACCGAGAACCCAGCGAACGGCGTCGGCAACGTTACTCTTACCTGAACCGTTAGGTCCTACAATAGCTGTGATGCCATCATGGAATTTAAACTCTATTTTATTTGCAAAGGATTTGAATCCATGCACCTCAATACTTTTTAAATACATTTTGTAATATCCCGCTATTTGTTATTTAATTCGAGAAGGGCTTTATAAGCAGCCTGCTGTTCCGCAGCCTTTTTGGATTTACCCTGTCCCTGACATACCGGCTTATCGCCGATATATGCCTCAACTGTAAAAATCTTCTCGTGCTCAGGACCTTCCTCACCAAGTGTCTCGTATTTCACTGAAGTGTGAAGCTCCTTTTGAACCTTTTCCTGAAGAATAGTCTTGGCATCGTAGAAAAGCGTTTTATTCTCCAAATCGGATAAAATAAACCTGTGAATAAATTCCTCGCAAGGCTCAAACCCGCCATCAATATACATGGCACCGATAATAGCCTCGCAAACATCGGAAGTAATGGAATCACGTCCCCTTCCGCCGGTATTCTCTTCACCTTTTCCCAGTCGGATGAACTTATTTAATTCAATATCTTTGGCACAGTATGCCAGTGCCGGTTCACACACATAGGTGGAACGAAGCTTGGTCATCTGACCTTCTCTCAGCTTCGGCTCTTGTCTAAAAAGGAATGCACTGCTCACTAATTCAAGCACGGCATCCCCCAAAAATTCAAGACGTTCATAATCGCCAACACAGTTAATGCGCTGCTCATTGGCATAAGAGCTATGAGTCAGCGCTTGAGTCAGAAGCTGTGGGTTCTTAAAACTATAACCGATTCTTCTTTGCAATTCGGCTTCATTGTACTCAGTCAAATCAAGTCTCCCAAAGCAATTATTCTGATATGATAAATTAGTTTAATGCACTCTTTATAAGTTCAACCGCCTCTTCAACGGTGGTAATGTTCTCTGCGCTTTCAGGTGCAATTTCGATGTCAAACTCTTCCTCGATACCCATAATAATCTGGAATAAATCAAGGGAATCGGCACCAAGGTCGTCAACAAAAGTGGTGGATAATTTAATCTCCTCGGTATCTACATTAAGTACCTCTGCGATAACCTTTTTCAACTTCTCAAATTCCATAATAATCAGCCTTTCTTAAATAAAAAATGATTTGTCACCCTTCGGCTTTTATTCAGCCGAGATTTTTTGACTTATTTTGTCATTTATATTCTTCTGTGCAAAAGAAACACATTGAATAACCGTATTCTTAATTTCTATGGCTTTGGAGCTTCCGTGGGTTTTCATAACAAGTCCGTTTAATCCGAGCATTGGTGCTCCGCCATACTGTTCAAGTGAAAACTGTTTCATGTTCTCCTTGAGCTCTTTCTTAATTAACAATGCGCCAAGTTTGGTCTTAATGTTGGCAAACATTGTTTGTTTGAGAGTCTTAAGCATTATTTTGCCCACACCCTCATACATTTTAAGGATTACATTGCCGGTAAATGCTTCGCATACAATTACATCGGCATATCCTTCCGGAATATCTCTTGCTTCGATACTTCCGATGAAATTAATATCGGGGCAGCTCTTCAACAAGGGAAAAGCTTCCTTAACAAGGTTGTTGCCCTTTTCCTCCTCCGCACCGATATTTACGATTGCAACGGTGGGATTGGGTTTATCCATAATATTCTCCATATAAACGGAGCCTATCTTTGCAAACTGAACAAGATGACTTGCTCTGGCATCTACGTTTGCGCCACAGTCAATTAATAAAGAAGCGCCCTTTGCAGTGGGAATCAAAGGAGCAAGAGGTGCTCTCTCAACGCCCTTTATTCTGCCTACAATTACCTGGCCGCCTACAAGTGTGGCACCTGTGCTGCCTGCGGAAACGTAGGCATCACATTCATTATTCTTAACCATATATAAGGCTTTCACGATTGAAGAATCCTTCTTCTTACGGATTGCCATAACAGGGGGCTCTGCCATATCAATTACTTCCTCGGCATTAACAACGCATACCCTGTCTTTGTCATAGGTGTATTTAGCCAATTCGGCATTGACATCTGCCTCTCTGCCCACAAGAAAAACCTTAACGTTCTTCTCTTCATTGACAGCATCAATACAGCCCTTTACAATTTCACCGGGTGCGTTATCACCACCCATTGCATCAACTGCAACTCTAACCAATTCAGCCATTAAAAAGAGCTCCTTCTTCTTGTCTCATTTTAATATACTAAACACATATCTAAAAATCAAGAATTTAAATATCCCTGCAAAGACTGATTTAAGAACGCCACATAGTCTTTAACCACATTTTCAGGGCTCTTGATTCTCACCTCAGGTCCAAGGCCCAAAACCCAGCCAAAGAACTGCTGACTAACACAGACATTAATCCTTGCTTCAAAACGATCTCCGCCAAAATACTTTATGGCCGTATCCGCACCGAACCTGTCAATTATAACCCCTGCAAGATAGGTGGGCAACTCCAAGATTACCGTTTCATCTGTTCCGTGGTACATTCCGAAGTTCTTTGATGAGTATTTCGCAAGATCAAGGCTCTCAAACTTCTCTTTGCCGATTCTTACAAGTTCCAAAATCTCGCAGTCTCTGATTTTGTCTACTCTGTAATGTCTGATTTCACCGGCATTGGTATCAAAGCCCACAAGATAATAGTTCTCATCCTGCCAGACCAAAAGCCAGGGACTCACTTCCCTTATTTTGCCCTCGTCCTTTTCTACAAGTTTCTTTTCCGGAGTCCATATCATATAGGAAAAAGCAAGGCGCTTATTCTCCCTGATGGCTGAATGGATTGCGTCAACCGTGTAGTAAATGGATTCATTTCCGGACTTTGCTCGATCCGCAATATACACTTCTCTTTGAAGTGTCCCGGCTTCATATTTGTTAGTCAGTCTTGAAAGCTTTTTGATTAACTGCCTTGATTTCTTCTCGGTAATGAACCTGGAAGACTGTACCGCATCAACCAAAAGCTTTAATTCCGCGGATTCGAACTCATGGCTTGCCATATAATAACCTCCGCCATCAGCGGCGGTAAGTTTAATTATGTCATAACCATACTCAATCAGCTCATCAATATCTGAATAGATAGTCTTTCTGTCGGCATGAATGCCCAATGAATCAAGGCGGGCAATCAGTTCCTTTGTAGAAATCAGATGATTCTCATCAGTCTCATTGTTAAGAATATCAATCAGGTATAATAGCTTACTCTTCTGATTCTGACTTTTTGGCATCCTTACGTTTCCTCAGCTGATAACCTATAATTCCACCAAGAGCTCCTACCAATACAAATGCTGCCACTACCATAAGGTAAGACAAAAATGAATTCAAAAATAAAATTCCGTTTTCCATATGCGTTTTCTCCTTATACGTCCTCTATCAAATTATCACCGTCTGCGGCATTTGTTGCCAGTTTATCACATCTTTCGTTGAACTCATGACCATCATGGCCCTTAACCCAAACGAATTTAACCTTATGAGGTTCTTTTGCCTTAAGAAGTCTCTTCCATAATTCCGGGTTCTTAACCGGCTGCTTTGAAGCACTTCTCCAGTTATTCTTAATCCAGTTATCAACCCAGCCTGCATTGAAGGCATCCGTAAGATACTTGGAGTCTGAATACAAGGTCACATCACAGGGCTTTGTCAGGGCTTCCAGACCGATAATTGCAGCCATAAGCTCCATTCGATTGTTGGTGGTTTTGGTATATCCCTGTGAAAATTCTCTTTCATGGATATTGCCTTTGGAATCAACAAATCTAAGGATTGTCCCATACCCTCCGGGGCCCTCGGGATTTCCCCTGGCCGCTCCGTCCGTATATACATCTACTTTTGTCAAAACATCACTCATAGTTTACGTTTTCCCATGTTCCGTTTTCAAGGAAACCGGCAGACATCTTTTCAGCCGACTCAACCAGTGAAGAATCATAGCCCATAACAGAAAGAAGCTTGATGGCATTTCTGGTTGTTGCCTTTCCTTCTTTAATCATATATGAGAATTTAACGTCTCCGTCTTCTATTTCTTCCTCAAAATGGTAATTATCATAGTATTTTGCCAAAAGATCGGCAAGTTCTATATCGTGTGTAGCTGCAAAGCAGATAACGTGGCTTTTTGCAAGGCTCTTTAATATCTGTGTCGATGCAGCAATTCGCTCCACTGTATTGGTGCCTCTTAATACCTCATCCACAAAGCAAAGTACGGGTATATCTCCTTTTGCTCTGTCAAGAATTCGTTTAATGGACTTAATCTCAACAATGTAGTAACTTTCATTGTCAAAAATATTGTCCTTAAGAGCCATAGATGACGCGATATAGAACAAAGGAGCAACATAAGATTTTGCAAAAACAGTATGAATAGACTGAGCCATTATTGCATTTATGGCAACCATCTTAAGGAAGGTGGACTTGCCGGATGCATTGGAACCGGTAAGCAAAACGCCCCTTTTTACTTCAATACCGTTAGGAACACAATTCTCTAATAAAGGATGTCTTCCCTCTTCGATATTAAGATTCTCTCCGATTTCAGGAACGCAGTAATTATCAAGAGAACAACGATATGCCGCAATCGAAAGCATGGAATCCAAATATCCCACAGCCCTTACAAGAACATCAATATCCTCAGTATGATTTCTGACTTCCACAAGCATGTTGTTAAACTTAATTATATCAACATGGAAGCACATCCTTAAATAGTCAAAAATCATGTCCAAAGGGTTTCCGGATGCGGACATTCTTGCGGAGCTCATAATAATGTATGAACCACGTCTGAATTTATTGAGTTTGGCCTTGCTTGATCTGATAATTTCCCACTCTTCGTTCCAGACCGAATGATCAAGTTTCTCAAGGGCGTCCCCTGTCTGAAGGAGCCTCATAATATAACTAAAACTTGTTATATAAGGATCAATCTGAGATTTCTCCCTAAAGTAGGAAACAAAATTATAAACAATTACACCGGCAATGGCCGCAGCACCCATGCCCGGATTATAGAAAATCAAACCGATGGCGATAAATAGTGCAACCCAGGACAGATAATGAAGGGTATTCTTTCTGACTCCGAGGATATCCAGGTTATCGATGTAATCATGTATTGAATACTTGCCGGAATAACCAAGTCCTGAAATCGCATAAGCCACATCAACTCTGTCCTTTTCATTGTCAATGAAATTGTTGATGTAGCGTTCCCTTTTATCAAGCTCTGATTCATCAATGGAAGGAGTTCTTAAAAGGTGATATAAATACTCATCTCCCGCTGAGGAAAAAGTATAGTTTAAACGTTTATAAACCTCATCCATCCCAAGATCATTCCAGGTAATATCATCAACGCACAAATCTTCGGGATGTCTCTTAAAGAATCCGGCTATTGTATCCATTCTTCCGGCAGGATACTCCTTTTTCCTCATAACGCCGAATTTCTCACGAATGTTAGTAATGAATCTTATTCTATCTCTTCTCTTATCAAGCAATCCCTTGATAAAGAGAATGATGAGAAAAAGACCCATGACCCCCAGAAAAACTATATACTCCATACTCTAAAAGCCTTTCAAAATCACTTATACTGCTTGGATACGTAATCCCAGAATTCTGATGCCACCACAGAAAGCTGCCTGTCAGCGGAATGGATCATAACATATGATGCAGTTATTTCCGGCTCCACAATTTTTCGGATGCCTATATCGGAATGTGCATACTTTCCGGCAGCCGCGGGATAAATAGTTATTCCCACATTTGAAAGTGCAAGCTCATAAGCATTTAGCACATGGGCCATTCTTCCGATAATTCTGGGCTTCTCATTAATTCCCTTAAACCATTCCTCAATTTCACTGACTCTGGATGCACGGCTTGGCACAACAAGGTCATAGGGAGCCAGCATCTTAAGGGGTACAACGTCCTTCGTCTCCTTAATAAGAGGATGTCCCGGAGGAATCATGGCTACCCAGGGCTCCTTGGCAACAACCTGGCCCTTAAATCCTTCAGGATTATAAGGTGCAACAATAATTCCGATGTCATCAAGCCCGTTCTGAACTCTCGCCAGAACATCATCGGAGTTTCCGTTCCAAATGGAGAACTGAACATTTGGATACAGCTCATGGAAACCTGCAATCCATTTAGAAACCAGAGAAGGTGCACATCCTTCCACACTTGCAACATACAAAGTACCCTGCAGGCCCTTCTCCAGGTTTTTAATCTCGGCTGTGGATTTCTCGGTCAAATCAAGAATCTGGGTAGCATACTCATAGAAATGCTTTCCCGCCTCAGTTAACTGCAATCCTCTGGCCTTTCTTATAAAAAGTTCAGCTCCCAGTTCCTCCTCCAAGTCCTTCATCTGTCGGCTTAAAGGGGGTTGAGCTATACAAAGCTTTTCAGCTGCTCTTGTAAAGTTTTTCTCCTGTGCTACTGCCAGGAAATAGCGTATATGCCTTAATTCCATCTATTCTTCCTTTTGGGATTATAAGTTATAGCTGTTAAGGTATCTCTCCTGCTCAGGTGTAAGAACGTCAATCTTCTTTCCAAGGAAAGCAAGCTTTCTTGTGGCAACATCCTTATCAACCTCTACGGGAACGTCAATAAGCTTCTCTTTTAATTCCTTGCCATGTTCAACAAGGTACTTGGCGGAAAGGGCCTGAATTGCAAAGCTCATATCCATAATCTCTGCGGGATGACCGTCGCCTGCAGCAAGGTTTACAAGTCTTCCTTCTGCAAGAATATATACCCACTGACCTGTAGGAAGGAGATATCCCATGATGTTCTTTCTCATCTCACGGCTCTCCTTTGCATTGGCCTTAAGCCATGCCATGTCAACCTCTGTGTCGAAGTGACCTGCGTTACAAAGGATACATCCATCTTTGATTACGGCAAAATCTTCTTCATCTACAACCTTGTCACAGCCTGTAACTGTAACAATAAAGTCAGCAACCTTAGCAGCCTCCTTCATAGGCATTACATCGAATCCGTCCATAACAGCTTCAATGGCCTTAACAGGGTCAATCTCAGTTACGATAACTCTTGCTCCAAGGCCTTTAGCTCTCATGGCTGTACCCTTACCACACCAGCCGTAGCCTGCAACTACGACAATCTTTCCTGCAACAATAAGGTTTGTGGTTCTGTTGATTCCATCCCATACAGACTGGCCTGTGCCGTATCTGTTATCGAAAAGGTGCTTACAATCTGCATTGTTAACTCTTACCATGGGGAACATAAGCTTTCCGGCTTTGTTCATGGCCTCAAGTCTGATGATACCTGTGGTTGTCTCCTCACATCCGCCGATTACATTAGGGATGAGTTCAGGCATCTCATTGTGAATCATGTTAACAAGGTCTCCGCCGTCATCAATGATGATGTTGGGGCCGCACTCAAGGGCATGACGAATATGGGTCTCATACTCTTCAGGAGTAGCATCATACCATGCATGAACTTCAAGTCCTCTTGAAACAAGGGCAGCTGCAACGTCATCCTGGGTTGATAAGGGGTTTGAACCGGTTACATGCATTTCTGCTCCACCTGCAGCCAATACAAGGCATAAATAAGCCGTTTTGGCCTCCAGATGAACAGATAAGGTAATCTTCTTACCTGCGAAGGGTTTGGTCTTTGCGAACTCTTCCTCAAGGGTTCTTAAAAGATCACAGTTTCTCTTAACCCATTCTATCTTTCTGATACCTGACTCAGCCAGGTTAATGTCTCTGATTTCACTCTGCATTAAATTCATCCTCCGTTTACATATCAAGAGTTAATCTCTTTATGATTTCGTTTACTTTCTTATATACCAAATCTTCGTCAAGATTTAATACTTTTCCGTTTTCTACAACCTTCTTGCCATTAACAAACACTGTCTCAACCTCTGTTCCGTCAGCAGAATAGCTAAGACCTGCAATGAGGTTATTGATAGGCTGTAATGAAGGTTTCTTAAGGTTGAGAATAGCAAGGTCAGCCTTCTTACCAACTTCAATGGAGCCAATCTTATCTTCCAGTCCAAGAGCCTTTGCTCCGTTTATGGTAGCCATCTTAAAGCCCTCTGTTGCGCTGATGCACTGAGGGGTTTTGTGAGTGCCCTTATGAATAAGGGTAAGAAGATGTAACTCCTTAAAGAGGTTAAGTGAGTTATTGCTTGCTGCGCCATCGGTACCAAGGCAAACATTGATGCCCTTTTCCATCATTTCAGGGATAGGCGCAAAGCCGTTTCCGAGCTTCATGTTGGAAGCAGGGTTTGTAACTACGTTCACATTGTGCTTTGCCATGATGTCCATGTCCTTGTCATCCACCTGAACACAGTGTGCAGCAATACACCTTACGTCAAAAATGCCGTTTCTCTCAGCCATTTCTATAGGGGAGCAACCGTATTTTTCCTTAATCTGATCAATCTCGCTTAAGCTCTCGGAAAGATGAATGTGAATTCCAAGGTTATTCTTCTTGGCTTCATCAGACACGATTCTCATATACTCTTCATCGCAGGTATAAGGCGCGTGGGGGCCCAACATAAAGGATAATCTGTCGCAGTCTTTGCTAAACTCCATATCCTTATAAGTATCGTTGATTCTCTTTCTGCCGCCTTCATCATTTCCGTTTCCGACAAGACCTCTGGCAATAACGGCACGCATTCCGGAATCCTTTACCGCTTTGGTAGTGATGCAAGGGTTCATCTGCATGTCATTAAAGCAGGTTGTTCCTGTCTTTAACATTTCGATGATTCCAAGGCAGGCGCCCCAGTAAACATCATCGTCAGTCATCTTCTGCTCGATGGGGTCGATTCGTCCGAAGAGCCAATCCATAAAGGAAAGGTCATCGGCAACATTTCTCATGAAAGCCATGTAAGTATGGGTGTGGCAATTGATGAGGCCGGGAATTACGAACTTGTCCTTGCCGTCAATTACTTCATCAGCCTTAAATCCTGCAGGTTCAGTGCCGATGCCCGTGATTTTATCATTTTCAATAAAGATGTTTGTTTGCTTTACTTCTACATCTTCCCCTTTAGGTAATGCAGCTAAAATGTCTTTTAAAACAATACCCATTTAAACTCTCCTTATATTTTTTAGAGCCAATTGACTCCTTCTATTCCTTTGATACCCATACCGGGTACATCCGAAAGTGTTATGTTCTTCTCGTCAAACACAGCTCCGCCTATTACAGGGTCTTCGCTGCAAAGAACAGGACCATCCAGATCAATCTTTTCAACTATACTGTGTCCGCACGCAAAATGTACAGCGGCATTGACGCTAACCTTTGCCTCAAGCATACAGCCCATCATGCAGGGCATTCCGTATACTTCAGCAGCTGCAGCGATTTTACTTGCATTGTAGATGCCGCCGGTTTTCATAAGTTTAATGTTAATCATGTCTGCGGCACCCATCTGAATAATCTTAAAGGCATCCCTGGGTGAAAATACCGATTCGTCAGCCATGACGGGTACGTAGGAATTCTCCGTAACGTACTTCATGCCCTCTAAGTCATAACCCTTGACAGGCTGTTCAACCAGCTCAAGATTAAGATTCTTCTCCTGCATGGAATTAAGAATTCTTACGGCTTCCTTGGGAGTCCATGCCTGGTTTGCGTCGATTCTTATTATGGTGTCGGGGCCGGCAGCTTCTCTTACAGCCACAAGTCTTGCAACATCAAGTTCGGGATTAATACCCACCTTAATCTTAAGGGTTTCATATCCTCTTTTTATTGCATTTATTGTATCCTCAGCCATAACATCAGGGTCGTTTACGCTGATAGTAATGTCTGTAACAATCTTATTTCTTGCTCCTCCAAAGAGTTTATAGCAGGGAAGTCCATATTTCTGGCCAAACAGATCATAAACAGCCATATCAACCGCAGCCTTTGCGGAGGTATTGCCATGAATGCAATCGTTTAATGCCTTAAGAGTACCTTCAAGGTCATCTATCTCCTTGCCAATCATTGTAGGTCTTATATGATACTTTAAAGCCCCAATAATGGCATCTGTTGTATCTCCGGTAACAGCCCCCGTTGGCGGTGCCTCACCATAGCCAACCGCCCCCTCGTCGGTGTAAACCGCAACAATAATGTCTTCAACACTATTTACCGTTCTTAGAGCGGTCTTGAACGGAACTCTTAAAGGGACGGACACTTTGCCCCATTTTAAATCTGTAATCTTCATCTTGGTCATCCTCTTCTTTTGCTATACTTTCTGCTTTTCTTTTAGCAGATTCTATAAGCTCTGCCCTTATGTCTCTGGCAGGTCTTTTTCTGAAAATAATGTAGTACATCGGTGAAAAATAACAATTCAGATATGCACCGATCATAATTATATAAATGGCAAAATAAATCCAAAACATCATAAGTACAATCATAGATAAGGATCCATATGCCGAATTCATTCCAAACTTTGACAAGTACTTGGAATACCCAAACGAAAACAATGTCCAGATAACTCCCGAGAAAATTGCGCCGGGAATCTGATATGTGAACTTAAGTTTCTTATTGGGCATATACGTATATAAGAGAGCCAGGAAAAGGAACAAAATCAAAAGTCCCACCGGATATCTTAAATACGATAAATAATAGTATGCCACTTCAAACTTTGGATATTTATCCAAAAAATAATCGAGAATCATTCCACCGAATACCATGGCAATCAGCGAAATCAATACAACTACCAAAAGGCCTATTGTGTACAGTATTGCCTGAAGCCTTAATACCAGAAAATTTCTCTTTTCAGTTATGTTATAAATAGCATTAAAGCTTCTGATAAGGGCCAGACATCCGTTTCCCGCCGACCAAAGAGTAACTATAATAGCCACCGAAACCGCACCGGCTGAGCTGTTGTAGGCCTGCTTAACCAAGGATGCCACAAACCCTGAAAGAATATCCGGAAGCAGTTCTGTGGCCGTTTCCGCAAGCAGCGCTTCCGTCACCGGTGTAAAGGGTAACAGAGTACATAAAAGCATCAATATAGGCATCAATGACAAAAAAATAAAAAAGGACGCACTGGATGCAAAGGAACTGATATTCTGTTGACTTATCTGTCTGCTTACATCATCAAAAATGATGTAGAATCTTTTAAACATTCCCATGGCATTTTACCCTAAAGATACAATATTAATCCTACCACATATTGTGTCATTAAGCAAAAAAAGAACAGCTGTCGCTGCTCTTTTATTAACCCCAAAATGTTAACCCTGTTTTTGACTCCTAGCACGACTGCCAGGTGGGTAACCGCAAACTCGCTTCTGCCTTCCACTGATATTTTGAGGCCTGACATAGACGAGAAGATATAGGAATCCCGTTTAAAGTAACTGTAGGTTCAAAATATCAGGACCAACACTTCAGGTTAATGTTATTATATCATAATTTAGATAAAATGCAATACTTTTTTGAAAATAAATCGGCGAATATTCAATATTCAGAATATTCGCCGAAAATCAGACAATTATCTAATTAATTGCATCCAAGATGCATCTTAGAGCTGAGGACCTGCAGCAACAAGTGCCTTACCTGCAGCGTTGCCTTCATACTTAACAAAGTTCTTGTTAAATCTTGCAGCAAGGTCTTTAGCCTTCTCATCCCACTCTGAAGCGTTAGCGTATGTATCTCTGGGATCAAGGATCTTAGGATCAACGCCGGGAAGCTCTGTAGGAACCTCAAGGTTGAATACAGGGATCTTCTTTGTAGGAGCTTTGTTGATATCGCCGTTAAGGATAGCGTCGATGATTCCACGGGTATCCTTGATGGTGATTCTCTTGCCTGTGCCGTTCCAACCTGTGTTTACAAGGTAAGCCTTAGCACCGGACTTGTTCATCTTCTTAACGAGCTCTTCACCGTACTTTGTAGGATGTAACTCAAGGAATGCCTGACCGAAGCAAGCTGAGAATGTAGGTGTGGGCTCAGTGATTCCACGCTCTGTACCTGCAAGCTTTGCTGTGAATCCGGAAAGGAAGTAGTACTGTGTCTGCTCAGGTGTAAGAATTGATACAGGAGGAAGTACTCCGAAAGCATCAGCTGAAAGGAAGATTACGCTGTCAGCTGCAGGACCTGCAGATACCTTGTTAACCTTCTGTACGATATTGTTGATGTGATCAATAGGATATGATACACGAGTATTCTCTGTAACGGACTTGTCGTCGAAGTCGATCTTTCCGTTTGCATCAACAGTAACGTTCTCAAGAAGAGCATTTCTCTTGATAGCGTTGAAGATATCAGGCTCAGACTCTTTGTCAAGGCCGATAACCTTAGCGTAGCATCCACCCTCAAGGTTGAATACGCCGTTGTCATCCCAACCGTGCTCATCATCACCAATAAGAAGTCTCTTGGGATCTGTTGAAAGTGTGGTCTTACCTGTTCCGGAAAGTCCGAAGAAGATAGCTGTGTGCTTACCTTCCATATCTGTGTTAGCTGAGCAGTGCATGGAAGCGATGCCCTTAAGAGGTAAGTAGTAGTTCATCATTGAGAACATACCCTTCTTCATCTCGCCGCCGTACCATGTGTTAAGGATAACCTGCTCTTTGGATGTAATGTTGAATGCTACACATGTCTCAGAGTTAAGACCGAGTTCTTTGTAGTTATCAACTTTAGCCTTAGAAGCTGTGTAAACAATGAAATCAGGCTCGAAGTTAGCTTCTTCATCAGCTGTGGGCTGGATGAACATATTTCTTACGAAGTGAGCCTGCCAAGCAACCTCCATGATGAAACGAACAGCCATACGTGTGTCCTTGTTAGCACCACAGAAAGCATCAACAACGAATAATCTCTTGCCGGAAAGTTCCTTCTTAGCAAGATCCTTAACTGTTGCCCATACTTCCTCGCTCATGGGATGGTTGTCGTTCTTGTACTCATCGGTTGTCCACCAAACGGTGTCCTTTGAGTTCTTGTCCATAACGATATATTTATCTTTAGGTGAACGTCCTGTATAGATACCTGTCATAACGTTGATGGTATCAAGCTCTGTTTTCTGGCCTACCTCAAATCCTTCAAGACCTGCTTTAGTCTCCTCGTCATAAAGCATCTCATAGGAAGGATTGTACACGATTTCGGTTGTGCCGGTAATGCCGTATTTGGTTAAATCGACTTTTGACATGAAATGTCCTCCTTTATTGAAAATAAATAATTAACTGTTACAGTATCCTGCTCCAAAACTGTACCCTTTTGGCGCATCAAAGATATTATGGCAAAACAACCCATAAATGTCAACATTTTAACATAGATTTTTATGTTAGTTAAAAGGTGTCCATTTCAGTCCAAAATCTCCTGCATACCAGAAGTTGTTAACGCCATTGTTTAAAATATAGGCAACAATTTCTCTGGCCTTAGTAGTATCACAACCCGCATTGGCGCCGGACAGTTCGCCATATTCCAGACTTTCAAACTGAACCGTTATTCCATAAGGAGTTGCAGAAATGCTGCAGATATCCTGTCCAAACTGCTGACGGGCGCTGATATCATCTCCGCTTCCGTATTCGATGGTCCATCCGGCCTTTTTAAACATCTCCTCACAGGTCATGCTTGTATTGTATGTTCCGCCGCCTGTAGATGCTCCTGCTGATTTGGTGCCGCTTCCTGAATCTGAAGTTGAACCGGCACTTTCAAAAGGTCTTGCGCTCTCATTCTCTGCATTAAGTTCTGCTTCGTCAACAGGTTCAAAGGGCTCTGCTATCTCCACGTCACCTATGCTCATCTCAAGGCCATATGTGGCCTTTAAGGAATCTCTTACAGGAATTAGTCTTGCTGTTTCTTCCTTAATAGTAGCGTTCTGCTCTGTGAGTTCCGCAATGGCAGCATCAAGTTCAGATTCAGGAAGAGGAGGTATCTCTATCTCTCCCACTTCACTTGAAAAGTCAATTACAGGTCTTAACCATTTGGGATTTTCCGATGCAGGCTGTTTAAGCTTCTCGGAAGCAGGTACGTATCTGTCTTCCTTTAATATTTCCTCACGATAGGGGGCTTCATAATAGGAAACTTCCATTAAAAGATCACAGTAATCATTCCAAAGAACTGCATTTTCTCTGTATAATTCCTCGTACTGCGCCTTCTTGTCTACAGGAGTTTCTTCCTTGGTTTCTTCGGTTAGGGCAGGTTCTTCGGTGCTCTCTGCTTCTTCCTTACCACATCCTGTGAAAACAAGGGTTCCAAGGACAAGGCCTGATAAAATCAATAATTTAATTCTTTTCATATTATTCACCACTGCCTTCTCCATAGTTTTCCGGTGCACCCCAGTTCTGTTCATAGTATTCGGTGATTCCCGTCATGCCATTGTCTGTTTCGGTTTCACCCACCTGGAATCCTCCCAGGTTACCACCGTAAGAGGGATCGTCCGTACCGGCCAATCTCGCTGTGAATCCTCCATTATCAAGAACAGATACCTCTGTAAAATATACATATTTGTAGTTAAGATAATCATTCTCAAAGGAGTCAATGTGCGCCGCTCTGTTCCAGTTTTCGTCATAAAAATCTACCAATGTATGACCGTTTTCAATGTGAGTAACGGCTACCACAGGAAGTATTCCGTTAATTGTAGGAACATCGCCTACGATGGGCTGCTGATATTCAGTATTGCCATTACTATCCGTTGTTTCTGCAATGAGCTTGGCTTCTGTATTGGCTATATCTTCCTGCCTGTCATAGCTCTTTACAAGGGCATCCTTCTTTTTCTGGATGATTTCTTCCTGCTTTCTGAACATCTCCTCAGCCTTGGGAGATTTTGCTACTATAACTGTTTGTGAAGCAAAAAGTTCATCATAAAGATAAAGAGGGCATTCCATTTTGATGACGTCATAATGGGCAACAGGCAGTCCATCGGAGTTTGTATCCATATAAGCACGAACCATTATGCCCTTCTCTTCCATCATCTCAATATGCTCTTTTGTGAAGTGCATAATGAATTCTACTTTTTCAACTCTTCCATCATCATACACCTTATCAACTACCATTTTGGCAGGGTATAATGTCTGACCTGCCAGAAGGCTTTCATATGATGCGCAAATATGGTGTGAGCCCTCTTTAAAGCCGGAATCCTCGCAAGCTTTCCACTGTGTCTTTGTCAGAGTAACAGGCTCCGCAATGGTATATTCAAAGTCATCAAATACAATGGGCTCAGCAAGACCCGCCGGCACTTTTACATACTCGCCGTCTACAATGTATCCGTCGCTTTCCTTATAACCGTCTTCACCCCAGTAAGATTCATGAACGGATACGGATGGCTCTCCTACGCCCACTCCCTCATCGGGATTGTAATAATAGTGTTCGCTGTAAGTCCTTCTCTCATCGGCATAGTACTGTTCCATCTGATTGGGCTTGCCTGCATCTTCACTGCAGGTGATAGCTTGTCCATCCTCATACTTGTTGTATGTATAGGAATAAGTTGAACGAAGCGAATTACCCTTCTCATCTTCCATGAACACCACGAGGTTATTGGCAAAATCTCTGCCCGCACGGAAGATTTCTTTATTATTCTCATCACAAAGGCTGACATTGGGATAATACTGTCCGTCAATTCCCCTGGTCCAGTACCTGTAAGCTGTCATTCCATTGTCCAGCTCCAGGGTTTCCTGCATTTCTTCGATATCTTCCTTATCCTTGGGCGCCCAAAGAGAAGGATCCAAGGTGGGAGATTTATAAATCTTCCCGTCAGCATCCGTCAGTTTTAAGTCAGCCGGCATATAAAAGCCGTTGCCGTAATCCTTAAGTGTCATCTCTTTTGCATTAGCCGTTATGGGCAAAAGAAGAAATGCACCAAGGATAAAAGCTGATAGTGTTATTAGTCTCTTTAACATAAGTTATCGCTCCTTGCATTTTACCTATTGAGTATAAAGCAAAGTTCTATATTTCTGCCGTTTCTTTTTTAAGCCATTTACGCTCGTCCTCGGTAAGATAATCCTTGGTCATTTCATAAACGGACTTCTGGTAAGCATTTACAGCCTTGAGTTCTTCCTTGGTGAAATACTTAGGGTCAAGAGCATCTCTGTCGAGAGGTGTGTAAGTTAGCATCTCGAAATCCATAAACTGGCCGTCGCCGTTCTTTTCAGCATTTCTGGCAACAAGTACATTCTCGATTCTGATGCCGTGGCTTCCCTCAATGTAAACACCGGGCTCATCAGTTACACACATACCTGCCTCGATGACGGCTTCTTTCTGACCGGGATTATATTTCCAGCGAATGTTGTGAGGACCTTCGTGAACGTTAAGGATGTAACCTACGCCATGGCCGGTTCCACACTTATAATCCATCCCGCGATCCCAAAGTGGCTTACGTGCGAGAATATCGAGGTTTTTACCGGAACAGCCATATAACCACTTGGCGTTTGCCAGGGCAAGCATTCCCTTAGCCACGTCACAGTAATCTCTCTTTATGTTCTCATCAAGAGGTCCGATGGTAATTGTTCTAGTAATATCCGTTGTAGCTCCGAGATACTGTCCGCCGGAGTCCACAAGAAGCTGATTCTTGGGCTCAAGGACCTTAAATGATGTTTCTGTAGCCTCGTAGTGCATCATGGCAGCGTTTTCGCCATAAGCGCTGATTGTAGGGAAAGAAAGATCAAGGAATCCGGGAATCTGGCGTCTTAAGTTATCAAGATACATAGCTGCAGAATACTCGGTAATCTCCTGTTTTCCGATGTTGTGCTTAAGCCAGTAAATAAACTTTGTAACGGCTACGGAGTCCTTAATATAGAAGTCGCGCATAAGGGCAAGCTCCTGCTCACTCTTAATAGCTTTAAGGAGTTCCGTGGGATTTGGCTTGTCCACGAACTCAGCCTTCTCGGAAACGAGTTTATATATAAGGAAGCTCACGTTGCTTCCGTCAGCCATAACGCGGTCCTTCATCTCATATTCTTTAAGGAAAGGAACGAACTCGTCATAGCCTCTGATTACGATATAGTTGGATGCGGCATAGGCCCTGAATTCATCGGTAACTTCCTCATCCTGGATGAAGAAATACATCTGATCCTTTGTAATGAAGCCATAGCTTAATGCCACAGGATTACACTCTACGTCGCCGCCTCTGATGTTAAGAAGCCACATCAGATCGTCGAGCTTGGAAATAAGGAGTTCGTCGCACTCTTCCGCTTCCATCTTCTCGATAACGGATTTCATCTTGTCAGCCATCTTAACTCCTGCGACGTTCTGATCAAGAATCATTACTTCGTGCTTGGGAAGGGAAGGTCTGTCTGTCCAGATTTCACCTGGCAAATCAAGTTCGTAGTTAAGAGTTACACCAAGCTTAAGCATTGCAGCTTCAAGTCTTTGGCCAAAAGCACAGTCAACACATCTGCCGTCGAAGCCGATGCAATCTCCTTCCTTAACGTGCTTTTTAAGATATTCGATAATTGTGGGCACACCTTCGTTGCCCATTCTGAATAAGGTTACGCCGCTTCCTTCCAGTTCCTTCTCAGCCTGAATGAAGTAACGTCCGTCAGTCCAAAGGCCCTGTTCCTCTTTTGAAACCACCAGAGTACCATTTGAACCTGTGAATCCGCAGAGCCACTCTCTTTCCTTGAAGAAGTTGTCTACGTACTCTGAATTATGATAATCGGCTGTGGGAACAATGTAGTAATTTACACCATGCTCCTCCATCAGCCCTATTAGAGATTCTATTCTTTCTTTATAGATACTCATACATCTACCACCTTTCGTTCGATGACTAATATTTTACCCTTGACTAACCCAGAAGTCAAAGGAGGTGCAGAACGGGGAGGTGCAGAATGGGGACAGGTGCAGAATGGGGACAGGTGCAGAATGGGGACAGGTGCAGAATGGGGACAGGTGCAGAATGGGGACAGGCCCAACTTGCACGTTTCATGTGCAAGTTGGGCCTGTCCCCATTCTGCACCTATCCTCTACCTTGCAAATAGGTTCAATATGAAGTTCGAAGTTCCCGGGAACTTCTGTATTATAGCCTGTCTGATCTGTTCAGCCTGCCCTGTGACATTGGCGTCAAAAGTGAATTCGCCTTTGGCTTCATCAGCTATGGCTATAACCGCATCTCCAACTCCGCCTTTGGCAATTCTTGAAGCAAGGGCAACTCCGCCGATTGAATATCTTCCTATTGCAATTCCGCCAAAGGAAAGAACTCCAACTGCGATTCCGCCTACAGCGAGAGGTCCCACTGCTATTGCGCCGAATGCCGCAAGAAGGCCAACTCCGATACATGCTAAGGTTAGTAAGCCTACTGATAAAGAACCAATTGCTATGATTCCTATTGAAGCAACACCGATTGCAACAACACCCTGAGCAACATTACCTATTGCAATAATGCCCTTGGCTCTCTTTAAGCCACTTCCTAAATGAACATGTACAAGTGGAATTCCTTTAAAGGTTTTCTTGCTTTTATATTCATATTCATATCTGGTATAGATTTCGGCTCTGCAGAATGACTTATTATCGCAGTCCTCATTTCCAACCAGTTCATCAATGCTCACTTCAAAAAGTTTGGACAGTTGAATAAGCTTATCCATCTCTGGTGTGGTCTCACCAAGTTCCCATTTGGAAACTGTCTGTCTTGTAACTCCGATTTGATCACCTAACTGTTCCTGAGATAATCCTTTTTGTTTTCTTAAACATATGAGCTGTTCATTAAATTCCATATACTTACCTCCGACTGATTTATTTTCTTTATCGTAGAAAATGCAGTCGTTTTTATCTACCAATTAGCCTTGGAAGTTTGTCACGCAAACTTAACATTGCCCGAAAAATGTGCAGTTTGGGGCCTGTCCCCGTTTTGCACCGTGCAGTTTGGGCCTGTCCCCATTCTGCACCGTGCAGGTTGGGGACAGGCCCAAACTGCACCTACACATGTCGGGTGACGGTGAAGCGTTGGAGTTCCACAGGTTCGTCGGGAGCGATGCCGGCCTTTTGCTTGGAGATGGAAATCTGGCGTTCGACTGTGTCGACTCCGTCGAGGTCCGGAAGAAGCAGTCCTCTTCTTCTGCCGTTGGTAACGATGACACCGTATTTCTTAGGGTCAAGTTCAGATTCTGAATCAATGGGCTCCGGTGTGCTTAATACATCCACATTTATTTCAAGATACGGGATCTCCGAAGTCTCGATAGGGTTAAATCTGGGATCTTCCGTAGATGCGCTAACTGCGTTTCGGATTATTTCCTCAGCAAGGCAGTCTGTAACAGGAAGAATTGTTCCGATGCAGCCCCTGAGTCTTCCGTGCTCATGAATGGACACGAAGGCTCCCGCTTTAGTATTCATCATCTCAGGAAGAAGTTCAGTCGAGACATCTTTAATTTTAAGCATCCGACCTGTCTTAAGAAAACATTCCACCGACTCATAAGCAAGCTTAACATATGAATCTGCTTTATCCTTCGTGGCAGATAGCGCATTAACTTTCTCATCCAAATAAGTCTTAAGGAAATGCCTTCTCTCGTCATCGCCTTTAACAACAAAGGAAGCAACCCCATATCCCACTCCCGTCACATCTTCATGGGAATAAACCTTGGCTTCCACGCTTTTTCCGTCCAGCGCTCCTGCCATCATTACAAAGGATCTGTGGCCGCACTCCGCCGCCTTCTCGCAGAATGTCTCGTCAAAATCAAACATTTCTCCAAAGGCAGCTCTTCCCGCCACATCCATAATTCTCTTATCATACTCAGGTCCCTCCGGTGCGAACCCGTAAGGGCCATAAAACTGAAGCTTATGGGACAAATCACCGCTTGCCACATATACGGCATTCCTGCCAAGCTCATCACAGGCTTTGGCTATAAGCGTTCCAAGCTCATAGTGCTTGGTTAGCGCAAGCCCCGATAAACCGATTCGAACCAGTTTAAAGTCCTTATAATACTTTTCTATGAAATACAAAGGCACCATGGTTCCATGATCAAGGCCTGTGCCCTGTCTTCCCAGAGTTCCTGCCTCAAGTCCGTTCAAGGATGCGAGGGTTTCGATTTTTGCCACAAGTTCAGAGTCATAAGTTTCGTCAAATTTAACTTCGGGAGCCCTGAAATCCGCCAATGACCCCTTTTCGCCCTTACCCGATGACATGTTCATATAATCCCCATACATTGGAGCATGGGGGCTTGAAATGATGATTGTATCGGGCTTAATGTCCGCTATCATCTTAGCCACCTCATCATAGGCGGTTGACGTCTTAATAACCTGTTCTTCCGACCCTTTTCCCACTGCAGGAACAATCATGGGCGGATGCGGAACCATAAATGCAGCTTTAATTGCCATAATCTGTAACCCCTTTCAATTAACAATTGCCTGTATAAACGTATTTTAGCTTTTCTCTTGCCACATCAGCCAGCCTGTAAATCAGTTTAACATCCGTGGCCGGTCTGTCTGTCATGTGAAACTGTGGGAAGAATCTTGATATATGAAGCGGTATCTCATCCGAAAGTCCTGCGATATACGACGAAATCTCCCTCATCTCACCTTCCGAATCATTCTCTCCGGGAATAATCAATGTCGTAAGCTCCACGTGGGCATATTTAACCGCCTCTTCAATGAAAGCCTTAACGCAACCCAGATCCCCTTTTAGAACATCTCTGTAGAATTCTTTGGTAAAACCCTTCAAATCTACATTCATTGCATCAACATAGGGTTCCAGCTTCTTTGCTATTGACACATCAGCCGTTCCGTTTGACACAAGTACAACGGACATATTATTCTCGTGAATGAGTTTCGCAGAATCGATTATATATTCATAATCAATAAGGGGCTCATTGTAGGTGAATGCCACACCTATATTTCCCTTATCTCTACACTCAATCGCTATCCTACACAGTTCTTCAGGAGAGAGATATTCGCTGTTTTTCTCAAACGTATAAGCAAAATCCGACCAGGAAATCTCATGGTTCTGGCAAAACGGGCATCTTAGATTACATCCAAAGCTCCCAACAGATAAAATGCGAGAGCCAGGTTTAAACCTTGCAAGGGGCTTCTTCTCAATAGGGTCAAGGGCAAGGGAAGTAACCCTGCCGTAATTAACAGGCTTAATTACCCCGTCTTTGCAGGTTCGAACTTTACAGAAACCTCTGCCGCCTTCTTCTATTTCGCAATGTCTGAAGCACACCTCGCATTTTGCCATAAAAAAGCTCCTATATGCCCCTAAGTCTGTCTAAAGCTCCTTCTACCCTGGATATAGCTTCATCAACCTGGGCTCTTGCATTGTTAATCTTGGACTGCACATAGAAATCTGCAATCAATCCGTCAAAGAAGAAATCCGCGAACAGCGCAAAATCGGAAATTCCGAAATCCGTTCCGTAATAGCCCGATACATCATTAAGCTCGTTGCTGAACTTCTTTAAATCGTACCTGGCTTCCTCAATGTATCTGCTTGCATTGCTTACCTTGCTGTGCTTTATGGCCGATGAAATAAGGCCTCCGCCGAGAATATCAAAAATACCCCAGCCTCTTGCGCTGTTAAGTTCATTCTTGGCGCGTCTTAATGACGACAGGGCTCGTTCCCCTGCTTCAATCGCTTCTCTTTTCTCTTTTTCAAAATCATAAGACATGACTTTATACTCTCCTGTTCGATTTTTTTCATTCATTTTTGGCAAGTATAATTATATCATGTTCTTGAATATGGTGACAGTTGGGGACAGTCTCAACTGTCACCATATTTTGACAACTCAATGTATAAATAATAGTTGTATCCACAATTTATATGTGATAAAATTTATTTTAGAAATCGCACAACACAAAACACCGATTTTATACAGGGAAAAGGAGCATGCAAACATGAAAGTCAGAAGATTCAGCATCACCAACAAATTGATATTTGTTGTAATTATTCTGTTTCTGATTTCAGACATTATCCTAGGATATGTATCATACAAAAAGTCCTACGATATGCTGAATGATCAGATTAAAAGCAACACCCAAAGTATAGCTTGTGCTGTTGCCGCAATGATAGACGGTTCCATCGTCGCTTCCGTACAGCCCGGCGAAGAAGCAACCGAGGATTACTTAACGGTAAGTTATGATTTGACCTCATTTCTTGACAGCACCGGCGTCGAATACGTTTATACAATCAGGTCCGACGGAAACGGCGGAATGGAGTATGCAATAGACGCCCAGATTGAAGATTATTCAGCGATAGGCGACGAGTTTGATGACGAGGAAGCCGCACCTGCATTGAAGGGCTCCGTGGTTTCAAGCAGCGAGCCTTATACAGATGATTGGGGAACTCATCTTTCCGCCTATGCACCAATATATGTTGACAGTGCTGTTGTTGGAGCTGTTGGCGTTGATGTCAGCATGGAATGGGTATCCGCACAGACATCTGCGCTGGTAAAACAGATTATTCTCATCTGTGTAATCGTTGTGGTTGTGGGGGCAATTATTCTTATTATCATAAGCAGGGCCTTAAGCAGAAGCTTCTCTCTTCTTAATGATAAAATCGTCGAACTCACAAACGGCGACGGAGACCTTACAAAGCAGATAGATATTACTTCAGGTGACGAATTCGAAGTAATCGGAGGCAATATTAATAAGCTCATTGATTTTATAAGGAGCATGCTGCTGTCAATTCACAGTGAATCAAATAAGCTAAACAGCGCTTCCACCCATATAGCAGACAATGTCCGCGGAGCTCTCAATGAGGCCCAGTCAATATCAGATATAATTGCCGATATGAACGGCACTATGGCAGATACGGCCTCTTCAATTAATGAAATCAATTCTCTTATGTCAGATATAACAGATTCATTCGGTGAGATTGTAAAAGAGATAGACGGAGGACGTGATTTTGCTCACGAAGTAAAAGGCTCTGCCTCAGGAATCGGTGCAACCGCCTCAAAAGAACGTACCACCACCGAAGAAAAGGTTGCCAAAATGGCAGCTGCAGTTACTGATCAGATTGAGCGTTCAAAGGCTGTTAAACGAATTGAAGATCTTACAGGAAACATCATCTCAATTGCCAACCAAACCAACCTTCTGGCGCTTAATGCTTCCATCGAAGCCGCTCGTGCCGGTGACGCAGGCCGAGGCTTTGCAGTTGTTGCTACCGAGATTGGTGACCTTGCCAACAACTCCCAGGCCGCCGCTACGGAAATCCAGACTGTTTCAGCCGAGGTTATCGCCGCAGTTAACGGTCTGTCAGACGAAGCTCAGTCACTACTTAAATTTGTAAACGATACCACCCTTGCAGGCTTTGAGAATCTCGCCAAGACCAGCGAAGAATATCAGCAGTCTGCTGAGCGCATATCTGAAATGATGGAAAGATTTGCTGATGCATCAGCTCAAATCCAGAGAAGCATTGACCAGATCCGCGAATCTATGGAATCGGTTAACAGCGCTGTTGAAGAAGTGGTTAAAGGCGTTTCAACCGCTGCCGAAAAATCTGTGGAAATGTCCGACAACATGTCAAAGATTGATGTTGATGCCGCCAACAGCAATGATATATCCAATCAGCTCAAAACCGAAGTCGGCAAGTTTAAACTCGAATAAGAGCCATACATTCCAAGGGCTGCCGTAATCGGCAGTCCTTTTTTAATTATTTATTCATAAATGTTAAAGTTTTATAAATATTTAGCCCATAACCTTGCCTAATTACGACATTTTTTGATAGTATATTAATACATCTTTTGAACAGGAGGGAACTTATGGATTATACACTGGGAAACCCCTATTCGGTTGTAACACCCGAAATTGCCCGCATGGCCGAAATGTGCCAGAAAGCGGATATCATAGATACGGAATTATATACTAAGCTCGATGTTAAGAGGGGTCTTCGTGACCTTAACGGCAAGGGGGTATTGGCAGGTCTTACCAATATCTCTGATGTTCATGCCAAAGAAATCGTTGACGGCAAGGAAGTGCCTGTTGCGGGACAGCTCTATTACAGAGGCTATAATGTGGAAGATCTGGTCAAGGGCTTTACATCCGAAGACCGCTTTGGCTATGAGGAGATGACCTATCTTCTGCTCTATGGAAAGCTTCCAAGTGCAGGTGAATTGGAGGAGTTTAAGCGTATTCTTTTCGGTTATCGCTCCCTCCCCACCAATTTCGTCAGGGACATCATTATGAAAGCACCAAGCCGTGACATGATGAATACTCTTGCAAGAAGCGTGCTTACCCTTTACTCCTACGACGATTATGAGGATGACACTTCTCTTCCAAACGTATTAAGACAGTGCTTACAGCTTATAAGCCTTTTCCCTCAATTGGCTATTTACGGCTATCATGCTTATCACCATTACTATAATGGTAAAAGCTTATATATCCACCATCCCAGACAGGACCTTTCAACTGCGGAGCACATTTTGTATCTCTTAAGATCCAACAAAAAGTTTACGGATCTTGAGGCTAAGATTCTTGATATAGCCCTGGTTCTTCATATGGAGCATGGCGGAGGTAATAACTCATCCTTCACAACCCATGTTGTAACATCAAGTATGACGGATACATACTCAACCATCGCTGCAGCCTTAGGTTCACTTAAGGGTCCCAGACATGGTGGTGCCAATATCAAAGTTGTTCAGATGTTTGACGACTTAAAGAGACACGTCAAGAACTGGGAAAATGATGATGAGGTTGCTGTATATCTCGAGAAGCTTTTAAACAAAGAAGCCTTTGACAATGCGGGATTAATATACGGCGTTGGACATGCAATCTATTCTAAGTCTGACCCCAGAGCCGTAATCTTTAAATCCTTCGTTGAAAAACTGTCTGAGGAGAAGGGCCTTCACAAAGAGTTTGAGCTATATAACAGAGTCGAGAATCTGGCTCCAGATGTAATCAGTAAATCCAGACAGATGTATAAGGGCGTCAGCGTAAACGTGGACTTCTACTCAGGATTCGTATACAGAATGCTCGGTCTTCCCCTTCAGCTCTACACTCCCATCTTCGCAATTGCAAGAATTGCCGGCTGGAGTGCACACCGCCTTGAAGAACTGGCCAACAACGGAAAGATTATAAGACCCGCATATAAACCGGTTTGTGAACACAAAGAATATATAGATATGAATAAGAGATAAAGCAAAGAGCTCGGTACATAATTTTGTACCGAGCTCTGATTATTTGTTTATTATTCCATTTCACCCGCCACAACAGGTTCTGCTGATGTGATTGCAAAGAAGTTGTCCTTGAATATAATATCTTCCTCTCTGCCCTCAAGAAATACGTAAGGCACAAATGTAGGAGATGAAATCCAAGTGGTCTTCTGTCCTTTCTCAAACTCAACCTTAAGAATAGGTGTTTCGATTTTGAGATCCTTAATGGGAACGAAGGTTGCCCATTCATTGTAATCGTTGAAACTCATCTCAACAAAAACATTATCGGGATTAAGTTCCGGGTTACTCTCAAATAGCTCTGTGAAATCCTGTTCAAACACTTTTACAGCAGCAAACCTTGGAACAAAGATCTCCTGTCTTTCTTCAAACTCAGTCTTGAAATCCATGGTCTTAAGTCTGAAGCTGCAAAGAGTTGTGATTCTCTGAGGGCTTTCGTTTGATACCCAGAATTCAACCTTTTTATCCTTAATTACAATGCTGGGAGCTATGGGAGCATAGAACTTCCTTGCCATGTAATGAAGAGCTTTGTATCTTCCGTAGTAATCAATACTTGACCAGGAAGCAACCGGCCAGTCATCGTTAAACTGCCAGTAAAGGCTTCCCATACAGCGGCCTCTGTTTCTTCTCATGTGGTCGACAGCCGTCTTCATTGCAATACCCTGCATAATCTGACTGTCAAGAACCAGCTCCTCGAAGTTTGCAGGCTCATTAAAACATTCCTTAAGATAAGCGAGAATCTTCTCATTTGCGGAAGGATTCTTCTGGTGTGATTCCATAATCTCAGAATCAATTCTAAGGTCATCTTCCTTCTCGATAAACTCAGCTATGGTCTTCATTGAAGGGAAGGACTGGAAACCAAATTCAGAAAGGAATCTGAAATAATGATTCTCATAATCCCTGAAGGGCTTCATTCCATGCCATACCTTCCAGTAGTGGCTGTCACCATCGTTTTCATTGTCGGGATCATCGAAGCCACCGCCCTTTGAAGGTGATGAAGGTACATAGAATGTATCAGGTGCATAGCGTTTGCAAAGGTCGGGGATCAGCTCCTCGAACTGCTCTAAATAATCTCTTCTTAAAGTATCTGAATGGTGCTTAGTAATCTCCCATTCAAGCCATGCAACCTCCATCTCGTTATTACCGCAAAGGAGTCCCAGACATGCATGGTTTCTGATACGCTTGGTAACATATCTAATTTCTGCCTTAATAAGGTCTCTGAATTTCTCGCCACCCTCAAGGCTTGATTCCAAATCATAGACATTGCAGGCAAACATGAAATCCTGCCAAAGAATAATTCCCGCTTCATCGCAAAGGTCGTAGAATTTATCTCTGGGATAGAATCCGCCGCCCCAAACTCTTAAGCAGTTAAAGTTTGCGAATTTGGCTGCTCTAATATCCCTCTCCAGAGTCTCATCATCGATAAGACCATAGAAACAGTTATCAGGAATATAGTCCGCACCCATGGCAAAGATTTTGTGTCCGTTAACGGTAAAAGCGAACTCTTTGCCCCACTCATCCTTGTTACGGGAAACCGTAAGAGTCCTCAGACCAACGCGGGTGCTTAATTCATCACTCTCACCTGTGGTACGGCTTGTGGCAGTTACTTTTACAGTATATAAAGGCTGGTCACCGTAGCCAGCAGGCCACCAGTACTCAGGATTATAAATCTCAATCTCTCTGAAGAATTCTCCCTCGTAAATCTTATCTCCCGCAGGGTCAAATACTTCTGTTTTGATATCCGCTTCGACAATGCCGATACCCTGGGAGAAAACCTTAAGACCAACCACACCCTCACCAAGGTTGTGATCCTGTCTAACCCAGACATCATCAAGTCTCACTTCATCATATGCGATAATCTCCATGGGCTCATAGATACCGCAGTCAGGAAGCTGAGGACCCCAATCCCAGCCGAAACTGGAATGTGATTTTCTGATGTACTGGGAATTAGCCATGGTACCGGTGTTAATCATGGTGATTTCTCTGTCGGCACCGGGCTTTACGGAATTCACAAGTCTTGTAGCCGAGAAGAATCTGAATTCCAGTTCATTCTGGGCCTTAAGAATATCTGATACATCAATTCTGTATTTAATGTGTGCATTCTCGCAGTGTCTGATTTTCTGTCCGTTCAAGTAAACATCACAGACAGTATCAATGCTCTTAAGAATAAGTTCTTTCTTTTTCTTCTTAAGAACATCATCTTCAACAACAAAAACTCCCCTGACAACGAAATCATTGTCAAGGAAGTCTCTTACTTTGTACTCATTAACCCCAATGTACGGGTTGGGAATATCACCGGAAACAACGAATGACTGCATTGCGGACCCGGGAATATCAAACTTCTTCCAATCGTCAGAACCCGAAACTGAAATCTTGAAAATTCCTTCTAATACTCTCTTCAATTCAACACCCCCATATAATATGTTTAATTACAATCCCAAAATGTCACAGACTGTGTCGCACATCTTGTCCTTGTCACAGACTGTATCGTGAAGCACCTTGGCATTTCTGATATCTTCGATTGCCTTAGGAACCTTTACGTTAGCGACCTTGGAAAGCTCGTCAACCAGCTCGAAATCTCCTGCCTTGTCACAGTCGCCCTTTAAAGCTTCCATTACGCTTCTTGTAAACTTGAAAGGACTGGCTGTTGAAGCAATAACCGCAAGAGTCTTATCATCACCTGTATCCTTTGCAAACTTCTCATATACGCAGGCTGCTACAGCCGTATGAGTATCGATTACATATCCGCAATCGTCATAAATCTTCTTAATTGTGTCTGCACACTCTTTGGTGTTTGCCCAGTTTCCGTAGAAATCCTTAAGTCCCTCTTTCATCTCAGAGGTAATTGAGTATTTGCCGGAATCCTTAAGGCTGCCCATAAGTTCAGCACACTTGGATGCATTGTTGCCTGCAATCTTATAAATCAATCTCTCAAGGTTACTTGAAATAAGGATATCCATGGAAGGAGATGTGGTAAGAATGAAATCTCTGTTTCTGTCGTAATCTCCTGTTCCGAAGAAATCATACAAAACCTTGTTATCATTAGAAGCGCAAACCAGTTTCTTAATGGGAAGTCCCATGTTCTTAGCATAAAATGCCGCAAGGATGTTACCAAAGTTTCCGGTGGGAACAACTACATTGATTTCATCCCCGGATTTGATCTTCTCCTCTTTAAGAAGGGTTGCGTAAGCATATACATAGTAAACAATCTGAGGAACGAGACGACCGATGTTAATGGAGTTTGCGGATGAGAACTGCATTCCGGCATCACTCATTCTCTTCTTCATTCCCTCATCTGAGAAAATCGCCTTAACTCCGCTTTGAGCATCGTCGAAGTTTCCTCTGATGGCAACTACATGGGTGTTGTCACCGGTCTGAGTAACCATCTGCTTCTCCTGGATAGGGCTGACGCCATCCTTCGGGTAAAAAACAATAATCTCCGTTCCGGGAACATCGGCAAAACCTGCAAGTGCTGCCTTTCCTGTATCACCTGAAGTAGCTGTAAGAATAACAATCTTCTTATCCATCTTATTCTTCTTTGCAGAAGTGGTCATAAGATGAGGAAGAATTGATAATGCCATATCCTTAAAAGCAATTGTTGCTCCGTGGAATAGTTCAAGGTAATATGTGTTTCCTACTTCAACAAGGGGAGCGATGGCCTCTGTGTCAAACTTAGAATCATACGCTTTTTCAATACAGTTCTTAAGCTCATCTTCTGTAAAGTCTGTAAGGAACTGCTTCATTACCTTGTAGGCAACTTCTTTATATTCCATCTTAGCAAGTTCTTCCAAAGAACAATCAAGAGAGGGAATACTGTCGGGAACATATAATCCGCCATCCGGTGCCAGGCCTCGTAATATGGCCATGGAAGGGGTTACCGCTTCCTTATCTCCTCTTGTGCTAAAATACTTCAACTCCATTTGTTACTTGTCTCCTTTCGGGGGTACATTATAATTAACTATCTTCTCAGATATAATAAGTCTCGAATACATATCAGCATACTGCCTTGGGGACAAACTTTCAATATAATTCGGCGAAAAATTCTTATGAAATCCATTCCTTTTTAGTATATCTATGGCCTTGTTATATGCCACAGCCGCCTCTTCCGCAGTTCTGTACGTCCCAACAAGATAATTGCCGTTAATGTGTATGTGTGCCTGATACACATTGATGTTCTTTTTCTTCTTCTGTTTTACCCCGTGATAGGAATTTATAATGTGAATATTCTCATATCTGAAATCCGTGGGGTCATCATTGTAGAACTCGTAGTCTTTTCCCAAAACAGCATTACTCATGATTCCATAGCGGTTCATGATATTGTACTGCATTCCATACTCAGCAACGAAAAAGTGGCCGTTTCTCCGCATAATCTTATGGGATGAGTAATAGAAAAGGTCGTCCATATCAAATTTGAAAACGAAATCCGGAGAAAGATAATAATAGAAAAACTTCTCCTGAAGATAAATGGGATTGGCAATATAAATATCGTTATCCCTTAAATTGATAATTGAAACGAATTTATCAAACTGTATGGATGGATTAATTTTGTTATATGCGTCAATCTTTATACTTGAATCGTGAAGCAGGGCATCTGCATCCTTATATGCAAGATGCGCTGCAAACATGGAGTCATAGCTTCCCAGACTTATATGCTTTCGCTTATAAGTCATTGAGGCTCTGTAATACTCGGTTCCGTCTTTTTTCTTTGCTGGGTAAACACCCGGTAGGGATTTTCCTTTGGCCATGTCGTTCACCGTCTAAAGATTGAAACTGTTATTTGTTAGAGTAATCAAGGAAGCAAATGTTAAGGTTTGCAGGTCCTGTGATGCCGTTAACTTTGCCCGATGTGGAATACTGCCACATGGAGAATTTATAAGGATAATCGGGAAGGTCTCCGGGCTGTGAAAGCCAAACTTCATAACCCGCAAGCTTGGTAAGATCAACTTCCTTAACAAGCCACTCCTTATTTCCGTAGAGGCTTGGGCGGTAACCCTTTGCACTTATGGCGTCCATAAAGGTCTTGGCTATTGTGGTCTTGTCTGCCTTGGATAAGCCCTCTATTCTTGCGGTGTCGTTCTCCACAAATTCCATGTCATAAGCAATAGGATAGGTTATCTTGTATTCACCTATGGCATTAAGAACAACATTGGCTTCCTCTGTGGCTTCCTCAACAGTAACTGCCTGAGAGTAGAAATACAAGCCGATTCCAAGGCCTGCATCACTGGCTTTCTTAATGTTGTCGGCAAAGTATTCATCAATGGTAATGGTTCCTGAGCTGTAGCCTCTGCCTCCGACCTTCAGCATTACAAAGTCAACACCTGCATCCTTAAGTGCATAGAAATCCACAGTGCCCTGGTACTTTGAGATATCAGTTCCCCAGAAGGATTTGTTCTTTCCGTCATCCTCATATTTGAGAATTCCGTTTTGTATTGTAAACTTGGTCAGGTCGTAGTTGTTTCTGGTCAGGTAGTTGCTGATTGCAACCCACTCTTCGGTACCGTCACGGTATTTAACCAGAGTATGCTTTCCATCGTCAGAAGGGTCCTTTGTGTCTTTGTTCTCTTCTTCGGACTTCTTGTCGTCTGTCTTGTCCTGGTTCTTATCTTTGTCCTCAGACTTCTTTTCAGCGTCTGCCTTCTCTTTTTCGTTTGTGGTGTCAGTGACTTCCTTATTATCTTTATCTTTCTTCTTATTGTAATCAGAAAAGATGTCCAGATCATCCGGATGAAGCTTCTCCTTCTCGCCTCCGAGAATGGACTCGGTGCTTGGCATTCCGTAAATGTCTGTCTCCTCTTCCGCCTCCACCTGGGCGGGCTTTGTTGAAACCGATGACGACTGTTTCTTCTTATTTGCATTACCGGAAATAACAAGAACTACAGCAAGAATAAGCAAAATAAATAAAGACACGAGAATAAAAATTGCCGTGCCGCTCATTCTTTCGTTGCCATATTCAAAATTATCGTCGTAGTTGTCGTTAAGCTTCATGACGATATTATATCACACATCAGGCTCCCTTGACTAAACTAAGTCATTTTTGTATATTCAAGGATATGAAAAAGATACTGTCGGCAGCATTGCTGTTAATCCTGCTTATTATAATCATATTCCTCGTCAAAAAAGGCCCCTCAGAATCTAAGTCTGTTTCAAAGACTGCCTTCGGTCTTGACACCGTTATTACCATAACGATTTACGATGACAAAAAAGATTCCGAGGACACCCTTAATGGATGCTTTAAACTCCTTAAAGATTATGAGTCACTGTTCAGCAGAACCATAGAGGGATCTGATATCTATAAAATTAATCATGCAAAAGGGTCATCTGTTTCTGTTAATCCCGACACATATGAACTTGTGAAGCTGGCCATCTCCTACGCCGAAATGTCAGGCGGTCTTGTGGACCCCACTATAGGCTCAGTCTCAGAGCTTTGGGACTTCCATTCCGAATCACCCACTTTGCCTGATGCCAAGGCCCTTGCTGAAGCTGTTAAGCACGTTAATTATAAGAACGTTGTATTTGACGATTCCGCTGAAACGATAACACTTTCTGACCCTGAGGCCAGATTAGATTTAGGATTCATCGCCAAGGGATATATTGCAGACAGGATTAAAGAATACCTTTTGGATAAAGGAGTCAAAAGTGCCGTTATAAACCTTGGCGGCAATGTCTTGGCTGTGGGTTCAAAGCCTGACGGTTCCCCCTTTAAAATCGGAATTCAGGACCCTAAAAAGCCCACAGGAACGCCCTATACCACGCTTGATATCACAAATAAGTCAGTTGTCTCTTCCGGCTCATATGAAAGGAACTTCGTAGTTGACGGTATCACCTATCACCACATCCTCGACCCTAAGACAGGATATCCTGTTGATACCGACCTGGCGTCAGCTTCCATTATTACTGAGTCATCAGTAGAGGGGGACGCATTATCCACCTACCTGTTTATCCTAGGTACCGATAAAGCCAAGGAATATGCTTCAGCACATCCGGATATAGAAATACTTTTAATTCCCAATAAATAAAAAGAACCCGGCTTAATAAGCCGGGTTTTCTGATAAGCATCAAACTGTAATCTTCAAAAGCTCATCATCTGAAATATGAGCATCATACTCTTTTCCATCAACAACTATCTTATATTGGCCTTTAAATGCCTCCACAGTTGCCACACCATCATCATTGGTAACAGCCTCCGTATCTGTCCACCACTCTTCATGAGTAAGCTTCTTAAGAACCTCATAGGAAGGCTTTCTTGAATTATCCTTTCTCACAAAACCGCTGGGAGCTCCAAGCCATGCGCCGTCCTTGTAATCCCATGTAGTAATTGCCTGAACCAAAGGATTCTCGAAGAGAAGGCGATACATCTCTTCCACATTTTCTGCCTGCCTTGCCTCGCCTTCAGGAGTTGTAGGCCATTCAGGTACCTGCCAGTCATTAAGGTCAACTATATGCGCGGGCATTAAATCACCTGATACAAAGGTGTTCTCCGTGAAGTGAATGGGAAGTCCAAATCTTGAAAATCTCTCAAGTACATCCAGAACCTTTTCCTTACCCCAGTACCCCTGGTGCTGATGAGACTGAATTCCGATTGCACTGATAGATACCCCTGCATCAAGGCATTCCTCAATCAGTTCCTCATACTTTGGTGAAGTATTGAAATCGTTAAGCAACAAGGTTGCATTGGGATTCATCTTTCTTGCTTCATCAAATACAGTCTTGATAAGTTCAACTCTTCCCTTTTCCTTACAGATTCTTGTAATGGCATTGTCATATTTATCAAAAACAGGCATGATAACAACTTCGTTGATAACATCCCACATATCGATAACGCCCTTGAAACCTGAGACTTCTCTATCTATTCTCTCAAGCTGTTTCTTAAGAATAGTCGCATTATCATACTTAAGCAACCAGTCAGCACAGACTGTGTGCCAGCAGAGAGGATGTCCTTTTACCTTAACACCCTTGCTCTTTAAATACTGAGCCGTCTTCATAAGTGCGTCAAAATTTGGTTTTCCTTCCACCGGCTCATAGGTGCCCCAGTAGAATGGCAGGGTGCCGTAATTGAATATCTCAAGCCAGCCGTCGGTCACTTCCTTATTTTCAATCTTGCCTTCGGCCGCATAACCTATAAAGTCAAAGGCTCCGCATCCAAACAGGAAATCATGGTTAATCTGTTTAACCTCAATCTTCTTACCCTTAACCGGATTGCCTGCGCCGTCAACCAGCTTGATATCTTTATTGACCACTCTATGAGCTATTTTCTTATCAACCATAATAAAACCTCCGCTTAATATCCTGCTTTATCTTTAATCTGAAGGGCCCCGTACAAAGCATACTTAGGATTAAAACTCTTGTCATAAAGCAAGGGACTGTACTCCCTTCTCCATGAATATCCGTCGCTAAAGCCCCAGAAGGTAAAGGCGTCCATCTTAAGCTTTCCGGCGTCAACTCTCTCAAAAATACCATTGATAAGGTCATAGTAGAACTTGCCCTGTTTTACCAGATTATCATCAGTGGCTTCAAGAGGCGCCTGATATTTGCCAAGGCAGACATCCAGCTCTGTCAGCTGAATCTTAAGGCCGGTCTCTGCCAGCTTATCAACAGCTTTAAAGTATCCGGGCAGATTATCTGAAGTATATAGATGCGCCTGCAGTCCGATACCATCGATAAGGTATCTTCCATTTTCATCTTTAAGGGTATCCACAAACTTCACAAGGGTATCGGCCTTATACTGCTCGTTGTAATCGTTGTAGTAAAGGTCAATGCTTTCGGGAGCATACTTGTCAGCATAATAGAACGCATACCAAAGGTAATCATCGCCGATTATCTCAAGCCAGTGGTTGTCTCTCATGGAACCGTCTTCCATCCACGCTTCGTTTACAACATCATAAGCATAGAAAAGATCCGTGTAGCCCAGCTCCTCAATCTTAGCAAAGGTACCGCTGATTAAATCTTCCATTCGCTTAAGCATTTCGTCACGATCGACAAAATCCCCTGAGTTCTCGAAGCCCTCACGGAATAACCATTCCGGCGTCTGAGAGTACCATACAAGAGTGTGACCTCTCATGGAAAAACCGTTCTCTCTCGCAAACTCCAGAATTGTAAGAACCTCCTTGTTGAAGTCCACAACCACTTTGCCCTCTTCCTTGCTCTTGGCCTGATTAAGGGCGCTGTCGGGCTTCATGGCATTCTCAACAGTAAGGCTGTCAAACTGACTTAAAACAGTTTCTTTAAAGCTTCTTTTATTTAATTCAGATGAGGAAACACAGGTCCCCACTTTCAACCCATGCTTTGCGAATACCTCTTTAAGTGTCGTGTCCACAGTCTCCTCCTCAGTCTCCTCTGCTTTGACTTCTTCTTTCACTTCCTCAGTGGCCTCTGTCGTCACAGCTTCTTCGTTTTCCACTGATTCCTTTACCGGTGCTTGTGCCTCCGCGCCACAACCTGACACCACCATTGCTCCTGCAAGAACAATGCCCAATAGTTTTTTCATCATTCTACTCCTTTATAAACTGCAATTCTCTATACATGGAATCTGCGCTGTAGCTCATTCGCCACCGCTCTTCCCTTGAATATTATGGTTCCCACGAAAAGTATAGCTCCAATCATCATACAGATAACCCAGGCAAGAGGCATGGAATCTCTCACAATAAACTGAATAATTCCCGGCACCAGACAAAGCAAAAGTCCCGACAATAGATAGGCCATGGAATTTCCGTTTCGATCAATCATTGCAAGCACAAAATTGGTGATTATGGTAGCCGCCAGTGCAATTGGGATTACCAGATTCAAGGTAATATCCCAGAATCCGAAGAAATACGCAGTAACCATCCAGGCGGCGGCAATGATAAGCATAAGCATTGAAACCTTACCTGCAGAGCCGGTTCCCGGCTTAAACTGCCGCATTATACCAAACTCAAAAGCCACAAGCCACATGGATAAAAGTAAACTCCAATGAAGACCCGGGAATCCGGGAAGCCTTAAACCAATCATAAAGTCAAGGCCAACACCAACTATAAGAAGCGTCCATACCAAAAGAAGCTGAATTCTATAGATTACAGATTTCTTCTTCTGAGCTTCAAGTTTGGGAAATGGAGGTTTTTCCTCACTACCCGTAAGTTTACTTTGACACAGAGGGCATTTGTAAAGATCCCCTTTTATTTCTATCTTACAATAAGGACATCTTTTCATTTGATCACCTCCGTGGCACTCACCTTAATATCCACACCTGCTTCACTGAGGAATCTTACAAAGTTCTTTACTACCCCGGTGTTAATATATGCGTGAGAAACTCCAAGGGTCAGCTTATCGCCGTAGCTTAACATAGTGGAGAAAATTGAATTGGTGCTGCAAAAACCACTGTAATTAGAAACCTTTGCTCCAATCTCCTCAGGCAGCTTTTGAACTCCCATGTTTGAGAAAGTCATTGACACCTTCTTGTTGGACTTCTTGGTGAAATATCTGACCACCAGCTGCTTAATAAACAGCGGCACAACCCTGACAGGTGCCACATACTCCATGGTTTCAAAACTGTCCATCTGCTTCTTTACAGCTTCCTCAGTGAGATGACTCTTAAGGGATGCATCAAATTCTACCGCCAGTTCTTCAAGGGTAATATCTTTATCAAAAACATGAGTCACATTAACGCTGTTAAAGAAATTCCTTACAGTCTTTGAGGGATAATAATTTCGGAGATTAACAGGAAGTGATATCGTCACCGGAAGGTTTCTCTTCCTTGGCGGCATCTCGTCGCGAATGGCCATCATCCATAAAGCGCCAAAATAACTGGTCAAAGAAACCTTAATTTCCTTGGCCTTCGGAAGAACCTGGGATGTGGGAAGCTCAATCTCAAAAAACTGCAGTTGATTATAGGGAAGCTTGATTCCTCCGGGATGAAAAGCAACAGAATCCGAGGAGCCACTCGAAAGATTCTTTCCACCAAAAAACTGCCTGTAGCTGTCCTGGCTCAGATCTCCTTCGGATGCCCCCGAGTGAATTGTTACATTCGTCAGTTCTCCGGGATATTTACGCTTCAGATAATCAAGAACTATTATATTAAGAAACTCCAGTGCTCCTGTTCCGTCAGTAAGCACATGAGAAATATCCAGATTTATTCTTTTGCCAAAATATGTGACACGATAGTGAAGCATGGTTTTGGAGGGAGAATACAAAGCAGGACAAATCCTGTCATTCTCCTCTTCCACCGTAGGAAGAATATCCGTATCCTCCATATAATGCCAGAAGAAACCTCTTCTTATTCTTACCTGCACCTGGGGCCTGTCCTCAATTGCCGAAAACACAGCTTCCTTAAGAAGTTCCGGGTCCACATCTTCATTAAGGGTACAGCTAAGCCTGATTGATCTTGTATCTCTTTTCCCGACAGTAGCCAGAAACACCTTGGATACATTGTCGATTTTATACCAGTTGGAGCTTGCCATTAAACCTTAAATCCTTTCTTACCGCTTGACCTGTGACGGTCAGTAATACCTCTATATTATATCTAAATTTACAAAAGAACGCATTAAAAAAACTTCCATTGCAAATCTTTTAAATCTGCAATGAAAGCCTTTTATAAAGTCCGGTTATATTCTATAAGTCCGCCTTAAACTGTTCCCAGGCGTCTTCATGTTCCACATAGTAGAGGGGGCACATTTTTCCTGTAACATCATAATGCCTTATTACGTCATCTGCCTCCAGATCAAATCTTTCCATAAGCCAGTCTACAAGCTTAACAAGAGAATCATAGGCCTCGTCGCTAAACTCACCGGTCGTATCTTCATGACATACCTCTATGGAAATTGTATCGTGATTTCTGTGATTGCTGGCAGCCGAATACTCATCCAGGGGCAGGCACATAATAACATGACCATCGATTCCCACAACGAAGTGAGAACTTACATTGGAATCCGGCTGGTTATAAAAGTTTCTGTTCTGTTCTGCCGTTGTGCCGGGGTTTCCCACATAGTGAATAACGATATTGTTAACTCCATCAAGCTTTAATCCTGAACGGGAGGGGTTGCCCTCATCTATATAATTCACAACAATCCAGTCCGGAATTTCTGTGCTTTTCTGAGAGGCTTCGATTTTGTCTGCCGTAGTATTTGCAGCGGGTACAGCCGCATCGTAAAGTGTTATTTCTCTCTTATCTACAGTCTTCGAAGGTCCAAACAGCTTGACCGCCAAAAACACCACTCCTGCCAGTATAAGAATTTCAAATGTAAGTAGCCTTATTCTTCGGCGAATTCTCTTTTTTCTTCTGGCTACCTTCTGTCTTATTATATATTCTCTTCTGCGTCTCCGATAATTTTCATAGTCCTCATAATTGTCAAAATCCTCACGACGTTTTTCCATTCGCCCAAATAGCTCCCCTGCTTAAAAATCTCTAAAAATGCTGACCACACATTCAGTCGGTCCCATCGAACAAGGTGTATTATATAGGAGCAAATCGATGAAAATATATATCAAAATTATTAATATTTTTTGAAGTTTACTATTGTGTTATAATTGTCTAGAAATTCAAATTGTGGAGGGAATTATGGACATTTACAAAGGAATTGCTGAGGGCAAGTGTGATAATGAAACACTTGTGGATTTTTTGAACTACGTGTTCGGAATGAACGGTGACAGGACAAGCTTCTACAAGCTTCTGCCTAAGCTTTACAAGCCCGAATACCATCCTGAGCGCTACAATTTCATCACTACCGAAGACGGCCGTTTGCGTGCCGCAGTGGGTGCCTACCCGTTTTCATTGAGTGTAAAAGGGACAGTTTTAAAAGGAATCGGTATCGGAAATGTAGCTGTTCATCCCATGCATCGTGGCAAGGGATACATGAAGGACTGCATGAATATGGCCCTTGATGATATGAAGAAAAATGGCGTCGACTTCGCTGCTTTGGGTGGCCGCAGACAGCGCTACTCCTACTTTGGCTTCGAGCCCGCGGGAGCCTGCGGAAACTTTAGCCTTTATAAGCACAACCTTGTACATGTATACGGTTCAATAAATGAAGGAACCGGCTACACGGCTAAACTGCTTACCGCCAACGACACCAAAGAGATTGATGAAATTAAGGCACTGTCTCAGAGCAGGGATTACTATCCTCTTCGTGACAACGCCTCATATTTTGATATTCTTTCAAGCTGGACCGCCAAGATTTATTCCATTACAGATGAAAAGAATGCCTTCGCCGGATATTTCGTTTACGGCGGCGACGGCGGAAACTCAAATGTCATGGAAATCGACTGTGTAAAATCAGAAAATGCTCCTAACGTGCTTCGTGCATGCTTTGAGGTAATCGGTGAAGATCGAATCGGTCTTGATGTTCCACCCTTTAATGTGCCCTTTTATAACCTTCTTTCAGATATTGCTGAAGGCGTTACCATTTCAAACTCAGAACATTTCTATGTTCTTAATTACGAAAAGGTTGTAAGGGCTACCCTGGCATTAAAAGCATCCTACGCCAAACTTGCAGATGGTGAATTAAGTATCGAGGTTCAGGGCAAAGCGGGAACAGAAAAATTCTTAATCAAAGTCAATAACAATGAAACTTCTGTTGAACCCTATACAGGAGAATGCACTTTAAAGCTGTCCCACAGACAGGCAATGGGAGTCCTCTTCGGACTTTTGGTTCCCGAGAAGAATCTCCTTCCCGGATTTGCTTTAAGCTGGTTCCCCCTTCCCTTAAACACATTCGGCGCAGATAACTGCTAAATAAAACCTATACAGCGGAAAAGAATCCGGTAAAAATAAAGTAGTGGCTTGTTAAAAGCCACTACTTTTATATCCGCAATTTTCTCTCTCGGGAGCTTCAATCCCTGACTCATACGATGCTCTGAATTCCATGTTGATATCTTTTATTTCCTTCTTCCCATCAATATAGTCCTGATACATTTCAGCAAGGCCCGCCATGCATCCATCGCATGCTCCACTGATATTTCCTATGGATTCCGCTACAATGCGCTCTCTTTCCTCGCGGGTTGTATCTCTAATCAAAATTGAATTCATAAGGCGACTTAGCTTATTTACCTGCTATAGCTGCCTGTGCTGCAGCAAGTCTTGCGATGGGAACTCTGAAAGGTGAGCATGATACATAATCAAGACCAATCTGGTGGCAGAACTCTACGCTTGAAGGGTCGCCGCCGTGCTCGCCGCAGATACCTACGTGAAGCTTGGGATTAACGGGCTTACCAAGTTTGATAGCAAGTTCCATTAACTTACCTACGCCATCACGGTCAAGCTTTGCGAAGGGATCGTTCTCGAAGATCTTGGTGTCATAGTATGCTCCAAGGAACTTACCGGAGTCATCACGTGAGAAACCGAAGGTCATCTGAGTAAGGTCGTTGGTACCGAAGCAGAAGAAATCTGCATCCTTTGCGATCTCGTCAGCTGTAAGAGCAGCTCTGGGGATCTCAATCATTGTACCTACCTCATACTCTAACTTAACGCCTGCAGCTTTAATCTCAGCATCAGCTGTATCTACAACAATCTTCTTAACAAACTTAAGCTCTTTGTCTTCACATACAAGAGGAATCATGATTTCGGGCTTAACAGTCCAGTCAGGATGCTTCTTCTGTACGTTGATGGCTGCACGGATAACTGCCTTGGTCTGCATTGTTGCAATCTCAGGATATGTAACTGCAAGACGGCATCCTCTGTGACCCATCATAGGGTTGAACTCATGGAGTCCTGAAATAAGAGCTCTGATTACGTCACGAGGCTTGTTCTGAGCCTGTGCAAGCTTGTTGATATCTTCGTCCTCTGTGGGAACGAACTCATGAAGAGGAGGATCAAGGAAACGAATGGTAACAGGGTTACCTTCAAGTGCTTCATAAATCTCCTCGAAGTCTTTCTGCTGGAAGGGAAGAATCTTCTCGAGAGCTGCTTCTCTCTCTTCTACCTTCTCTGAACAAATCATCTCACGGAAAGCAGCAATTCTGTCTTCCTCGAAGAACATGTGCTCTGTACGGCAAAGTCCGATACCTTCTGCACCAAGTTCTCTTGCTTTCTTTGCATCGGCAGGTGTATCTGCATTGGTACGAACCTTCATGGTTCTGTACTTGTCAGCCCATGCCATAACACGTCCGAACTCACCTGCGATGGTAGCGTCTATTGTAGCAATCTTACCGTCATAGATGTTACCTGTGGTTCCGTCGATTGAAATCCAATCACCTTCGTGGAACTCTTTGCCTGCAAGTTTAAACTTCTTGTTAGCCTCATCCATGTGGATGTCGCCGCAACCGGATACACAGCATGTACCCATACCACGTGCAACAACTGCAGCGTGTGATGTCATACCGCCACGAACTGTAAGGATACCCTGAGCAGCCTTCATACCTGTAATATCTTCAGGTGATGTCTCAAGTCTTACAAGAACTACTTTCTCACCCTTCTCGTTCCAAGCCACAGCATCATCTGCTGTAAATACAATACGTCCACATGCAGCTCCGGGTGAAGCGCCAAGGCCCTTGCCCATAGGTGTTGCTGCCTTAATGGCTGCGGGATCGAACTGAGGATGAAGCAATGTATCAAGGTTTCTGGGGTCGATCATTGCTACAGCTTCCTGCTCTGTACGCATTCCCTCATCAACAAGGTCACACGCAATCTTAAGAGCAGCCTGAGCAGTTCTCTTACCGTTTCTGGTCTGGAGCATGTAAAGCTTACCGTGCTCTACGGTGAACTCCATATCCTGCATATCTCTGTAGTGCTTCTCAAGAGTTGCACAAACATTCTTAAACTGTTCGAAAGCTTCAGGGAACTTCTCAGCCATCTCGGTAATCTTCATAGGTGTACGTACACCTGCAACTACGTCCTCACCCTGTGCATTGGTAAGGAACTCACCGAACAAGCCCTTGTTTCCTGTAGCGGGATCTCTGGTAAATGCAACACCGGTACCACAATCGTCACCCATGTTACCAAATGCCATTGACTGTACGTTTACAGCAGTACCCCATGAATAAGGGATATCATTGTCTCTTCTGTAAACATTTGCTCTAGGGTTATCCCATGAACGGAAAACTGCCTTGATTGCCCCGTATAACTGATCCTTGGGATCTGTGGGGAAATCGGTTCCGATCTTTGATTTATATTCCTCCTTAAACTGGAAAGCCAGTTCCTTGAGGTCATCGGCTGTAAGCTCTACATCCTGCTTAACGCCGCGTTTCTCTTTCATTGCATCGATTAACTGCTCGAAGTATTTCTTACCTACCTCCATAACTACGTCGGAGTACATCTGAATGAATCTTCTGTAGCAGTCCCAAGCCCATCTGGGATTGTTTGACTTCTTGGCAATAACGTCCACAACCTCTTCATTAAGTCCGAGGTTTAAAATAGTATCCATCATGCCGGGCATACTTGCTCTTGCACCGGAACGTACGGATACTAATAAAGGATTCTCCTTGTCTCCAAACTTCTTGCCTGTGATCTCCTCCATCTTGAGGACATACTCGTCGATTTGAGCTCTGATTTCGGCATTAATTTCCCTGCCGTCCTCATAATACTGTGTACAAGCTTCTGTTGTGATTGTGAAGCCCTGCGGTACAGGCAGCCCAATGTTGGTCATCTCTGCCAAGTTTGCGCCCTTGCCGCCAAGAAGGTTACGCATATCTGCGGAGCCCTCTGTGAACAGATAAACCCATTTTCTAGCCATGTTTTTCTCTCTTCCTTCTTTGATATTTGCCCTGAAAAGGACTTAAAAATAAACTTACTTACCCTCATTCAAGTTTATCATAAAACTGCTCATTTTTGCATCATTAATTCGCAATTTCCCTCACATTTTTGCAAATAAAATTCCAAAGAAAAAGGAGCTTATTAAAAGCTCCTTAACTCATCCTCCGAATCATCGGTGGATTTGTCTATATCTCGTATAATTACATCATAGCTGTAACCGGGATTAACCTCCACTGTAACCCTGTCTCCCACCTTTTTGCCAAGCAAAGCTTTTCCAAGGGGTGACTCGTTACTGATAAGTCCTTCAAGAGAGTTGCCTCTCACGGTTGTCACAATACGGTAGGTTTCTTCAACTCCGTCTTCTTCAACCCAGACCTTTACGGTGTTGTTTACTCCCACTTCGTCATCCTTGGAGGAATCATCGATAACCGTTGCGGTCTTAATCATTCTCTCCAGGTATCTTATACGGCTTTCGTTCTTGTTTTTCTCCTTCTTGGCCGCATAGTACTCAAAGTTTTCGGACAGGTCTCCCTGCGCTCTGGCTTCTTTAACGTGCTCCAAAAGTTCGGGGCGAACAACTACCTTCCTGTGTTCAATTTCTTTTTCCATCTTTTCGATGTCGCTCTTGGTTAACTGATTATTCATCTGTCCATCTCCTTCGCTTTCTGAAGAAGTTCCTTGGCGTTATTCAGAGCGGATTCCGTAATTTCTTCGCTTCCGAGGAGTCTTGCGACCTCGGATACGCTTCCGTCATAGTCAAGCTTCTTTATGTCTGTAATGGTTCTGACACCATCGTTATCTTTTTTGATCATATAATGGCTGTCTGCCCTTGCCGCTATCTGCGGCAGATGAGTGATGCAGATAACCTGATGGGCCTTACTGAGTTCTCCCAGTTTGCCCGCTACCTGCCATGCAGTTTTTCCGCTTATTCCCGCATCTATCTCATCGAAAATCAGCGTATCTATTGAATCCTTATCTGCCAAAAGCGTCTTAATCCCAAGCATTATCCTGGAGAGTTCGCCGCCACTTGCAACGTCCTTTAATGGTCTTATTGCCTCTCCTACGTTGGCTGAAATAAGGAATTCCACGTCATCATAGCCCAAAGAATCGGGCTCATCTTTTCTCTTGATATCTATCTTGAATCTCACATCGGGAAAACTTAATTCCTTAAGAACCCCCACCAAAGTATCTTCAAGTTTCAGAGCATTTTCTTTTCGAACTGCACTTAGCTCTTCCGCTTTGTCGGAAACCAGTTTTTTGTACTTGTCCGCCTTGACGGTAAGCTCAGAAATTCTGGCTTCATAGTTATCGATATCGTCAATTTTGGACTTCAGTTCATCGGCATAAGCAATAATCCCGTCGATATCCTTGCCGTACTTGTCCTTAAGTCTGTTAATCAGATTAAGCCTTTCTTCCGTGGCATAAAAGGTTGCACCGTCAACCTCAAGACCATCAAGATAGTTCTCGGCTTCTCTGTGAAAATCATGCAAAAGTCCCTCCACTTCGGAAAGACTTTGTTCCATCCTTGCAAGTTCCTCATCAAGTTCAGAAATACCTCTGATTTCCTTAAGGGCTCTTCCAAGGCTTAAGCCGGCGCTTCCTTCCTCATCGCTTCCGGAAAGAGCACAGATTCCGGTTAAGGCATCTCCGATCTTCTTGGCGTTGGACATCTTTCGATAATCTTTTTCAAGTTCTTCGTCCTCACCGGATTTAAGATTTGCCTTTTCAATCTCGTTATACTCAAAATCATAAAGCTCCAGGGTTCGTTTTCTTTCATCCTCATCCATGGAACACTCTTCAAGTTCTTTTCGTATATCGGTATATTCTTTATACAGGCCCTTCAACTCATCCAGCTTAACCCTAAGCTCTTCTCCCCCGTATAAATCAAGAATCTCCAAATGCTTTTTCTTGTTTAAAAGCGACTGATGCTCATGTTGACCATGAAGGTCCAAAAGCATCTCGCTTACGGCTTTAAGCTGCTTGGCATTAACCGTCTCACCGTTAATCTTTATTACACTTCTGCCGGGCATGATTCGTCTGCTTATGGTGATATAATCCCCGTCAACAGGAATATCCATATTTTCAAGCAACAAATTTAACTCCGAATCCTTAGACTCGAAGTTAAGTTCAATAAATGCAGATGATTCACCTGTTCTTATTAAATCTGAATCGGATTTCGCACCGAGAGCAAGATTAACAGAGCCTACAAGTAATGATTTACCTGCGCCCGTTTCACCGGTCAGAATGTTAAGCCCCGGGGTAAAAACAACCTCTGTCTCATCAATAAGTGCAAGATTTTCAACGTGTAAACTGTGTAACATATAGTACTTCTCCTTACACCTCTAAAGCCTCTCTGAAGAATGAAATGTAAGATTAAGATTCGATTATTTCGGAAATCTTGGGAATTAATTCTCCCGCTTCCTTTGCGCTTATAACAGCAACCATAATAGTATCGTCACCGGCAATTGAGCCCGCAATTTCTTTAAATTTCATGGCGTCAATTGCAGCCGCAACTGCCATTGCCATTCCGGGAACGGTCTTGATAACAAGAATGTTCTGTGCCTGTGTAACAGAAAGAAAACCTTCCTTGAGAACTCTTAAATACTTCGCACCCAAATGATTCTCGGACTGAGCAACAATAGCATACTTCTGCTTTCCTGTGTCATCCGTAACCTTAAGTATCTTCAGTTCTCTGATATCTCTTGAAATAGTTGCCTGTGTAACCTCAAAGCCCCTTTCAGATAAGAGATCGGACAATTCTTCCTGAGTTTCAATGTCCATGTTTTCGATGAGCTCGATTATCTTGCGCTGTCTGTTCTTCTTCACCGCAATATTGCTCTTCTTATCGTCTTTTGCCATTTCATGCCTCCTTTAAGAGTTCATCTTTCTGTGTAAAGCTGTAATAAAGCTGGCTTCATTCAACCTTACAATCTTTGTTACTTTACTTGCCTTCTTAACGTTTATTACATCGCCTGTAGTCAGGGAAAGATTGTGGGCCGCGTCAAATGTTACCTCAACCTCCTGCATCTTTCCCGTTCTGTCAGCGTTAACGTAGATACCAATCTCATCATTTCCTGAGAAAACTATGCTTCTGGAGTTAAATGTATGTGCACAGATGGGCGTCATAAGAATCACCTGAGCATTAGGCTCAACAATGGGACCGCCGGCAGACATATTGTAACCGGTTGACCCTGTAGGTGTAGAAATGATCATTCCGTCTGCGTCATATTCATTAAAGGTCTGTCCGTTGACTGTTGTATCGAAATGAATGATGCGAAGAGACCCCTGTCTTGTCAGGACAATGTCGTTTAAGGCATAGCCGCTGTAAAGCTTTTTGCCGTTTCTTAAGACACTGCCTTCAAGCATCATTCGCTCACTTACGGTGTACTGTTCATTGGCAAGTCTGGTTATAGCTTCTTCTGCTTTTTCAAAGGGTACCTCGGTAAGATAACCCATTGTTCCAAGATTAATGCCAAGAATTGGAAGTTCCGCTTCCATGGTTTCGCCCGCCACCTGAAGCATGGTGCCGCCGCCGCCGAGAACCAGAATTCCGTCAGCATCATCCCACTTCTTCTTGTCAACCGAAAGGGTACATTTAAGCCCCTTTGATTCAATCAATTTCTTGATTTCTTCGGTAATCTTCAGGTCGGGATCCTTAGCAGTGTTAGTTCTGACATAAATATGTTCCATATTAACCCCTTCAGTGGTCCAAAGCTCCCTGAGCTCCCTCCACAGTCAAAGAAATTTTCTTGTCGAGATTATCAAGCGGCGCATCCGCTGTTTCTTTTCCCAGATACAATAAATACTCGATGTTTCCTTCCGGTCCCTTTATTGGGGAAAAATCCAGATCAAGTATCTCAAATCCCACAGAGTCTGCGAACTCAATAACCTTCTTTACGACCTCTTCGTGAACCTTGGGATCCCTGACCACACCCTTCTTTCCAACCTTTTCTTTGCCGGCTTCAAATTGGGGTTTGATAAGGCAGACCATATATGAGTCGCTGCCAAGAATGTTGAATGCAGGCTCAAGAATCTTCGTCAGTGAAATAAAGGAAACATCGCAGGATGCAAAGCTGGGCGTCTCCGGCAGATCAGCAGGCGTCAAATACCTGAAGTTTGTTTTCTCCATGCAGACTACCCTGTCGTCATTTCGAAGTTTCCAGTCAAGCTGGCCGTGTCCCACATCGATGGAGTAAACCTTTGAGGCGCCGTTTTGGAGCATACAATCGGTGAATCCTCCTGTTGAGGCCCCGATATCCATACAGATTCTGCCCCCAAGATTGATTGGGAAAACCTTCAATGCCTTCTCAATCTTAAGACCGCCTCTGCTTACATAGGGAAGGGTTTTGCCCCTGACTTCAATATTACTTTTTTCTTCGTCAAAAGTGCTTCCGGCTTTGTCTTCCTTCTGTCCGTTAACATATACGTCTCCGGCCATAATAAGAACCTTTGCCTTCTCTCTGGAGTCCGCAAGGCCCTGCTTAACCAAAAGCACGTCCAATCTTTCTTTCAAAAATAAACCTCTCGACTATTCGTCAATCTTTGCAAGGATTCTGTCGATAATCGTTCCCGCATCTATGCCGATTTCTTTTTTGAGAATATCAACATTACCGTGCTCCACATACTCATCGGGGATACAGACCTTAAGGCTCTTACCCTTAAATCCTATGTCGTAAAGCACATCGAAGACCTTCTCTCCGAATCCGCCGCTAGCCACATTCTCTTCCAGTGTAACAACAAGATTGTGGTCCTTTGTTGCCTCTTCGATTATCTCCTTATCCACGGGCTTTGCGAATCTGGCATTTATAATGCTGCAGTTATAACCCATGAATTTAAGGTTCTCTCTGACGGTAACAGCGGTCTTAACCATGCTTCCCAGAGCCACAAGCGCAATGTCTTTCTCCCTGTAAATCCATTCGCCTTTGCCAAACTCTACGGGAGCTCTGAACTCGCGTAACTCATCATAGGCCTCGCCTCTGGGGTAACGGATTGCAATAGGTCCTCCAAAGGCAACGGCATATTTAATCATATCGGAAAGCTCCCACTTGTTCTTGGGTGCCATTATTGTCATCCCCGGAACACTTGAGAGATATGAAATATCAAAAATACCCTGGTGTGTTTCACCATCGCTTCCCACAATACCTGCTCTGTCTATACAAAAGACAACGGGCAGCTTCTGAAGACATACATCATGAACTATCTGATCATATGCCCTTTGAAGAAAAGACGAGTAAATGGCAACAACAGGAATCATTCCTCCCGCCGCCAGACCGGCAGCAAAAGTAACCGCATGCTCCTCAGCTATTCCCACATCAAAAAATCTCTTGGGATAAACGTTCCTGAATCTCTTAAGTCCCGTACCGTCAGGCATGGCTGCGGTAATTGCACAGACTCTGTCGTTTCTCTCCCCCATTTTGACCATAACGGTAGAGAAAATGTCCGTGTAGTTAGCTTTGGTACGAAGTTTGATGGGCAGTCCGGTCTCAATGTCAAAAGGCTCTGTTCCGTGGAATCTTGCGGGATGTCTCTCCGCAGGTCCAAAGCCCTTGCCCTTATGTGTCAGAACATGTACAAGTACTGCACCCTTAACACGCTTTGCCTCTCTGAATACCTGCAAAAGCGCAGGAATGTTATGTCCGTCCACAGGTCCCAGATATGTGATTCCCATATCCTCGAAAAACATTCCTGGAATAACCAGATGTTTAACCGAACTCTTTGCTTTTCTTATTTTGTCAACCATGGAGTCTCCCACCATGGGAACTCCTCTGATTACGTTGTAAATATCTTCTTTAATGTTCAAATATCCGTCAGCCGTACGAATGTTATTGAGGTACTTTGACACGCCTCCCACATTCTCGGAAATGGACATATTGTTGTCGTTAAGGACAACAATAAAATTCGTATCAAGCTGAGAGGCATTGTTTAAAGCCTCGTAAGCCATGCCTCCGGTAACGGAACCGTCGCCGATGACGGAGACAATATAGGAATCCTCACCAAGGAGATCCCGGCTTTTTACCATTCCTAAACCGGCGGAAATGGATGTGGAACTATGACCCGTATCGAAGCAGTCGCAGTCCGATTCCTTTCTCTTGGGAAAACCGCTCATTCCTCCGTATTTCCTTAAGGTGTCGAAGCCTTCTCGTCTTCCGGTGAGAAGCTTGTGGGTATAGGACTGATGCCCAACATCCCAGATAATCTTGTCCTTCGGCAGATTAAGAGAAAGATGAAGTGCCATGGTAAGCTCAACAGCGCCAAGGTTTGACCCCAGGTGTCCTCCCGTTTCACTTATCTTGTCAATCAAAAACTCTCTTATCTCCTCCGCGAGAATATCATAGTCATCCGGATCGATTGTCTTTATATCATTAGGATTGTTTATCTGCTCAAGTAACAATTACTTTCACTTCCTTATAGTCAGTTTGTGATCTATCTGGTTCTGTGAATAAGGGAAATAATAAGTTTCTTAAGGAATTCTCCCTTATTGTTCTTGTCTACACTTTCAATGCTCGAAATAGCCTCCTCGGAAAGGGTGGTTACGTCGCGCTCTGCCCTGTCCATTCCGAAGATGGTTACATATGTTTTCTTGTTATTCTTGGCATCGCTGCCGATGGGTTTGCCAAGCTCCTCAAGAGTTCCGATAACATCGAGGATATCGTCCTGAATCTGGAAGGCTATTCCCACGTTCTCGGCGCACTTCTCAAGATTCTTCACTGCAGCCCCGTCAGCTCCCGCAAGGAGACCACCAATCATCATGGAAGCTTCTATGAGGGCTGCTGTCTTATTCTTGTGGATATACATAAGCATATCGCCGGAAATGTCCAGTTCTTCCTTCTCCGCTTCCACATCCACGCACTGTCCGCCAACCATTCCGTAGATTCCGGCCTTCATGCCAAGAATTCTGATGGCTTTTGCAACCCTTGAAAGCATTGTGGCGTCTTTTTCATCCACCAGTCCAAAAGCCTTGGTTGCCGTTTCAAAAGCGAAGTTTAAAAGAGCGTCACCCGCCAGCACCGCCATGGCTTCTCCGTACACCACATGGGTGGTCTTTCTGCCTCTTCTGTACTCGTCATTGTCCATACAGGGCAAGTCATCATGAATAAGGGAATAGGTGTGAATCATTTCGATTGCTGCCATAAAAGGCTTAATTACATCACCTGTTCCTCCAAGCATCTTGTAGGTTTCCCACATAAGCATGGGGCGTAGTCTTTTGCCTCCCGACAGGATGCTGTAGTTCATTGCTTCAATTACCGTCTTCTGGAAACCGTCTTCCTTTGGAAGATATTCCTTGATGATCTTTTCTATCTCATCTACTTTTGCAGGTAAATCTTTCTGAAAATCACTCATCTGCCTGATCCTCACCCGTAAGAACCTTGACCTGTTTCTCAACCCGGTCAATAAGCTCGTTACTGTTCTTTAGTAGGTCCATTCCCTTCTTATACTGGTTGAAAGCCTCCTCCAAAGGAGTTTCATCATCTTCCAGTTTCTCAATAATCTCTTCGAGAGCCTCGAAGGATTCTTCCAATGTCATCTGTTTTTCTTCTGCCATATTTCCCTCTTAAAACAAAGCTTCCTCTGTGGAATCAACTGTTGTATGAACTATGCCGTTAACAAGTCGAAGATCAAGCTTATCGCCCTTATTAACGCTATTAACGTCCTTCACCATCTTGCCTGAGCCGTCAGAAACATAGGCAAAACCTGTGCTCATCTTATTTATAGGTGAAAGGCCGTTCATCTTCTCGATAAAAATATCCAGTCTGTGACGTCTGTTTCTGAGAACCCTCTCCATTCCTGAGCTGAGATTGTCCTCAAGTTTAATCAGATATGTTCTCTTCTCTCTGATTTTGGATTGGGGGCTCACAGCGTTAAGTCTTGAAATTCCGTTCTCAACCTTCCGTCTTTCCCTCTTAATAACCAGATCCATCTCTCTTACAAGACGGTTATAAGCATCGTTAAATCTTTCATCCAGTGCAGCCAGTTCAAACACTGCAAGTTCAGCCGCAGCCGACGGAGTCGGCGCTCTTAAATCAGACACAAAGTCAATTATCGTGGTGTCTGTTTCATGTCCCACCGCAGATATTATGGGAATACTGCAGTCAAAAACAGCTTTCGCTACTTTTTCCTCATTAAAGGCCCATAAGTCCTCAATTGAACCTCCGCCTCTTCCCACTATCATAACGTCCACCCCTTCTTTTTCCAGGGCATGGATGCCTGCCACAATACTGTCGGCCGCCAGTTCACCCTGCACAATTGCAGGATACAGAATAATCTGGATATATGGGTTTCGTCTCTTTGAAATATTGATTATATCCTGAACCGCAGCTCCGGTAGGGGCTGTAACAACTCCAAGCTTACGTACAAACTGAGGGATTGGCTGTTTATAACAGGGATCAAACATTCCCTGCTCCGAAAGCTCTTTTTTGAGCTGTTCAAACTTAAGGTACAAATCCCCTTCGCCGTCAGCGGTAATCTTCTTGGCATATAGCTGATACTTGCCATCTCTCTCAAAAACAGCAATGCTTCCGCCAACAATTACCTGCATTCCTTCCTCCATCCGAAACTTCAGCCCGGTTCTGGAGGACGCAAACATTACGCAGGCAATCACGCCGGAAGCGTCCTTCAAAGTGAAATATATATGTCCCGAAGAATGGTATTTGCAGTTGCTGACCTCGCCCTTCACCAGCACGCTGTTAAGCATGTAATCCTGGGCGAACATATTCTTGATATACGAATTTACCTGTGAAACCGTATAAACATTCTGCTGCATGTCATTCCTTATGCAAATTTGGCAAGTATTCCGTTAACAAAGGCTCCCGAGTTATCCTGTCCAAACTTCTTCGCAAGTTCTACTGCTTCGTTGATGGCTACGTTTACCGGTACGTCATCATCGAATTTCATTTCGAATATAGCCAGGCGAAGAATGGTAAGCTCTACCTTTCCCATACGCTCTACAGACCAATTCTCTGCTTTATCGTTAATCATGGCATCAATCTCGGAAAGATGTTCCTTGACTGCCACATACTTTTTGTTTATTTCTTCGTTTTCTTTCTCGGAGGCGTGATTATCTATGTCCTCCATAAAAAGCTTTACCTGCTCATCCATGTCCTCAGGAACATTGAACTCCACGCGGAAAAGCAATTTAAAAACCTGTTCTCTCAGTTCATGTCTTGTCATCTTACTTGTCCTTATTAACCTTGATGGAAGCAATACGAACATTCACATCTGTAACAGTAAGACCTGTCATGTTCTCAACAGACTGTTTAACTTTATTCTGTACGAGCTGGCATGTGGTGGGAATGTTGTAACCGTATTCCATGGTAATAGCCATATCAATAGAAACTCTGCGCTCAAAGACATCAATCTTAACACCCTTGAACAGATTCTTCATTCCTATCTTGCTCATGATTTCGTCGGTAAGGTTTCCGCCCATAGCGCTTACACCTTCAACCTCGGTTGCTGCTATAGCTGCTATCATTCCAACAACGTCATCTGCAATTTTAACGCTGCCTTTTGTATCGTCATCCTGTAAATCGTATGTATTTCTAACGTTTTCTTTCTCCATTGATTTGAAGTCCTCCTTAGGTTCAAAATAACTTCTATCACAATTTATAATTATAACAAAGGTTGAATTAATCGTCCAGCCATAGGGTCAAAGACAAAGCGTCTTCGTTTTGGGCATAACCGATGCTTCCGCCCCCGCTTTCAACATAATCAAAAACCCTTGATTCTGTGATCAAATAATTCATCAGCCAGTCATATGTAAGCCTGTCTGTACACTTTACAATTGTGCTTCCGTCACGCACTATGGGATGTGCACTGAATATACTGCCAAGTTTGTCCTTATCGGGACCACTGAGCAGGCATCCCTCTCTGACATAGTAATTGCAGGCCGAAGCCGTACAGTTTGGAAGCTCGATGGGATTATCAATCACATGAGTCTTTTGAATCTCCGATGTGGAAACACCAAAATAATCGTAATTGACTATATCCAGATTCCTTAACCACTCTTCATCCTCGCCCTCAATGCTTTGATAGGATGCATCTCCCCAGGTGGTGTCCAGATGATAATAATCTCCATCCATCTTCACCAAATTCCAGGAATGGCCCTCAGTTGTGTTAACAACACCGGTAACCAGAGTGCATTCCACACCCATCCTGTTTAAAAGAAGCTGTGTTGCCTTTGAATACCCCTGACACACACTTCTGTTGTTGAGGAAAACCGAGCATATATTCTGATTATCCGGAGCACTCATATCATACTCTGTAGAGTGAACCAGATATTCATAAACGTATTTAACCTTGGTGTAATCGTCTGCATCCTTGCTGACCCCCGAAAGGATCTCGGAAATGACCTTTTCCATTTCCTCCTCAAGCATTTCCGCTTCTTCTTCCGTGCATATATAAGTAGGAGTAAAAGTAAGTCTCGTAACCTGATCTCCTCTCGTATACTGGGAATAGGAATATCCCTCAGCATAGAAAATCTCGGGATGATCAATCATTACGCACTGAAAGGCAAGGTGTAACTTATCGATGTCAAGTACAGACATGTCCACTGTCTCTTCGTGCTTTATCATGGCAGCGAAGACCTCGATGTATGCTTTCTTCATCTCGGCATCAAGTGTTCTGTAGGCAAAGCACTCAGACAGATACTCATCGTACTTGTCAGCCTCGGCACCGGTAACCTCAACCTTTTCGTAAGGTTCACCGTCATCGACCTTTTCTTCTCCGGTTACTTCCATATCTTCCCAGGCTATTCCGCCGGTTCCGCTGTCTTCGGGTACTATACCCAAAGTCTCCGGCTGTCCCGCAAAATAAGGAAGCTTAAATATATTTACTCCCCCGGACCAAATAAAAAGATCAATTGCAGCAAACAGTAATACAATTGCAAGAAGGTTTTTTAGAAACTTTTTCACTAGTTCTTTCCAAATTCGGATAAGACAAGACCCGGATTACGTTCCAAAGTCATACCTACGCTCCATGCATTTACAAACAAAAGCAGCGGATTGTCTTTAAGGTCCTTAATTCTCTTCATATCCGAAGTTCCGTTTATGGATTTAAGGTCGATATCTTTATTCTCAACCCATCTTATATGTTCATAGGGCAAAGGCTCCAGTTTGATTTCCACGTTATACTCATTCTCAAGTCTGTATTTGAGAACATCAAACTGTAGTACACCTACAACGCCCACAATAATCTCTTCAAGTCCTGTATTAAACTCCTGGAAAATCTGTATTGCACCTTCCTGAGCTATCTGAGTAATACCCTTAACGAACTGCTTACGCTTCATGGTATCCATCTGACGGACTCTCGCAAAATGCTCAGGTGCGAAGGTAGGAATACCCTCGTATCTGAATTTCTCCTTAGACATGCAAAGAGTATCGCCTATGGCAAAAATACCGGGGTCAAATACACCGATAATATCACCTGCATAGGCTTCAGAAAGAATTTTCCTCTCATCTGCCATAATCTGCTGAGGCTGTGAGAGACGCATAACTTTATCTCCCTGAACATGACGGACTTCCATAGAGGCATCAAACTTTCCGGAACATATTCTCATGAAAGCGACTCTGTCTCTGTGTGCCTTGTTCATGTTGGCCTGAATCTTAAATACAAAGGCGGAGAAATCATTCTTTACGGGATCAATCACACCGATATCCGCAACTCTGGGAAGAGGTGTTGTTGTCATTTTAAGGAAATGCTGCAGGAAGATTTCTACACCGAAGTTGGTAAGTGCAGACCCGAAAAATACAGGAGTAAGCTTTCCTGCCTGAACCTCCTCGAGGTTAAACTCTGCACCGGCTCCCTCAAGAAGTTCAATCTCCTCAAGAAGCTTGTCTGCAGCCTCCTCTCCGATAGTATTAACAAGGGCATCTCTGTCGGCCGTAGGCACACAGGTGGTCTTACCCTCCTTAGTACCCTTTTCTGTATCAGAGAATGTGTAAACGCTCTTCATGTCCCTGTCATAAACGCCCTGGAAGCTCTTACCGGAGCCAATGGGCCAGTTAATGGGACATGTGGCAATTCCAAGTTCCTTTTCGATATCATCCAAAAGGTCAAATGTATCGTTTGCATCTCTGTCCATCTTATTAATAAAGGTAAAAATAGGAATACCTCTCATACCGCAGACCTTGAAAAGTTTTCTTGTCTGAGGCTCTACACCCTTTGCTCCGTCGATAACCATTACAGCGGAATCTGCAGCCATAAGGGTTCTGTAAGTATCCTCGGAGAAGTCCTGGTGGCCCGGGGTATCAAGGATATTGATGCAAAAATCATCATATTCAAACTGCAAAACAGAGGAGGTAACGGAAATACCTCTCTCCTTCTCTATTTCCATCCAGTCCGATACGGCATGTCTGGCAGTGGCTTTGCCCTTTACGCTTCCGGCAAGGTTAATGGCCCCGCCATAGAGCAAGAACTTCTCTGTCAGTGTTGTTTTACCGGCATCGGGATGGGATATGATCGCAAATGTTCTTCTTCTGTTAATCTCTTCTGATAAACTGCGCAAAACTAATAAATCCTCCTAAGCACGTAAAAACTCAAAGTACATTTTAACACAAAACCCATAAAAATAGTAAATTAGTTTTTGTCATAAAAAAAACCCCCTAAGGCTTTCGCCTTAGGGGGCCCAAAAAAGGGGAGAGAATTAATCTGATACGCTTACTTTATAGATGAACTTGACTCCGTTCTTTTCGGAACCTGCTTCATCGTATTTATTATGACTTGCAGCCACATCTGTCATTGCTGCAAATCTTTCTGCAAGGCCTTCCACATTGTCTTCAACGACACCGTTTAACTCTTCGATACCATCTTCGTCAAACTTCTTGATACCGTCTGAGAGCTGACCCTGACCGTTTCTCAATGCCTCAACGCCCTGTACGAATTCAGGCATAGCATCCTTAAGCTGAACTGCTCCTGCTGCAGCCTGTCCGACTGCACCGGTATAGGTCTGAATGCCCTGATAGAACTGAGCATATGAGTTAAGCTGATTCTGAAGATTTCTGAGGCTTTGTACTCCGCTTGATACCTTTGCATTACCTGCTGCAATCTGGCTCTGTACATCTGCTGAGTTGTATGTGCTGTTGATTGTATCTACGATACCGCTTTCGATACCTGCATCAATCTGTGCCTGCACGGAAGGATCTGCAGCCATGGCTGCTACCTTGGCGTCAATTTCACTTGCTTTTGAAGCATATGTTGCCTGAATTGTATCATCTATATCCTGAGCCTTGGAAGCATAAGCTTCATTTACTTTTTCACTGACAGTTGATTCAACATTTGAAGTAATCTGCTCATCAATAGCCGCTTTTGTTGCTGCCTGAGCAGGGTCTGTCTCGTCAAGTGCATTGTAAGTTGCTTCATCAATACCTGCAGCGGCCAGTACCTGAGCCTTAACGCCGGCTTCAATAGCACTTCTGTTGGCTTCAACAGCTGCCTGGCAGCCCTGCATATACTGATTCTGTACCTCAGCAGTAATGGCCTGCATATATGCTGCTTCAACCTGGCTTCTGATCTTGGCCTCTGCCTGTCCCTCAGCCTGTGCTCTGATGGCTGCTGAGTTGGCGTTCGCCTGTTTTCTTACTTCTGATTCAACCTTTGCTCTTGCTGTTCCTGCCACATCAGTACCTGAAATCTGATTGATGGCTCCGTTAATTACATCGTTATAGTTATCAACCGTAAGTGCAGGAACTGAAACGCCGGCGGCATTTATCTGCTGTGTAGCAGTTGAAAGAAGTGCGTTGAACACCTGTAATGCTCCATCGTTTAAAGCTGCGGAATTGGCATCAATCTGATTAAGTCCGTCTGAAAGCTTGGTTACTCCGTCACTGATCTTGCCGGCACCTGTTTCCAGTTCACCAAGTCCGTCATAGAGCTTTGATGATCCGTCCATAAGCTGCTTTACAGCATCAGAAAGCTGTCCCATGGCATCCGTAAGTTTTCCCACTTCTGTATCTGTATCAAGGTCCATGTTTGAGAAAATCGAATCAGAAACCAAAAGATATAAGCCTGCGGGTTCGCAATCCTTTACATCGGCCTCAAGTTCAATCTTATTGGGGATGTCGATGCTGTTTATAGCATCTCCCATATCCTCTGAAAGTCCGGGGAATGCCAGGCCAAGAATTGCATACCTTGTTCCGTCGTATGTAACCTTTCCGCTTGACACCTTTACATTTGAATAGGTCTCATCATCCATAACAGTTACAAGACTTGCAAGATAAGGAACATATATCTTCTCTTCCTTGCCGTTTATGTCCTTCATCTCATACTGGTTGTCCGTGAACTCGCAGGTAATCTTTAAATGTCCGTCCTTACCCTCAAGTTCTGAAGGTGTAACATTTACTCCGTCCAGTTTATAGCTTACTTTAAGGTCTACCGGAAGTTTTGCTTCGCTTCCGTCCTCTGTTTTATCGTTTCCGTCCTCAATCCAGATGGAGTCCATTACTTTATTTACCGAGCCATCATAATTGGTAAAAACGTAAGCTACCTCATCATCCATTGAAAAGGTTTCATCCATTTCATATGAGCCCGTATCAACTGTTTCTTCAGCTTCTTCAGCAATCTCATTTAACTCTGCTGTTTCGTTCTCCGTAAGTTTACTGCTTTCTGAAGCATACACGGCTCCCGATACTCCAAGAAGAAGTGCTGCAGCTGTTACTGCTGATGTAATAATCTTTGTACTCTTTTTCATGCCATTTTCTCCTCTCCGATTTTTACTTCTTTTTTATTGCTGTCGTTCATGTGCATTGTGGTATGGATAATAAGTCCATCGAAAAGCATAAGCATCGCAGGTAATGTAAGAATTACAAGAACCATACTGATGACTGCTCCTCTTGCCATTAACATGCACATTGAACTGATAATATCAATGTTTGAATAAACCGCTACGCCAAAGGTTGCTGAGAACAATCCCATTCCGCTGACTATAATCGAAGGAATGGATGTAGCAAGTGCGATTTTAACAGCCTCTGCTTTTCCGGCCCCTTCGTTTCGCTCCTTTTTGTATCTGGTAGTCATTAATATTGCGTAGTCTACTGTTGCACCAAGCTGAATTGTGCTGATACAGATGGGAGCTATGAAAGGTAATGACTGTCCCAGGTAATGAGGCAATCCAAGATTAATAAAGATTGCCAGTTCTATTACAGCGATAAGGATAAATGGGAGGGATATGCTTTTTTCAACCAGGGCAATGATAATAAAGATTGCGACAATGGAAACTGTGTTGACAACCTTAAAGTCATGGTCTGTGGTTTCAATCATATCCTTCATGCAGGGAGCCTCTCCGATAAGCATTCCCTTCTTATCATATTTCTTGCTGATTTCAAGTATTTTATCCAGCTGATCGTTAACCGCATCACTTGCTACGTGGTACTCGGAATTAATAAGAACAAGTCTCCAGTTATCGCTTTCAAGCATGTCCGTTAACTTCCCCGGTAAAATTTCTTCGGGAACTCCTGCCCCAAGCATTGTCTCGACACCAAGAACCTGCTGTACTCCTTCCACGCCTTTCATCTCATCAAGCATTGCTCTGACGTCCTTATCCGGGAGGTTCTTATCCACCAGAAGCATGTGAGTCGATGCCACATTGAAGGTCTCAGAAAGTTTCTCATTTGCCTTGATAACCTCAATGTTCTCAGGAAGACATGCACTCATGTCATAGTAAACTTCTTTGTTAGTCTTGCTGTATCCTGCGTATGCGGGAATTGTTATTACCACGAAGGCAATTACAAATACAGGGAAGATTTTTAAGAGTTTCCCTGCAAGTCCATCCATCTTTGGAAGGATTGCCTTGTGCATTGTTTTATGAAGAGGTTTATCAAGTATAAGTATTAATGAGGGAAGAATTGTTACACAGGCGATAACCCCAAGCAAAACTCCCTTTGCCATTACGATTCCAAGGTCGGCGCCAAGGGTGAAGCTCATGAAGCACAGTGCTATGAAGCCTGCGACTGTTGTTATTGAACTTCCAAGGACCGAAGTAAATGTTTCCTTAATGGCCATTGCCATTGCTTCCTTATGATCCTCAACAGTCTGAACTTTCTCGTTGTAGCAGTTCCAAAGGAAGATTGAATAATCCATTGTAACCGCCAGCTGAAGTACCGCTGAAAGAGCTTTTGTTATGTATGAAATCTCCCCCATGAATATGTTGCTTCCAAGGTTATAAAGAATTGCCATTCCTATACTTGCAAGGAATACGAAGGGAACCAGCCAGCCATCAAGAAATACAAGCATTGCTATTGTGGCTAAAAGAACTGCGATTCCGACGTAGATGGGCTCCTCCTGTTCACACAGGGCCTTTAAATCGGTAACCAGGGCGCTCATTCCTGAAACATAACACTGCTTGCCGGTAATACTTCTGATTTCTTTGATGGCGTCCATGGTCACATCTGATGATGTGGAACTGTCAAAAAATACCGCAAGCATTGTGCAGTCCCCTTTGTTGAAAAGGTCGTAAACCTTATCGGGAAGTATTTCCATGGGGATGTCAACGTTCATAAATGAGTCATACCAAAGAACAGTGTCAACATGATTAACCGCTCTCAGTTTTTCTGCAAGAGCTGCTGTATCCTTTGTGCTCATTCCTTCAACAACTATGAAGGAGAAGGCACCTTTTCCAAACTCATCCATCAATACGTTCTGACCTTTTACCGTATCCATATCCTCCGGTAAATATGTCAGCATATCGTAATTGATTCTGGTCTTAAGCATTCCTATCAGTGAAGGAACCATGAGTGCCAGGGCAATAATCAAAATTACGAATCTGTTTTTAACTATTCCTTTTGCGATTTTCATAATTCTCTGTACTCCATTTCGTCATCTATTCTGTCTGAAAACTGATGTTTAACTATCTTCACTGTGGTGGCCATTGTTATGAAGCTCATAATTCCCTCAGCCATAATGCATATTCCAAGGAGTCTTACCAGCACCACTCCGTCAACGGAGTCAAAAATAAGTACCAGTCCGATGAGTCCCGTTATAATCGCCATGGCAAGTATCAGCCACCATCTTCCGATTCCGAACTCTTTTGAATCTACCGAAATCTGTATCTTAAACAGTGCATCCGCCAAAACTGCGATTCCAATTGTTATGCTCAAAAACTCCATGACGTTTTCGGTTCTTAATACCGCTATCACTCCGAGAGCAATTAGCAGAATTCCGAATGCCAGGTCATACTGGAACGCCAGTCTGAAAAGATCTTTTGAGAAATAACCCACCAGTTTAAAAGCGCCAAACACTATCATTGAAAAACCCACAACCATTCCTATTGCTCTTCCGTACTCCGCCGGGTCAATAAGAAGAAGCACTCCAACCAGAAACAGGATAAGGGAAACTCCTATGCATCCAATCTTGGCTGTCTTCATAGGAACAACACTTCTCATAATCTCTCGCCTCCTTTTTACATTGTGAATGTTAACACTGATTTTAAAGCAGCAAAATGGACAGGTATTGAGAGAACGTACAAATTTTGGGCACCCTCCGAACAATTGCAAAAAAATTAGGCAAACCATATCGGTTTGCCTAAAAATATAAAAATCTATTTGGTTTGCGCCGCTCTTTCTATTATCTCCTCAGGGATTCCTCTGCACAGTTCGCAGATTCTTGCCGCATCCTTGGGACGGTCCTCGTTAAGTCCGCCTCCTATCCAGTCAATAATCATTCCAAACAACAGGCACTTAACAAGTCTGACAGCTATCTCATGCTCCTCAGGGGGAATATCATAATCCTTAAATGCGGTGGATAAATAACTCCTTACTGTATGTTCACAGGCCTTCATAAGATAATCCTCAAACACATCCCTGTTTAATGAATTAAAAATATGAAGAACCGCTTTCTTATTATTTAATGTAAAAAGTGCCGCAACCCTTAATGCTTCATCCAATGAATCGATGGTTGGATATTCATTAACCAGCTTCTCCGTCTCATCCAGCACAATCTCCTTTAGAAGGGATGGAATGTCCTGGAAATGATAATAGAATGAGTTTCTGTTGATACCGCAATCTTCCACGATATCCTTAACGCTGATTTTGCTAAGGGGCTTTTCTGTCAAAAGCTTAATGAACGATTCCTTAATCGCCTTCTGCGTAAAGTTGGGCATTTGCTTTCCTTCCTTGTTTTACTGTGAATCCATTATACCACAAAAACCCCCGGGGAGGTTCCCCGAGGGCCTGCTATACTTTTATGATGTTTTAAGTCTCTCTCTGTACTCGGAAGCTTCCTTCTTATTTGCAAGGATGAAATGTTCTTCCTCGATTTCAATCCATTCAGGTTTATCAACGGAATAATCATGAACGGACTCATCATATACAAGAACCTTCTTGTTCTGCTCCAGGTCGGGATTCGGCATGGGAATTGCAGAAAGAAGTGCCTGTGTATAAGGATGAAGGGGATGAGCAAACAACTTCTCTGTAGGAGCCAGCTCCACAATCTTACCATGTTCAATAACCGCAATTCTGTCTGAGATGAATCTCATAACAGAAAGGTCGTGGGCTATAAACAGATATGTAAGATTTCTCTCCTGTTGCAGTTTGGACAAAAGGTTAAGCACCTGAGCACGAATGGAAACGTCAAGAGCTGAAATAGGCTCATCGGCAATAATGAAGCTTGGCTCCATTATAAGAGCTCTCGCAATTCCAATACGCTGTCTCTGTCCGCCTGAGAACTCGTGAGGGAAACGGCTTGCGAATTCGGGAAGAAGTCCAACATCCAAAAGTGCCTTGTCGACTCTCTCCTTCTGTTCCTTTTCTGAAAGGCCCTTCTGTACATTGATAAGACCTTCCTTAACAATATCGCTTACCTTCGCTCTGTCGTTAAGAGATGCCATGGGATCCTGGAATATCATCTGGATGTTATGGATAACGTCCCTGTCCAGTTCTTTTGAAATCTTTCCGTTAATCTTCTGGCCATTAAAAATAACTTCGCCGCCACTTGTGGGGTACATTCTGATGATTGCACGTCCTATGGTGGTCTTACCGGATCCGGACTCACCTACAAGTCCGAAGGTTTCTCCCTTATAGATGTTGAAGTTGACGCCCTTAACTGCCTCAAAGAGTGATTTGCCACGTCCGAAAGATACGTGCAAATCCTTGACTTCCAACAAAACTTCTTTCTTATCAGCCATTGAGAACACCTCCCACTCTTTCCATATTCTTAATCATTTCAAGAACCTTGGGAGGTTCAATCTTAGGTGCCCTGGGATCAAGAAGCCATGTCTTGGCCTTATGAGTGGGACTTACCTCAAAGTAAGGAGGTCTGTACTCAAAATCCACAGCCAAAGCATAGGGGTTTCTCGGTGCAAAAGCATCCCCCTTAACAGGAAGGAAAAGGTTCGGAGGGGTACCGTGAATTGAGCTTAACTCCTCTCCCTTGATTCCAAGCTGAGGAAGAGATGCCAGAAGCGCCCATGTATAAGGATGCTTGGGCTCGTAGAAAATCTCTCTGCTTGTACCGACTTCTATAATGTCACCTGCATACATAACCGCTACTCTGTCAGCAACATTGGCAACAACGCCAAGGTCGTGGGTGATGTAAACAGTGGTCAGGTTGTACTTCTTTTGCATATTTCTGATAAGCTCAAGAATCTGTGCCTGAATGGTAACATCCAGAGCAGTTGTAGGCTCATCGCAGATAAGAATCTTAGGATTACATGCCACAGCTATGGCAATGGCAACTCTCTGTCTCATACCGCCGGAGAACTCATGAGGATACTGTTTGTATCTTCTCTCGGGCTCTGTAATGCCTACATCGGTAAGAATTTCGATTACTCTCTTTTTACGCTCTTCTTTGTTAAGTGTGCTGTGATAGCGGAGAGACTCCTCTATCTGCCAGCCGATGGTCTTAAGAGGATTCAGACAGGTCATGGGATCCTGCATAACCATGGCGATTTCGCTTCCGCAAATCTTCTCCCATTCCTTGTCAGTCTTATATGTTGCCAGATCCTTGCCGTCATACATGATATGACCGCTTTCGATGAAGCCGTTCTTATCCAGAAGTCCCATACAGGTCTTTGTAAGAACAGATTTACCTGAACCTGACTCTCCTACTATTGCCAAGCATTCTCCTTCATAAATATCAAGGCTTACTCCACGGATGGCGTGAAGAATCTGACCTCTTAAGGAGAATTTGATATTCATATCCTGAATTGATAAAACTACTTTCTTATTTTCCATCTCGCCACCCCCCTACATATGGTTCTTGGGGTCGGCAGCATCTGCAAATGCATTACCCACAAGATAGAAACAAACTGTGATGATTGAAAGCATGATTGCAGGGAACAAAAGCTGATATCTCAAACTGGGAGACATCATAAGTGCACGTCCCGAATCTACAAGGTTACCTAATGAAGGAATATCCAAAGGAACACCAAGTCCTATATATGTAAGGAAAACTTCCGATGCAATAGCGCCGGGAATTGCAAGAGCCATCTGAAGCATGATAACGGATACCATGTGAGGAAGAAGGTTCTTGGTGATTACTCTCCATACGGGAGTTCCCAGGCATCTGGAAGCCATATTAAATTCCTGGTCTCTTATTATAAGGACCTGGTTACGAATGAATCTGGCCATTCCAAGCCAACCGGTTACGCACATTGCAATAATCAATGTACGGATTGAAGGTCTCATTACGTATGATGCAAGAATCAGAATAATCGTTGTGGGAATATTGCTGATAACGTTGTAAAGCTCGGTAAAGAAGAAGTCCGTTGCTCTTACATATCCCCAGATCATTCCGAGTACAATTCCTACAAAGGCCTGGATAATCGCTACAGTGAAACCAATAAACAGTGAATTCTTGGTTCCTGCCCAGATTCTTGCCCACATATCCTGTCCGATGGCATTGGTACCAAACCAGAACTGCTCTCCGGGAGGCTCATTCATAATCTGCATTCCCGTAACGGGATCGTTGTTAATTAAGTTAGGGTCATACTGACCGGGAAGATAAGGCTGAATAAATGTAAAGAGTAAAATTACAAGGATAATTCCAAGCATTGTTACAGCCATCTTATTCTGTCTGAATGTTCTTACAGTACTTCCCCAGTAAGAATAGCTTGAATAGCCTGTCTTCTCTGCTGCAGCCTCATCAAGTGCATGAGGTACAAAGAGTTCTTCAGGAATATTCTTAATCTCTTCATCTGTGAGCTTATCGTTCTTAAGTAAAGTATCTTTCTCGACAGAAAGCAGGGTATCAGCCAACTTTTCTGTCTTAGCATCTTTGATTGAAAACTTGAAGGAAAGCTTAGCCATTATCTTGAACCCTCCTTCTTTGTAAGGCTGATTCTGGGATCTACAAGTGCCATAAGAAGATCACCGAGGAGCAATCCGAAAATACCCAGAACCGCAAATATAATTACAAGTCCCTGAACCATGTTGTTGTCCTGTCGCTTAATAACCTCAACAAGGAGGCCTCCCATTCCGGGTATTGAGTAAAGGGACTCAACATAAATGGAACCTGCGATGGTAAGGAGCATGGAACCGGGAATAAACTGAACCATGGGAACTACGGCGTTACGGAACACATGCTGTCTTGCAATCTTCGCCTTGGGAACGCCCTTAGCCTTAGCCATCTTGATATAATCTTTATTCTCTTCATCAACCATGTATCTACGAAGCCACATTGCATAACCTGCTATTGAAGGCAGGGCAAGTGAAAGAATCGGCAGAATCATGGTGATGGGTTTATCGTCATCATAAAGTAATCCAATCTTTAAAGCACTGGTACCATAAAGCTGAATTAACAGGTAGTACACCGCACTTGGTACGGCTTGTATCAATATTATGTATAAGGTACCCAGTTTATCTGCAATACCATTCTTTTTCTTAGCCATAAGAATGCCAAGAAGCATTCCGAGAGGTAAAGAAACTCCCATGGCCAAAAGGCCGAATTTAATAGAAATGGGGGCTTTCTTCTTAACTATCTTTGCAACCGGATATCCGTCTCTGTAACGAGTGGATTTACCCAAATCTCCGTGAAGAATCTGAACATAGAATCTTCCCAGCTGTACGGGAACGGGATCGTTCAAACCCATCTTCTCCAATTCATTATTTATCTGTGCCTCGGTCATCTGGTCTAACTGTGAAAAATATCCTTCCACAGGCATCAGTCTCAGAAGTGAAAATACAACCGCTACTATTATCGCCAGACTGACCACCGATCTCGCAAGTCTCTTTGCGCAATACTTCAACATAGCGAATACCTATACCCTTTCTTCGCTTTTAAAACTCTTAAGAAAACTGCCCTAGGAGGTATAGCCTCCCAGGGCAGTTACCATTTAGATTAATATATCAAACTAATCTTTAATTACTTTAAAGAAGCTGCCTGCTTCTCCTGCCAATCAGCATAAAGTGCCTGATACTGCTCATTTGTGAGAGGCTCTTCAAGAACGTGCATGTATTTATATCTGCCGTCCTGACCTGTAATCTGCTCGAAAGGATTGGTTCTGGTTACGTGATAACCATATGTATCCTTTGCATAAGGGATAACAAATGCATGGTCGATGAGGAACTGCTCAGCCTCAGCAAATGCATCATATCTCTCCTGGCTCTTAACTGTAATAGCTTTAGCCTTGTCAAGGAGACCATAGTACTCAGTAACGAGATCCTGAAGATCCTTGTTGTCGTCAGACTTGGAACCTTCTCTCTCAACTGTAGGTAACTGTCCTTCGTAAAGAACATCACCCATGAAGTTCCAGTTAGCACCGTCTACGAATGCCTTGATCCATGAACAAGGGTCACCCTCGTTGGAACCGTTGTTTAACTTCATGAAGCCGTACTTACCTGCACGACGAACCTCTGATAAGAAGCCTGTTGCAGGACCTGCTTCGATGATGCACTCGATGTAATCGGAGCCAAGTAAGTCTTCAAGCTGCTGCTTAACGACCTGAACCTCTTTATCCCAGCCTGTTGTGTTGGGGTTGTAAGGCATGTAAAGCTTAACGGGGAATGTTACGCCGATAGCTTCAAGTTCTTCTTTAGCCTTATCTCTGTATTCCTTAGCCTTGTCAGGATCGAAACCGTAGTTTGCACGGTTTGTGATTTCCTTAAGAGCAGGAAGATCAACATAATCTGTTCCGTTGATTGAACACCATGTTCTGGGTGTTACTGTTGTTGTAAGGAACTGATCGGGGTTGTAAGGATCGAGGCAAAGGTATGCTTTACGACGATCAAGTCCCCAATAAATTGACTTACGGAAGTTCTCATTGTTGATTGCCTTCATGTAGTTGTCAGGCTCATATGCATCATCAAACTGAGGATTGTAGCAGAATGAGTAGTAATACATGTAGGTTGTATCAGGAAGACCGGGGATAACGATATCCTTTGTATCATCAGCCTTCATCCACTCGTCGAGGATGTCTGTTCCGATATCAGCATAGTCGATCTCGCCACGCTTGAACATCTCAGGTGCAAGTGTTGCAGCCTCGGCGTTGTACTTCATAATAATCTTCTGAATGTGTACGTTATCAAGATCCCAGTAGTTGGGGTTGATTTCGTATATTCTCTGCTCCTGAGGCTCGAATGTGGTCATGATGTAAGGTCCGCAGTAGTAAATGGACTCGTTATCCATACCATAATCTTCACCCATCTCAAGGAAGTAATCTGTAGGAACAGGGAAAATGTTGAAGGTATTAATGAAATAAGGAATAACCTCTGCAAGAGTAACCTTGAAGGTGTAATCATCGATTACCTCGAATCCCAAGGTGCTGATGTCCTTGTTGGGATTTTCGGGATCAATGAGTTCCTTATAGTTCTTAAGGAGTAATAAGCTGGAATCTGTAACACCGTTCTCAGGATTACAGCAGTACTCAACTGCGGTCTGGAAATCCTTTGATGTGATAGGTCCCATGTTGTTTCCTTCAACGTCTGACCAAACAAGGTCTTTGCGAAGGTGGAATGTGTACTCTGAACCGTCAGCGCTTACATCCCAGCTCTCAGCCATATCAGGCTGGATGTTACCATAACAGTCTCTGCATACTAAAGCAGAAATACAGTTTGAAATACCCTGCCATGAAACAGCTGTACCCTCGCCGCCGTATGTTCTGAGTGTCGACATCTCTGCACCGTATACAAGGCGAAGTGTCTGATCTTCAGCATACTTGATGCCGAAAGGACCTTCGTTGCTGTCTTCTGCAGGTGCCTCGGTAGCTTCGGAAGTTGCTTCTGCTGTCTGTGAGTCCGATGTGTCAGCGGGCTTGGTGTCAGCAGCTTTGTCACCACATGCGGTAAGGCCAAGTACCATTACTGTACTTAACGCAAGGGCAAGCAAGCTTTTTAATGCTTTGTTACCTTTAAACATAATAATCCTCCAATCATAATTAATCGAATCTCTTCGATTTACTTTCGACATATTAAATTTTACCAAAGTAAAGTGTATTTGTAAAGAAAAAATTATTGGTTTTATTGACAAATTTTGAAACTTTATTTTAAAATTATGTCTGAAATAGTTTTAAAATCAGGTTTGCTTTGATATAATTAGGCTAACTTGTACAAAGTATAGGAGGGTTCCATGAAACCATTTGAAAAATCTGTCGCTTATATTGAAAAATGTGTTGAGCGAGGCGACGTATGTTCTGCCGCCCTGGCCATTGGTATAGGTGAGAAAGTTTACATTAAAAGATGCTTTGGCAATACTTCTTTTACTCCCGAAGCAACTCCCGTAAATGAAACTACCATATATGATATGGCATCTGTTTCCAAGATTCTGTCAACCACAATGATTGCCCTGAGACTAATCTCCAAAGGCGTAATCGATTTGGCAGATACATTGGAGAGACATTTCGGCAGCGATATTCCCGACGACAAGAAGGGAATTCAGATATACCACCTTATGACTCATACCGGCGGTTTCGTAGACCACATGTGGATTGAACACAAGACAGACGATCGTAAGAAGGCTTTGGAGGTTATACTTAATGAGCCTCTGGCTTACCCTACGGGAACCGATGTCAAGTACAGCTGTATCGGATACATTGTCCTGGGATTCTTACTTGAGAAGGTTACGGGTAAATCCCTTGATGAACTTTCACAGGAAGAAGTTTTCGAGCCCCTGGAGATGACATCCACAGGATACCATCCCCTTGACAAGCCTATTAATAAAGAAAACACCTGCTACACCGAGAAGAATCACCTTACCGGCGAATGGCTTGTTGGTGAAGTTCATGACGAGAATGCTTACTTCTTAAATGGCGTTGCCGGAAATGCCGGAATCTTCTCCAATCTCAACGACATGATACGTTTCGCCAAGATGCTGTCAGGACACGGCACTCTGGAAGGAAAGAAATACCTTCCCCGCTGTATCTTCGATACCGCAATCCAGTGTTACACGGAAGGTCTTGAGGACAGGAGAGGCTTAGGTTTTCACCTGGCAGGGGGATTCTACTCTATGTCGGGCCAGTTCTTCTCACAGAAAGGCTTCGGCCACAACGGTTTCACAGGACCTCACGTGTTTGTTGATCCCGACACAGGCCTTTGGGTGACAATGTTAACAAACAGAGTTCACCCTACAAGAGAGAATGTAAATCACCTAAGAATGAGAAGAATCCTTCACACTCTTCTCACCATCGAGTTCGAAGAATTAAATCAATAAAAACCAAAAAGGGAATGCTTAATTGCATTCCCTTAATTTATGTTCTGCTTTAAGAATAGCCATCTGAGTCTTACAGTCTGTGATGTCCCCTCGCATGATCCCTTCAACCAGCTCGTCAAAAGGAACTGCGTACACATCCAGGAATTCATCCTCATCCAGGTCTCTCTCGCCCTTCTTAAGCTTCTTCGCAATATATATGTGAATAAGCTCGTCCGAATAGGCAGGCGCGGGATAAAACACTCCAAGGCTTATCCATTCTTCAGCCGTATAACCGGTCTCTTCACGAAGTTCTCTCTTCGCTGCAAGCAAAGGATCCTCACTCTTGCTGTCAAGCTTTCCCGCAGGAATTTCTGTAATAACCTTATCGATGGGATATCTGAACTGCCTCTCCACAATTACCTTGCCATCATCGGTTATGGGAACCACACACACAGCTCCCACGTGCCTTATAAGTTCTCTGCTGGCTTCATTTCCATTGGGGCAGATAACGGTATCGTCGATAACGTGAAGAATTCGACCGTCAAAAATCTCCTTTGTAGACTTCCACTCTTCTCTGAGTTTCTTGTCTTCTTCCTTTAGATTTATATCAAATAACTCACTCATTACTTAAACAACTCTTTCAAAATTTCTTCAGGAGTCATACCATCAAACCCATCGGGATCTGAAACCACTTTCCTGTCCCATCTGTACTGGCTGTACTCCTTGAGGTACTCCACTTTTCTCATACACATATTGGGGTATCTCTTCATTACATCAGGGTAATTCTTTGTCATGTATTCCCTGGCAAGTCTAACAGCCTCACTGTCCTCATTTCCATCCGGGGTAACAGTTCCGCAAAAAGACGGTGCCGGTGGTGATGCATGCAAAAGAAGCACACTTCCGTCTCCGCATCTGCCGATGCTGAAATACACATGACCGTTCTTGGTCATAACATCTCCCGGGCGATAGTTCTTTATGTTCTCCGGAGCTACAGTCTCACCGCCAAAAAGCTTCTCATAATTCTCAGCCATTATTCCGCTGGGAAAAACGTAACCCGTCTCAGAATAAGCACTTCCGAATACCTGGAAGCACGAAAAACCAACCAGCCCCGTGCAGTCAATACCCTCATGTACCTGATATCTGTATTTGTCAAAGTCGTATGAACCATCCTTGGAGTCATAAAACTTCTTCCATTCCGGGCTTACTCCAAATGTCATGGCTTCATCGCCGGCTCCTGTGTCGGCTTCATTCCATGCGCCGCCGTACACATAAAGCGTGCTGCCTAAAGGAAGCATAGCGGCTTTCAGTAATTCTTTTATTGTTGTTGTCTTTCCGGCCATAATGTCCCCATCCGGTGAAATATTATTTTGTTTTATATACTTCACACCGAAATTAATTATAACATCTATATAGGAAATTAGATATAGCATTTTTTATTCATGTTTATATATAATATTCATGTGCTTGGAGGTTTGAAAATGATTTCATATATAGATATGCATTGTGACACTCTGGCTGAGGCCGTTGAACTTGGCAAAGATACCATAATAAGTTTTGATGAAAGAGCCATTGATGTGGCCAGGCTTGAAAAGGGGAACTGCAAGGCACAGTTTTTTGCCGCGTACCTTGATCAGGATAAAAGCGTCGACCCCTACAAAGACTATACGTCCATGCGACAGGTCCTTCTCAATACTGTTTCCCGGTCGGATAAACTTGTATTTACAGGAAACTCTTCAGAACTAAACAGGAATTTTGACGAGGGTAAAATATCCGCCTTCTTAACCATCGAAAACGGATGTCTTGTGGAAGGAAAAATGGAAAGGCTTAAGGAGCTGAAGGAACAGGGAGTAAGTCTTATTACCCTCACATGGAATCAGGCTAACTGCTTTGGTTTCCCCCACTCTTCCGAATCTTCTTTAATGGCAAAGGGCCTTACCGATTTTGGCAAAAGTGCTATTGAAGAAATGAATAATCTCGGGATTATCGTGGATGTGTCTCATCTTTCCGACGGAGGTTTTTTTGATGTGGCAGCCATCTCAAAGAAGCCCTTTGTGGCTTCCCACTCAAACTGCAGAAGCATCGCTCCACACACAAGGAACCTCACAGATGAAATGATAAAAATCATCGCCGAAAAAGGAGGAGTAATCGGCCTTAATTTTGCAGCCGATTTTCTGAATCCGGATTTGTCCCATGAAAACTCCACGGTAGATATGCTGTTTTTACATGCAAAACACATTATTGAGGTTGGTGGTGTCGAATCCATAGGCATCGGAACTGACTTCGACGGAATTACATGCAAACTGGAAATCCCTTCCTGCGATAAGATGCCTCTTTTGTTTGAGGCATTTGAAAAGAGAGGCATGAATCACACCTCTCTTGAATATCTTGCATATAAAAATGTTGAAAGAGTTATAAAAGACTGCCTCTAGACATAGGATACAATCTTGTCATAGAGCTGCTTGGGAGTGAATGGCTTACATATGTGGTCATTCATTCCTGCGTTTAAGGCCTCTTCCTTCTCCGAGTCAAATACGCTTGCCGTCAGAGCTATAATGGGCACCTTGGAGCAGGTCTTGTTAGACAGCTTTCTGATTCTCTTGGTTGCCTCATATCCGTCCATCTCAGGCATCTGAATATCCATAAGAACCAGGTCAAATCCCTTAAGAGGAGACTTCTCCATCATCTCAAGAGCTTCCACTCCGTCATGGGCACGCATCATCTCAACGCCCCAATCCTTAAGAAACGCTCCCGTAACCATGGCATTAGCCTCGGTATCCTCAACAAGAAGAATCCTTTTGCCCTCAAGCTTGGTCCTTGAAGGCTTACTCTCCTCGGGCTCCTCCTTCTTGCCGATGGAATCCAAGCCCACCTTCTTAGCCATGTCATTGGTTGAAGAAATAACCTGGTTAAGAAGTTTCTTAATTGCCCAATCCTGCTTCTTGATAATGACATTGTCACCCTTGGGAGAAACCAGATCGATAACATTGTTCAAAACAAGGGTCATGTTCTCGCAGGCTTCCGTAGCCATTCTGAGATAGTAATCCTTATCCTCTCCCTTTGAAGAATCCTTCGCAAGATTAAGGAATCCCATTATGGAGTTCAGGGGTGTTCTTATGTCGTGAGACAGCTGGATAATAAGATTATCTCTCTCATCCTGGTTGCTTCTTATGGTATCAATGGTGCTCTCCAGCTCTTTCTGCTGTCTCTCAATGTCCTTGTAATATGGCTCAACACAATGAATACCTGCAATAAAGTTATTGCTGGTCTCGAAATCAAGGGCACGCACGAATCTTGTCTGGTAATGCTTCATCTGATCACCCAAAAGCATCCTGTAATTACATACAAAGGATTCATGCTTCCTAAGCATATCCGTAACATACTGCTTGGATATGGACTTCTTAAATGACTCTATATCATCCGGATGAATCAGAAGCTTATGCATCTCGGAGAGTTCATCCGAAAAGCAGTTGGAGAAGCCTTCCATCATCTCTACAGCTTCCTGGCTTACATCCGCAACATTCTCAGAATAAGAATATAAAACAGCCCCTGTGTCAAGGTTCGAGAGGAAAACGGCGTCGTACTCATTGGAAAGCACGTTGATGATGCTCTGTCTCTCAATAATCTCCCTTTCGCTCTTCTCTTCCCTATCTTTCTCGGCATCAATAACTCTGATAAAGAAAATGGCAACTACGTCGGTTCTGTTTGCCTCTCTGACGAAACACGCTGTGGTCTGAACCCAATGAAGCGTTCCGTTGGCATCTTTGATTCTATGATCAAGAGAAACAACCTTCTCACCGCTCTCCGCAGTTTTAAGAAGGGCATCACGCTTAAAAAGCTTTATAAAATTAAGTCTTTGGTTCGCATCAGGAACACTTCTTTGTGCCTTGTCATAAAGCTCTTCATACGAACCTCTGGGCTCCACAATGTTGCCAAAGATGTCTTCATTCCTCACATAGTCAAACTCATTCTTCGTGAGGTTAACAATAATGGCGCTGGCGAAAATATCACCCACTGCCTCAATACAATATTTTAAGTTAAGGTTGCTTTCCGTATCGGGAAGAATATCGGCCACATCCACCTGAAACAAATCTGCCAATTCAACAATTCGGAAGATATCAGGTAAGCTTTTACCGCCTTCCCACTTAGCAACCGCCTGTCTGGATATTCCACATTTCTCGGCAAGTTCTTCCTGAGTCCATCCTTTTTCCTTACGTAGAGAAGTAAGTTTCAACGCGAACTCATCCTGCATCATCTCACCGGTGTACATCTGTTCCTTTATACCCCCTATATAAGTTTTTTGTTGTATATTTCTATAATAAAAGATATTTTTTTTAGATTCAACCCAAAAAGCAACTAAAAGTAGATTTTTACTTTTGACATCATATATAGGGTGTGATACTATGAGTGTGGTAGTTGAAATGCTTTTTAAGCATACTCCATTATATTTTCCCATCGAAAAAGTCGTGCTCCCCCTCTACCCTAACACACACGACTTTTTCTCCCCCCTTCCATAAAGAAAGAAGAGAAAGGCCCGGTCTTACGACCGGGTCTTTTGCTATGTCTCTTTATTCTATTATTCTATTTACCTTGCTCTGCTCCCATGAAGCCCTTCATGGGATTTACTTTCTTTGCTACCTCGTAGATATCATCCAGGGAATTGGCAATATACTCCTTAAGCTGATCTATCTCTTCATCGCTGAACCCATTGTTACTCAAAAGCTTAATTTCGGGCACCTCAAATTCAGCCGACTTCTTCCCATCCTGAAACATTACATAGATGGCCTTCCTGTCATCTTTCCTTGTCATTGAAGAAACGCTCATTCTTATTTCGTTATTCATGCCAAACCCTCTTGGCCCTATTCCACCGTTACACTCTTTGCAAGGTTTCTGGGCTTATCCACGTCAAGTCCTTTGGAAACAGAAATGTAATAACCGAGTAACTGCAAGGGTACGATTGCAAGGCTTCCGATAAAGTGCTCATCAACCTTGGGAACGTATACGGAGAAGTTAACGCTGTCTTCCACGTCATACTTGCCATATGCGGTTACCCCCATTAAATATGCGCCCCTGCTCTTACATTCTAACATATTGCTGAGAGTTTTTTCATATAAATCGCTCTGAGTAAGAAGACCGATTACAAGAGTTCCATCCTCAATAAGGGAAATGGTTCCGTGTTTAAGCTCGCCGGCTGCATAACCTTCAGAATGTATATAGCTTATCTCCTTCATTTTAAGGGAGCCCTCAAGACCTATTGCGTAATCGATACCTCTTCCGATGAAGAATACATCCTTAGCATTGGCATACTTTGCGGCGAACCACTGGATGCGCTCCTTATCCTCAAGAGTCCTGTTTATCTTCTCTGGCAGAGAATTCAGTTCGTCTATATATGTTTCATATCCCTCAAGTCCGCTTCTTACACGTCCGAATTCAAGGGCAAGAAGGAATGTTGCCACCAGCTGACAGCTGTAGGCCTTGGTGGTTGCCACGGAAATCTCGGGACCAGCAACAGTATACATTACGTAATCGGCTTCTCTTGCTATGGAACTTCCGATTACATTAACTATTGCCAGAGTTTTAAGGCCTTTCTCTTTGGCAATACGAAGTGCCGCCAATGAATCCGCAGTTTCCCCGGACTGGGAAATGATAACCACCAGATCCTTGGTGTTAAGCTTTGCCTTGGAATATCTGAACTCAGAAGCAAGACTTACATTTACGGGAATATCCGCCAAATCCTCAAAGACATATTTGGCCTGCATTCCAACATGCCATGCAGAACCACAGGCAACAAAATGAATGCCCTCAAAGTTCTTTATATCTTCTTCCTTGATTCCCACTTCCCCAAGGTCAATCTTCTTATCTTCCTTAACATATTTGTGAAGGGTGTCCTCAACTGCCTTGGGCTGCTCGTGAATCTCCTTCATCATGAAATGCTCAAAACCGCCCTTTTCGGCAGCCTCAGCATCCCAGTTAATCTCTGTAAGTTCTTTGGTAATTACATCACCGTCGAGATTGTAGAATGTGGCCTGTCCGGCACTTAATTCAGCCATCTCAAGGTTTCCGATGTAATATACATTTCTTGTGTGATTAAGAATTGCAGGTACATCAGAGGCTATGAATGTCTCGTTCTTATTCACACCGATAATCATGGGCGAGTCTTTTCTTGCTACGAATATCTTCTCAGGAATATCCTTAAACATTACAGCAAGAGCATAAGAACCTCTCACTCTGACTATGGTCTTGGCAAGAGCATCGATAGGTCCGATGTTGTACTTCTTGTAGTAATAATCCACAAGTTTAATAAGTACCTCTGTATCTGTCTGTGAGTAGAACTTGTAGTTGTGTCTCTCGAGTTTGGCCTTAAGTTCCTGGAAATTCTCAATGATTCCGTTATGGACGCCAACCACCTCTGACTCTACAGGGCCTGAACCGGAGTTAGTACAGTTGCCTGATACATGAGGATGTGCATTAATCTGGCTGGGCGCTCCATGAGTAGCCCAACGTGTATGTCCTATTCCGCAATTTCCCTTTACAGCTTTACCGTTATCGGTTTTCTCGATAAGATTTTTGATCTTACCGATGGTCTTAACTACTTCAGCAGGATTCTCCTTATTTCTTACTGCTATTCCGGCGGAATCGTATCCCCTATACTCAAGCTTTGTGAGTCCTTCAATAAGCATGCCTGCAGCCTGCTTATCACCCACATATCCAACTATTCCACACATAGATTATCCCTTTCTGAATATCTTATTTTACCCAATGATTATTTTTCGCCTTTAATGCATCAAAAAAGCCAACCTTTATGCGGGTTGGCTTTGGTTTTTTATTTCACTTTTTTGACGCTAAAACCGAACTTTCCAAGTTTCTCTCCAAGGGTAAAATACTCACCGTGAGAATAGGCAATAAGGTCCGCGGCATCCAGGTCAAACTTGCCGGATTCATCCATGTATTTGTCGTCTACAGTAACTGCTGTTACTTCCGCGACAAACATATCATGAGTCCCAAGCTCCACAATGTCCTTAACCTTGCATTCAATGCTTACGGGGCTCTCAGCAATTCCCGGAGCCTTGACGGTAACGGATTTCGATGGAGTAAGACCCATCTCTTTATACTTGTCAAAATCCCTTCCGGATTTGACTCCGCACCAGTCACAGGCTCTTGCCAGCTCTCTGTTTGTGAGATTAACAACGAACTCTCCCGTCTCTTTGATGATATCGTAGGAATATCTGTTTTTTCTCACAGATATGGTAAGCATAACCGGGTCAGAACAAACATTGCCAACCCAGGCCAAAGTTATAATGTTGGGCTTCTCTCCCTCACGTCCGCAGCTGACCATCACAGCCGGCACGGGGTAAAGCATGTTGCCCGGTTTCCAAACTTCTCTTCCCAAAACACTTCTCCTTACTCTACTGAATTAATGAGGGCAAAAATCTCATCCTTAATCTTCCTGTTGGTATCAAGAGCATTCTGTCTTGAATCACGGTTAGAGTAGAAATAGAACTTAATCTTGGGCTCGGTACCGGAAGGTCTGATGGCGAACCATGAGCCGTTATCAAGGAACAGTCTGATGGCATTCTGAGGAGGAATTTCCTCATATCCGTTAATGTAATCGATAACCTTCTCAACCTTGGCTCCCGCAACGCTTGAAGGAATATTCTCTCTAAACCACTTCATCATTCTCTGAATCCTTTTGGCTCCGGGAATACCCTCAAGAACAATGTTCGGCTCATCCTCTGCGAAATAACCGTACTTGGCATAAATCTCCTGAAGAACATCCCAAAGAGTCTTGCCCTCCTTGCGGTAATAAGCGGCGGCTTCGGCAACCATCATGCCGGCACTGATTCCGTCCTTGTCTCTGATGTCTTCACAGATTGCATATCCTACTGACTCCTCGTAGCCAAAGAGGTACTTAAGGCCGTGTTCGTGGAGATAGGGGATTTTACCACAGATGTTCTTAAAGCCCGTGAGGGTCTCAAACATCTCTACGCCGTAAGCCTTGGCCATAATCGTTGAGAGGGTCGAGGTAACGATGGACTTAACCATTGCGCCGTTTTGTGGTAATGTGCCTGCGCTCTTATGTCCTTCCAGAATATAGTTAACAAGGAGATAACCGGTCTGGTTTCCATTAAGAGGAATGTAGTTTCCGTCGTTATCTCTTATCTCGATTGCGAATCTGTCTGAGTCGGGGTCGGTGGCCATAAGAAGCTCTGCGCCGAACTTTCTTCCGTACTCTTCGCTTAACTTGAAGGCCTTGGGGTCTTCAGGATTGGGATACCCTACTGTGGTAAAATCAGGATCCGGGTTCTCCTGTTCCGGAACTATTGTCCAGTTTGTAAAGCCTCTGTCATTAAGCATCTGTCTGAAGGGTATTGAACCGCATCCGTTTAAAGGTGTGTAAACAAGAGGAATCGCAAGATCCAGCTCGTCACCTTCATGAATTGCAAGGGACTCTATCTTATCAAGATAGGCTCTGTCATACTCTTCACCAAGGACTATGATTTTGCCGCTCTTTACGCCTTCGTCAAAGTCTGAAGTCTTTATTCCGTTCCAGATATCAACGGCATTGATGCACTCTGTCATTCCGTCAGCAATCTCTGAGGAAACCTGACATCCGTCATCCCAGTAAGCCTTGTAGCCGTTATATTCCTTGGGGTTGTGGCTGGCTGTAATATTGATTCCCGATGTTGTCCCAAGCTTTCTTATCATGAAAGCCAGTTCAGGTGTAGGTCTCAAATCAGGGAATACATAAGCCTTGATTCCGTTGGCAGCAAAAATACCTGCCGCAAACTGTGAGAACTCCTTGGAAAAATGTCTGGGGTCATGGGCAATAATAAGGCCCTTTTCACACGCCTCCTTGCCCTTTGAAACAATAAAATCGGCAATACCCTGGGAAGCCTTGCCCACGGTATAGAAGTTCATTCTGTTGGTTCCTGCGCCCACTTTACCTCTGAGTCCCGCAGTACCGAATGACAGGTCCTGATAGAATCTGTCCTCAATCTCTTTCTCATCGCCTGCTATATCTAAAAGCTGTTTCTTTAAAGGATCATTATCATTAAGTTTTGAAAGCCACTCTTCATATCTTGCCTTATAATCCACTTATAATACCTCCCTTAACAGTTAATTGAGGCGGGCTTTAACACCCGCCTCTTATATTATACACTATTATTCGGTACTTACGCTCTCATATTTTCTTTTTCCCACAAAGAAAATAATCACTGTTGCAAAGAGATATAATACCGGCAAAACCTGCCACGACAGAAAGTACTTTCCAAACATGGGAAGTGTCCTTTCATCAAACACGTTCCAGAATGCAAGGTATGAAGTCGGAAGCCAATCCCAAATCTGACCAATTACTCTGAACTGGTCAGGAACAGATATCATGCCACCCACAATTACTATCAACATCGTGGTCGCCAGTGTTGCCATTCCGTTTTTGATAAACTCTGAAATTGCCATTACAAAAATCGACCACAGCAGTGCAACTACCTGGAGGATTGCATAGCAGATTATGCATCCTGTCCCCACCGTAACAGGATATGTATAATCCCTGAAAAAGACTGTCATCATCAGGTCATATCCTTCAGTGCCAAAGTATCCGAGCACGACAGCAAATAATGATAACGTTAAGATAACGGAAGTTCCGAGGCCCACCGTAATACCTGCTGACATCTTGGCCAAAAACGTTGTCTTTTTACCAAGCTTGTTTGAAAGAATAAGCTGGTCAGTTTTCATTGCACGTTCACCCGGAAATAATCCGGATAAAACAATCGCAATCATAACCAAAACCATAATACCGGTTGTCTGATAATCTGATAAGAGAATATCATACGCATCATGGTAATAATATGTAAGCGGCTTTTCTATCTCTTTGTCTTTATCTCTGAAAAACTGTTTTTCTCCATCGGTAAGACCGATTTCAGACCACAGCTGTTCTATACTCTCCGTTCTTTTTTTGTAATACTCTTCTTCATCAGGCTCCCATTTCTGAAACTCTTCAAACTTCATTTCCATAGGACCTCTCAGAATGGCAAACACTTCGTTATATGGCCTTGCGTATTTTTTATACTCATCTGTTTTTGTATAATCAGGGACTGTGGGAACATTTTTATATGCTTCCATGGTTTCTCTCATCAGGTCTATGTCGATTTTCCTTCCGGATATTGCCTTAATACCTGCCTGAGTCTCCTTGTAGTATGAGAGGTTACTCTCAATCGGGGTCCCGTCTTCAATATAATTTCCGATAATGATCGAAAAAGGCGTAAAAACTGTTAACGCAAACATTAAAATCGCCAAAATAACAAACAGCTTCTTGCATACGATCTTTTTAAGTTCGTATTTATATATGGTTCCGAAATTATTCAATTACTCCATCCTCCTCAAACTGCCTTAAATAGAAATCCTCAAGGCTCTCATCCTTGTCGCTCCATTTGCCCTGGAAGATGAATCTTCCGTCCTTCATCATCATTACTTGATCTGAAATATGTTCAACATCCGACACGATATGTGTTGACAGAATTACTATACAATCATCTCCGATTTTCTCGATAAGGTTTCTGAAACGAACTCTTTCTTTCGGGTCAAGTCCTGCAGTGGGCTCATCCAATATCAACAGTTTTGGATTGTTTAAAAGAGCCTGTGCGATTCCTACTCTTTGCTTCATTCCACCTGAATATGTCTTAATTTTCTTATCTGCCACATCTTCAAGCCCCACAAGTTTTAACAGTTCATCGCTTCTTTTCCTCGCTTCTCTTTTGGGGATACCTTTTAAAGCCGCCATGTATAAAATGAAGTCTCTTCCGCTAAACTCCGGATAATATCCAAAATCCTGGGGAAGATATCCGAGAATCGACCTGAATGCCTCTGTTTCAACACTCATCCCGTCAAATGTAACTGTTCCGCTTGTGGGTTTTAAAATCCCGCAAATCATTCGCATAAGGGTAGACTTTCCGGCGCCGTTTGCTCCGAGAAGACCATAAACGCCCTTATTAAGTTTTACCGATACTCTGTCCACAGCTATTTTATTCTTGTATTGCTTGGACAGTCTGTCTATTACCAACTCCATGTAATGTCCTCCAAATTATTAATCATCCCAATCCCCTGTTTAATCGTTGCAACTATGGCAACCACGGTAACTATACTCCATAATCTCACCGATTCCGGCGGTACAATTCCAAGTGCCGAATTCTTATTAAGAAGCATTAGCATGCTTACCACAAACGTCTCAGCCATAACCGCATAGAAACCTGCCTGTCCTTTTATCTTCCTTACAATTGACAAGCCTATTGATGAAGTTATAAAGAAAGGGGTTACTACAAACAAGCCTGAAGAAAAAGAGTTAAAACTGCAGTATTTAATCCCAATGGGCGCAGCTATCAAAATGGCAATAAGATTGATTCCGCCAAGTATAGCCATTCTCGCCATAATCACACTTCTTAGAGAAAACCTTGTTGCCGCTTCCATTTCAGCCATGTTATATCTCTCAGATCTTGCACTTTCTGTTACGAGTGACATGGCAAGAATCGGCATAAGTGCAGAAATAAACCAAAGGGTTGCATAATCCAGAACAAAGGGCGCAAGTATAATGCAGATAAGAATTAGCGCAAAGACTATCCATGTGGATTTTCTGATATATCCCATTTGAGACAGCAAAAATCTTCCCACTGACATCTTTGATGGCTTAATTAGATTGATAAACTCCTCTTTTCTTTTTGGCTTAGGTGCTTCAAAAGCTGCCTTAATCTCATCCTCAAATCTGTTCATAAGCTCCCTCCTTTCGAAGTTCTTTCTCCAAGTTCTCTTTCGCGGCCATAATTTTTCTTCTTACAGCAAAGCGCGATATTCCGTATATTTTTCCTATTACGGAAACCTGTACATCGTTTGCATATCGCAAAAGAAGTATCTCCCGCTCTTCGTCTGTGAGTTTTGACAGAGCATTTCTTATGCTCACATTCTCAACTACTCTGTCTTCGTGAATTGGCCCCTCATAGTCCTCATCAAGATTAGTAGGTTTGGTTCTTCTATATTCATCAATACACAAATTGCCGGCTATGGTGTAAAGATATTTAAGCGATTTGGTCTCAGACATAAAGTCATAATGTTCATAGTACTTTAAGAAGGTTTCCTGCGTGATGTCTTCGGCCAGGTCTCTGTCAGAAAGCTTAAAATAACAATATCTGTAAATTTTGTCGTACTGTTCTTTGATATCAAATGACGCCATATTTACCTCCCTCAAATATTATAACGTTTGGCTCAGATAAGATGTGCGCAAAAAAAGAAAAAATATGGTAAAATAAAAATAACGTGAATAGGGATTCACGAACACTCAAAGGATTGGGAGATAAAAATGGAAAACAAAAGAATATACGCGGATAAAGACAATCGTGTCCGCAAGTCATGTCAGATTATTGTATTTTTCTGCTTGGCAGTATGTTTGCTTACTGCTGTAATGGCTGGCTACGAGCCCAGCTCCATAGTTGAGGAAGCTCCGATAATGAGAATAATCAGCATAGCTGTCCTCGTTATTGTTTGCGCCATTGACTTCGTATTAATCTACTTTATAAAGGCTTCTTCCAAGGTTTGTTCCATTGCTTTGGCAGCCACAGCTATGCTTGATTTCACTCTTGGCGATTTGCTGACAGGAAATGCATTCTTTGCATTTATAAGCTATTCTCTTGTACTGTCACTCTTCCTCTTGTATGACAAGAAAATAATGCGAATCCCCGCCATTTATATTTTGGCCTTCGGTACAATAACTAGAGCCGGCGACCTTTTGACAAGCCTTTCATCAGGAACCAATGCCACTTCAGTAATTGCAGGAATCTGCTTTAACGCTCTTTTCGCAGGCGCTGCACTTACAATTTCCATTCTTACTGAAAAGTATAACGAAGACATCTTCGGAACTCTCGACGATGAAGTTGATAAACAGGCCGACACCATGGCTTCACTTGAGGAAGTAATCAGTGTCGTTAAGAAAGGTACCGAGGACGTTACCGCAAGGCTGAAAGAGATTGAAGAATACTCCGAGAACATTACCCTTTCGGTTACAAACGTTGCCGAAGGCACAAAGCTCACCTGCGAATCCGTCGAGAAGCAGAACACCATGACAGATACCATCAGAGGCTTAATAGAGGATACCTCATCCCGCTCAAAAGAGATTATCGAAATTGCCCGTAAGGTTAAATACGGTGTTATAGACAGTACCAAAGAAGTTCACTCTCTTGCCGATGTTTCTGCTGAAATAGGCGAAATCAACAGTGACGTTACCACTGCAATGAATCAGCTTAAAGAGAAAACTCTTGCAATGCAGGAAGTTGTAAATGCCATTGAAGAGATTTCCGGAAGAACCAATCTCCTTGCCCTTAACGCTTCCATTGAAGCTGCAAGAGCCGGCGAGCAGGGTAAGAGCTTCGCCGTTGTTGCCGAGCAGATCAGAGACCTTTCCATGCAGACCAAAGAATCAACTGAGAACATCAGAAACATTATTATGGATCTTGAAGAAGAATCCAATTCTGCTTCCGATGCGGTTTCCCGTTCTGTAGAGAAGGCTCAGTCCCAGGATCAGATAATAAGCGGCGTTGAAGAAAACTTCGGTTCTATTGAATCTGATATGCTTACCCTTGCAGAACATATTAAAGGTATCGATGCTGCAATCGATAATCTCCAGACTTCAAACCAGGGAATCGTCGATGCAATCCAACAGCTCTTCGCAGTGGCTGAGGAAGTTACAGCAAGTACAGATGATGTAATGGAAACAGTTAAGAAGAACAAAGATAATGTTGTGGTTGCCAACGAGGCAATGAAAGAAGTTTATGATGTTACATTGAAGATATAAAAAATGTAATCTAAAAAGGCAGGTCTTAAGATATTTAAGACCTGCCTTTTAATCTTCTGATTATATCTCACCATTTTGCGCCAAAGGTAGCACCTTTTGCTCTATAAACTCAACCCTGTCGAAAATCCTTGGCTTAAAGGTCCCCGTCATTCCGACTGATAGATTAAGCTCCTTGTTGATGTAGAGGATATTGCCGCTGTCTCCAATGGCAGCATACACCTCTTTGTCATCGTAAGGTTTATACCATAAATATCCATAATTCATGAATCCAAATCGTTCACCTAGTTTAAGGTACGGTGTAAGCATTTCATCCAAATACTCTTTGGAAACGATTCTTTTGCCCATATACTCGCCACCGTTTAATACCAGTTCACCAAGTCTGGCCAAATCAAGAGCCGATGCGCACAGTCCCCATCCGGCTGTCACTGCACCCGAAGGGTCTGTATACCACTCAGGTTTCCTGGGGTTCTTATTCATGAAGAAATCAAACTGGTCTTCTTTTGAGCTGTCCCCGTGAGGTATTCGCTTCGGTAGACCCAAGGGCTCAAACAAATTCTTGTTGGCAAAAAAGGCGCCTTTCTCCCCTGTCGCTCTCTCTATAATTCCCTCCAGAATCTGGATGCCCAGGGTTGCATACCTAAACTCACCGGTAATTCCGTTTCTGCCACCAAGCGAATCAAGTATAGCCAGTGTAAAGTCTTTGGATGTACACACCTTTTTCCAGGGTTCAGACTTTCCCTTGTATGGCGCCGTCATAGTCAAAAGATGTCTTACGGTGACATCATAAATGGTTTTCTCCCCGCGTTTCACCGTGTAATCGGGAAAGAAATCCATAACCTTCTGATCAACGCTCTTTATATATCCCTTATCCAATGCTATTCCTGCCAATAATGCCATTACACCTTTGGTAACAGAATTGACATTCATGGAATCCTCTGTCTTAAATCCATGCCAGCAATCATCAAAGATAGTTTCTCCATCTTTGATGGCGTAAATCTGACATATGTTACTCTCATTCCCGGTGCTTGCGGAAATGTATCTGTGAAGTTGTTCTTTGTTCAAAATAAAAGCCTCCTCTTAGGTAAGATTTGGACGTCCTAAGAAAAGGCTAATATGATTAAAAATTGATTTCAAGTAGTTTTTTAACTTTTTGAACTAAAGTTTATTCCTTAACACTGCCGATTGTAAGACCGGTTACAAAGTATCTCTGAAGGAAAGGATAAAGCATAATAATGGGAAGCATTGTTGCTACAGTCGCAGCTGCACGAATTGTAATGGGGGTTATCGTTGCTGCACCGTTCTTGGCATTCTCTGCAGATCCACTCTGCTGCATAACTGATGACAAAAGTTTCATCAACTCATACTGAAGAGTTGTATACTCTGTCTTCATACGGTTATAGAGCATTGCATCGAACCAGCTGTTCCACTGCCATACCGCAATGAACAAAGCTACTGTTGCATACACAGGCTTACAAAGCGGTGAAACGATATCCTTAAATACCGTCCAGTATCCTGCACCGTCAAGCTGTGCTGACTCTTCCAAGCTGTCCGGAATACCTTCCATATATGTTCTCATAACCAGCATATTGAACGCACTGATCATTCCCGGAATCCAGTATACGTGGAATGTACCGGTGAGACCAAGGTTCTTGTAAAGGAGGAAAATAGGGATCAATCCGGCATTTACATACATGGTGATAACCCAAAACAGTGACAGCTGAGATTTGAAAAGGAATCTCTTTCTGCTGACGATGAAGGCCAGGATTGCATTGGCAAACAAAGACGTCAGTGTCGCTATTAAAGTTCTTAAAACTGTTATTCTGGCTCCTACCCAAATGTTCTGCATGTCCAGAACAGTTTTATAGTTCTTCATTGAGAACTTACGGGGCCATAAATAGATTCCGCCTCTTACGGCATCAATACCATCGTTAAATGATAAAGCGACTGTGTTGACAACGGGATATAAAGTTATGATTACGAAAACCGCAAGAAAGATAACAGTAAATACAAAAAAGATTTTATCTCTGATGGGTTCTCTTACTTTATGATTAGCATCGACATTCATAATCGTTTCCTACCCTTTCTTAGAATAATCTTTCTTCCGTATATTTTCTTGCAAAGGCATTTGCAATGACTACCAGAGCGATACTTACAAGACTCTTAAACAAGCCCGCCGCTGTACCGAGAGAATAGTCATTCTGGGAAATACCCCATTTCAGTACGTAGATATCAATGGTCTGTGAAACGGACTGAACAAGGCCGTTACCCAAAAGGTACTGAACTTCAAATCCGGCATTCAACACATTACCTACGTTCATAAGAAGTAATACCAGGAATGTAGGTTTAATTCCGGGCAAGGTAATATATCTTATCTTCTGAAGCCTGTCTGCACCGTCAATTGATGCCGCTTCGTAAAGAGCCGGATCAATTGCCGTGATCGCTGCCAGATAAATGATTGCATTCCAACCGGTTTCCTTCCAGTTTTGGGCAAAGGCAACTATCCACCAGAAATACTTGGGGAAGGCAAAGAAGTTGATTGCCTGGTTCACGAAGCCGAATCTTAACAAAAGATCATTGACAATACCGCTTGCAGAAAGTGAATCATGAAGGATACCCGTAACAACGATCCATGAAAGGAAGTGAGGCAGGTAAGAAATTGTCTGGATAGGTTTCTTAATCCATGCCCTCTTGACTTCATTGAGCAAAACTGCAGTCAAAACCGCCATAAAGGTTGTCGTCACAATATTTATGACACCCATTGCAAACGTGTTACGTACAGCTTTTATAAATACATCATCCCCAAACAGGAATCTGAACTTATCCAAGCCAACGAACTTGGAACCAAGGATTCCGCTTTTGGGTTTGTAATTTTCGAACGCCATAATCCAGCCTGTCAAAGGCCAGTAGTAGAATAAAATACCGTATGCCACTAAAAAGAGTGTTCCTATAACGAGAAATTTCTGTTTTTTAATTTCTTTCCAGGTTACTTTAACTTTCTTTTCTTTAACTTTTGTTTTGGCCATAGTTAGCTCCTATAAAACAGAGGCGGCATTAATTGCAGAAACGCCGCCTCTATTATTAGTTATTAAATGTCAGGTGACATCAGGAATCTTATTTGAAAGTATCAAGGATTGCCTGCATCTCAGATAAGAAATCTTCAGGTTTGCATGCATTGTATGCATCCATGTACTGATTCCAGCCGTCTTCAAAGTTCTTAGCCATAACAACCTTAGGAAGCCACTCATGCTTAACTTCACCCATCTTAGCCCAAGCTACACCACCGGGTGTCTCGGTTGTGAAGTTGTTAGAGTATGAGTACATAGGGAACCAAGGTCCGTTTGTCTCAACTACAGAGCCGATCATCTGAGGATATGTTGTAACACCATAAGCATCGAAACAATTCTTAAGGGGTTCAGCCATATCGTTCATGAACTCTGAAGGCTGCTCTTCGGGCTTGTTAGCATTCTTTCCATCGCGGCTCGTTCCACTCCACTGAGGGAAGTATGAATACTGACATCTGTGAGAAGCCTGGTATGAAGTATCTGCCCAGTTCTGTCTCTGCTCAGGTGAACGCTCATATAATCCGTTAGCATCTACAGTGTAGTCAACTCCTTCAACGCCCCAGAATCTAAGATCGTGAAGTTCCTGATCCATAGCACAGTCAACGAGGAACTTGAATGCCTTGTCAGGATCCTTACAATCAGTTGTGATTGCGATACCGGAAGCCTGGTTAACTGTATCATCATATGTATGCCATCTGTTCTCCATGCCGGGCTTTGTTGTAAGTCCAAGAGGAACATAGTTGCAGCCCTTCTCATCAAGGCCTGTCTGCTTGAAGGAATCGTTTACTGTGTAAGCGAAATCCCACCACTGGTCAACCATACCAAGTACACGGCCTGTGGAAAGCTTTGCAATGTACTCATCGTATGTCTGAGTAAATGACTCGGGATCAACGAATCCCTTGTTGTACTCTTCGTTAAGTTTCTTTAAGTATAACTTTGTATCTTCTGATGTGTTGTAATCTTCAATAGTCATGTTGGACTTGTTAACGATTACAGAACCATCATTGGGGTAACCTGCAAGGAACTGACCTGCATTCTCAAGGCAGAAGTATCTCCAGTCTTCGCAGAGGATTGTGTAAGCAATGTTCTCTGTGCCGTCTTCCATTGTAGGATGCTCAGCAATGTAGCCTTCAAGAACGTCGAAGTACTGATCCATGGTCTCAATCTTGGGATATCCTGCCCACTCAAGAACCTTTACCTGAATCCAGAAAGCCTCGTCGTTGTGTGTTGTAGCTTTGCTTTCGCCCATTGTGTTTCCGAAAGGATTGATCCAGTAGATATGTCCATCAGGCTGACGGAACTTATCCCACTCTTCAGGTGTGAACCATGTGTCTCTGAACTCGGGATACTGATCAATGTAATCATCGAGGGGAATAAGAGCATCTGCATCGATAAGAAGATTCATTTCATCAGAATCGATGAAGTCAGGATACTCACCACCTGCAATCAAAGTACCTGTTGCTTCGGAAGCGGTCTGTCCTGTAAGCCAGGTCTCTTTAACCTTTACGCCCCACTTATCAGCGATCATCTGAGCGATTTCGTTGTCGTCATTAATCTCTGAACCGGGCATTGTGATAAACATTGTAAACTCGGTAACCTCACCGGGTTCGGTAGTTGCAGCTGCAGAGCCACCGTCATCAGACTTGGTTGCAGTTTCGGTAGTTCCGCTGTCGGTAGTTGCAGCAGATCCGCCTGCGTTGCCGCCACATCCTGCAAGAAGGGACATTACCATGCCCATAGCAAGAAGAGCAGAAACAATCTTTTTCTTCATATTAATTGTACCTCCCTTGTGTAATATGATAGTAAACTACTCTTCAATTATATTTCGTGCACGTGCACGTTGCTACCCGACAAATTCTGAATAATTACCCGACAAATTTCATCTCTTATTTTTTCTATATTTTGACGGGGTACATCCATTGGCCTCTATGAACTTTTTAATAAAATAATCAGTATCTTTGTATCCGACTTTTTCCGCTATTTCCACTATTTTAAGCTCAGTATTCATAAGCAGCCCCTCTGCTTTACTGATCCTGTAAGATGTCAGGTAATCTTTAAATGACTGTCCATGTTTCTTCTGAAACATCTGTCCAAGATATGAGCTGTTAACGAAATATTTTCTTCCAAGATCTCTTAATGTGAGGTTTGCGTCATAGTTATCACGCACTTCCTTCTCAATCTCCAGAAGGACTCCTCCGGAAATATTCTTTCTGAGCTGAGAGAGATAATGAGCATAATCGCAGCAAAATGAAACCAAGTGATTCTTACTCCCCCGGATAATATCCTCCTCCGAAGAATGCTCTGCAATAAATCTCAATATTTCCTGCTGATCAAGTTCGGAATCAAGCTCTGTTGCAACATGAATCAACTGGAAAAGCAGGTAGTTAATATTAAGTCTTTTAGTCTGTGACGACTCAATCTTGTTCAGCTCTTCATAGAAATGATTGACGGAATTTCTGATTGCACTCTCCTCATCCGTCATAATGCTTGCCAAAAGCTCGTCAATTTTATTCTTCTGAATTACTACGGCGTTGGAATCATTTGATGTCTCATCATCGTAGTAATAAATATTTTTCTTTCCTCTGAATGCCTCCAGGGACTTTAGGATACAGGCGCTGGTGTAAGATTTGGATATCTGATCGATTCTCGATACGGTTTTTCCCACAAAAATCGTGATCTCACAACCCGTTTCAGACAAAACGTAGAGACGCAGTTTTTTCAAATAATCCTCAAAAGAAATCTCTCTCTTTGAGGCCATGTAATCACAGTAAATCAAACCTATGTCATAGCATTTCTCATCCTGAGAAACGTCAAAAATGCAATGCTCTTTCTCATCCTTCAAATAATCCCTGACTGCGGTGAAAACCTGTCTTTGAAGCCCTCTGATTTCACCCTCTTCCGCTTCCTCAGGAGTGTCGCTTTGCCCCGCAAGCTCCAAATCCACATATCTGATTTCCTCGGAAAGGTGAAGATGGTTCTTAACATAATTTATGTTGCTTTCATCAAACTTGCCGAACAAAAGCGCAATAAGATTCCTTGCAAGATAAGCCTGCTCCATGGACAGGCGGGACTGTTCCTCCTCGTCACGGTTGTCGGACTGCTTTGCGATTTTACGAAGAACGCCCTTAAGCTCTGACATTTCAACCGGCTTAAGCATATACTCCATGCATTCGTACCTAAGGGCCGTCTGTATATAGGTGAAGTCCTTAAAGCCTGTAAGAATTATGTAAAAAGCGTCTGAAATCTCCTCTTCTCTTATCCTTTTCAGGAGTTCGATTCCTGTCATCTCAGGCATTTTGATATCGGCAAATATAACATCGACCTGATTTTCCTTAAGGTACTCATATGCCTCAAGACCGTTTGCGCAGCTTTTTACAACTTCAAAGCCCTCCGCTTCCCAGTCAATCAGGCTCTTAAGTCCCTGCAAAATATAAGGTTCATCATCAACCAGCAAAACTTTTCTCATAAGTGCATCCCTTCGGAATTATTACTGTAACGGTGGTTCCCACACCTTTTTCGGATTCAACCATGAATTTAACCCGGTCTTCCGTTGCCATTCGAAGTCTCAGGCAGGCATTTACCATGCCGATTCGGCCGGCCTGCTTAAGATCTTCAATTGAGGCATTGTTCATTTTATCCAAAAGCGCAGAGGCTGCTTCATCCGATAGTCCTCCGCCGGTGTCTTCGATTTCTATTATCATGTCCTCATCCTTGTAGTAAACCCTTACAAAGATCCATCCGGGACTTGATTTGGCCTCGATTCCGTGTACACAGGCGTTTTCGACAAAGGTAACTATTGTTAGTCTTGGAATATATGAGTTTCGGCATTTGTCATCCACTTCAAGATCATATGAAAGTCTTTCGCCAAACCTGTACTTTTGTAGGCCAAGATAAGCCTTAACAAAGTCCATTTCCCTCTCAACAGTGGTTCTGTCCTCGTTCCAGTCAGCGTTGTTTCTCTCGATAACCGCCAGCTTCTCAACCATCTCCGCAGTCTCAGTCTCGCCCCTTAAGACAGAATGCATTCGAATGCTTTCCAGGGCATTGAATAAGAAGTGGGGATTGATTTGCGAATGAAGGGCCAGAAGTTCAGCCTGCTGTTTGGCAATGTTAATCTCCTGCTCTTTAATCTTTGCCAGGTTCACGGCCTGAGTAAGCTTTGCGTAAATAAGCGGAAGCACAGCGTTGACCAAAAGAAGAATAATAAACACCGGCCATCTTTTCTTTATATATGCAAGCGCAGGGCTTGTCTCCGCGGAAATAAGAATATGGAAAGTTGTTCCATAGTAGGTATAATCCGTAGTGTAAACAATCTTGTCCTTAACTTCGTTAAAGGTCATATAGTCATCAAAGAGATTGTTGTTTCCTCCTGTGTAGACGAATACATTCTCATCATCAGCCACATAGCCTTCCGCGCCGGTTGCAACGGATTCCATATCTCTCGAAAAAATACCGTAATCTATGACTACACGACAGAACTTCTCGTATTTATCTTTGGAGGGGTTGCCGATTTTCTTAAGGATATAAAGTCTTCTTCTGGGTGCGGAAACAGCTCCGGCTTCTCTGTCATAAGAGAACATTACCAGCATGTCCTGACCGGATTCCACGTACTTTTGATACCACTCTCTGTCCTTAACGGCATCGATTCTGTAAACTCCGCCGCCATTAATGATTGTGGGGTTTGCGGTGTATGTCTCAAGAACCAGGTTGTTGATGGAGTAAAGAGCCTTTAAGTAATCGTCTCCCGTACTGTCATGATAATCCTGATAATACTCAAGCCCGCTGCTGTACTCCTTCTCCAGAAATTCATTCATCTCGGTGCTCTTGTACACGTTTTTGATAATTGAGTAAGCGTTGGCAAGGACACTGCCGAAAGAGTATTCAATGTTCTCCGCAGTTTTCTCGTATATATGTATGCTGTCATTTCTGCCTGAATTGATCAGAGTGGTTACGAACACCACGTCCGTTGCCAGAATTGGCAAAATGATACACAATAACCAGAGTACGGCAGTCCTGTCCGGCCGTACTCTGGTTTTCCTCAAATCAATTATTTTCTTAATGTAATTCCTAACTCCACCCATATAATTAATATCTCATTCGGGCAGGCATCGTGTCAACCGAATTTGTCTTTCCTATTTGCCCCGCACCTTTTTGATTCTAGTGGGCATCGAAACACAGATTAATCACAACTTATTCGTATTCCACAGTTGCAGGGGGCTTGGGAGTGTAGTCAAACAGTACTCTGTTGATTCCGGGCACCTCTGAAATAATTCGATTAACAAGATGATCAATCAACTCATCTGAAAGATGTTCAACTGTAACCTCCATAACATCTGTGGTGTTGATTGCACGGATGATGCAGGGCCAGTCGAAGGTACGCTTTCCGTCCTTAACACCTGTTGACTTGAAATCAGGAACAACGGTGAAGTACTGCCATACCTTGCCTTCAAGGCCATTCTTTGCAAACTCCTCACGAAGGATAGCATCAGATTCGCGAACTGCCTCAAGTCTGTCTCTTGTGATTGCACCGGGACAGCGAACTCCAAGTCCGGGGCCGGGGAAGGGCTGACGATATACCATGTTTGCAGGCAATCCCAGTCTCTCACCCACAATTCTAACCTCATCTTTAAAGAGGATTTTAACGGGCTCAACAAGTTCAAAGTTCATATCTTCAGGAAGACCGCCGGCATTGTGGTGTGCTTTGATGCCTGCTTCACTCTCTAAGATATCGGGCCAGATTGTACCCTGTGCAAGGAACTCGATTCCGTCAAGTTTCTTAGCTTCCTCAGCAAATACTTCAATAAACTCGCCACCGATAATCTTTCTCTTGGTTTCAGGATCGGTAACTCCTGCAAGTTTATCAAGGAAACGATCTGTCGCATCAACATAGATAAGGTTAGCCTTCATCTGGTTACGGAATACTTCGATAACTTGCTCAGGCTCTCCCTTTCTCAAAAGTCCATGATTAACATGAACACAGGTAAGCTGATCTCCGATTGCCTTGATAAGCAAAGCTGCAACTACGGATGAGTCTACTCCTCCTGATAAAGCAAGTAATACCTTCTTGCTTCCAACCTGTTCTTTCACAAGTTTAACCTGTTCTTCAATAAATGCATCTGCAAGCTCAGGTGTTGTGATGCGGACCATATCGTCCGGTCTTCTGTCATTTCCCATTTTGATTCCTCTCTTTATTTTGTAATTTTCTTCAACAACTTATTGTTCAGTAAACTTAGTAACCAGGCACTGACAATGCCAAGGACAAATACAACTATTACAAAAAGTTCCTGACTCTTTATATAATAAAGGCTTTTCAACTTACTTGTAAATGAGAAACAGAATAATTCAACAAATAATCCGTGAATCAAATAAAACTCAAGTGTACTCCTGCCCATAAAATCAAGGAATCGGTTGCCGATACGTATCTTCATACTAAGAAGGAAGGAGAAAAATACTACCGCAAAGGAGAATAAGACATCTCCCAATAATGTAACCCGCCTTCTCAAAACAGTATCCGGGGCATCCCAGGTCTCCCCGTAATATGAAAAATTTCCCCTTGCGTACTGCCAGAACCTGTACGCTCCAAAAACAAGAACCACAGCGGCAATCAAATATACAATATAATATTTCTTCAGATGGGGAATGATTCGGTCTTCATACATGGCAAATATAATTCCGACCACGAAAAGATGAATGGAGTTGTACCACCACTCTCCGCCTACCCATCCGTCATGATGATTAAGGGCTGTTCCAAGAAGCTGGTAGCCCACCGTGAAGGCCAGAACTATGGAAAGTGCCATCTTCTCATTCTTACAGAATCTGAACGCCAGATAGAAGCATAAATAGAAAAAGGGAATTATACAGACATACCATCCGTTGGGATTTGAGAGCTTAATTCCGCTTAAATAGTAGAAAAGCTGTTTCCCGCTGATTTTTTCCCCAAGAAGATATCTGAAGGGGAGAAAAATCCACGTGACAATATAAGCCAATGCCACAATTGGGAAAATTCGCTTGAGAATAAATTTCTTATTAAGATAATCAGGTTTGGTTTTGAGGCTTTTGTATAATCCGTAGCCGGAGCAGAATGTGAAGAAGGAAACTAAAACAAAACCCACTTCCACAAACATATCAAGGCCACCGATATAGAATTTCTTGTCAATCCAGGATGCACTGGTTTTCTGACTGCAATGATGAAGCATAATAAGAAGCGCCACAAAGCCCTGAATGGCCTTCATCTGTCTCAAAGAGAATGCTTCCTCATTAAAGGATCCAATTTTTGCTAACTTCGCTCCCCATAAGAGCACAATAAGTATAATGGGGTAAACTATATAAATTGGCTGCATAATAAATTACTTCCTCCCAATATTTCTTTTGCATACATTCATCATTATAGGCAAAGGATTATCGGGAAAATAGTTGCTTTTTTTCGTTTTGATGTGATTATTTTAGGATAGCTCAATCCCGGACTTTACACTTCAAAATCCAGGCAGCTTCTAATCTTGGTATAAGGTCTTACTGCACTGTCCGCAACTGCCACGTGATCGGGGTGAACTGCATAGCCTTTGAGAGCCTCAAAGGATTCAAGTGTGGAATCAAGCATCACATCTGCGTTTGAGGTCTCAAGGCCATTGGTGTAAACCTTAATCTCCACAAGTCCCGGAACCTTACCTTTAAGTCCCTCAAGTCCTGTCTTGATGCCCTCTTTGATTCGAGCCTTCTCCTCTGCTGTGTATTCATCTTTAAGTGTCCAAAGAATTACGTGTTTAACCATTGTATTTCCTCCATTCATTATATATATGCTAAAAACCTAATCTTCTAATTTCTTCCACCAGGTTCCTTCCGTACACCTCGCATCCAAAGCAGTTGGGATGAAGGTTATCAAGGAAGTATTCCGGCAGATGTGGAACAAGTTTTATTCCATCGATAATCTGTACATTCTTATAACGTCCCGCAATCTTTTTCACATTCTCGCAAAAAGCATACAGAACCGGCAATGCCTCAAGATTATCTCCCCTCCAAAGAGGTGAAATACAAAGAATGGGAATATCGCTGCCGTAAATTCCAATAAGTGTCTCATAGTACTCTTCGACAACGCTCATGTCCTTATCGCCATACTGGTTGGTTCCAAGAGCCACTATAATCTTATCCGGATTGTAACCCTCCATCTTCATAAGGGAATTCTTGTCATAAACATAACCGCCAATTCCCTGATTAATGATGTCGTAATTAAGCAATCTGTTGGCAACGCTTACATATGTACACGAGGATCTTAACGGACCGTATCCCTGGGTAATGGAATCTCCGAGCCACAGTACTTTCTCATTCTTCTTCGCCCTTGTAACCTTGGCATCTGCCTCAAAGTTTCTAATGAGAACCGTCTCATCCGCAGTAAGGTAGATAATTACATTCTTCTCACCCTCAGGAAGTTTCCACTCAATCCTTCCGGTATCAAGAACGTCCTTCACGTAAACGATGTCTGTAACAAGCCCGTTAACACAAAGTTCAAAAGAATCTGCTGAGCCCTTCCATATAATCTTATAATCGAAAGCCACCTTCCTTGCGCTGGTGGTAAACTCCAAAGTCTTGGCAGATGAAGCCGTGCATCTTTCATACCAGAAATCCATGGCCCCCTTGAAGTACTCTATCTGCTTCTTCGAATACTGAAAGGCCTGCAAATATCCATCCTCAGTCTCCTCGAACTCATAGGCTCCGAAATAAAAGTTTTTTAATTCCTCGTTAGTTAAAATCATTTTCCTTCTCCCATAAAAAAATACTCACGATTAGTATGGTAAATAACTTATCCTCTTTCGTCAATGGTAAACTCCACCGCATGTTTTCTTGCCCACAGAGGAAAGTGTGACATCTGGCACTTCTCATTGGCCCTCTCCCTTATTGCAATGGAGTCGAAAAAGGCTTTCCATAAGTCAGTATACTCGTCATTCTCCTCCTCTGTCTGCGCTAATCTTGCGAATTCTCTATCATTAATTTGCCACATGTAATAGGGTTCATTCTTTCTGTGTACCACGGCTTCCCTATGAACATCATCAACAATCATGAAATTCTCCGAAGGCATTCTGTCCTGAAAAATCGGACCCAAATATGATGCCACCCTGCTCTTCGGTTCGAAATGGGCAACATATAAATTCCCCAGCTGGTGAAAACGCAGTATCTCCCTGAATCGCTCAGCCTCCCTAACTACCCTGGCTCTAATCTCGCGATTTCTTATTATATCTCTGTACTGAACCATCTTAAGGGCATTCTCTCCAAACCTGAAACCAAGAAGAAGCACATGGTAAATGTTATCGAGAACGTCCTCCTCATAGGCCATGGCAGTATAGGCAAGTTCCTGATAGAAGTGATAAGATATCCCCCTGATTATGGATGTTGCCACCTTCTCTGCCTTCACCTCATCAGGCTCCACATGGATATACTCGTCAAGAAAAGACTGTTGCCCCAAAGGTTCAAGCAACAATCTTATATTCTTATGCCCCAGTTTGCTTTCCGAGGCCTCATATATACAGGTAAGCATAGCCTCCCACCCGGGAGCACAAGTAAATATTGTCATGCCATCTCCAAATTACAATCCGAAAACAGGCTCATCTGTCTTCCGGTATTAAGACTGTCTTCTATCTGATATACTTCTCTGTGCTCAAGGTCTGTTAACTGTCCCATAATGAACCTCTGCTCTATAGGGGTACGGTTAAGCATCTTACCGTTACAGGTAATAAAAAACTGAGCTCTCTTAAGCACCACATGCATTCTCTTAAGCATTTCGAAATTCACATTGCCGTATCTTCTGGCACTGATAATCCTCTTAACACTGGTGGGTCCGATTCCCGGAACTCTTAAAAGCATTTCCACCGGGGCTCTGTTAATTTCCACCGGGAAAATATCCAGATGGTTGAGGGCCCAGAAACATTTGGGATCTACCCTGTAATCAAGAAAGGGATTATCTTTGGTAAGTATCTCCTCCGCACCGAAGCCATAATATCTTAATAGCCAGTCGGCCTGATAAAGTCTGTGTTCTCTAAGAAGAGGAACCGGCGTATCCTTTCCGGGAAGAATATCATCATCATTAATGGGAATATAAGCCGAATAGAAAACTCTCTTCAAATCAAAGCTTTGATACAAAGCCTGGGTTGTTCTTATTAATTCAAGGTCAGTCTCATTGCTGGCACCGATAATCATCTGGGTACTCTGTCCTGCCGGGGCGAAAGGTCTCCTTAAAAGGGCATCATTGCGCTCCGCAGGATACAAGAAAGGCTGATCGCTGCTTCCCTCAATTCTCCCCGCTTCCGGCCCGAAAATACTGTTAACCAGATGCTTATTAATACCGCACCTCTCCATCCTTGCGGACTTTCCAATAGCCACTCTGTGTCCCGCAATTGTTCCGGAGATTCGGTTCATGGGCTCTATTATATTCTTCATTGTCTTGTTGGGAGCAAGTTTACTTAAGCTTTGTTCCGTGGGCAGCTCCATGTTTATGCTTATTCTGTCAGCCAACAGTCCCGCAGAATACAAAAGTTCCTCGGAAGCACCGGGAATAGCCTTCACATGGATATAACCGTTAAACTTATACTTGGTACGAAGAAGCCTCAGGGTCTCACAGATCTTCTCCATGGTATAATCCGGGTTCCTGTAAACGCCGGAACTTAGGAAAAGTCCCTCAATATAGTTCCTTTTATAGAACTCTATGGTAAGAGTGCAGATTTCCTCAGGAGTAAAGAGCGCCCTCTCCACGTCATTGCTCACTCTGTTCTTACAGTATTTGCAATCATATATGCAATGATTGGTCATCAATATCTTAAGAAGGGATATACAGCGTCCGTCTGCAGAAAAGGCGTGACAGACACCGGCGGCAACAGAATTGCCAAGAAATCCTTCCTTGCCGCCGCGGCTTACGCCACTTGAAGTGCAAGCCACATCATACTTGGCGGCATCGGAAAGAATTGTAAGTTTCTCTTTCAAAGAATCATTTGCGCTTAAATCGTACATTTGTTCGTCCTCTATATTTATAATAGAACAAATGTTTTGATTTGTAAAGGACTATTTACTTACTAAGCGCATTCATTTATGTTCCACTTTTGTGCTTCGGAGCCATCGAAATAGCTGAGATACACTCTGTTTTTACCAACATCATAACTGAGGGCAAAAACCTTGTTATAAATTATGTAGTAAGCCCCGGTTTCATCGTTGTATGCGATATTCCACTTCTGAGCATCGGAGCCGTCGGGCATGTAAGCATACACCTCACCATCCTGCTTTCCGATTCCTTCCGGAACGTCCAGGCACAGATTTGTTTCCATAAATCTTACTGTTGAGTACTCCTCGTTGCTCTGAATTTCCACCTTCACGGCACTGTCATCGTCTGCGTCTGAATAGTACAGAGCCGTTTTATCTTCCTCATCGGCCTCATCTCCTGCCGCAAGGGCAACTTCAGCATCCGACAGGGGACTCACAACATATTCTCCCCTAGGCATTTCAACATATGTGTGGAAGGCCACGTAATCCGAATACAGCTCTGTATCTTCATCCCTCATAAAAATGTCCTTGCAAAAAGGAATTGTCCTGACCGCCATAAAGACAGCAAGAGCAGTCAGCAAATAACCACCAAGCCCCCAGGCAAGTTTCTTTTTATCCTCCACAAGCAATGCGTCGAGGTTCTTAACCGTTTTAATGTATCCATCCACTGCCATGGGCAAAAGAAGCACGAAATAAACGAAGGTATATTGCGCCTTGGCCTCCCAGACTGTATGAAAAACGAAGCCCCCTATAAAGGTCAGCATGAAAAACATGGCGGCTTCGTTTTTCTCCTTGCAAAAGAAGATGAATAAAACAACACCGAAAAGAATAATGAACTGCAGTCTGTCCAGATAAGGGAAAATATAATCGTTGTAGTTTTCAATGGATAGCAGATTGTCCAACCACGTGGGCATCTGAATTACACCGTCCTCAGGCATGGCATAGTTAATCCACCAGCCCTGAAAGCCCGGATTATTCCACTGGGATGCATTTTTGCCTGAGAAAAAGTCAAGGGCATAATGGGGATCATTCTTAAAGCGATTCACGCTTTGCTCTATTCCGTCTATGCTTCTTTCCTCGTGCAAATCCTTGTTGTATCCGCTCTCATAATAGGCCTTGAAGGTGCTGTTGCTGTTATCATACCAGCCGTCGAACAAAGGACTCCCTTCCTTTAATCCCATATTAACCCAGGAAAAAGGCGACATCCCCTCCCCTAAGGAACGACCGGATATAAGCTTGATTGTATGATCCAGGGCTGCGCCGTTAAAGACTACTGAAACCACAACGGCAGCCAGCAGTGCAGCCATATATATGTATTTTTTGAAACTCTTTATCAAAAGAAAAACAATGTATAGTGCCAGGGCTATTCCAAATATGGCATAGTTCTGCTTAACCGCTATAGCCAAAAACATGCATACGAATGAAAGGATGGCGTACTTAGGCTTTCTCTCCTTCTTAAACATCTGTGCAAGGTTAAAGGCCCACACTCCCAAAGCCAGGCCGATAATGGTACCGTACACAAAGGTTGTATAGAACACTATTGGTAAAAACGCGACTCTCAGCACCACAATACCCACTGCACGTCCGTCAGTTTTCTCCTTATCGTCAGCCCAGGATATGAAGCATTTGGTAAGCATAAGCACCGCGAAAATGTTTAGAACCTGGAATACGGTGTAATTGTAGTGGCCGAAGATTTTACCAAGTGCATATAAAAGCAAAACGATTCCGGCCTGGTTGGTGTTGACGCTTAAATATCCTCCCACATCAAGAGCAGAGAAATCACCGTTTGACATATCAAATGCGACTTTACATACATCAAACTGATCGGCTCTGGGAGATTTGCTGATGCAAAGAACGAAAAGTAAATCTCCAAAGAAGGCAACAAGGAGCAGTATCTTCACCAGTTTTTTCCCCATGGGAAGTTTGGGAAATCTCTCTCGTATATTCAGCCTTCCAAGTAATCTGTAGCCGCCCCAAAGAGCCAATACAAAAAGGGCATTCACCAGGACATTCATCCAGAAAGAGTCCTCAATCAAATAAGAGCGCTCCATTTCGTCAATGCCCGTAGTGGAAAACCCTGAAAGTATCAAAAGATAAATGACTATTGTTGCGAACAGTCCCACCGTTATGTATTTTACAAATAAACTTAAGTTCAGTTTATTCTTCATAAAAACTCTGTGTCCTCTCCCATTTAGCAGTTGCTTTAAGCTAATTATAGGGCACAAAAATAATGATTTTCTTAAGATTTGTTTTATTTCATTTTATTTTTAGCTGTTGCTCTGAATTCTGTTCATTCTTGCATAGCTTCCGTTAAGAGCAACAAGTTCTTCGTGTGTACCCTTCTCAGTAATCCTGCCATTCTCTATCACAAGTATCTGATCCGCATTTCTGATGGTTGAAAGCCTGTGGGCGATTGCTATGATTGTTCTTGAACCCACAATACCGGAAATAGCTTCCTGAATCTGTCTTTCAGTCTCAACATCCACAGAAGCGGTGGCCTCATCAAGAATAATGATGGGGGATTTTCGAAGAATTGCCCTTGCTATGGCAACACGCTGCTTCTGGCCGCCGGACAGGCGAAGTCCTCTCTCTCCCACCAGGGTGTCATATCCATCAGGCATTGCAAGAATATCCTCATGGATATTTGCTATTTTGGCAGCCTCTTTGATGGCATCAAGGTCCGCTTCAGGATATGCGTAGCCTATATTCTCGGCTATGGTTCCGTTAAATAAGAATGTATCCTGAAGTACCGGGGAAATGTTTTGTCTAAGGCTCTCAATGGTTACTTCATCAAGAGGATTTCCGTCCACAAGAATTCTTCCCGATGTAGGTTCGTAGAACCTTGATATCAGCTGAGTGAGTGTGGTTTTACCAACACCTGTAGGGCCCACAAGAGCAAGCATCTTGCCGGGGGCACACTTAAATGAGACGTCATCAAGCACAGGCATCTTCTCCTCGTAGGCGAAGCTTACATGGTCAAATTCAATCTCTCCTTTGACATCCTTAAGGTCCTTGGCACCTTCCTTGTCAGTAATCTCGCAGGGTGCGTCGAGAACCGCCATAACACGCTCAGCTCCCGCCATGGACTGCTGTAAATTTTCAAGAAGATTTGCAAGGCCGGTAATTGGTGTGTAGAACAGGCTAAGGTAAAGCAAAAATGCCACAACATCCTCAACCTTAAGACCGTCTTTCCATGCGAAATAACCGCCGAAGCCCACTACAAGAATAGTTCCCAGGGATGAGATAAACTCAACGCTCGGGTGGAAAATTGCGCTGATTTTGAGAGCCTTAAGCATGGCCTTAATGTGCTCGAAATTGCTTATATTGACCTGCTCGGTCTCGTACTCTTCGCGGCCGAAGGACTGAATCTCATGAATTCCCGAAAGATTGTCCTGAAGTTTTCCGTTAAGCTCTCCCATTTTGGCCTGGGATATCTTAAAGAAAGGGCGAACCTTTTTGGAGAAGATAATACCCGATAAAAAGATCAGGGGAAGGGGCGCGCAAGTGATCAAAGCGAGCTTGGGATTGATTGTAAGAAGCATAATAAGCACACCGATAAAGGTAACGATGTTTGTGATGCTCTCCGGAATAAGGTGAGCATAGAGAAGCTCGAAGTCTCTTGTATCGTTTACGATTCGGCTCATCAAATCACCGGTTTGCTTGTCGTGGAAGTAGCCTATATGCATTCTCTCAAGCTTGTCATATGTGCGGGTTCTAAGATCTCCCACCAGATGCCAGGCTGCTTTATGTGCGAGATAATTGCTTAGGAATCTGAATAGAACTCTGAAGAGGTATAACACTATAAGAATAACCGTGAAGCCGATAATTCGCTTCATTCCAGCTTCATCAACACCGGTGCTTACTATTCCTGTCATGGCAGACAATACCTTGGGTGCTGCCAGGTTTATTACAGTAAGCATCAAGGTTGAGAAAATAGCGAAGAAATACAGTGTCTTATATCTTATGGCCTCACGGCTCAGTTTCCAGAGCATCTTCATTTTGTTTGCTTATCCCCTTTTGTTTTCATTTGATAAAATATATCTACCAAATTATAACACACTATCAATTCTCATTCACTGTGAGATTGTTAAGCCACCGCTCCTTTTTCATCCAAAAGTGGAATATTACGATTTTGACAAAATCAAGCAGTTTGACGCAGAAATACATCATCACGGGACCTATTGCCGTATATTTCCCAAGGAGAAGAAGCATAGGAAGCATAATTGCTATAGTGATTGATGCGTCGGAATATGCACCCATCTTTGTGTCTCCCCCGGCTCTCGCCACGGCCTGCTGTGCGTTCATATAAATCCATGCAGGCATGAAGAACGACATCATGATAACCATTCTTCTGCAAATTCCTATAGCACTTGCTGAGAGCCTTCCGAAAACAACGGGTACAAGCAATGATGTCCCAAGTCCGAATACTGTCATGAAGCATCCGAACAATAGCGAACCTGATAACAACCAATTCTTCTTAATCTTGGCTTCCTCAAGATTACCTTCACCAAGAGTTTTACCAATGATGACACTGGTGGCCGAGTAGATTCCGCCAAATGCGACAAAGTAAAGGTTTGCTATGGCAAAGCTGGAAGCCATGCCGGAAACTACATCCGCACCGCCTCTTCCGTTATATATGGCCGTTGTAAGGGTTTCGGAAAGTACCCATACCATCTCGCAGAAAAGCATAAGGGAGCCTTTCTTAATGATATTCCAGAAGAGTTTTCCATCCAGTTTGAAATGGGATTTTATAGTAACGGCGTACTCCGGCTTTACCTTTAAATAAACAACGGCAAAAATGATAAACTCTAATGTTCTTGCTATAACCGTTGCGTATGCCGCGCCTTCTACTCCAAGAGCAGGGAAACCAAAGTTTCCGTAAATAAGCAAATAGTTAAATACCGTATTGGTCAATGTCGCTATGATGGTGACAACCAAAGGAAGTTTAACTCTTCCCATGTCTCTAAGGGAGCTGGCAATACATGCGGAAATAGTCATGGGTATTCCCACATGAAACATGATTCGGATATATTTAACACCTTCATCAAGTATCTGGGAGGCTTGTGTATTACCGATAACCATCAAGGATAATACCTGTCTCGGGAACACAACAGTAACCAGGAAATAAGGAATCAAGGCCAGGAATCCCAAAATGACCTTAAACATAAATGCCTGTTGCATTCCACCTTTATCCTTGGCCCCATAGAACTGAGTAAGGAAAATACCTCCCGACATGCATATGGTGTTGGTAAACACCATAAAAATAAACAGGACCTGTCCTGCCACATTTACTCCGGACATGGAAACATCTCCAAGTCCCGATACCATAAAGTTATCAATAAGGGAAACCAGGCTCTGAATAAGCTGTTGCAACATGATAGGCAGGGCTATCTTCAGCGCGCTCTTATAGAATTCGCCTGTTCCGAATAAGTTTCTGATCTTCATAAATCTATTTTCTTCTTCCGCTTTCTTTCATTTCTTTCTCAAAGGCCTCGGGATTTTTAAGATAGTAATCCTGATGTTCTTCCTCGGCCTTATAGAACGTTTTGAAAGGTTCCAAAGCAATTTGAGCCTTCTGACCGCTCTCGGCCTCAAGCTCAGCTATTTTCTTTAGGACCTTTTCTTTTTCTTCTTCGTTCTGATAATAGATTGCCAGAGTATAAGAAAATCCCTTGTCAATAAACTGGCCCTCTCCATCGAAAGGGTCTACATTTGCAAAGTATATCTCAAGCAGCTTATCGTAATTCACATTGGCAGGGTCATAGGTCAACTCTATTGTTTCCCTGTGGCCGGTCTTCTGAGCTTTCACATCCTTATATGTGGGATTGACCTCATCTCCGCCGCAGTATCCGCAGGTTACCTTATCGACACCGTAGATTTTATAAATTGGGGTGACGCACCAGAAGCATCCCCCTGCAAAATATGCTTTCATAATCAAACTCCTCTTATTATCAAAGCGATACCCGAAATAATCAGAAGGACTATTACGAGTTTCTTGATAACTTTTTCATTAATTCGTTTTGCGCTTAACATTCCGGATCCGATTCCGAGGACCATAACAGGAATGAGAATAAGCGCGGTCTTTAAGCTTTGAAGTGTAAATACACCCAAGACGCAGTATATTATGATTCTGGCTGTGTTTTCAACAATGAATATGGCGCTTAAGTTTGCCTTGAACTCGTCGCTGGTCTTTGTAACGTGGCTCATGTATGCAGCAAGCAATGCCCCCACACCAAACAAACCGCAAAGGACCCCGGATAGCAGCCCGATTATCCACATTATAACTTTGGATTCTTTTAAGATGTTTATGCCATATTCCCTAAGGAACAACTCAATGCCTATGAGAATAACAACCGCACCGAATACCATCTTTATGTATCCCGGAGCCACATCTCTTAACAACAGGGTTCCCGGGATACTTCCTGCAAGTATCAGAAGCGACAGAATAAGGACCAAATCTTTCCTTATCTTTCCTCGATTCTTAATAGCCATAATAAAGTTGGCCGGATAACCAACCATCAATTCCACCGGGGATATAGCCACATTGTCCACTCCAAATCCAAGGATTGAAGTGAACACTAGAGTGTTTGCGAAGCCGCATAATCCTTTTATAAAGAAAGCCACAAATGTGGCGATAATCCAAAGTTCCACTTAATGCTCCTAATTCGTAATTCTAAGTTCTTGTGGCTCCACATGGCAGGTAAGAAAATGCACTTCCACTCCGGCCTTCTTAGCATCCTCAAAAGCTTTCCCGAACTCCGGATCCGTTTCGATATGTGGCCTTACTTCCGTAACTCCATCCATCTGAATTACAAAGGCAAGGGAAGCGTTGTATCCTTCCTTTTTAGCCTTAATCAATTCCCTGATATGCTTAACTCCACGTTCCGTCGGAGCATCCGGAAAATACCCCATTCCGTCAAATTCAAGGGTGCACCCCTTCACTTCCATAAGGTATTTATCCTCACCTTTTTCCATGTAGAAGTCTATTCTGGAGTTGCCATATTTATATTCGGGAGTGACCACATCATAATCCTGTTCCGCCAACCACTCCTTCACAACCTTATTTGGTGCCTGACTGTCTATATTGAAGAGGACTCCTGTATTCTTCCTAACGGCCACTAAGTCATATTTGGTCTTGCGCTCAGAAGTTCCCGGTGCATTTAACCAAACCTCACATCCGGGAATCAGAAGTTCTTTGCACCTGCCGGTGTTCTTCACATGGACTATCTCTTTATGACCCTCAATATCAACTTCCGCTATGAATCTGTTAGGCCGATTTAAGAATATGGCCTTGGTGATGTTGTTGTATTTCATGAATGCTTACCTGCAAATCTCAATGTAATAATCGATTAAATCAAATATCCAATCCTGAAGCTTTGAAAACTCGTAACCAACACTTGAAGCCTTCTCTATGTTAAGACTATAACTTGGCACTCCATTGTATGGTGCATTCTCGCCATGAATGTTTATAATCGCCTTTTTACCTGTTCGTTTCTCGATATACTCAACAATCTCTTTAATCGAGATAGTTCCTTCTGAGCATCCGTTAATAGGTCCTATTACATCTATGTCAACCAGATGCGCTATAAACTCTCCGGCTTCATCAGACTTAATTAAGCCGAGCTGGCTATCCATGTTATCAATGAACATCGGAACAGACTTGACTATATGCTCCACATAAAACATTAATCTGTTCGTATAATCATCTTTTCCAAGGACAAATGGATACCTGACAGCAATCCATTCTGTATCTGAATACTTTTGGCATAAGGCATTCTCTGCTTGCCTTTTAATTTCGTCATAGGAAAAAGCTGTTCTATCACACCAAATCAGCTGGGATTGATGACCATCATAATCGGATTCTTGCGTGTCAATATGTAAAGGGTTATATACCGATGCACTGGACATATAGATATACTTATTACAATCTGCGTAATCCAACACAAGCTTTATGTCATTTGAACAATATGCGATTTTATCAATAATAACATCATAGTGATTTCCTTTGAGAGCATTGCGCATACTCTCTTCGCTCGTTCTCTCTACGACAATTCTCTTTACTCTGTCTCCGAAATCATCATTTGCGTTTCCCCTTGTAGCAATCGTAACATCATGACCTTGCTCTAGGAGCTTATTAACCATGTGAATACCGAAGAACCTTGTTCCACCTAATACGAGAATGTTCATTGTTTATCCTTATACTTCCAAAGTGTAGAAAACTATTGGATAGCCCACATTCATTACCACAAAATCATATTCATAATCCGACAATTCTCCGCCCCATGATTCATAGACTTTTCTGGCTTTGGCATTATCCTTCAACACTCCTATGATATATTTTTCTGCATTCTTGGCCTTTGCCCACTCTGTAAAAATGTCTCTTAAAGCTGTTCCAATCCCTTTACCCTGATATTGGGGGTATACATAAAGTGCGGTAAGATCGGCATACCCGTTTTTGAAACATTCATAATCCGTATCGAGCGTGCCAAACATCAATCCAACTATTTTCCCATCACATTCAGCTACATATCCGATTTTTCTTTCGCCAGCGTATTTATCTTCAGTAAACCCATTGGCCCTTTCTTCTCTCGCATAGTCACGTCCATCAAATACCTCTTGGGGAAAAATGTGACCATATGCATCACGCCAGACTTCATCTAAAAGTGTATACCATTCATATCCGTCTTCTTTTTGTACCGGTCTGTATTTAATTTCCATATTTTGCCTTCATTCCTTTTAAACTTATCTTTTCATAATCTCCTCATCATCCAGTATGCATCCATATATGACCCATCTGAATATTTCATGTTATCAGGAAATGTGCCAAACTTCTCAAAGCCCATTTTCTCATACATTGCAATGGCATCCTTGTTCTCTGCCATAACTTCAAGCTCCGCCTGCTCGTAACCGACACTCTTCGCAACATCAAGAACGGTCTTAAGCATAGCTTGTCCAATACCGAACCCGCAATAATCTTTGTATAAAGCAATTGCCACATCACATCTGTGGCTATATCTCTTGTATGGAGCAATACTCATAAGAGAGCAGTTACCGATATGCTTGCCGTCAATAAATGCAAGCAGCATCAGTTCACGCTCAGCATCCATCTTATCCCGGATAAACTGTTTTTCTTTTTCCTCTGTAATGGTGATTTCTTCAGGTTCTCTAATTAGATAAGGAGTCTCGGCACTCGTTGTCTTCAGATATTTTATAAGATTTGCAGAGTCTTCCGGCCTCGCATTTCTTAATACTACCATTCTGCCAAGCTTATCCTTAATAGAAATTTCCCCAAATACCATAGTCTCCCTCCTGTAAAAGACATATTTCTATCAGCTCTTTTAATCTATTTGCGCGCATCTCTCTTAGAAATGGGGGGCAAATTTAGGGGGTGCATTTGCACCCCCACAGGAAGATTAACTTCCGATATAACTCACTTCTGAATAAATCTATTTCTATAATCATTCATGTGGAATTTCCAACATATCAAGCAGTCTTACAAAAGTATCCTGCTCGTCAAGACAGGTATCTGTAAGCCACCCCTTCTCATTTCGCCACTCGGTAAGCCCTCTGTAATAAAAGTTCTTCTTTGCATCCTCAATAATAAACGGTATCACATTGTGGTGAAGACATTCTTTTAAAGCGACAAGCCTTCCAACACGGCCATTACCATCCTGGAATGGATGGATATACTCGAACTCCGCATGGAACGCTATGATATCTTCGATCGTGATATTTTCCTTAGCGTTATATTCATCGATCAGGGCTTTCATGTGCCTATGCACGTCAGACGGTTTTGATGTTTCTCTGCCGCCCACAACATTAGCACGCTTTTTATAATCACCTACCGCAAACCATCCAAGAGTCGAATCCTTGGTATCATGCTTTAAGATATAATGCAAATGCTTAATGATATCTTCTGTAAGCTCATCCTCTGCGATATCGATCACATAGTCAATCGCCCTAAAATGATGAACCGTTTCCAGAACATCATCCACCGGTATCCCGTCACTCACATCAAGTGTATTTGTTTCAAAAATCTGTCTTGTCTGTTCCGCTGATAACTTGCTTCCCTCGATATGATTTGAGTTGTACGTCATCCTGACCTGAAGCTCGTGATAAAGACCACCGGAAAGCTTCAATTCTTTTTCTTCACGAAGCACCTGAAGGATTCTGTTATCGGAAAGCTCCCTCACAATCACATCAGGTGATTCACCAAGATAATCGGCAATCTTCTTTATGCTCCGCTTGGAAAGCTTCTCACCTTTGGCTATCTTCGCGATCGTCCTTGTAGAAAGACCAAGTTCTGTAGATAATTCTGTCTTTCCTATTCCCTTTTCCTTAAGTGCATTTTCAAGCCCCTCATAAGAGATCATATCCGTCTCACCTCCCAAAATCTTTACTTATTTTATCATGTTAGGCCCAAAAAGTAAAGATTTTAAGGATTTCTATACAAAAAAAGTAAAGATACCTCCTACCTTCTATTTCGTGGATGGTATGTCCTCTACTATAAACTCTTGGCCTTTCTTGAAATACCCACATCTACATTTACTCTCTGTAATTGTAAGTTTTACTTTTGGCATTGATATTTTCTCCTCAAATCCTGATTTGTTAATTTCACTGTCTTCAATTATACAGAATCCTCATCCAACAAGGAATACACAGTTCAAAAGTGCTAATAAAAAAGAGCAGCTATCCCGTTTTGAGATAACTGATATGTAACGTTCATTATTAATTATGTCGATTTTGTCCATTGTCACCTACAAACTTGAATTTATATAAGAGTATAACCTCTGAACCCGCGCACGGAATAGTACGAATCCGCCCCGTTATGAAATATGAAAACCGTTCCGTAACGTCGTTCGCAGAACAATGCACCGCCCTTGTCGCGAATATCATCAGGCGTAGTAATCCAACTTGACGTTTTCAAATCAAATTCCCCGAGACTTTGCAGTCGGCGATAGAGTTCCTCCGTCATGATTAAAACGCCGATTTCTTTTGCTTTCCCTTCGGCGCTGCCTGACGGCGGGTTTTTAGCACGCCCCTGTAATGCCTTTTCGTCATAGCACAGGCTTCTGCGCCCAGAAGGGGACTCCTTTGCGCAGTCGCAGAAAATTAGCTTTCCCGTCTT